>Ga0209450_10001336_pt1 | contig 12365 bp, 13 predicted proteins | sample FrelakmetLWP11LW_FD_187149 | JGI IMG/M metagenome (GOLD analysis project Ga0209450, IMG submission 187149) | Freshwater lake sediment microbial communities from the University of Notre Dame, USA, for methane emissions studies - LWP11 LW (SPAdes)... | ecosystem: Environmental > Aquatic >... | reverse complement strand
TGGGGGGTTGCTACGATCTTCAGGTAATCGATATCTACCAGCAACCCTCGCTTGCGAGGGGCGAACAGATTGTTGCCGCCCCCACGTTGATCAAAAAGCTTCCTCTCCCGCTCCGAAGGCTCATCGGCGACATGTCGAACACGGAAAAAATGCTGTTGGGTCTGGATTTGAAAAAAAGAACTGGCTTTTAGAGATCACAAGGCCCCAAGTTTCTGCCAAGCTGATACCCTGATAGCCTTCTCCTGATAACCCGATGGTCTCTATGCGTAGGAGGGGGTAGTGAGGAATCAATTATGAACGACAAAGCCAAGACCAAGAAGGAGTTGATGATCGAAGTCCAAGAGCTTAGGAGCCGTCTGGAAGAAGCCGAAGACGCGCTCCGCGCTATCCGAAGCGGCGAGGTTGACGCTCTGGTTGTAACAACCCCTCAGGGGGAAGAGGTCTTTACGCTAAAGGGCGCAGAACAGCCCTACCGGGTCTTCGTAGAGGCCATGAATGAAGGGGCTGCGACTCTCGACTCGGATGGAACCATTCTTTATTGCAACAGCCACTTTGCGAAAATGTTTAACACACTCCACGCCAAGGCCATAGGTTCCTCGATATATCAACTCATTCCCCCGACAGCCTCTTCCGAATTTGAATCTGCGTTCCAGAGGGGTAAAAGAGAGCGGACGACAGCAGATATCTCTCTCAAAAGGCAAGACCATGGCTTCCTCCCGGTCCAGCTTTCCTTGCATCCGCTGCACGAACTGGAGGCACCGGTCATTTGCATGCTGGCGACGGATTTAACCGAGCGCAAGCGATACGAGGAAGAGATTCTCAAAGCCAACGCTTTGCTTGAGATAATGGTCCAGGAGCGGAATGCTGAACTCACAAAGGCAAATGAGACTTTACAGAATGAGATCCATGGGCGCAAGAAGGCCGAGGAGGCCCTCCGCCAGGAACACGACAGGCTGGAGGCGATGGTCCGCAGCATCCCTGATGAAGTCTGGTTTGCCGACTCCAAGGGGCAATTCACGTTGGTCAATCCCTCCGGCAGCAGCGAGTTCGATCTGAAGGCGGATGCGACAATCGATGTCCGCCAGTTCGCTGCGAGACTCGAAGTCCGCCGCCCAGACGGCACGCTGCGCCCGATCGAGGAAGCGCCGCCGTTGCGAGCCTTGAGAGGGGAATTCGTGACCAATCAGGAGGAATGGATCCGCTCTCCATCCACGGGCGAGTTGCGATATCGCCAAGTCAGTGCCGCACCCGTGTGCGACGGCACCGGCAACATCCTCGGCTCGGTCTCCGTCGCGCGCGACATCACCGCGCTCAAGCGGAGCGAGGAAGAGCAGGAGCGGTTGCGCGTCGATGCGGAGAATGAAAAGCGCCGTTTGGAGGCGGTAATGGAAGCCCTGCCGGTGGGGGTAGCCCTCACCGACACCCGGGGCGGCAGCGTCCGCTCTAACAAAACCTATGAGGATCTCTGGGGCAGCCCGCGGCCGAAAGTGGATTCCGTGGACGACTATGAAGCGTACAAGGCCTGGTGGTCCGATACAGGCAAGCCTGTTGTACCTGAGGAATGGGCTTCGGCTCTGGCCGTACAAAAAGGTCATGCCGTCATCGGCCAGTTAATGGAAATCGAAAGATTCGACGGTTCCCGCGCATCTGTCATCAATAGCGGTGCACCGGTTTTCGATGCAGACGGAAACATTACCGGCTGTGCGGTAGCTATACAGGATATCAGCGATCTTCGGAAGGCCGAGAAGGCGCTGCGGGAGAGCGAGGAGCGGCTGCGCCGAATTATCGAGACCTCGCCGGTCGCCATCGGATTTGGAGACAGCACAGGGAGGATCTTCGAGGCGAACCAGGCGTTTTATCGGCTCACCGGCTATACCCGTGAGGAAATCCACGCCAGCCAGTTGGGATGGGACCGGCTGACAGCGCCGGAATATGCTGAGATTGACCGACAAATCATGACTACGCTCGCCGCGAAGGAGTCAGCCGGACCCTATGAAAAGGAATACATCCGCAAGGACGGCAGCCGGGTCCCCCTTCTCCTCAGCGTCTCGAAATTCCCGGGGCGCGATGAGCACATTGCCTTCATCGTGGACATCACCGAGCGCAAACGAACCGAAGAGTCTCTCAAAAAGAACAAGGAAAGGTTCGAGCTGTTGGCTGACACAGCGAGCAAGCTGTTGGCAACCCAGAATCCTCAGGGGATCGTTAATGAGCTTTGTCAGAAGGTGATGACCCATCTTGATTGCCACGCTTTTTTTAACTACCTCGTTGACCCGATAGGGCAGCGGTTGCATCTGAATGCTTGGGCTGGAATTCCCGAGCAAACCGCCAAGGAGATCGAATGGATCGACTACGGTGTGGCCGTGTGCGGCTGTGCGGCAAGGGATGCTGCTCGAATTGTCTGTGAGAACATCCCCGTGACGCCGGACCCTCGTACTGAATTGGTAAAATCCTTCGGTATCAAAGCCTATGCCTGTCATCCCCTTTTGAGTGGGGGCCAAGTGATCGGCACCCTCTCTTTTGGCACGCGAACAAGAACTGCTTTCGCTGAAGACGAGCTCTCAATGATGAAAGGCGTCGCACACCAGGTTGCTACCGCCATGGATCGGAACAGGCTCATCCGTGAAATCGAACAATCCCGTGATGAATTGGAGAAACGGGTCCTGGAACGAACCAAGGAACTCAAAAGAGCTGGTGAGACGTTGAAGGCGGAACGACAGCGGTTCTTTGATGTATTGGAGACTCTGCCGGCTTACGTGGTTCTGCTCACGCCGGATTACTACGCGACCTTTGCCAACCGAACCTTCACAGAGCGTTTTGGTGAGTCTCACGGCCGGCGCTGCTTTGAGTTTCTTTTTGGCCGCAGTGAACCCTGTGAACCCTGTGAAACCTATTCGGTTCTGAAAACCATGGCGCCCCATGGTTGGGAATGGACCGGCCCGGATGGACGGATCTACTCGGTTTTTGACTTCCCATTCGTTGACACGGACGGCTCCAACCTCATCCTCGAGATGGGCATAGATATCACCGAGCAAAAACGGGCACAGGAGGAATTGAAAAAAAAGGAAGAGCAGATTCGATTCTTCGCTTCCCAGTACATAGCCGCCCAAGAGACAGAGAGAAGGAGAGTTGCCGTGGAGCTTCATGACGCTATCGCGTCTTCTCTTGCCGGCATCAAATTCAGAATTGAGAAAATATTGCAGGATATGAAACAAGGTCTTTTCAGCGTTGAATCCATGAAGGATGTATCCTCCACCCTCGCACAGACCATAGGGGAAGTGCGGCGGATTATGGCAGATTTGCGCCCCTCCATTCTGGACGACTTAGGGATCATGCCGGCCCTCAACTGGCTCTGCCGTGAATTCGAGACGACTTACTCTCATTTCTCTGTAGAAAAACAGATTGGGATATCCGAAGACGAAATTCCTGACTTCCTGAAGATCGTGATGTTTCGCATCTCCCAGGAAGCCCTGACCAATATCGCAAGACACAGTGGAGCGAGCCTGGTCGACCTCGCTTTGCAGAAGGCTGGCGGGAGGGTGGAATTGACCATTCAGGATAATGGCCGTGGGTTTCGTCCCGATGAAATCGTGAAAGGGCTTGGTCTGTCCACCATGAGGGAAAGAGCGGAACTTACGGGTGGAACTTTTTCAGTTGAATCTGCACAGGGGAAAGGAACAACTATCCGTGCCTCATGGCCACTGGGCTTGTGAAAAAGCAGTCTGACCAGCGGGGTCGGTCAATAAATGACCCCGCTGTATTCTGTCAGGCTTTGTCAGTTCTTGGCTATCGCGCTGGGCTCCATGTAGATGAGTTCCCAGATATGACCGTCCAAATCCTGGAAACCCTGCTGGTACATGAAGCCGTAGTCTTTGGGCTCGGCATAGGTGGTCCCACCGGCGGCGACGGCTTTGCGAACCAGGATGTCGACCTTCTCTCGGCTCTCGCATGAAAGGCACACCAGCACTTCCGTGCTTTTCGTGGCATCACAAATCGCCTTGGGAGTGAACTCCTTGAACTTGGGATGCGTGAGGAGCATAATGTAAATATCCTCGCTGACGATCATGCACGCTGCCGTCTCGTCGGTGAATTGCGCGTTGAATTGATACCCCAGTTCGGTGAAGAACTCCATAGATCGCTTTAGATCCTTTACCGGAAGATTCACGAAAATTTTGGTCGTCATTGTTCACCACCTCCTAACCTTCGATCTGGGCCTTTTGCAGTCTTCCACTATAGTCGATGAAGACCGCCTTGACCTCTGTGAATTCCCCAATGGAGGCGCTGCCCGCCTCTCTTGCTCCGTTCCCGGTGTTTTTTACCCCGCCGAAGGGCAAGTGGACCTCTGCCCCGATGGTCGGAGCATTGATGTAGGTGATGCCCGTCTCAAGGTCGTCAATCGCCCGGTACGCCCTATTGATATCCCTCGTGTAGATTGACGAGGAAAGCCCGAAGTCCACGTCGTTTGCCACGGCTATGGCTTCCTCATAACTCCCGACCATGATCACGGAGAGCACAGGACCGAAGATCTCCTCCTTGGTGATCCGGAGGCCGTGGGTCGCTTCGAAAATCGTAGGCTCGATGAAAAATCCTCTACCGTAATCGCCCTTCGTCAGTTTCCTGCCTCCGCAAATCAACCTCGCCCCTTCCTTGACCCCGATGTCGATGTAGTTCAGGATCTTGAGCTCCTGCTCGCGGCCGCACACAGGCCCCATGTCTACAGAGGGGTCCAACGGATCCCCGACCCTGAGGCCTCTGGTTCTGCGGACAAGCTCATCCATCACTTCCGCGTAGACCTTCTCGTGCACCAGCACTCGGCTGGTCGCCGTGCATCGCTGTCCTGAGGTTCCAAAGGCACCGAACAAGATGCCCTCTAAGGCGAGCGCGATATCGGCGTCATCCATGACAATGAGTGGGTTCTTGCTTCCCAACTCAAGAGCCACCCTTTTGAGCTTCTTAGAGGCCCGGGAGTAGATCTCCCGGCCTGCTTCGACTCCTCCTGTGAAGGAGACTGCACGGATTCTCTCTCCCTCAACAATGGCCTGGCCGACCGTTTGAGCCGCCCCTGTGACCATGTTCAGAACACCCGGAGGGAGACCCGCTTCCTGGAAGATCTCAACAAGGGCAGCGGCACACAGGGGGGTTAGGCTCGACGGTTTGAAGATAACCGAATTCCCTGCGATCAGGGCAGCCCCCAATTTCCAACTTGGAACCGCAAGAGGAAAATTCCAGGGAGTGATGCAACCCACGATCCCTACCGGCTGTCTCACGGTCATGCATTTCTTATTGGGCAGCTCCGAAGTCGTGGTTTCGCCCAGCATCCGTCGCCCCTCGCCGGCGATGTACTCCAGGAAGTCGATCGCTTCCTGCACCTCCCCTTCGCCCTCCGCGATCACCTTCCCCATCTCCCTGGTAACCATCTCCCCAAGGGATTTCTTTCGTTGACGAAGGAGCGAAGCGGCCCTTAGAATGATCTCTCCCCGTTTGGGTGCAGGCACCCGCTTCCAGTCTGCAAAGGACTTTACCGCTGCATCAACAGCCTTTGAGACATCCTCCTCATTTCCTGCAGCACACCTTGCCAGAACCTCCTCGGTGGCGGGGTTGGTTGTTTCAAAGGTATCCTGCGAGGAAGCTCCTGTCCACTTCCCGTCGATGAACAGCCTACACTCCCTCATTTCCATCACCCCCTCTTCTGACTCAAACCTAAGCACTCCTATCCTTTCCCGCCACGGGCAAGCCACCCAAACAGGGGACCCCACAGACGACTCTTCTTGGACATCTACATACTTCTTCTCTCCCAAATACAGTATTCACCCAATTGCGGGAATCTCTGTTTCGATTTAAAGGGAAAGAGAATTCCGAAGAGCAATGCAGTATGACTATCTTGATGACACCGCAAGGGAGGGAAGAGAAATGACACTGCCGAGAGATTCTTTTCAGGTGCAGTGACGTCTCTAATTTCCCCAGGAGAAGCCCCTTGTGGGCAGCAGCGATGCCCAGGGTGGATATTCTGCCTTACGGGCAACCCTGGAAAAATCAAAAGGGAGGTGACAGAGCATGGAAGCTGCTATTTTGAAAAGAGTGGTAAACGGAGTAAACGTCGATCAACTGTTCAGCACGATCGACCTCATCAAAGAAAAACCGGAAATCGCGAAGTTCAAATTTCGCGCCACCAACAAGTGGGTCGGCGGCACTCACAATCGGGCCACGGTCAAGGACTTTTATGGGGCCGGCAAGGAAGATGACACCCGGGAAACCATGACTTTCCACATGGATGAACCTCCTGTCCTTTTGGGAAACAACCAGGGGCCCAACCCGGTGGAGTATCTGCTTGTGGCGCTTTCCGGCTGTCTCACGACAAGCCTGATTGCTCATGCTTCGGCCAAAGGAATCAAGATTAGGGGTGTAGAGTCCCGCTACGAGGGAGATATCGATCTCCGGGGCTTTCTGGGTTTGTCGGAGGACGTCAAGGTGGGGTTTCAGAACATCCGCGTCTACTTCAAGATCGACGCGGATATCCCTGAGGCGGAGAAAGAGGAACTCACCAGGATGGCCCGGAAGTACTCGCCCGTATTCAACACGATTTTCAATCAGACGCCGGTCTCCGTTCAACTGGAGTAGTGAAGTCCCCCGCGCGGGAGCGCGGGGCTTCAGAGGCAACACCCAGCGGAACCGCGGCGTAGCCCTCCGGCTTCGCCCTGCGGGCTACGCTCGGCTTCCTCGTCATAAAAGAGTGGGAGGTTATACCAAAGGAGTTCGCCATGGGGAATATCTTCACTCAGCCGGGAGTTCAGGACATGCTCTCCTTCAGCCTTATCGAAGCCCTCCTTGGCCGTCGGTCCAGAAGGTTCTTTATGGGGGCCGAGATACCGGACGGCGTCTTCGCCTACAAGTCCCGTCGCAAGCCTTTGCCTCTCACTGAGGCGGAAAAATTCCTGGTGGTCTCCGCTTGCGGAGGGAACACCTCATGGCACCACATGATCCACCGCGCTGCCCGGTACGCGCCACGCCTTTCCAATTATTGCGGAGCATCCGGCGGCCGAACCTTCCCTTCCTCAGCGGGGTTTGAAACCAGCCAAACCTTCTTCACCGATGACGAGGGCGTCTACTTTTTGGACATGCGCGACGCACCGGCCTTCGAAGAGCGGGCAGAGGATGGGTCTTTGAGCCTGGACGGATTTGTGCAGAACGTTCGAAATCGGCTGCGCAAGATCCAAGAGGGCAGGCTCAGGGTTCCTCCCGAGGTTCCTTTCACAGAGCCCCACAACACGTGGGTGTTCAACAAGCCTTCCACCCTGGTCGTGATCCCTGTGGGCGATTTGGCCCAGCACGTGCTGGCCAACCTTTGCTACTTTCTCCAAAACGGCATTGTCTTTCGCGACGACATCAACCGTCGAGCCATTCCGGGGCTGAACAAGTACCGCGGGCTGGCCGATGTGGACCACCCTCTCCCCCTGACGTACCTGGAACAATGGTCCCTCGCCGAGCTCACGGTAGAGCTCTCCACCAGTTGTTATGCCGGAGCGCTCCTGCTGCAGGCCATGGGGCTGGGAGGGTGGATGTTCAACGGGGTAGATCCCTTTGCCGTGCTTGGGGCAAGCGGGAGCCCTGAAGTGCCCGGGCTCGGTTTCCGCTACGACAAAGACGAACGCTGGCCCTATCCAAATCCCACAGGACTCGAAGGGGTGATGGAGGGTTTTTGCCCCCCTCACTTCCCGAACATGCGGGCCGCTCTCGAAGAGTTATGTGAGCGCAAGTTCGGTCCGGGAGGACCCTACCACCCTGACACACCCGGTCCATGGAAAGCCAGCCGCATGGTGCGCTCCGCCGCCCAGGTTCATGACGAGGCGTTCAGGGAGTGCGTGGCCTTGCAGGCTCAGTATGCCTATGACACCTTCGGCAAATTCCCCGGGACCGTGCCCTCAATGTTTGTCATCACCTATCTGCAGGCCCATCACCTGGACCTGGATTTCTATGATAGCTTTTACAAACCAGGCGCCTATTTGAAGACTCATGCCGAACACCTGTCCAGGTGGCATCCCAAGCCCTTAGGTTGAGGGTTTGTTAAGGCGGGAGAGAGGGGGACCATTTTTATCGGGGTTGATCCACCCCGCTGTGCTGCATGGCTTGGCACTCCGATCGCCCTACTTGTTCCACTCCTTCCGCTCTGCCTTCGCGCTCTTCTGGATCTGCCCGCTAGTCCGGTATTTTCTTTCGGCCCTGCCAGTGTTTGAAACTCGCAATTTCATCATCCAGGGACCCGATTACGGAGGCACCGTGAGATGAGGCCAAAAGCCGGTAGATTTCGATGGCATACATTGCGAGCTGATCCTGTGCCCGCAAGATGAATACCGGCTCCTTTTCACCTATCTTGGGAATATGGACTTTGCCGTACTTCCCAGAAATTGCCATGGTCTTTTCTCCTTTCATGGGCGTGACCAAAAGACAAGCGCCGTTTATTGCCGATCCCGTGATCAGGCACTCCACGCCCTTCGAGCGTCATCAATTTGTCCCAAATCCCTGCACCACTGCCTTGTACTTTTCATGAATCATCTTCCTGTCAAACTCCCAAAACTCCATAAGCATCGCTTGATCCTCCGTGTCGGAGAAGTAAGTCCTGGAAGCTGGGAAGAATACATTGTCTTCCTCCCGGATATGTATTGGGTAGAACGCCACGAGCCTTTTCAGCAGGCGTATCACATCACCCAGTGCATCCTTTTCCCCTTCGCGGTATCGTTTGTTGGAATCCACAAGGGCCTTGGTGGTATTGCGGCTAAAGATGTGTTCTTCAATCAGTTTGTCCATCATCTTTCGGTCTTCGCTGGATAGGGGTTTCTTCTTGAGCTCTCTGAACAAGACGTCTTCTTCCTTCCCGTGGTGGGTACGATCAGCGTATACGCGAATGAAGTCCACGGCTGCATCCACAAAATAGGGATCAATAGCTTTTTTTTGTTCAACGCTCACCAACGCGCGCTCGATCGCTTTGAGCATTTCTTCGATCAGGCGGTGTTCTATCATGAGCGGACCGCGTGCCTGCATATTTCAGTTCCCCCTTTTTTTCATGCGCCATAATCACTTTTGTTCTGGATCTCTCTCCTGAGAGAGATCGGTTTCGTTTGAAGCCCCTGTTCTTTCATTATCCGACCAGCAGGCTTAGCCCTCCATCAATCCATAGGAAGTGAATTCGGTCGCCTTTTGCCCGGTGAAGCGCAAATCGCAGGGTTGACGGTTTAGGAATTCCAGATTTCCGTGAAAGACATTTTTTCCAAACAGGTGGACGCTCTTGAGTGAACCCGTGTTGATGAAGATTCTTTGCACCATACCGGCGTGTGCCTTAAGCACGCGAAGGAGTTGATAGGCCGACATGCCGTCGAAATCGCCTTTGAGGTGGATATGCAGCGTGTCCCTCTTCTTCCTAAAAGAAACCTTGAAATTGCTTGCCATGCCATACCTCCTTGAATCCCTAATCCCGCCCTCCCTCACTCGTGAAAGCGCACTCCCAACTGCACCGCCGGCTTTACGACAGCGGCATGGGGATCCTGGCCTGTCATTATTCGCCTTTCATGGGGACGATTCCCGTCATTGAGGCATTTTTCAACCTCCTGCTTCAACCCGGTCAAATCCGAGTTCTTGGTCACAGATGCATGGGCAGAGACCGACATTGAATCCAGCTTGAAAGAAGGATAGGCCGTGAGAAGGATCACGGGAATGGTCCAGGAATTCTGTCGAATATCCTGAAGAAGATCCAGGCCATTTCTCTTTCCGAGCTTCAAATCCAGCAGAATGAGATCAGGCCTCTGCTCTGCGATGAGAGGGAGCAGTTCCCCTCCCCCATCGCTGGAGATCACATCGTAGCCTTCCTCCAGGAGTTCCTCCTGATAAAGCAGCCGAATGGAAGGATCGTCATCAACAATTAAGATTCGTTTCATTTTTCACGCCTCCATCTAGTCCGTTCCGTTCCTGTCGATGCCCCAGCCTCGATCCTTTCCCAACATTCTTCCTTTGACGGTTTAATTGGGGATTAAACGCCGGGGAGCCGAGTCCATTAGTGCAGGAAGCCACCGCTTTTCCTGCTCGACTCCCTGAAGATAGGGGTAATCTGATCCCCAGCACTTCAAATACAGCAGCGGTCCTGCGCTTTGAGGGTAGGGGACTTCAGTTCGCCGGTCCTTTAGAGCGGCAAGAAACTGGCCAAGCACAGAGTTCTCAAGGGTATTCGGCCTCATCTTCCTCCTCCATTCTGTTTGTTGCTGAACCATGCAATCTAAGACGCCTGTTTTGTCCATAACCCTTCCACGAGGTTCTGAATCTCATCGGCTGTGCACAACCCTTTTGAAAGAAAGCCGTATGCTCCAACCGCGCGAGCCGCCTCGCGGTACTCGGGGAAATCATAGCTCGTGAGGATAATGACATCGATGTCGGGGTGGAGCACCTTGATTCTTCTGGCTATTTCCAGTCCGTTCTGTCCCGGCAATTTGATGTCCATGAAAATGATTTGAGGTGAAAAGCTCGCCACTTTATCCAACGCTTCACCCCCGTCCCCCGCCTCCCAGATAACAACGGAAGGAAATCTCGAAGCTAAGACCCCCGCCAGACTGCGGCGAAATCCCTCGTCATCTTCGACCAGCATGATCTTGAGTGAAAGCCCTTCCTCTTGTGACACGTCTTGCTTTCTCCTCAGGAAAGCGATCCCTCTTGCCTCCCTAGCTGCGACGACTTTACTTGTGACCTTCCATGTGGTAAATAGGGTCAACACCCCATATTCGAAACCGACATCCTGTATTTTTCCCAGGCCCTGGCAAGGCCCAACACGCTGGAGCGATCCATGAAGAAAACTTTCAATATCGTGCTTGCTGAAGACCACACCATCCTCCGCGAGGGACTCAAGTCCCTCCTCTCCTCTCAACCTGATTTGAGAATTGTCGGCGAGGCTGGAGACGGGCTGGAAGCCATCCGCTGTGTTCGGGATCACAGTCCCGACATGATTCTCCTCGATCTCTCCATGCCGAGAATGACCGGCCTCGACGCGATCAAGGAAATCAAGAGAGTGAGCTCTGACACCAAGATCATCGTGCTGACGGTCCACAGCACTGAAGAGTATATTCTCGCCACCTTGCAGGCAGGCGCTGACGGGTATGTCCTGAAGGATGCTCACAGCACTGAACTCATGACAGCCATTCGGCATGTTTTGGATGGTCGCCGGTACCTCAGCCCGAGCATTTCAGGAACGATCATCGATGGCCTTTTGCAGGGAAAGAATGCTTCCGCTATCAGATCTTCTTGGGACACTCTGACGCAAAGGGAAAGGGAGATTCTCAAGCTCGTCGCGGAAGGTCACAAAAACAAGGAAATTGCAGACCTGCTCTGTATCAGCCTCAAGACGGTTGAAAAACACCGCGCCAACCTCATGGAGAAACTCGATCTCCATAACGTGGCTGCTCTCACCGCCCTGGCTGCCGAAAAAGGCCTGATCAACAGGTGAGTCAAACGAGACAGGAGTTTCGATGGAAATGTGAAAGGGGTTTGTCGGCAAGAATACTGTCTTGGTCAAACAACAGGGAGGGTTGTTCATCGTGCAGGACAGATACGGGTCAGGACACTGGTTCTTGCCCGAGCAGTTGCCTCACGATCTCTCTTCGTTTTACCGTGCGGTCCCCCTCGGACACGGCATCGAGCTTTTGGGTCACCCCGGTGGTAGGACAGAAGAACGTGTGACGCGATATTTGGGCCGTCGGTCTTTCCGCTGTCTCATAAACAAACGCGATGTCTTTTCTCGGCAGCCTTTCCGTCTTGATCAATTTACCGTCTTTTCCATAGTACCAGTAATTGATCCATGTCTCAGGCATGTGGATTCCCCCAAGAAAAGATCGCATTGCGGAATTCTGAATCGCTTATAGGAAAGGCCGCGTGTTCTGTCAAGAATGAAAAGGGTTGGAGGAAAAAGGCCTGTTGCACAAAACCTTCTCGCTCTGTATGCTTCCCCCTCATGCAAGCAGCACCAACCCTTTATACCCGAACCTTTCTGACCATGTCGGTGGCCAACTTCTTCACCACTTCGAGCTTCGGTTCGTTTTTCCTCTTTCCCCTTTTCGTTTCACACCTCGGGGGATCCAAGCTGGACATCGGCATTGTGATGGGAGTCTTCTCCCTTTCTTCCGTTCTCTCCCGGCCCTGGATTTCGTCCATGATCGATCGGATGGGCCGAAAAAGGAGCTACACATTAGGTTGTGCGATTATGACGGCTCTTCCCCTTTCCTACCTTCTCTTTCAGCAGGACTTGAGCCGCGTCTATCCTGCGCTCCTCTTTGCGCGCATTCTTCACGGCATCGGCCTGGCCTTCTGCTTCACTTCTGCCTTCACCTATATGG
>Ga0209450_10001335_pt1 | contig 12378 bp, 9 predicted proteins | sample FrelakmetLWP11LW_FD_187149 | JGI IMG/M metagenome (GOLD analysis project Ga0209450, IMG submission 187149) | Freshwater lake sediment microbial communities from the University of Notre Dame, USA, for methane emissions studies - LWP11 LW (SPAdes)... | ecosystem: Environmental > Aquatic >... | reverse complement strand
CTGACGACGCGTTCGACGAGGTGTTGTGCCTCGATGTGCTGGAGCATCTCACCTTCGACGAGCAGCCGGCGGCGATCGGCGAGCTGTTCCGGGTCTTGAAGCCGGGCGGTGGTGCGCTCATCTCGGTCCCGAACCTGGCGCACCTGCAGTCCCGCGTCCATTTCCTGCTGCAGGGCCGCCTGATCAGGACGGCGAGCCTCGCCAAACACCCTGGCGACCGCCCCGTGTCCGAGTACCTCCACCTTTTCCGCGCCTGCGGATTCGACGTGTCGGCGCGGCGCGGGATCTTCCCCACCGTGCCGGTGCTGACGGCGCTCGTCCGGCGCAACCCGGTTGCGCTGCAATGGCTCCACACCGCGCTCACGAGGCTGCTTCCCGTTCCGGGGTGGGGTTTCCTGAACCTGATTTGGCTTCGCAAGCCCGCGCGGGCGTGACGGCACCACCGGGCATCAGCGAATCCAGCCGCCGAGTTGGCGCGCAGCATCCCACACCGCCGCGCCGATGAGCAGCGCGGTGAGCACACGGGTAAGCAGGCCGCCTCGCCATCCCCTCGACGCACCACGGGCTGCGAGAATCGCGGCTGCCGGTGACGTGGCCAACTCGACCCGTCCGATGAACTCCCATGCGTCCTGCACGTACATCGGTTCGACGGTGCGCAGCACGCTCCATCCCAGCAACAGGACGAACGCCGTCGCCCACGCTCCGAGGCCGAGCACGAGATTGTCGACCCTCCGCCCCAGGAGGAGGCTCCACGAGCCGGCCAGCGCGAGGACGATGATCGGCCAGCCCAGGCTCCCTCGTGTCTGGTCAAATGCGCCCTTCACGCCCAGCTGAAGCGGTGACGCGCTGCGCGCAGCGACAGGCGACGGCTCCGACGGTGGTGGCAATCCGGTGCCGGGAGCGGCAGGCGCCGCGCCACCGCCCATCACCTCGGCGATCGCCGTGCGCGCCTTCTGGACGTGCGGACGATAGACGCTGCCGAAGTGAGCGTAGTAGAGGCCAATCGCCAGCGCCAGCGCCAGCCCTGTCGCCGCCGCCACCATCATGGCCTGCCGCCGGCCGGAAGGGCCGCCCCACACCCGGAAGTACAGTGCAAGCGCGGCCAGCGTCGGCAGGAGCAACGTCGCCGCCCCGACATGTGAGAGGAAGGCCAGCGCCGACACGGCTGTGAGCCCGAGCAGTTGGGATCGCCATCGGGCGCCGAAGGTCCACGTGACGGCCGCCGCCATGGACACCAGGGCGGCGAAATGACCGAAGGCGGCCGTCAGGTTCGCATTGCCAATCACGATGTATGGAACCGGCAGCAGATGGAACAGGAGGACCGCGAACACACCAGCGGCGCGGTCGTTCCAGGCGCTGACAATCACCGGGTACAGCAAGGCGCCGGCCAGTGCCTCGGAGGCGCAGACCACGATCCGCAGCAGCGTGACGTGATCGGATGTCAGCAGGGCGAACGGCGCGGAGAACACGTAGAGGCCTATCGCGTAGGGGAACGGCGTGGCGCTTGTCGAGAGCTGCGTGAAATAGAACCTGCCCGCGAGCACCCACTCGAACCGGTGCGCGTGGAAGACCGCGTCGACGATGTCCTTGTCCGGGTGGAGCAGGAAAATCAGTTTCAGGTAGAAGCCCGACGCCGACACGACGACGGCCAGCAGGGCCGGAGTGCTCAGGCGCCTGCGCATCACGCCGGACGCCACCGCAACCGGCAGGAGGCAGAAGAGCCCGAACAGGCCCGCCAGCAGGAAGACCGGTGGCGATGCGAGGCTGTAGACGGCTCCGCCGGTGGCCAGCGACCATGCCTGCGCCGCCGCGAGCGCCGAACTCGCGACGAGTGCCGCAAAGGCCGGCAGCCCGGCGAGCCCCACCACGATCCCGGTGATGGCGGCCGCGCCCGCACCGCGCGCGACGACGGACGCGGCTGGCCTCGGCGTGAAGTCTTCGGCTGGCTCGCAGGAGACCGCGTCGAAGGCGAGACCAAGTTCCCTCGGGTCCTGGGGCCCCGGCCGGAACGTCGGCGACACGTCGAAGGCGATCTCGAGGCCCGAGAGTGCCGGATTCGCGGGAATGGTAAACGCCAGCGCGGCCGTCGGCTCATGGACCAGCCGGTCCGCGAGGAGCGAGCCGCGCGATCGCACCTGGATCCTGGCGGCGCCGGCCGCCGGCGGCCGCCAGTTGATGAGGTCCGCACGGCACGTCCAGGGCCCGCGGCGATCGATATGACCAAACGCCACGCGGGCCTCGCCACCGCTCCACGCGAAGCCCGTCTTCCCCTGCCGCTCGGGCGGGTAGAAGCCGCTGGATCCGAACGGCAGCGGCCGGTCCATGCCCAGGTGCAGCGCCGGCCGATACTGATAGACGGACACGATCGCGACGGCCGCCACGGCGGCGGCGGCGCAGCCTGCAAGGCATGCGGTCATCAGGCGGAGCCGCCAGGCCCGGACCGACATGTGATTAAGCGTGCGGGATGTCATGCGCGCGTGTCGGGCAATCGTATACGGGATCGGGTCACCCTGACCACCCGAAGCCGCGCCGGGTCAGGATGCGTTACACTCGCCATGCGGGTACCGTAGCGAAAGAGGCGCCATGTCCATCCTTGCAGACGTCAACGCGAGAATCACCCTGGCCATGAAGGCCCACGACGCGCCGACGCTCTCCGCCCTGCGGATGCTCAAGACGGCGCTCACGAACAAAGAGGTGGAGAAGGGCCGGGCGCTCGAGACGGGCGAGGCGCTGCAGGTCGTGGCGGCCCTGCTCAAACAGCGGCGCGACTCGATCGAGCAGTTTCAGAAGGGCGGACGGCAGGACTTGGTGGCCAGAGAGCAGTTCGACGTGGCGCTGCTCGAGGGCATGATGCCCCCGCCGGTGACCACCGACGAGATTGACGCGGCCGTGGCGAGGGCGGTTGAGGAGACCGGAGCAACCTCTTCCAGGGACATGGGCCGCGTGATGAAAGCGGCCATGGCAGCCCTGGCGGGAAAGCCTGTGGAAGGCAAGGCCGTGAACGAGGCCGTCAGGAGGAAGCTCGGCGGCTGACCGGGATCACTCCACCGAGGTCCCGTTGACCGGCCGGCGGAGGCGGTCTCCGAGGGTCTGGTATCCCTCGGCGACGATAGTGAGGATGGCGTCCCTGGCGATCTTGAGTGCCTCAACCTCACCTCCGTGGGCGGCCCGGCCCTGAAGGCGCTCGATCAGGAACGCGGCTTCCATCAGGGTCATCTTCCCGTTCGTCCTGATCCCGTACAACAGGTCGGCCCGGCCGTTGCCGTTCGTCCCTCTTGTAGCAACGTGCATTCGCAACTCTCCGTCTGTCAAGAACTTCAGTTGCACTGTGCCTCTCCTGATACATGTTGGCAAGCGTCATGGTGCGACACAGGCTGCCCTGGCGTGATTTGTCGCCTCTTGGCGGCTCTTGTCACCATCCTGGCGGCACCCGGCGACACCATGTCCGCAACGGTATATGCGGCGAACAAATATTCATTACCTAACCATGTGTTCATATTGTGAATAGACCAGACAGACTGTGGCCCAAACTTTCTCGCCAGGACTGTCGTCTAACGTCTCGAAGGCGTTAGTAGATTCTCTTTCTCCTCCTCCAGGGCACCCGCTGTCCCGACCAGCGGGTGCCCGGCCTCTTTTCGGGCCCTATTCCCTCGAACCTCCGGCCTCCCGCGAACGCATCGCTGCATGCCGCCGCCCTCGGCAGCGGAGAGTTTGTGGTACCCTGACGGTTCCAGATGCCCGACCAGCCGCCCAAGCCGGGCAGTACGTCCGCGTCCCCGGCTGCCTCGCCACAACTTGCCCGGTCCGCCGGCGTCATCGGCGCCGCCACGATGACGAGCCGGGTTCTGGGCCTCGTTCGCGACCAGGTCCTCGCCTTCCTGTTCGGCGCCGGCGACCAGATGGACGCCTACAACATCGCCTTCAGGATTCCGAACCTGGTGCGGGACCTCTTCGCCGAGGGCGCCATGAGCGCGGCGTTCGTGCCGACGTTCACACAGACGCTGGCGACGGAGGGTCGCGCGCGGGCATGGCGGCTCGGGAACTTCGTGGTCAACGCCCTGCTGCTGGCAACGGGCGTCATCGTGGCGTTGGGAATGGTGTTTGCCGCTCCGATCGCCACGGCGTTCGCCAGCGCGTACGCCGAGGTGCCGGGCAAGCTCGAGCTGACCATCTCGCTCACGCGCGTGATGTTCCCCTTCCTGGCGCTGGTCGCGGTCGCGACGGCCCTGATGGGGATGCTCAACTCCCTTCACCGCTTCTTCATCCCGGCCGTCTCGCCCGCGATGTTCAACGTCGGCTCGATCGTCTGCACGATCGGGCTGGCGCCGGTCATGCCCCTGCTCGGATGGCCCGTCATCATGGCCCCGGCGATCGGCGTGCTGGTGGGCGGATTCGGCCAGATGGCGGTGCAGTGGCCCTCGCTGCGGCGAGAGGGGTATCGCTACCGGCCCGAGTTGGACATGGGCGACGAGGGCCTCCGCCGGGTACTGGCGCTGATGGGGCCAGGCGTGGTGGGCCTGGCGGCCGTGCAGATCAATCTGTTCGTCAACAGCATCCTCGCCACCGGAGAGGGCACGAGCGCGGTATCGGCGCTCAGCTACGCCTTCCGGCTGATGTACATGCCCATCGGGATCTTCGGCGTCTCGATCGCCACGGCGGTGGTGCCGGTGCTCAGCCGGCAGGCGGCGAGGAGCGATGCCGCCGGCATGCGCGAGACGGTGTCGAACGGCCTGCGCATGATGCTGATGCTCAATGTGCCGGCGACAATCGGGCTGATGGTCCTGGCCACGCCGATTGTCGCGCTGATCTTCGAGCACGGGGCTTTTACGCCGGCGCACACGGCGGCCACGGCCGCGGCGCTCGCCTTTTACGCTCCGGGCCTGGTGGGCTACTCGGCCGTCAAGATCGCCGTGCCGTCGTTCTACGCGCTTCGCGACAGCCGCACGCCGGCCATCGTGTCGGCCGCCACGGTGCTGTTGAACGTCGCGCTCAACCTCATGCTCGTGCGGGTCATGGGATTCACGGGCCTGGCGCTCGGTACCTCGGTCAGCGCGATCTTCAACGCGGCCGTGCTGCTCTGGCTGCTCCGCTCCCGGCTGGGCGGCATCGACGCGCGCCGCGTGGCCGGATCGTTCGCCCGGATCGCGGCCGCGGCGCTTGTCATGGGCCTGGCGGCCTGGGCCGCCGACGCGGCCATCGCGGCCAGGATGCCGTCGCGCTCTGTTCCTGTCATGGGGCTGCGCGTCGCCGCGGGCATCGCCGTCGCGCTGGTCGTCCTCGACCGGGCGGCCAGGCTGCTCCATGCGCAGGAGTTCAACGAAGCCCGGGCAATGGTGCTGGCGCGCATGCGGCCGCGCTCGAGGCGAACCTAGGAGGAACGGCAGGACCATGCGACCGACCCAGCCAGGTTACGTCTCGTACAGCATCGGACCAGGGCCGTTGACGCCGGCGGTCCGGCTGCTCGTCATCCTGAACACCGCCGCCTACCTGCTAGCGCTCGTCGTGCCGTCGCTCACGATCTGGCTGGGGCTCGTGCCGGCTCTCGTCTTCGGGCGCTGGTGGTTCTGGCAGCCGGTCACGTACATGTTCCTGCACGGCGGGCTGTTTCACCTGCTGTTCAACATGCTCGCGCTGTGGATGTTCGGTGTCGACCTCGAACGCCGTTGGGGTACCCGGTTCTTCGCCCGCTTCTATGCCGTCTCCGGCATCGGTGCGGCGGCGACCACGCTGGTCATGTCGCTGCTACCGTTCGGGTTCGCCGAGCAGATGTACGCGTCGGTGACCGTCGGCGCGTCAGGGGCGATCTATGGCCTGCTTGTCGCCTACGCGATGACGTACCCGAACCGGCCGGTCTACCTCTACATGCTGTTCCCGATCCCGGCCAGGATCTTCGTGCTCATCATCGGCGCCGTCTCGTTCCTGTCGTCGGTCTCCGAAACGCGAGGCGGCGTGGCCCACGCCGCACATCTCGGCGGCCTTCTCGCAGGCTACCTCTACCTCGCGGGGCTTCGCGGCGGCGTCGGCTCCCTCGTGCGGTCGCAGTGGCTGCGCTGGCGCCTGGCGCGCATGCGCAGACGGTTCGACGTGCACGAGGGCGGCCGCAAGGGCAGCGGCGGCGGCCCCCGGGTGCACTAAACAGGAGACCGCGATTCCGGGCCGCCGGCAGGCCGGGAACCTGCGACGGCGCGGGGGCGTGGTCAGAGCAGGCCGCGCAGATAACCCCCGTCCACGGGAATCGTCGTCCCCGTGATGTACCGCCCTCGGTCCGACGCCAGGAACACGATGAGGTCGGCGAGCTCCGATGGCTCGGCCATCCGGCCGAGCGGGATGTTCTGCACCGTCCGCTTCTCGATCGCCTCCGGCGAGACACCCTCGCGGGCGGCCGTCGCTTCGGCCAGCTCGACGACGCGCTCGGTCCGCGTGTAGCCCGGAGCGACGCAGTTCACCAGGATGTTGTCGCGGGCCAGCTCGCTCGCCAGCGTCTTCGAGAAACCCGTGACGGCCGGTCTCAGGGCGTTCGAGAGCATGAGACCGGCAATCGGCTGCTTCGCCGAGATCGACGTGATGTTGATGATGCGGCCGCCCCCGGCCCGCCGCATGTGCGGGACCGCCTCCATCGACAGCAGCACGGTGCTCATCAGCACGAGGTCGATGGCGTCCCGCCAGTCCGACTCCGTCATCGCGCCGAACAGCCCCGGCTTCGGCCCGCCGGAGTTGGTGACGAGCACGTCGAGGCGGCCGAAGTGCCGGACCGTCTGCTCGACGAGGATCGCGATGTCGGACCGCCGGGAGACATCAGCCCCGATGGCCAGCACGTCGGCCCCCGTCTCGGCCTGGATCTCCGCCGCGGCAGCTTCGAGCGTCGGCATGTGCCGTGCGCACATCGCCACCTTCGCCCCCTCCGCCGCCAGCCCGCGCGCGGCGGCTTTGCCGAGCCCTCTGCTTGCCGCGCACACCAGCGCTACTTTGCCCGCGAGTCCGGTCTCCATGGCAGTTCTCCGCGATTCCGGGTTGTCACTCGTGAACCTTCAGTAGTCAGTAGTCAGTAGTCAGTAGGAATGCCTGTCCCGCTGCGAATCGGCGTGACACCTTGACCGTGTCTTTCTACTGCCTACTGACTACTGGCTACTGTCTACTTCTTGTGAAAATAGTCATCCGTCCTGTCCAGCCAGTCCTGCCGGATCGGGCTGAACACGTCCAGTTCGAACGTGTCGTCGAGCGCTTCGGCCTGGTGCGGCACGGAGGATGGAATGTGCAGCACCTCGCCTTCGCGGACGATGAACTCCGCTCCGCCGATGGTGAACCGCAGGGCGCCCTGGAAGATATAGGTAATCTGTTCGCTCACGTGATCGTGGCTCGGCACGAGGGCGCCCTTCTTGAGCCAGATCTGGGCGATCATCTCGCGTTCGCCCGTCACGATCTTCCGCGAGATCATGTCGGTGACCTTCTCGGGCGCGATTTCGTCCCAGCGGTAGTGGCGGACGACGGGGGAGGACATGTTCGTGTGCTCCTGCGCGAAGGGGCCCGGACATGCCCCTGGGGGGCGGCCGGACCTCGGGAGGCGAGATTATAGCACCCGGAACCCGATGATATACTTGGGTTTCCTGTCATATGCAGAAGCCGACCACCAGTGACGCGACGCGTGGCGATGCGGAGCGGTCCGCGGAGTTCTCCGCAGATCTCGTGCTGCGCGCCTATCGCATCATGTACCAGTCACGGAGAATCGACGACAAGGAGATCCAGCTCAAGAACCAGAGCCAGATCTACTTCCAGATCAGCGGCGCCGGACACGAGGCGGTTCTGACGGCGGCGGGCCTGTGCCTGCGGCCCGGGTACGACTGGTTCTTCCCCTACTACCGCGACCGCGCCCTCTGCCTGGCCCTCGGCGTGACGCCGTACGAGATGTTCCTGCAGGCAGTGGGGGCCGCCGACGACCCGGCCTCGGGCGGCCGGCAGATGCCCTCCCACTGGGGGCACCGGCGCCTCAACATCGTGTCCCAGGGCAGCCCCACCGGCTCGCAGTGCCTCCAGGCCGTCGGGTGCGCCGAGGCCGGGTTGCTCTACGCGACGCTTCCGGGCATCGAGGGCCGCGCGGCGCACTTCGAAGCCGATGAAGTCACCTACGTGTCGCTTGGCGACGGCACGACCAGTGAGGGCGAGTTCTGGGAGTCGCTCAACACCGCCTGCCGGCACCGCCTGCCCGTGGTTTATCTCGTCGAGGACAACGGGTGGGCGATCTCGGTCCCTGTGGAGGTGCAGACGCCCGGCGGCAGCATCTCCGATCTGCTCCGCTCGTTCCCCGACTTGCTGATTGTGAAAGCCGACGGCACCGACTTCGCCGACAGCCACCGGGCGATGGAGCAGGCCGTCGCCTACGCCCGTGCACGTCGCGGGCCGGCGCTCGTGCATGCGAGCGTGGTCCGTCCGTACTCGCATTCGCTGTCTGACGACGAGCGCCTGTACAAGACGGCGGAGGAGCGGGAGGCCGAAGGCCGGCGCGACCCGGTCCGGAAACTGGCGCGCGCGATCGTGGCAGGCGGCGTCGCCACCGGGAAAGCCCTCGAGGCGATGCACGCGGAGGTCGATCGCGAGATTGACGAGGCCGCCAGGCAGGCCCTTGTGGCACGGAAGCCCGCGCGCGACACGGCCGCCCTGTGGGTGTTCTCGCCGGATGTCGACCCGGCCTCGGAGGCGTTCAGCACCGAGCCGAAGCCCGACGGGAAGCCGGACACGATGGTCGCGGCCATCAACCGGACGCTCAAAGATGAACTGGCCCGCGACCCGCGCATCGTCGTCTTCGGCGAGGACGTCGCCGACTGCAGCCGGGAAGCCAGCCTGGACGAGGTGCAGGGCAAGGGCGGCGTGTTCAAGGCGACGCACGGGCTGCAGCGGCAGTTCGGGAGCGATCGCGTGTTCAACTCGCCGCTGGCCGAGGCCAACATCATCGGGCGGGCCGTCGGCATGGCGGTGCGCGGGATCAAGCCCGTCGTGGAGATCCAGTTCTTCGACTACATCTGGCCCGCGATGCAGCAGTTGCGCGACGAGATGGCGATGATGCGGTACCGGTCGGGCAACAACTGGTCGTGCCCGATGGTGGTGCGCGTGCCGATCGGCGGCTACCTGCGAGGCGGCGCTCCGTATCACAGCCAGTCCGGCGTCAGCATATTTGCCCATTCACCGGGCATCCGCCTCGTGTTCCCCTCGAACGCTCTCGACGCCGCGGGGCTGCTGCGGACGGCGATCCGCTGCGACGACCCGGTGATGTTTCTCGAGCACAAGCACCTCTACCGGCAGACCTACAACAAGGGCGCGTATCCCGGGCCCGGTTACATGGTGCCGTTCGGGCGGGCCGCGGTGCGCCGGGAAGGCACCCAGGCCGTCATCCTGACGTGGGGCGCGCTGGTGCAGCGGTCGCTGCTGGCGGCCCAGCAGGCCGAGAAAGACGGCATCAGCGTGGCCGTGCTCGACCTGCGGACGCTCGTGCCCTGCGACTGGGACGCCATCGGCGAGTGGGTCACGCGCACGAACCGCGCGATCATCGCGCACGAAGACCAGCTGACCTGCGGGTTCGGCGCCGAGATCGCGGCGCGCATCGCCCAGGACCACTTCCATCACCTCGACGCGCCGGTGCGCAGGGTGGCGGCGCTCGACACGCCGGTCGCCTACTGCCCTGATCTCGAAGAGGTGATCCTCCCGAATGCGTCGACCATCCTCGACGCCGTCCGGGAGACTGTCCGGTACTGATCCGGAGCTCGGACGACGCTGGATGACACGACTGGTGCGGCTGCCGCGACGCCTGCTCGGTGACGTGCCTCGCTCCGGATGGCGGCATCCCCTGCTCCTGGGGGCGGTCGCCGTCGCGGTCATCCTGCTCGTCGAGGGCTTTGCGCTCCGCGACCCTTTTGAGCCGGCGCCGCGGGACATCGACGCGAGCGTGAAGCGGGCGCAGACGCTGGGCCTCGCGGAGAGCGGGCTCCGGAGCCAGGCGCTTCCGTACCGCGCCCGGTATCTGGATCCGCAGCACTGGTACCTGCCGTTCGTGAAGCCGTTCGTCATGCGGACGCGAACGGGCATGCAGTCGATCTTCCCCACCGCCGCCGCGATGGTGGACGTGCCGGCCGAGTGGCTCGGCGGTCAGGCCGCCCTGCGGGCGGTCTCGACGGCGTCGACGATCCTCGCGGTCGTGCTGACGCTTCACCTGCTCCGCGGACGGCCGGACATGCTGGCGCCGGCGATCCTGGTGTTCGCCACCCCGCTCTGGTTCTACGCGCTTGGCGGTACGAGCCATCCCGTCGGCCTCGTGCTCGCGACCGCCGCCGTGTTCGCCGCCATCGACGGCCGGCGCGCGCTCGCGGCCGGACTGCTGCTGGGCCTGGCGTCGACCATCCGGGACGAGACGCTGGCGCTGGCCCCGGGCTTGTTCCTCCTCTACGCGTGGCGATGGCGGACACTCCGGCCTCTGGCGGCACTTCTGGCGGGCATCGCGATCCCCGTGGCGCTCATGGCGCTTGTCGACCAGCAGGTCTATGGACGCCCCGCCGCCGCCCACCTCATGCACGCGATACGCGGCACGCTGTTCCCCGACGCGCCGACCGGCGCCATGGCTGTCCTCGACTCGATGTCCTGGCGGGAGCGGCTCGATGTGGTCGTGGTGTACTGGCTCGACGGGCGGAGCCTGACGCACGCCGCCGTCCTGTCCGCGTCGGTGGCGTTCGCCGCGGTGGTCCGGATCCGGACCGGTTCCTTCTGGGGTGCGCTGCCGGCGCTCGGCCTCGTGCTGGCCGACACCGCCGCCGACTGCGTCCTCATGGTACAGGCCCCGAAGCGGCTTCCGGGCCTGCTTCGGCTCGCGCCGTTCCTCGTCTTCGCCGTGCTGCCGCACGCGGACGCGCCGCCGGAACAGACCCGGCGTCGGGTCTCTGCGCTGCTGCTGTCGGCAGCGTTCGTGCTCGTGGCCGTCGCGACGACCAACACGAGTGGCGGCAAGCCGCTGGGTCCGCGGCTCCTGCTGCCGATCTGGCCGATGATCGCCGCGGTGGCGTGGCACGGCGTGCGCGGCCACGCGCTGGCCGGCCGGCGCGCATGGCCACAGCGGCTTCTCGCGGCTGGCGGCGCGGCGCTCGTGCTGGCGGGCGTCTTCATCAATACCGTCACGCTGATGCCGATGTACCGGGCGGTCGACGCGGAATCGCTCGATGCCGCCCGCTACCTGGCCGGGACAGCCGAAGAGGTGATCATCGTCGGAAGCCCGTTTGCCATTGATCCCGTCATCGCCGTCTATCCCTCCAGGTCGGTCATGCTCGCGACCTCCGCGGCAGACGCCGCGGACATCGCGCGCCGGCTGGAGCACGGACGGGTCCGGCGATTCCTCTTCGTGCGGAGAAACGACCGGGAAGATCTGGCGGCGGAGTTCCCGGCGTTCGACGCCGGCGAAGAAACGGCGTTCGGGCGCTGGGTCGTGCAGCATTGGGTGTCGCGGTAGCTCGCCGGAGGCCTGCCATGGCGACGCGCCGGATCCAGACGTGCGCGCGCGGGGCGGCACCCTGACCGGCCCCGCTATTCCTCGGCTGGCGGATCGGGCTCCGGGCGCTTCCGGGCGGCGACACGGGTGACGACGACGCCCGCGAGGATGGCGCCCGCTCCGGCCAGCTTCGGCGCCGAGAGCGTCTCGCCCAGGGCCACGGCGGCCACCGACATGGCGACGAGAGGAATGAAGTTGGAGTACGCGGAGGTGCGCACGTTGCCGATGCGCTGCACGGAGGTGTACCAGATCAGGTACGCCACATTCAGCGCCAGGAGCGCCGAAAGCACCGTCGCCGCCCAGGTCCACGCGGGCACGCGCCCCCACTCGACCTGCGCCAGTTGCGGCAACGAGGCCGGCACGTACAGCGCGGTGCCGGCAAGCATCGTGATGCCAGTCACGGCCAGCGGCGAGTAGCGCGAGAGCAGGGGCCTCGACCCCACGGTGTAGACGGCCCAGCAGCCGACGGCGCCGAGCGTGAGGAGGTCGCCGGCGAGGGAACTGCCGCCGAACTCGGCACCGGTCCCGACCACCAGGTAGACGCCGAGGATCGAGAGCAGAACGCCCGCCCACTGCGAGCGCGCCACGCGTTCGTGACCGGCGAGGGCGGAGGCGATCGAGACGGCGACGGGCGAGCAGCCGATGATGAGCGCGCTGTTGGACGCCGTGGTCCTTGCCAGCCCGCCCATGAAGCACGCCTGGTAGACGAAATGGCCGACGGCGCCGAGCAGCGCCAGGCTCGCCCAGTCGGCGCGCGCCACGCGAGGCAGGCCCCTGGCGACGAGGGCGGCCGCGAACACGGCCGACGCCACGCTCATGCGCAGGGCGTTGAACGCCTGCGGGGGGATCTCCGCGAT
>Ga0209450_10001334_pt1 | contig 12378 bp, 11 predicted proteins | sample FrelakmetLWP11LW_FD_187149 | JGI IMG/M metagenome (GOLD analysis project Ga0209450, IMG submission 187149) | Freshwater lake sediment microbial communities from the University of Notre Dame, USA, for methane emissions studies - LWP11 LW (SPAdes)... | ecosystem: Environmental > Aquatic >... | reverse complement strand
AATTTCATATAGTTAAGGTACAAAACCCTAGGTTATTACAAGAATCACCGGCCTCTTAGTTATGAACAAACAAGATAGGTTTTTAGACAATCTGACGGCCCGGCAATAAAGTGCGTAAACGTTGCTGAGCGAGTGGAGGCCGGGGAGTAGTATCCCCTGTTCGGGGTAGGATCTCTCTGAGGCCGGAAGGAGTGAAGCATGGCGTAGTTTTTGCCGTCCGGGTACAAACTTTCTGGCTGATACGAGCTTCGCGGTACAAACTTACTGATATGTTGATTAGCTGTCACGTTACAGAATTTTGATAGGAGGCAAGTGCGCGGTCGCGTTACACGGTTACCGGTTCACTGTCTAGGTACCAGGAGCAAATAGCAAAAACCATGACAAGTTTATTTTTTTATTGTCCGTGTCATGGTTAGTTGTTTACTTTTTTATCCTTGAGTCGATGATTTTGTCACCGGGATCTCTACGACAATCCCAGATCATTGAGATTGAAATGGATTTGTCCAGTATTTCATAGATTATTTGATAGTCCCCAGTGATTAAAGCTCTTACACTTTCTATTTCAGACTGCAATCCAATTAAAGGATTCTTAGAAATGAGCTTAATACTAATGTTGATCTTGGAATTTAATTTCTTGCTGTAAGCTGCTGATTTATTCCTTACTAAATAAAAATCAAGGATATCCAAAAGGTCAAGCCTTGCCTCAATTGACCATTCTACTTTGAATTTAGCCATTGGAGAACCTCTTTATTCAATGCTTCATTTGAAATTGTCTGCCCTTTTTTGACTTGTTCTCTGCTTAATTCGATGCGTTTTTTTTGAAAATCAGAAAGTTGATAGACTTTTTCGTCTGCTTTTGATTCTACAATTGTTTTAATGGCCTTTAAGAATGAAGTGTCATCGATGAGAGAAAGTTTCTCAATAATAATATGTCTCAATTCAATCGTATTCATGTCTCCATTTTTTACAAAATTAGTCATTTTATTGCAATATTTTCCATTGTAATAATAGAAAAGGAGCGGTTTCCTAGGTAGAAAAATTTGCCTTAATCGTTATGGTTAGTTGACCACAAATCTGTCTTTGAAGTAGAGTCTCGGCACACGACCGAGATGAACAAACCATGGCGCACTTTTTGCGAGTCATGGTACAAACTGTCTGAGGTATACGAGCTTCGCGGTACAAACATTAAAACGAGCCAGTCCCGATAGCTATCGGGATGAGTCAAGGTACACAAGGTTTGATCGGTAGCATTTGCGCGGTCACGGTATAATGCATTACAAATCTGTCAAGGTCGCAGGAGTAAAAGCAAAAAGTGTGACAAACAACTTAACCATATTGTCCATGTTAGGCAAAGTTGTATTCTTTAAAAAACATAAGGAATAAATCTCTTGCTCCGTTTCATATATTCATTGTACTTATCACCAAATATTATTTTACATTCTTTCTCATCATATATTGCTGTATAGTAAAGAAATATTGTTGAAATTAATGATATCAAGAATAATTCAAGTGTTGGATTTTTTAAAAAAATCCCCCATGTTAAAAACAACAATGAGGAATAAAGTGGATGTCTTATATATTTAAAAATCCCTTTGTCCACTAATTCAGTTGTTTGTTCAAATTCATATAGTGTCTTTTTATCCCTGTTCTTATCCGGTTTCCCTATCTTTTTCATGAGAATTACTCCAGCAATTATCAAATAACCTGATATGATTAGAAGAATCCATGAAAATATCTGTTGGATTGAAAAAGGATTAGTAAACCAATCCTTATAGTTTGTGGAAAGAAGCCATGCAATACATTCCCAACTCATAAATCTATAAAATCCATGACTTTTAAAGTTAAATAAAGTCCTCCATGAGACAACTACTATTAGTATTGATAAAACTATGAAAATGATAATTCTGTCCATATGTCTATTTTTAATGTGATGGTAATCAATTTACAATCTTGACTAACGGTACAATAAATGTAACAAATGTTACAAATTTACCCGGTATTTCCGATTTAGTTGATCCTTATTAATACTTGTTTTTCTTATATTCTGTAGGCTTGGATATTACCGAGGCCAAAATAAGTCTCTGGCAAATCCAGCCAAAAATTAAATCCAGTAGTTTTTGTTTCTCCAACCTCATCCATTTCTTCATATTATATACTGCAGCAGCCAGTAGGGTGTTGTTTTTATCACCAGCACTGCCACTGAGGTAATTCCTTATCATCCTGTGGTCGTGTTTTACGTGTGATATAAGTCCCTCTATTCCTGCTCTTGATCTGCATCGTTCTTCTCGTTTCTTTTTCAGGTAGTAGCTTTCCCCCTTGAGCACCTTTGGCATTACAATGTCTATTCCCGGGAGGCCTCCTGGCACCTTGTACCCTTTGTCCACTATTGCTTTCTTCACTTTTCCATCAGTCAGATCTTCTACCTGTTCGAGTTGTGGTTTAAGTGTTCTGCCGTCGTATACGTTCCCTTCTATTGCCATTGCACCGACTATGATCCCTGACTTTCTAGTATAGGCAAAAGAGCTTTTGTTGCCAGATTCATAAGGTTTATGCTCTTTCCCTTTCGATATACAGAGTGTCTCCGGTTCATGGATACTGTATATCTTGTTCGAGTCATCTCGCTGTTGTGTAAGTACTCTGTATAAAACATCAAATTCCTTCATGTATGATTTTGGTATCGGGCTAAGCTGTTTTACAACGTCCTGATAGATCTTAAATGCTATCCTGTGAAGCTTTTTCTGTGCTTTTATATGCCGCTTCATATTCTTAGGCTTGCGTGCAAATCTAAGTTGGTGCTTCAGCTTCTTTATCTCCCGCCCAAAGGTGCGCTTGAGAGTTATATCCTCCTTCTTCGCTATTCTCTTACAGTGTTCTATTACCTTCTCGATCAGCTTACGGTCCGTAGGAAAAGTAATGTTCTTCTCCTGGACTGTCGTATCAATCCTGACCTCTTTTACTTCCTTGCGGATCATGTCTACGTCAAACAAATCAATGCTTGCCGTGAAGATCTTCTCCATCCCTTCTGGGCCGATCCGATGCCGGAAGTATACAAAGTCGCTCGGATCAAACGGAAGTTTATACTGAAAGTAGACCTCTCCACAAAAGTGCTGCCAGTAAGGATTTTCCAAGTACCTTTCAACCACGGTCTCATCTCCCAGGTTATACATTTGCTTTAAAAGTAACAGGCCTACTATTGTCCTAATTGGTATCGAGGGGCGGCCAACTTTCCCATATAAAGGACCAAACTCTTCTTCCAGATTTTTCCAGTCAATCTTCCTTGCCAGAAGACAAAGCTCATGATCAGGATGAATAAAGCTCGTGAGAACTGTTTTAAACATCTCTAATTGTGGTTGAACAGGCAATTTCTTTAACATGATTTTCAGGGTTTTACTCAAATTTACTGAAAATCAATGCAAAAATCAAGATTTCAAAGAACATAAGATATTAACAATCAGTGTGTTAATAAATATTAAGGATCAACTATTTATTATTTATTTCTGATTTCAAAAATATACTTTCCTGACATGACAAATAAACGCAATTGATCAGCTTGCTTTGAAAGTATCTTGATATCAGAAATTTCATTCATATTTTTGCCAGATTCGTATACGATTTGATTCGCTGAAACCGGCAAAATAACATCTGCTTTAGAGTTAGCGGGAATTTCAACTTCTATTTGCAAGCTCGAATTCTCTTTGTGAGTCCATGAAACTCCAACTTTCCCATAAGGAGAATTGAATACAGATTTTTGCTCTTTAATTACATCTGTTAATTGAGGAGCTATAAGTAAGTGTTTAAAGGCCACAGATTTTTCCATCTGACGGATACCAGCTACCCCTGTATAAAACCAGCCTCCCCCGGAAGTAAAACAAGAGTGAATATTAGACCAATAACCATTCCACTGTTCCCAACAAGTATTTGCTCCTTGCGAAACCATATAACCCCATCCTGGATATGTTTTTTGCTTCATCATTAAATAAACGAGATCAGAGCGACCTAAGCGGGTAAGGTATTGCAACATAAAATAAGTTCCCAACATGCCTGTATTCAGATGTCCATTATTAGTTATTTTTATATCATTCTCAAGATTTGTAAAAACCCTGTTTCTTTCATCTTTACCCGGAACATCCATTAACAACGGAAATGAAAGGTACGACTGTTCTCCGTTGGCATAAATTCCTTTTTCTTCATTATAATACAGTTCATGGATCTTGTTTTTTAAGGTCTCTGATTGTTTTTTATACTTTTCGCTATCATTAGATTTCCCAAGTACTTCGGCACATTCTGCCAGAATATTGTATAAATATATCTTGTAACAATTGTTAAATACTTCTTTTTCGGTTTTTCCCACTTTATCTTTCGAATCCATTCCCTTGCCGGGAGGTACCCAATCGCCAATAAACCCCCAGGTTTCATCGCCGTAATGCATTAAAATTCCATCTTTACTTTTTGTTTCCAAAAAATCGACATAACGCACCATTGAATTATAAGAGGAACTCAAAAGCGTTGTATCGCCATAATATTTATATATTTTCCAGGGCAAAACAACTCCATTACCACCCGAGCCCGGTCCTCCACCTGCTCCATAGGGAGAAGGAGCGGTATTGGGAATTTCACCATCCGCTTTCTGTGCAGAAATCCAATTGAGTGCCCATTTTTTGTAAAAATTACCAAGTTCGAAATTATAAATGCCCGTTTCGACTGCAACCTGATTATCCCCATAACCAAGACGTTCGCGGTGTGGACAATCCACATAATACCCTCCAATATCCAAACAACGAAAGGTGAAACGGTTTAACTCATAAATGGCATTCAAATCCTTGTCTGAGGATGAAAAGCTTCCAGCTTCGGCAAGGTTCGATTCTATCATGTATCCTGCAATATCACGAGCTTGAGGTTGGTAGTTCAGGCCCTGAATAATTACATAACGAAAAGCATGGTAATTAAATTTAGGGCAGAATATTCCACTGTCTGAAGTTGAACATATATAAGCGTCTCTTTGATCTATGTAATTATTCCCAAAATCCCATTGATATTTAGATTTTCTTTCAGGTACTTTATTGCAGAAATCTGAATAAATAAAGTCTATTGTATCGCCTGGATTTTGATTTTTTATTTTCATCTTCATCCAACCGGTAAAATTCTTGCCAAAGTCAACCAACCAGACATCTTTATCGATTTGTGAAATATTCTTTACTAGAATAGTATCAGAAATAATATTTGGTCTGCAAATTTGAGATTTTGTAATGGCTTGTGGTTTAGGAAAATGAATAGCATTTTTCTTATTTTTTTTGTTCTTATGGACTCCCCAATCATTCATGGAAATTCGACTGTCAATCAATTCACCACCCATCTGATTCCATCGCCAGTTTCCAATTTGAAAGATATTGCTGTTAAATGTTGTCCAGGTAGTATCGGAGACAATTACTGTAGAACCTTGACTTGAAGACAAATGCGCCTGAAGACGAAAGACAGGTGATTGATGAATTACACCCGGCAATCCGAATGAATACCAGCCTCGTCCGGTCCATAAACCGATGGTGTTTTCTCCAATCTTCAGATAATCCTTAATATCATAAGTGAGATAGTAATTTTCAGTTTGAAAATCACTGGCTGCCGGCGAAAGAACATCATTCCCCACTTTCTCACGGTTTACGTACAGTTCAAAATATCCCTGACAATTCACAAAGACATTCGCTAAATCAGGAATCTTATCAATACTGAATTCCTTTATAAAAACAGGGGAGTAAACAGAATCAGGAGTGCTTATCCAGTCTGCTTTCCAATCATCTAAACTCATTAAACCTGACGAAAAATGATTTTCTTTTGACCAGTAACTGGATTTCCCATCTTGATCCCAGATTCTGACTTTCCATTTGTAAGTGTTAACTGGTTTTAAATGTTTCCCCAAGTACTTTACCTGAATATTATTGTCTGAAATTACCTTTCCACTGTTCCAACAGGTATCTGTTGTGTTTTCAGACCATACAATAATTTGATAAGCTAACTGGCTCCTGTTCCTTCTTTCAGATTTTAATTTCCATGAAAATTCCGGTTTCTCAATGTCAATGCCAATGGGATTATTTTCCAGGTTTAATTTGGTTTCATAAATCGCAACATCTGAATAATTCTGTGAATAGCTGGAGAAGGGGCAAGCGGTTACCAAAATAAACCCTACGATTAATGACTTTAAAAATGTCATTATTGTTTTTGTTAAATTATTCATATTAATCCTATTAAATTTCCACTTTATTCTTCAACATTGTTGTTTGTTAACTATGGTTGCCAACGATTGTGTAAACGCCATAATGGCGTTTATTTCTGACTTGTGCGTGACGTCATTTACGTTGTTTAATTTAATGTAATAAATATAGAAGAATTATAGTACTTAAATATTATAGATAATGGTCTAATGTGTCAAGCGGACTTTTTATCTGATCGAAACAAATGGTGGTAACGCGGTTGTAGATCTCATTGGTATTTTAGTCTCTGTGCCCTGACTATTTGTTCGCTGGTGAAGTACAGGTAGGCAAAAAAGCATGTGTTTGGCAGCAGCGAAGGCTGTCGCGGTGGTGGCTGCCAAACTCTTGCTTGCGCGTTGGGAGTCCTGGTATATGTATGGAGATTATTGCTTTTTCAGTTATATGAAGGGTGAGAAAGCTGTCACGCCGCGCCCCGCGCGAATGTAGTGAGCAGTGGGGGTGCAAGGCGCTCCTTCACTAAAGCTTCGGAGTCCGAAGGAGGGTACGGCGTGGTTTTTGCCGTCTCTTAGCCTCCGTAGCTTCAGCGAAGGAGGCCAGGTACAAATTTTATTGAGAATTACGTGTGTCGCGATACAAGTTTAATCGGAGCCCGTAAACTATCACGGTACAGGATTTTAATTGGGGGCACTGGCGCAGTCATGTCCCGGCGGAGCGAAGCGGAGTCGGGAGTCGCGGTACTAACTATCTCGGAGCCAGAAATTAGTCAAGGTGCAGGAATTTAATTGGGGACAGATGCGCGTGTCCGGGTGCAAGAACCATTACAAATTTGTCTTGATGGCAGTATCTGCAAAAACTGTGACGAGCCCATTAATTATACCGTCCGTGTTAGCTTTAGCTGTTTTGTTAAATTTGTTTTAACTGTCTATTATCTTGGGTGTTAGGCAATAGATAGACCACAGTTATATTCCAATTTGTCAGTCAACCTTTGTAATTTTGGTAGGATTCTGTCGAGTATCAAATACCATTGAAATATTAATGATACTGTATTTATAATCAATCCAGTAGATAATCTTGTAGTTTTTGACGATTATGAAACGAAATTCCTGAGTCCGGGTATTAAGTAAATCCTCTTTTCTGCCTGATTTTGGATTGTTTTCAAGAATTATTGTTGCATCAATGATTCTCTGAATTAATTTTTGGGCGATACTGGAACTTGCTTTAATTAGATGATAATCAAAGATATCCTTAAGTTGATTAATGGCGAAATCAGTCCAGAGAATCTTGAAGGTTATTTCCATCTTTTAACTGATTCTTTTAATTCTCGAGCATCAACCACATTTCCTTGTGTTGCATCTTCAATAGATTTATCGACCATCTTGTTGAAGTTGTCAATATTTATGGGTTTAAGATTAGCTTCATAGTCCTTTGCCTTATCTTCAAGGAGAATCTTCTCGAGTTTTTCTATCAGTTTTATATTTCTGAGTCGCAAGAATTCTTGAACGAAGTTTATTTTTCTAGTCTGAATATCCATATCGATCTATTTTTTACAAAGTTAATACTTAATAGGGTAGAGTATGCCATAGAGCAGGATTTTAATTCAATTTAAGGATGTCTCTTAGGGAATTGTCTAGATGGCAGAAAGTTCCCAGTTAAAGCTAACGGCCCGGCAATATGGAGGGCCGAGCGTAAAGAAATTGCCTGGCAGTCAATTTTAGCGATGGAGCCAGCCTGTAGGGATGGCATGTTATCCGACGCGAGTACCGGTCAGGATCCTGATACTTTAGCCAGCTTTGCCCGCCGAAACGACTTTAGTCGTGAAGGTGGGAAAGCTGTCACGCCGCGCCCCGCGCGAATGTAGTGAGCAGCGGGGGTGCAAGGCACTCCTTCACTAAAGCTTCGGAGTCCGAAGGAGGGTATGGCGCACTTTTTGCCGTCTCTTAGCCTCCGTAGCTTCAGCGAAGGAGGCCAGGTACAAATTTTATTGAGCATTACGCGTGTCGCGGTACAATTTGTCTCGGAGCCAGAAATTAGTCAAGGTGCAGGATTTTAATTGCGTGCAGATGCACGCTTTGACAGCCGTAGCTTCAGCGAAGGCTGGCTTTGCCCAACGTAGCGGAGCGAAGTTGGGTATCCGGGTGCAACAAACATTACGAATTTGTCTTGGGTGCAGGAGCAAAAGCAAAAACCATGACAAACAACTTACCCATATTGTCCGTGTTAGGTTTAGGGCCCGTTAATTCTGTCATGTTATAACCGATTTATTTATTTTGGCACAATTCTAAAGTCCAGGTGGGCAGGCTGGAAGGCTCTTCCCGCAAACTTTGATTCTGGATTGGCATGCGTGGTTTGCGGGATGTGCCTGACAGTAAAGGGATAGTTTTTAATTTGAACTATTAATATATTTTGCATGTTAGCACATGTTGTGTTATTTTTTAAATTTTTGAAGAAGTCCGGGTAGTGAATTTTTATATTCTTCAACATCCCATCTGATTCCATGTTTTGATAAATAATCTTCAAATTTCTCGAGACCTATCCCAGCCCGTCTTTTGTCAACATTGTCTGGATCTTCAAGTGGAAGTACAAATAGCTCACCTTTTTCTTTGTCATATTCAAGCTGTGTTCCATATATTTGCATTCTTCCCTGTCTTACTGCAACTCTATCTTCTAGTAGAGCTAGATTGGCTGGGTCGGCATTACCTTTATTCACAGCTTCTCTCATTATTGGCAAGTATTTTTCCTGTGTTTCAAGGTCTGAGTGTTGGATTGCTAGGAATAAAGCTCTATTGCCATAATGCCCAACAATCTCTTTACCAAGCCATCCATGTTGATCCAAAATCTCTTTAACTATTCTTAAATTCTCAGAGTACTCTTGTCTCATCATGTTACTGAACTCTTTAAACTCAATTGATTCGTTCCCGTATTTATTTACCGTTTCAAAGTATTGTTGCTGAAATGATTGATCTCGTATGTATACTGAATCGAGAGTATTAACAAGCAGATTGTTTAGATTTTTCCCATTAGCCAGAAAGTTGTTTTTTATTTTTTCTATTATTATGTTCCATCTGCTGTCTGCATGTAAAGTATTTAGTCCAGGTTGATGCATACTTAACCAGATATAGTCAGTAAAATTACTGTCCCTGGTTACAATGAATAATTGATTAAAGGCAGAATCAAGCAGGTTTGCCTGTGCCCATGAATTTGCAGCCAAAATTCTATCTTGAGTTGGAACAATATCTGATGCAACTTTAAAAGCTTCAGAATATTTATATGCTGACCTAATAAAATCCTTGCTTTCGTATAGCTTATTTGCTTCCTCAATCAGATTCTTGTACAGTGAATTATCTTGTGCAAAGGATTCAATTGTTAGAACGATCCCAAAAAGGAAGATAATATGATTTATAAGCAGAAGTTTATAAGAAATTGCAGTCATCTATTAACAATATATCTCATGATTACCATGCTGTCAATGTGTGCTAACGGCCCGGCAATAAAGTGCGTAAACGTTGCTGAGCGCTTGGAGGCCGGAGAGTAGTATCCCCTTTTTGGGGTAGGATTTCTCTGAGGCCGTAATAAGCGAAGCACGGCACAGTTTTTGCCGTCATGGTACATACTATCTGGCTTATACGAGTTTCGCGGTACAAACTTACTAATGAGTTGGTTAGCTGTCACCTTACAGGAGTTTTGTAGGAAGCAGGTGTGTGGTCGGCTTACATGTTTACCACCTTCCTGTCACCAAGGTAGGAACTGGTTGCAAAAACTGTGACGAGTTTATGTACTTTATTGTCCGTGTTAGGTACAGTTGAGATTTAAGATCTAGCCTATCAATTGTTTAAGGTCAGATTTTAGAGAAGGGATCTTGTTTTTTACTATCTGCCAAACTTCTTCAGCGTCAATTCCGAAATAATCGTGAGCCACAATATTCCTGAAGCCTTTTATTTTCGTCCACTCAATATCAGGGTGTTTCCTTTTAAGGTCATCAGAAATTTTATCTATCATTTCTCCGATGACCACAAAGTTCATCATTGTTGCATCAAAGTTTCTTTGATCATTGTTAAAATCATCTGCTGAGTGGAAACTTGAGGTGTATTCAATAATCCTGTCAGCTGCCTCAATGATTGATTCCAAGCAATGTTGATCCTTAATCAGCATAGACAGTCTCTTTTAAGATTGAATTCCTAATCCGGGGTTTGATATACTTCTCCCGGCAGATATCTATTTCTATTCCAAGTTGGATCCGAAAGAAGTCTTTAAGCTTTAATTTAAGGTCATAGAGATCCTGAGTATTTTCCTCAAATTCAACCAATAAATCAATGTCGCTGTTTGCATTTTGGTCACCACGGGCATAAGACCCGAACAATCCGATTCGGATAATATGATACTTGTCTCGGAACAGTTTTTTATTCTGAGATAGAAACTTCAATATTTGGTCTCTAGTTTTCATTTGATCACAAAGTTAAAAAAATCAGGCAAATCTTTACAAGAACCTAAATAATGTCGCAGATGCCAATCAATTGTACCTAACGGCCCGGCAATATGGAGGGCCGAGCGTAAAGAAATTGCCTGGTAGGCAATTTTAGCGATGGAGCCAGCCTGTAGGGATGGCATGTTACCCGACGCAGCATCCGGGCAGGGTCCAGGTACCCCGCCTGAGGCGGGGCCAGAAAGCTGTCACGGTGCAAGGAGGGTATGGCACGTGTTTTTGCAGTCATGGCAGGAGTTAGCTGGGCGATACGAGTGTCGTGGTACAAAGTGGCTAGAAGGTTGTGAAGTTGTCATGTCATTTCAGAACTGTCTCGATGGCACAGCGCAGTGTCGCGGTAGGAGCTGTTTCGGAGGCAGAAAATTGTCATAGTTGCAGAAGTTTTATTGCGAGCAGTGCGCAAGTCAGGGTTTAGCGATCATTACGAATTTGTCTTGGCACCCGGGAGCGGTTTTGCAAAAACCGTGACAAGCTTATTAACTTTATTGTCCGTGTTAGGTTTTCGTAGCAGTTTTTAAAGTTTTAAGCGATCCGTTATTTAATATTGTTCTCATTTAAGAAAGTCATCAACTCTTGATTGAATTGGTCAGGATTTTCGAGATTTAGCATATGATTTGAATTGCGCAAAACTACTTTCTTACTATTTGGTATATAGGAATCCTCAAAAGAAACTAGTTCCTTAATTGCCTCATGCGATAAATCACCTGTAATAATCAGTGTAGGCGTTTTTAACTTACCTAATAATTCAGGTGTCCCGTCGGGATTGCTTTTCTGTGGATCTCTGTTCTGCCAATGCCATCCTGAATAATCATTAATCATTGCCTTAATCAATTCGCTTGATAAAGGATTTTCAGCTGCAGATTTTATTGGATTAATTGTCAACCAGGCCGCTCTAGCCTTTTCAATACCCTCTTTCTGAAAAGTATTATATACGTAGGAAAATCCACTGAAATAGTCCCGAAGATTTCTGGGGCTCATAAGCAGGGTATCTGATGTTGTCGCAGCACCCCCCTCTGCCAAAACTAGAACAAATACTTTCTCAGGATGGTCTAATGTATAAAATAAGGCAGGGGCTCCTCCCATTGAATGACCGACTACCACTGCCTTCTCGATTTTAAGATAATCCAGTAAAGAAGCCAGGTCTTCAGCATAACTATAAGGTATAGTATCTGGCATAGATGACTGTCCATGTCCACGAGCATCATATGTGATAACCTTGTATTTTTTTGAAAAATACTTAACCTGTGGATCCCAATTTCTATGGTCACATGTAAAGCCATGTAGGAATACAATTGGTGTACCATTACCAGTAATTTCATAATATAAAGAAGCTCCGTTGACATTAGCATGTCCAGTAGTTGCTGTCTGGGTGCACCTGGTTAAGACCATTATTACCAGACAAATAAACATGATTGAAAGAATAATTTGTTTTTTCATTGTAATGGTTTTAGTTTTTTTAATTATAAGTACAGGAATTATACAAAAAAACCGTTAGGTGGCGTAGCATTATTTGTCTCGGCTGGCGAAAAGTCAAGGTTTAATAGAAAGCAGAATTTATCTGTCAAGGAGAATTGTCATGGGATTAATTTTGATTCTCAAGTGGCTTGCCACCTAACGGCCCGGCAATATGGAGGGCCGAGCGTAAAGAAATTGCCTGGCAGGCAATTTTAGCGATGGAGCCAGCCTGTAGGGATG
>Ga0209450_10001333_pt1 | contig 12379 bp, 17 predicted proteins | sample FrelakmetLWP11LW_FD_187149 | JGI IMG/M metagenome (GOLD analysis project Ga0209450, IMG submission 187149) | Freshwater lake sediment microbial communities from the University of Notre Dame, USA, for methane emissions studies - LWP11 LW (SPAdes)... | ecosystem: Environmental > Aquatic >... | reverse complement strand
CTGCCCTACCATCTCTTCATCCTGGCAACAAATGTGCCTGGTGCATCGACCAATCAATACGGAACTGCTCTGGTGCTCTTGATCCTTGTCGTAGGGATGTATGCGATCGCAATCATCGTACGAACTCATTTCCAGAAAAAATCACGGGGATGAACCATGTCTGAATCTGCAATTATCACAACAAATAACGTAAACCTCTGGTATAACGAGAAACGGGCACTCGAGTCCGTTTCCATGAAGATCCCAAAGAATAAGGTAACCGCCTTGATCGGTCCTTCCGGCTGCGGGAAGTCAACCCTGCTCCGGTGTTTTAACCGCCTGAACGACCTTATTGACCATGTAAAAATTACCGGTGAGATCACGCTCGACGATAAGAACATCCAGGAGTCCGGTACTGATGTGGTTCTGCTCAGGAAAAAGGTGGGGATGGTTTTCCAGAAGCCCAATCCTTTTCCCAAATCCATCTATGAGAACGTGGCATATGGTCCCCGAGTGCATGGAGTGAAGGACAAAGCCGAGCTCGATAAAATCGTTGAACAGAGCCTGCGTCATGCAGCGATATGGGACGAGGTGAAAGACCGTCTCAATGATTCAGCACTCGGGCTCTCTGGCGGACAGCAGCAACGCCTTTGTATCGCCCGTACACTTGCAGTTGAACCGGAAGTCATCCTGATGGACGAGCCCTGTTCAGCGCTGGATCCAATCGCTACGGCAAAAATCGAGAACCTTATAGATCTCCTCAAAAAGGACTATACGGTCATCATTGTCACGCATAACATGCAGCAGGCAGCACGGGTGAGCGATTATACCGGCTTTATGTATCTGGGCAAGCTCATCGAATGCGGAAAAACAAATCAGATTTTCGAACATCCCCATGAGGAGCTGACAGAGAATTATATTACCGGACGGTTCGGGTAGGGGATATCCATGACAGAAAAATTTCATGCGGAACTCAAGAGTCTGAAATCTGAAACACTGGAGATGGCTCACCTCGGGCGGTTCATGCTGCGGACGGCAGTTGATGCTCTCATCCGCCAGGATAATGATCTTGCAGCATCAGTGGTGGCACGAAAAGAAGAGATCCATACACTGGAGGTCCGGCTTGAAGAGCACTGTTACCAACTTATCGCCCTGAATCAACCGATGGCAAAGGATATGCGGGTCATTGCCTGTACGCTAAAAGTGATAACAGCATCACTTCGTATCGGGCGGTACGGTAAAGTAATTGCAAATATTGCGAAAAAAATTTCAGACCAGCCACATATCGCGAACCTAATGACTATCCCCCATATGGCGGACCTCGTGATTGAAATGATTGATGATGCGATCGAGGCTTACGAAAAAGACTCTATTGATGCAATCTCAGATTTTTCTGCCCGTGATGACACGATCGATTCATTGCGTCAATCGATCTTCCGTGAAGGTATCACCTACATGATGGAAGACCCGAAGAGTATCACCCGCTGCACCAACTATATCCTTGTCGCACGCTATCTCGAACGTTGTGCTGATCATGCCTGTAAAATCGCGGAAAATGTTCATTATATGAATACCGGTGAGCGTATCGAAATCCACTAAAGAGTGGAATCTATGGAGAGGTTATGAAAAAGAAGACTGTGCTCTTTATCTGCTCGTTCAATTCAGTCAGGTCACAAATGGCAGAAGGACTTCTTAATGCCCGCTGCAAGAACCTCTACACAGCATATTCTGCTGGTATTGCACCGGCAGGCTTAAACCCTTACGCCGTTGCGGTTATGAAAGAAGCGGGAATTGATATCTCTGCCCAGAAGTCCAAGCAACTGACCCAGTTCACCGCTACCCGGTTCGATTACGTCATTACCCTGTGCGACCGTGCAAAAGCAGCGGTGCCAAGATCTATCCCAAAGGCAGAGACCACGATTCACCAGGGATTTGTGAGCCCTTCAGATATCCAGGAGAACAAGGACGAAATCCTTGGGAATTTCCGCGCACTCCGGGACGATATCGATGCCTGGCTTACTGAAATCTTCCCGGATTGTCCTGATAACCCAAGAGATGGAAGGGAACCAAAAAATGACACAACTTCTTCATGAGCGTTCGGCATTAAAATCCACGGAGGAGAACGTTGTGGGCATGGTAACAAAACCCCGGATTCTCTTCATCTGTACTCACAATTCCTCCCGATCCCAGATGGCTGAAGGGTATATGAATACAAAGTACGGTGACCGTTACGAAGTATTCAGTGGCGGAACCGAAATAACTCAGATCCATCCAATGGCAGTCGCTGTCATGAAAGAGATCGGGATCGATATATCCAAATACCGGTCGAAACTCATCGATGAGCACTTTGAGAAAGGGATTGAGACGGTTATTACCGTATGTTATTCTGCACAGAAAGCATGCCCATTCTTCCCGGGTGCAAAAAAGGTCATTCATATCAGTTTTCCTGACCCGTCGACCTGCACAGGAACACCCGATGAATGTCTCCTTCAGTTCCGTGAGGTCCGGGATGCTATCATCCTGTGGATTGATGCAATTCTCGTTCCGGAATATGGGAAAAGGACGGTTTCTTAAGTTGACACTTTGCTGAAAGGGTGTTTGGCCGTGCTCTCTCCAAAACGGTCTATAGTAACTATGTAATATCTATATAGAAATTATTTTAAGTATATACTTAAAGAATAGAATATCTAAGTGTTAAGCTGGATCCGTTTTGAGGTAAGGTGGATTGCTGACCCATGAGAGAGAGAATAGGAAGAAACACCAGTATACAGGGAACCGACACTAAATGATACCGAAGATACGAGTACACCAAGAAAGATCGGAGAAAAATCCTATTGAAGAATGTAGAAGTCTCGTATCTATGCTCGGTAAAAAGACAGAAATCCTCTACCGCGAGTGCCGCTTCGACGAGAACAAAGCCGTGCATATCAGGGCAATGGCTTCCACCCTTGCCGGCTTGTCTGTGCTGGTAAACAAACTTGACCAGGAGTCCAGGAACCTGCATACTCCGGATATCTTCACCGATGCCCAGGGGTTTACCTACCAGACGGTGAGGTTCTGCGATCTCGATCGGATAAGTGATAAGTAATGAGGGATATGATGAGTTTTCCAGAAGAGAGAAAAATTCCACTCAGTGCTGCCAGTCTGCAAACACCACGAAACCATACTGATATGGTGCCTATGCACCCTGACGATTACGCGGCACATCTTGCCTGGATTATGGCCAAACGGTTCCATGAGCTGGTACTGAAAGAAACGTTTCCGGAAAAATCCGTATATTACCGGATTGTCGGATAAATGGTCCACGAATCATGTGTGGAACGGATCGAAAAGAAAAAATCTGTGGGGGATTTGCCGTTAGCAAATCTGAAACGGTTCTCAAGAAGAATAAGTTTCCTGATAAAATATAGTCTTCATGTAATCACTATATATAGATTCCCTTTTCTATGGCATTACCAGCAATGTATGGACAACAGCCCCCTTTTAGCGAATTCTGAAGAAGAGTACGGACCTTCGTTTTGGGGGAGGGGTTGAGCATGAGCCGACCCATGTTCTCTCATCGGGACCCCGTTCATTGGAACAAGGCGGATGGTGAGCATATCCGTTTCGATATGCACCTTCATTCCTGTTACTCTTCTGATGCCTCGATTCCGGTAAAAACCATATCAAAATGTTACAAGCGCACCGGCATCTTGCCACTTGTCTGTGATCACAATACGATTGCCGGATCTGAGCGTGTTTACACTATTCTCTGTGAAAACGATCCTGATCTACCTTCTATTCTTGCCGAAGAAATTATGACATCTGATGGTGAGATCATCGGGCTCTTCCTGCAGGAAGAAATCTCCCCATTCCTCAGTGCTGAGGAAACACTCGATGCCATCCATGATCAGGGAGCGCTTGCAATTGTCCCTCATCCCTTCTGCACGTATCGATCCTGTGCCCTCAAAAACACTATCCTGGAAACGAACATTGACCGTATTCATATCATAGAGGGGTTCAATAGTCGCATCCTTGACGATTGGGAGAACGCGATGGCACAGGGCTTTGCAGAACGATGCGGGAAACCCGTCTCAGCGGGATCGGATGCACACACATCATTTGAACTGGGCAGGACATTTGTCTGTTGTGAACCATTCACTGATCCAAAAGAGCTTTTAAAAGCGTTACCTCATGCATCAGTCCACTATAACCACACACATCCCGCTATCCACTCGGTCACCCGGCTGGTGAAAGCAGGTCGCAGGCTGGGCCTGGTGCGATCACCTTAATTCCAGGAATGGAAAAAAAATAAATTCTGAATCTTCCTGTCCAATCCTTTTCACAACCAGATATAGAGTGAGAAAATTTTATATATATTTTAGACAGACTCTATTGTGTCGCATCCGGAAAATCCCAGGAGTTCTGGAGGACCAGGTGAATAGTGACCTTCCCCTCACTAAACTGTTCCATGCCACGCACAGGTCTCTACCTGCACGGGACGGGAATTTTCTCCATCCTTCTTTTTAACCCGTTAATTTTCCGAGAAAATTCTTATATGATTCAGAAAAATGCCGGTGTTGATTCAAATAGATCTCTTTTGCGGAGCGGGCAATGAAGATCGATGTTGCCGTATCGAATTCTCCGGTATTTGATGTTGTACTATGGTTCCACCCGGCATGGTATCGGAACTATCCTGAAGGTGAGAGTCCAAAAAAATTCCTGCCAGAAGTGTCGAACATACCAGTGACCAAGGTGATCAGATTTCATACTGATGCATTCCTGTACTCGCGCTGGATTGGCGTTGATTTGAACACAACCGGCCATGCTGTTGTTGCCGCCGATCTTGTCAGCGGAAACATCATGAAACTCGGAAAAAAACTGCATTACAGAAGGACCTCTTCGACAAAGAACTGCACAAAACTCTATCATGAGAAGAAACTCTGGAAACTTAAAAAAATCAAGAGCCGCGAGAAGAAGGAGTTCAAGGCGGCCCTCCATAAGATTGCACAGCAGATTATCAGATTTGCCGAATCTTCCTGCGCCGGGATCAAGTTTGAAAAACTCTTCTCCTATCGTCACATAAACCATAATGAAGCAGAGAACCCCTCCGAGTTCTCATTTGAAAACAGCTCATTTGTCTCCCTGTTGCACCTTGTTGAGAAGCGGGCACTCTCCCGTGGAATTCCGGTTCTGTATGTAAACCCGACCAACACCTCGAAACGCTGCAGCAGGTGCGGGAGTTTCGGACGCCGTGTCCGAAAACGGTTTGAGTGCTCACATTGCGGAGCCGTCTTTCACGCTGATGTGAATGCTGCATTCAACATTGCCGCCACCGCCCATGATCATGACAAGTTTGAAATTGACCGTATGCGAATGACCCGTAAAGAGATCCGGCGCAAGGCCCGTGTGAAGGTGCAGCTGGAGAAAAACACGGTGTGCATACCGGTTCCTGATCTTTCCTGCCAAAGGAAGATCTTCAGGGAAATTGAGGCACTGGACGTGATTCTTGGGGCAGGTTGACCTATGGATTTTCAGGCACCTGATGAAAAAGAGGTGGATGGGCATCTTCTCGGCCTGACTCTTCTTTGGAAGTGTGCCCATTGCACGACCATGAACGCTTCCTGGTTAATGCGCAAAGAAGCGGCTCATGGTTTAAAACATGCGTACTGCACATCATGTGAAGGGAAAAACCTTGTACAGTTTGTTGCATGCGACACAATGAGCGACCGTGAGAAAATAATACGGCAGGCGTTACCTTTCCTCCCTTCGAACGAACAGAAACAAGTGTTTGAAGATCTTGCATGGATCGAAGCTTTATTTGTTACTGAGGGCTCTGAAAGGATTGCGGAAAGTTATTGGCAAAGTTTACAACGTCAGATTAATTATTGGGTTCAACGGGATCAATACTCAGGTAAGAAATAATCCTCATGGTATTCACTTCTTTATATTGAATATCAGGAATCGGGATTACGTGAATTGTTTCTGGTAAGGAAAATAAAAGGTTGTGAAATTAAAAAACACCTGAAATAATTCGGTTCATAACCAGCAGACAAACCAACCAGATTCCGAATGCACCTCCTAGACTGGGAAACAAACTGAGGCGGTTCATCAGGAGATAGAGTGCCAGAAGGAAAAAAAGTGTCGGGATTGCAAAAACAAATGCAGCGAGTATCAGCTGGTGGGTGGTTGCCTGGCCGGCTTCAGTGTAGGTGAAAATGAATGCAAGAGTTGTCGTGATGGGTGCCGCTGCAAGAATGCCTCCGTATTTTGGATCCATGTGCTGGGAAAGTAAGGTCACCCCGACAATGATACCCCCGCCGATGATAAATTTTGCAAGCAGATAGAGATAATTCATGAGTATTATTCATTCATTTATTGAATTAAATATGCAGGAATTTACCCTCTGTATTCATCCTCTTAACCCACTATAGCCGGGTAAGTGATACGGGGCCAGACATTCCCGATGATATGAAAACCCTGGTTTTTGACCGGTTCCTGGAAGGTAGCCATAAACGGAGCAGTTACGCGCTGGGACTCCATATCGTCAAGATGCTCATCACGCGTTATGGAACGGTGTGGGTGGAGGACCTGATTGCCGGTGACCAGAAGTCTGGTGTAGTTATACGGTTTACTTTGCGGCTGGCATGATGTGTCTATTGTCTGATGGGACATGCCGTACTGCTTTCCTGTGTTTTGGCTGCTTCTTTCGAACACCGTCAGCAGTTGACATGAAGAATAGCAACGAACGGGCGGGTTTCAGTTCCAAGCAGGTCTATGACTTCAGATGTTGGCTGGATAACCGAAGTGTAGCGTTTAAGGATCTGGAGGGCTTCGACCGTGATTGGTAGATCGCCAAACTGCCCTGTCCCGACGATGACTACCTCGGGATTTTCCTTTTTCAGAAAGGAAAGTTCGTGACCGGCAAGCGGTGTGTGGCCGAATTTTTTCTTGAGATCTTTTGATTTTTTTTTGAGCGCTTTGTTACACTTCTATTGGTATGGACAATCACGTCATAATCATACCGGATATTGTCAATCTCCACCCAACCGTACTTCGTTCTCATGGGTTTTCCTGATAATGCATAACTATAGAAACCAATTTGAATGATATAGTTATATATATCTTGTGTATGTAAACATATATGAACCATCAATAAAAAATTAACCTTCTGTTTAGCATGGATCTCCGATCGATTATTTCCGGTAAAATTGCAGGTGTGAGTTGTTTAGTGAGTGCACTATTTTTTCCATCGCCGCATGATTATCCAAAAATTTTTTATTCACGGTAATTTTTTTGATTCTCGCCGCAACCTGTGTCTTAACCGGGGTATATTTTTTAAGGAAAAAAATAATCTTTCGGATAGTACAGAAAAATGTCTTTTTTTGAGCTTTCTGATTGCCATGAATATCTAACAACAAAAACTCAATCTTGATTTGATCACAGTCAGTCCTATCATAAGGAAGGTGACAATGTCTGACTATTGCGACCGTAGGTAAAGTGCCTGACCTGATGAGACTATAGAGAAGTTATAGGTGAATATAGGTACCCTTTTATTTCCATTGGAAAATGCTTGATATATAACCGGTTTACGACGTTATTACCCGATGTTTTTCAAAGATCCACAGAAAAAATATCAGGATTTCATTCCTGTCTTTGACCATGACGATGTGAAAAAAATCAAGGATTTGATCGAGAACACGAAATCAGAGTATAGTGATCTCGCGAGGATTATCATTAACCGGGGTACGATCCACATCATGGAGAGGGGAGAGGAGATCCCCATTCCCTCAGTCAGTAAAACGGTGAAAGAATCCTACAGCAACAATAAAGAGATTGTCCCACACATGAATAAAAAAGCAAAAACAGAAGAAGAATTATCCCGAACTGCAAAAGACCTCTGGGACAAAAGGACAAAAGAAGGCGAAGAAAAAGCTGACTGATCGGGATGTATCGTTATATTACCTTATGTAAAAACCCGAAATTTCTGATCTGAAGGAAAAATATTCATCTTTTTCTTTCTGACAATCCTTTTTTTTATTACCGATGCCATTCCTGGGTATCAAAGAGCAGGTCTTCTTCATTACTGTGAATGGCAGCATTTCACTAACCTTATAATTTTTTAATGTACATGTAAGGTTGCAACCGAGATGAGACATCATTTCCTGAATAAAATGGGGTAACATGACACCCGAACCGATCATTTCAACACGCGATCTTAACCTCTGGTATAGTGACACACACGCACTCCAGTCGATTTCTATGAAGATATCGAAGAACCATGTGACAGCCTTGATCGGTCCTTCCGGCTGTGGTAAGTCCACACTGCTCCGCTGTTTCAACCGTCTGAACGACCTCATCGACTGTGTGAAGATCAGCGGTGAGATCCTGCTTGACAATGAAAACATACAATCAGCAGGAACTGATGTAGTTCTGCTCAGGAAAAAGGTGGGAATGGTCTTTCAGAAGCCCAATCCTTTTCCCAAATCTGTCTACGAGAACGTGGCATATGGTCCCCGGGTGCATGGAGTGAAGGACAAAGCCGAGCTCGATAAAATCGTTGAACAGAGCCTGCGTCATGCAGCGATATGGGACGAGGTCAAAGATCGTCTCAATGATTCAGCACTTGGGCTTTCCGGGGGACAACAGCAGCGGCTCTGTATTGCCCGGACCCTTGCTGTTGAGCCGGAAGTTATCCTGATGGACGAGCCCTGCTCTGCTCTTGACCCGATCGCAACTGCAAAGATCGAGAAGCTGATCGATATACTCAAGCGGGACTATACGGTCATTATTGTAACCCATAACATGCAGCAGGCAGCTCGCGTGAGCGACTATACAGGTTTTATGTACCTGGGAAAGCTCATTGAATTCGGACAGACAAAACAAATCTTTGAAAATCCCCAGGAAGACCTCACGGAAAATTATATTACCGGACGATTCGGGTAGGTGAATTACGATGTCAGAAAAATTTCACATAGAACTAAAAGACCTGAAGCAGGATACAGCTGAGATGGTACAATTTTCGCGGGATATGCTCAGTGAATCAGTACATGCCCTGATCCTTCAGGATCCCGTGATGGCAAAGCAGGTGTCCTCGAAAAAAAAGCATATAAAGGATATAACCCTCACCCTGGAGGACCGGACCTACTCCTTGATCGCATTGTACCAGCCAATGGCAAAAGATATGCGTGTGATAACCTGCATCCTTAAGATGATAACTGCCGCTGAACGTATCGGAAGGTATGGGAAGGATATTGCGAATATGGTCAAGCATATCCAGGATCAGCCCGAATTTACCCAACCCGTTCCCCTGCAGCACATGGCCGAACAGGTACTGAAGATGATTGATGATGTAATTATTGCGTTCGAAACTGAACATCTTGAGGTTATCAAAGATTTTTCTTCACGCGATGATGCTATTGATTCCTTGTGGCATTCACTATTTCGGGAAATGCTCACCTTCATGATGGAGAACCCCAAAACGATCACCCGTGGAACATATTCCATCATGGTGGCCCGGTATCTCGAACGATCCGGTGATCATGCCTGTAAAATGGCAGAAAATGTCCATTACATGGTTACCGGTGAACGAATCGAAATAAAATAAAACGGTTATGAAGACGACTGGTGGAATGCAATGTCGGAGAGCACATCTGCTACATCTTCACATTCGTCAGTGGCAATCTCGAGCCAGTCATAGACATCTTTCATTTTGATGATAATCATCGGATCTTTGGTCTTGAAGAGATTGGTAATCGCCTCGGCAAGAACATCATCCGCAACATTTTCAAGGCGGTTTATCTCAATACAGCGATCCCGGATGAATGACGGGTCCTTGATCGAGCGGATACTCTTGACAGCTGCTTCAATTTCAACGGTTGATAAGTGGATGAGTTTTGAGAGTTCGATCATGTACGTGTCTGAGGATTCAATACCGTAATAGACCATCTTTTCCACAGATCCATCGATATAATCAAGCACTTCATCAAGTGAAGAGGCAAGGGCTGAGATCTCTGCAGGTGCCAGGGGAGGGTTTTGGGTCCGGTTCAACCGCTCAAAAATGGCGTGTGTTATGTCGTCACCCTGTTGTTCGAGTAGTTCGATTTCGTGGCGTTTCTGCTTCACATTGGTGAAATCCTTCGTGAGAACGACAAGTTTGTGCCCTGCATCCGAGACAATTGCCGCTTGTTGTTCGAACAGATCGAAAAAAACCTTGTCCTGCGGAGTAAACCTCTTCAAAAAGCTCATAAAGAATTCCGCATAGTATCAGGTTCGACAGATTAAAAATTTGACGGTTAAAAAGAAGGTGCAGGAGGATCCGGCTGCTAGAGACAGATAGAACCAGATCAGGAAGAATGAAAGCAGATAGACAGGGTGCTAAATTTGTATCATCTGATCTACAGAAATGCCGTTTGACAACACCCTGAAGCGGATGTATATGATCGTGAAGGAAATGCATATAGTAAATAATGTGAAACAATCAAACCAGACAGGTTAATGACACATTCGGGAAAATACCCGGGAAGATAAACCATGAAAACCAGTATAATTTACTATTCCTATTCCGGGATTACCCGGGGAATTGCTGAGAAGATCCAAAAGTCCTGCGGAGGAGATCTCGTTGAAGTGAAGTCAAAAGAGAATTATTCCGCAATCACTGCCTACACTCTGGGATGTTACCGTGCAATGAAAGAGGAATGTGACCTGATCGAACCCGAAACCATCGATGTCTCCGCATCTGATCTCATCGTCATAGGCACGCCGGTCTGGGCATTTAAAGCAACACCGGCCATCAACGCGGCGATTGCGGCCCTTAAAGGGTGTGACGGGAAAAAGGCAGTGATCTTTGCAACCTGCGGGAGTTCTGCAAAAGACACACTGCCGATCCTGAAAAAAGCACTCGAGGCAAAAGGTGTGACCGTTGTCGGGCAGCATGTACTGACCAGAAAAGAGATTGGGGAAAATCAGAAGATACGTGTCCTTACTGACAGTGTAAATGCCGCACAGAAACGCTGAACCAGAGCATCATTATCACATCCCCTAGGAAAGTCCGTTCGTGGGAAAAAAGAAAGTTCCTGTTTTTCGTTGATTCACCAGTCAAGTGGTTAGATTGGATCCAGCCTGAACTGTCTGAATCAGGAGAAAATAATTGAGAAAGAGTATCTGATGATGGTTGAAAAATTATCACGTGATTTTTCTGGTGATCTGTTCTTTGTCACTCAGCTGAACAGATTCATTTTCTGCCGGATATACTTGCGAACGCTGATATCCTTCTCGCCTTTGAGCCGCTGTTTGAGTATATCAAGCACTGTTTCTTCAGTGATAACGAACCGCTTCCGGGTGATCCTTCCCACCTGTTGTAAATGCATTATAAATGATACACATCCCTCTCATCGTTAATATATATTTGCTTGTTACAACTATAGAGACGAGGAATCTTCAAACCAGGGACCAGAATCCATTTGGGATCAAAGGTATTGTACGAGCGAAATGCTATTGACCGTAACAGTAACTATTGGTCAGGAAAATTACAAAAATGACCGGCAATCCTAAAATCTTCTCCGTTTCAAAGACCAGTCACCTTGACGGATGACTGCGGCGGCTCCTTTTTCAACCGGATCGGTTTGTTACTACCTATGTCAGAACCGGGGACAAAGTCCTTGATATCGGGTGCGGACCGGTAAAAAATATGGAGAAATATTAGGTGAATAAAGAAATCCCTTTATTTCCCTTAAGAAAAGATTCAGATGAGTCCTGTTTACAACACCACACATCGAGAAAGGAGTAGGGTAGAATTACCCCCTTTTTATTGTTTCGCGAACCTCGACGGCTCCAAAGGGGGTTGCTTTTGTGCTGCGGGCGACCATCTTACCGTTCTGGTATATTTCAACCACGAGCATATTTCCTGAACCATCCTCCTTCTGGACTAATACCTCTACGATACCATCATTTATCGGTATCTGGTAATACTGGTCCCCGGAAGCGTTCACCTGCCTTACATTACCTGCAGTACCAACCCGTCCGGTAAAATTTCCTGGATATTGTACTTTAACCCAGACACCTTTATCCGGCATACTCACTGTGGGCTGGGGTGTGGGTAGTATCGTGATCTGAGGGGTTGGTGATGGTGACGCAGTTGGTGTCGGGATCATGGTTGCTTCGGGTGTTATTGCCGGTGTAACGGGTAGCACGGGAGGTTCGGCTTCGTTTCCCCCAAGGATCGTTGAATAGATGAATGCCCCTGCAACAAGTGCAATGATGACGACGATTGCCGTAACCGCGATGAGTTTTGCCCTGCCCGGTTGGGCAGTGGGCGGAGGGGAAGAGGGAGGTGACGGACTTTCGGGTGTCGTTTCCGCTGAATCCTTCACCAGAGATCCTTCAGGTTCCGTTGCTGAATGAGTTGCACCCTCTGGGACTG
>Ga0209450_10001332_pt1 | contig 12381 bp, 13 predicted proteins | sample FrelakmetLWP11LW_FD_187149 | JGI IMG/M metagenome (GOLD analysis project Ga0209450, IMG submission 187149) | Freshwater lake sediment microbial communities from the University of Notre Dame, USA, for methane emissions studies - LWP11 LW (SPAdes)... | ecosystem: Environmental > Aquatic >... | reverse complement strand
AAAGCAGCTTCCGCTTTGTAGAAGGGTGTTTAAAAACAAGCATCAGGCCGTCAGCCAAGGCGTGCGGTGTTTTGGAAAGCGCAGCATATTGGTGCATATGTGAGCATTTACAAAAGCCGCACAACGCCGGATCACGGCCTGAAGCGCCGTTTTTCAACACCCTTGGTAGAGAACAGCCAGTATCGTCGCCTTGTCCTTCTTGGCGGCAATCAGGTGCGGCGTGGTGGACAGGTAATAGGCGCTGTCCCCGGGTTCGAGCTCAAAGCGCTCTGCGCCGATTTCAAGGAGCACCGTTCCGTCCAGGACGAAAACGAACTCCTCGCCGTCGTGCACGGACACGTCCTTCTCCGTGGCGGTGAGCAGCTGGACCACGACCGCCTCCATGTGGCGGCCCTTCACGTCCGGGGCAAGGCTTTTGTAGCTGTACAGGTGTTTCTTGCCGGTTTTGGTGGTGGACCGGGCAGCGGCGCGGCGCTCGCTCTTACGGGTGATGGAATACAATTTCTCGCCCGTGCCGGAGACCAGCCGGCCGAAGGCGCTGTGCAGCGCCTTGGAGAGCTTGATCATGGTCCCCAGCTGCGGCTGGACCTCGCCCTTTTCGATCCCGGCAAGGAAGGCTACCTCAAAGCCGGTGAGCTTGGACAGCTCCTCCAGGGACGTGCCTTTTTCCTCGCGGATGGCGCGGATGCGATTGCCGATGGCTTCGACTTCACGGTTCGACGGCGCGCTCAGCTCGCCGGTCAAGTTTTCAAAAAAATCGACGTCGAACACGGATTTTCGGCCTTTGGGTTTCATATGGGCTCCTTGTCGCGTTGGGTTGCGTTCATCGCGTTAAGCGTTCATCGCGTCGGCCGTTTGATCGGATGGCGACCCACACCGTTATAAACGCAGGTAACGCGAGCCACGCCCTAACGTCTTTTTGTCAACGTCTTCATCATAGACACTTCGCCCCGATGTGCCGGGCGATGACGATGCGCTGCACTTCAGAGGTGCCTTCGCCGATTTCCAGGAGTTTCTGGTCCCGGTAGAAGCGCTCCACATCGTACTCCTTCATCAGGCCGTAGCCGCCGTGAAGCTGGACGGCGTGGTTGGCGCAGCGGTACATGACCTCGGAGGAGTAGAGCTTGGCCATGGCGGCCTCCTTGGAAAACGCCAGCTGATTGTCGCGCAGCCAGCAGGCCTTGTAGAGAAGCAGGCGGGCGCATTCGATCTCCATGGCCATGTCCGCCAGCTTGAAGGCGTTGGCCTGGAAGGTGGCGATGGGGCGGCCGAACTGTTCCCGTTCGTTGGCGTAACGCACCGCCCGGTCGAAACAGCCCTGAGCGCCGCCCAGGCCCATGGCGGCGATGGACAGCCGTCCGCCGTCCAACGTCTGCATCATCTGGTGGAAGCCGTTGCCTCTGGGCCCCAGCAGGTTGTCCTTGGGGACGCGGCAGTCTTCGAAGTAAAGCTCGGCCGTGTTGGAGGAGCGCCACATCATCTTGCCGTGCATCGGCTTGGCGGTGAAGCCCCGGGTGCCGGCCTCCACCACGATGCAGGACAGCTCGGCCTTGCCGTCGTCCCGCACGCCGGTGCGGGCCAGTACCGTGACGCCGCTGGTGATGCGCGTGGCGGCGTTGGTGATGAAGATTTTGCTGCCGTTGATCACCCACTCGTTGCCGTCGAGCACGGCGCTGGTCTTCGAGTTGGAGGCGTCCGATCCGGCGTTCGGCTCGGTGAGCCCGAACCCCCACAGCGTTTCGCCCTTGCAAAGCTTGGGCAGATATTTCTTTTTCTGCTCCTCGTTGCCGAAGTAATACAAGGGGCCGATGCCCAGCGAGTTCTCGGCCGCCACCGTGGCGGCATGCGACCCGTCCACCCGCGCGATCTCCTCCACGGCGATGATGTAGGAAAGGTAGTCCATGGCCTGACCGCCGTATTTGTCGGAAACGAAAACCCCGAACAGCCCCAGTTCGGCCATTTTCTGCATCGTGTCGTAGGAGAACTCCTCCTTCTCATCGAGTTCCCTGGCAACAGGCTTGATCTCGTTTTCAGCAAAGCTGCGGACCGACTCCCTGAGGATCTCATGCTCGGAGGATAGGCTGAAGTCCATGGGCACTCCTTGTGTTGGGCGGGTTCATGCGAAAAATTGTTAATGGCTTGGCACCCAACGGCGAATCTGATAAGAAAGGAACGCTTGAGCGCCGGGCCGTTGGCCCACTGCATCTGTACGAATGGAAAATTCTTATAGGTGGAAAATAAAGCCTTGTCAATATCATAAACAGCATTCATAAAATAGAATCGAGCCTCATTTCGCCTCATGCCCGAACTGCCCGAAGTTGAAACGATCGCAAGAGATTTGAACGCGGCCGGCGTCGTTGGAAAGACGCTCACCTGCGCCCGGGTCTATTGGGATCGAACGATCGCCGAGCCCTCCGTGCCGGAATTCTGCCGCCTCATTGAAAAAAAACAGATTGCCGCGGTCGGCCGGCGTGGGAAGTTTTTGGTGATCGATTTGACCGGCGGCGGGCACCTGCTCATGCATCTGCGCATGTCGGGCCGGCTCCACCTGGTTCCCTCCGGCGCGCACCTACTCCCCCACGAGCACATGGTACTGGCATTTGAAGACGGCAGCGAACTCCGGTTTCACGACACCCGCAAATTCGGGCGGGTCTATTTCATCGCCGACGCCGAGCGGATCCTTGGGCGTCTCGGTCCGGAACCGCTCGACCCGGGATTCACCCCCAGGGTTCTTTTCGAAGGGATGCGCACGCGCAGCCGGCTGGTGAAGCCGCTGCTGCTGGACCAGGGCTTTGTGGCCGGCCTGGGGAACATCTACACCGACGAAGCCCTGTGGGAGGCGCAGATCCACCCGCTCCGGCGTTCCTACACCCTTTCGCAGGGGGAAACCAAGGCCCTTCACGCCGCGATCCAGCGAGTGCTTCGACGCGGGCTGAAAAACCTCGGCACCTCGCTCGGGACCGGCAAGGCCAATTTCTACTCCGTCGGCCGCCGGCGCGGCCGCAACCGGGACGCGCTCAAGGTGTTCCGCCGCACAGGGGAGCCCTGCCCGCGCTGCGACGCGCCTGTCCAGCGCATCATCGTCGGGCAGCGCAGCACGCACATATGCCCGAAGTGCCAAAAAAAGCCGGCGTAAGGCTCACGGCACACGGCGCAGGGCAAACAAATCATTTGTGGGAGCGGCTTCCAGCCACGATCGATTTCATGCTAGGATATCGCGGCTGGAAGCCGCTCCCACAATGGAGACAGAATTATCCCAATCAATCGGATTTTTGAACATGCAGGAACGAAGCAGAAAAGAGCCCCCGCCGGCATATGCACCGGACGGGTCCCACCTCAAGGTGGCGGCGGAGTACTGGGAGCGTCTCTCGGCCCGGGACCCGCAGCAGCTGGCCGCCGTCACCCAGTTCCGGCTGACACCCGAAAACGGCCTGGTGTTCCGTTTCCTGAATCGAGATGTCCTGGTGGACCCGGAAGCCCGTTGCCTGAGGTTTTTATGCGACACGGGCTGGGACGAAACCGACGACCCCTTGCTTGAGCTGGCCACGGTGCTCTACCTGATCAACGTGAAGGATGTGTACCCGCTGGGCCGGGACATCGTGGGACCCAAGGATTTGAAAGAGGGCCACTTCTTCCAGGGCCCGCACGAACTCAAGATCGCCCCGTTGCTCGAGCGGTTCGGGAACGATATTCAGGGCTTCCTCAAATCGGCTGAATCCCTCTGCGGCGATCCCGTGGACATGGCTGACGCCGCATTCCGACTGAAGCCGTTTCCGCGCGTCCCGCTGTATTATCTGCTGTGGGAAGGCGACGAAGAGTTTCCGCCACGCATGAGTGTTCTCTTCGAGCGCTCGATCGAAGAGACCTTGGCCGCCGATGCCATCTGGGGGCTGGTAAGCCGGGTGTCCACGGCGTTGCTGACATGATGCATGCGAATTTCATTTGCCCGCTCGTCCCACCTCATCCGACGTATTGCTTCCGTAGGTGGACTGAATCACCTGTTCCAAACGGGAGATTTCGTCATCCGCCAGAAAGTCGAAGTGCCCTGAACGTTTCGTCTGGGAGAGCCGTCCATTGTTTTGCAAACAGAAGCGTATAAAAAGATCGATCTTGCGGTCGGGCATATCCACGATCTGCTGGATGGCTTTTTTGGCCTTGTCGTAGTTGGCCAAGAACTCCAGTTCGCCGGCGAGTTCCGAATCGATGGTCTGCTCGATGAACCGAAAGAGCGCTTCCGCCTGGGGCGTCATATCGATGTAGCGGTACCACATGGCCGTGTCATTATGAACGCTCATGCGGCCTTCTTGGTCAATCGAGTATTCCACCAGGGCCATCAGATGCCGGGAAAACGCTTCCAGCGAGGCGTCGTAGTCGGCGGCGTTTTTCAGCATGGACGCCGATACGGGGAACATGAGCCCCTCGGGCGTAAAACCGCTTCTGGCAAGAATATTGTGGATCAGGAAGCGATGAATTCGGCCGTTGCCGTCCTCGAACGGGTGCAGAAAAACGAACCCGTAAGCGATGGCGGCGGCGTGAATCACGGCCGGCACATTGCCCGAGTCCATGCGCTGGTGGGCGCCGATCAGCCCTTCCATCAGGTCGGCCAGATCTTCAGGCTTCGGACATGCGAAGTGGATCTTTTCCTTCTGCCAGGCGACCGCCTCCCCGACGTAATTCTGGGTCGACCGGTAGTCGGAAGCGCGAAACCGCGCATCGACCATGCGATTCTGGACCTCGATCATTTGCTTTTTGTCGCAAAAGTCATCCCGCTCGGCGAGTCTCAGCAGCGCCACGAAACGCTCGATCCGGTTCGAGGCGGGCTTGATGTGTTCTATTTCGAAGGAGGATTTCGTCTCTTTGGCGTAGAGATAGCCGAGCGCCCGCTTCAGCACTTCCGAAGAATAGGCGGACACCACCCGCCGGCAACGATTGGAAAGATCTGCCGCTTCGAAGCCGCGGAGGGTGTCGGTGCGGCGAACCGTGGGGCAGAACCGGCGATTGCCGAGCAGGTTATCGTTGACCCTCTGACGACGAACCTGGCAGACCGGGGTGACCGTGTAGTATTCGTTCGAATTCAGCAGATCGATGTAGTTGCCCCGCTGCACGTCATCCAGCGGAAGCGCTTTTCCCGTCAGAAACTCGTAGAGAAACCATAGGCGCCTGGCGTACTTGCCGGTCGGTTTGGACCGGACATATTCGAGGAACTCTTCCTCCGCTGCCTTCTGGAACAAACCGGCAAGGAGCGCAAGATTCGCCCCGTCATACTTGAGCGCAAATTCGAGATGATCGCCCAGCGCATCCCCCGGCCAGTACTTGGACGGGTAGACCTCCTCGATCACCCCTCCGGTCGAATCGATCCGATGGGTATTGGTGTCTGCGACGAAGGACCTGTGCCAGTTGGGGATACCATCGATATCGTAGCGCTCGATGAGCGCCGCATACCCTGCGGGCCTGCGTGTCGGTTTGTCCTGATCTTTCAAAAACCTGGCTTCCTTCCAATTTAAGCCGCTTTAAGCCGCGGCCGGCAAATGAAAAGCGATTATTGATTAAGAAATATACATATATTTTAGGTAAAATCAATAATAATGATTATAAAAATAGTTTAAAAAGGAAATTTAATTAAAGGAGGCGACCCCCCGGAAGGCGTCAAGGCATATGGCGGAGAAAATTTTAAAGAAGGAGAAAAATCACTCAAAATGAAATGATACCAGTGTAGCTCTCCGGTGTGATCTTCAGCAATTCGTCTTTCACCGATCGCGGGACATCCAGGGTTTCTATGAAAGCCGCGATGCTCTCGCGGGTCATTTTGGCATGGGTGCGGGTCAGGCCCAGCAGAGCCTCGTAGGGCTTGGGATAGCCCTCGCGCCGCAGAATGGTCTGGATAGCCTCGGCCACCACGGCCCAGTTCTCCTCGAGGTCGGCGCGGATCGCCTGCTCGTTCAGGATCAGCTTGCCGAGCCCTTTCAGAAGGGATTTCAGGGCAATCAGCGTGTGGGCCAGCGGCATGCCGATGTTGCGGATGACCGTGGAGTCGGTCAGGTCCCGCTGCAGCCGCGATATCGGCAACTTGGCCGCGAGGTGCTCCAGCAGGGCGTTGGCGACGCCGAGGTTCCCCTCCGAGTTCTCGAAATCGATGGGGTTGACCTTGTGGGGCATGGCGGACGATCCCACCTCGCCGGCTTTGATCTTCTGCTTGAAGTAGTCCATGGAGACATAGGCCCAGATGTCCCGGTCGAGGTCGATCAGGATCGTGTTGATCCGGCGCAGGTTGTCGCAGAAGGCCGCCAGGTTGTCGTAGTGCTCGATCTGGGTGGTCGTCTGCGACCGCGAGAGCCCCAGCACCCGGTTGACCAGGTCGTCGGCGAACGCGTTCCAGTCGATGCCCGGGTAGGCCACGTGGTGGGCGTTGAGGTTGCCGGTGGCACCGCCGAACTTCGCCGAGAAAGGGACCCGCTTGAGCTGCTCCAGTTGAACGTTCAGGCGTTCGACAAAGACATGGATCTCTTTTCCCAGGCTGGTCGGTGATGCCGGCTGGCCGTGAGTCCGGGCAAGCATGGAGACCGGTTTCCACTCCCGGGCCTTGGCGGCCAGCAGGTCGATCACCTCATCCAGCGCCGGCTGCATGACATCGCGCCAGGCCTCCTTGAGCGACAGCGGCACCGCCGTGTTGTTGATGTCCTGCGAAGTGAGCCCGAAGTGGATGAACTCTTTGAACGCCTGCAGCCCCAGCTCGTCGAACTTTTCCTTGAGCCGGTACTCCACCGCCTTGACGTCGTGGTTGGTGATCTTCTCGATGTCCTTGATCCGCTGGGCATCCTCCATCGAAAAATTCCGGTAGATGTCCCGCAGCCGCTCGAACTGCCGATGGTCGAACCCCTTGAGCTGCGGCAGCGGCAGCCGGCAGAGCGCGATGAAATACTCCACCTCCACGAGCATCCGGTGATTGATGAGGGCGCTTTCGGAAAAGTAGTCGGCAAGTTTCTCGGTCTGGCGGCGGTAGCGTCCGTCCACCGGCGAGACGGCCTGCAGGGGGGTAAGATCCATGGGTTCCAATCCTTGCTAAAGGCGATAGTCTTTCGTTACATGCCGCCGCGGAGGCGACAGAGGAACAAGTGCCATGTTTTCAGATAGAAAATCGATGTAATCGTCCAGGCTCCCTTCGTGGCTGAGCCGCCGCGCGGCGGCAAAGGCCGCTTTTCGAACCGGATCATGGGCATCCAGCAACATTTCGCGCTTTTCTTCCTCAGACAAGGTTGCCGAGCCATTCATCCAAGAGGGCCTCTCGGCCGAAAAGGCGGAAATACTCTCTCACAAGACCCATGTCCATACTGGTCTTGTGCAGTTTCAGAAGCTGTTGAATATCCGGAGCGTCTACTGTGTAACGGTTTTGGGGATCGTTGACAAGCGCTTGGAGTTTGAGCCCGATCAAATCCTCCGGAAGTAAAGCTTTCATGGTGAACTCACTATATTTTAATGCCATTTATTTCGATGTGTTACAAGCTTTAATTTTACAGGCACCCAAGAAAAATATTGGGATGGCCGGAAAAAATCCTGGAATTTCACACCTGGTACCTCAAGGAAAAAGGATGGATCCAGCGCACGGATTCGGGCGGGCATGCCATTACGGTGGTTGGTATCGACGTGCTCGAAGAAAACGGTCTGATGACCGGGAAGGACCTGCTGCTGCCCGAACCCGAGCCTTCGGGTGCCCGCAAACGAAATGCCAATGCCGATGAACCGCCAGAGCGGCTGGGAGAATAGAAAAGAATACGTGGGTCTTTAAACAGTTGAATTAAAAAACCCCTGAGTCTTTTTCAGGGGTTTTTTATGCCAACTCCGGCGGCGGCTCGATCTTCAGCTCGTCGATCTTTTGAAGAAGCGTCTTGTAGCTGATCTTCAGGAGGCGAGAAGCCTTGCTGCGGTTCCAGCCGGTCCTTATGAGAACCTGGCCGATCAGTTCTCGCTCCACCTGGTTCATGGCCTTTTTACGGATCTTTTTGAGAGACAGGTCCGAGAGGTCAAAGCTGTTTGGGCTCTTGGCGAACATGGCCCCCAGCGTACGGGAGGGGCTCTGAGCGGATGAATAGACGGCTGCCGATTGGAGCTTGGGCGCCGAGGCCAGCATGCTTTCGATGGTTTCTTCGCCCTCCCCCAGGACGATGATTCTCTGAAGCACATTCTGAAGCTCGCGCACGTTCCCGGGCCAGGAGTAATCAGACAGCTTGGCCAAGGCCTCCCGGCTCAGGTTGGTCCCAGTTTTTGCATTTAAATCCTGCGAGAATTTCTTGATGTAGTAATCGATGAGGACCGGAATGTCCTCCGGCCGTTTACGCAGCGGGTCGACGGTAATCGTAATGGTGCTTAACCGGAAGTAGAGATCATCCCTGAAGCCGCCCTGCTCGACGTCCCTTCCCAGGTCGCGATTCGTGGCGGCGATGACCCACACATCGGTTTGAACCTGTTTTTCCGACCCCAGCGGAGTGAAATCCCCGCCCTGCAGGACGTGCAGAAGCTTGGACTGCAGGGGCAGCGACATGTCGCCGATCTCGTCCAGGAACAATACGCCGCCGTGGGCCTGCTCGAATTTTCCTCTCCTATTCTGAATCGCACCGGTGAACGCCCCACGCTCATAGCCGAACATCTCGCTTTCCAGCAGAGTGTCAGGGAAGGCCGCGCAGTTCACCTTGACGAAGGCTTTCCCCATGCGGCTGGATTTCTGATAGAGCCGCGTGACGACCAGCTCCTTGCCTACGCCGGTCTCCCCTGAGACAATCACGTTGAAACCCGTCTGGGCAATCTGGTCTATCAACTCTCTTACACGGCGGATGTTGCGGCTTACCCCGACCAGCTCAGTTTGAAAATTTAAGGGCTGATAATGATTCATAGTGCATTTGATTGGGCGATGTTTACCAGTTTGGGTATCGACATCGGAATCCTCTGATGAAACCGAATTGAACGGCGCCGCATTGAATCGCTGGGATGCCTCGGCTCCGGAGTTTCAATATCAAAACCGCAGCAGCCCGTAATTGCACATGTAGACGAAAAATCCGTAAATCAGCACAATCCCTGCCCCCAAGGGCCGCCGGATCTTGTACCCAAGAATCAACAGGATCAGGGCACAGAAAACGATAAAGAGCACACGCGATACCAGGTCGATCAAAAGCAGGGAATTGCCCATGCCGGTTATGCGAAAAAAGTCCAGGAACATAAGGGGCCTCCTCAAGGGGAAGGGTTTCGTCTGTTTTCTACAGTCCCATTTCAACGGTTCGTTTTCGGACCGGGCGTTAGACCGCGATTCTGCGATCGGCACTGCCCGAACCGAAGCCCCCCTTTTTTAATAAACCACCCTCCTTGCTCGATCAGTTGTTGTTCCTTCACCTAAAACAAATCTAAAGCAAAAACCGTGCTAAGAAATCAGAAACGGAACTAATGATAAGTTTTTATATTATTTTCAACTTGTTAGGATAGGCAGGTTGCGGGGCGAACAACTTCTCCAAGTGGGATTACCTATCAACTTCCACATTTTGGGAAATTTATTTCATATAGAATCCACGCCCGGCGGATGCAGATTCTGCAGACGTTCGCGGAGCAGTGTGTAGCGGCGGTCGGTTCGCATGTTCTTGACGCCGATGGCGAGGGCTTTGCGTGTACCCACGATCACCGCCAGCCGCCTGGCCCGGGTGACGGCGGTGTAGATCAGGTTGCGCTGAAGGAGGATGTAGTGCTGAGTCAAAACCGGGAAAATCACGGCGGGGTATTCCGACCCCTGCGATTTGTGCACGGAAACGGCGTAGGCGTGCACGATCTCGTCCAATTCGGAGAAATCGTACACCACCTCCCGGCCGTCGATGAGGACGGTCAGCACCTTTTCTTCGGTAGAAATGGCCGTGATCCGGCCGATGTCGCCGTTGAAGACATCTTTGTCATAGTTGTTGCGGATCTGCATGACCTTGTCGTTCACACGAAAAACCCGGTCCCCGCGCGCCACCCCACCCTCTCCCGGGTTGAGCGTCTCCTGCAGCCGCCGGTTGAGGTTGGTGGCCCCCACCACCCCCTTGTGCATCGGCGTCAGCACCTGGATGTCGTCCAGCGGGTCGAGGCCGAACCTCCGCGGGATGCGGTTGCGCACGAGCTCGACGATGGTTTCGAGCACCCGTTCGGGGTCCTCCTGCTCGATGAAGAAGAAATCAGGATCAGGAACGTTGTCTCCGGCAGGCCCCGATGTCGGCAGGATACCCTGGTTGATCCGGTGCGCGTTCACGATGATCTGGCTTTGGCGCGCCTGGCGGAAGATCTCGGTCAGGCGCACGACCGGCACCCGCCCGGAGTCGATGATGTCCCCCAGAATGTTCCCCGGTCCCACGGACGGGAGCTGGTTCACATCGCCGACCAGGATGCCTGCGGCCGTCAACGGCACCGCCTTGAGCAGCTGGTGCATGAGCACGACGTCGATCATCGAACTCTCGTCCACCACGATCAGGTCGCAATCCAGCGGCCTTTCTTCGTCGCGCTGGAACCCGCCCTTCTGGGCATTGTATTCGAGAAGCCGATGGATGGTTTTGGCCTCGTGCCCGGTGGCCTCGCTCAACCGCTTGGCCGCCCGGCCCGTGGGTGCGGCCAGCAGCACCCGAGCCGCCCGGCGGCTGAAGATCTTCAGGATGGCGTTGACGATCGTGGTTTTGCCGGTGCCCGGGCCGCCGGTGATGACCATGAGCTTGTGCGCCATGGCGCCGCGCAGCGCCCCCACCTGGTTCGCCGAAAAGGCCATCCCCAATCGATCCTGGACCCAGGCGACGGCCGGGGCCGCATCCGCGGACCCGAGGCGCCGCGGCACTTCCTGCAGCGCCCTGAGCCGATGGGCGACTCCGGCCTCGCACCGGTGAAGCGTCGACAGAAAAACCGCGTCGCCGCCGGCCGGCAGTTCCCCCGCAGCGTCCCGACGCGCCTCCACGACCACGCGCCGGGCCGCCGCCAGCAGGTTCAGCGCCTGCGCAACCGACCCCTCCTCCACCGCCAGGACCTCGCGGCAGCGCTCGATCAAGGCGTCCCGGGGGTAATAGACATGGCCTTCCTCGGCCAGTTGCTGAAGAACGAAGAGGACCCCGGCCTCCACCCGCAGGGGCGAGTGGCGCGGGATCCCGATGTGCTCGGCAATCCGGTCCGCCGTGGCGAATCCTATCCCGGTGACATCCGTCGCCAGCCGGTAGGGGTTCTCCCGGACCACGGCCACGGCGCGGTTACCATACTGCTTGAAGATTTTCGCGGCGTACCCCGGGCCGACCCCGTGGCCTTGCAGGAACATCATGACGTCCCGGATGTCGCGCTGGGCCTCCCAGGCCTTGGCGATCATGGCGATGCGCTTCGCGCCGACCCCCGGCACCTCGGCCAGGCGGCCGATCCCCTGCTCGATGACGTCCAGCGTGTTTTTGCCGAAGCGCTCCACGATACGGCCGGCCATGACCGGCCCCAGCCCCTTGATCAGCCCGGACCCCAGGTATTTCGTGATCCCGTATACCGTCGCCGGCACCTGAGTGGTGAACTGCTCGACCTTGAACTGCTCCCCGAATTTCGGGTGGTGGGCCCATTCCCCCTGCATGTCCAGCATTTCGCCGGGCGTGGGCGCCAGCAGGTTGCCGACCACCGTGACCAGGTCCCGGCGGCCGGGGACGCGCACCTTGGCGATGGTGAATCCGTTTTCCTGGTTGGTGAAGGTGATGTGCTCGATCTGGCCGGTGAGGCGGGTCGGCATGGTCACACCCATTTCGGCAGGCGGACCTCCGCCGGGGGCTGAGCATCCGGGATGAAACACTTGATGTCGATCACCGGCGAACCGTCCCGCGCGTCGATGGCATCGATCAAGATGCGGCTCTCTTCGATTCCCATGATGCGGCAGCGCGTGAGTCCGATGAGATTGGGCCGCATCGGGGAGTGCGTCGCGAAGACGCCGGTCAGCGGGTTGGACGGGTCCTTGCGCGGATGCACCTGCAGCGTGCGGCGAAGTTCGGTCGTGTCGTTTTCGTGAAACCAGAAAAGCACGTGGATGTGGGAGAAGCCCTCGAGCCCGAGCATGGCATCGCGATATGGATCGAAAACCGCGATCCAGGCGGCGCCGTCCCTCACTCGAACCACACCCACGGGGTGAATGATAAACTCGGACTGCATGAGATTGCCTTTTGGTGAAGTCGTATTTTTTTGTGGGAGGGGCATCTCTTCGTTGTCGAACAGAATGGTGCCGCGCCTTAAATCGCTTTCTAAAAAATCGGCTACGAGAATCACCCCAACCCCCTTTGACAAATGGGGCGAAGGGGGATTTCATTCCACCCAAACGCTTCTCAATCCTCCTGCAGTTCCTTGATGGTGGCATAAAAATCCAGAATGTCC
>Ga0209450_10001331_pt1 | contig 12382 bp, 10 predicted proteins | sample FrelakmetLWP11LW_FD_187149 | JGI IMG/M metagenome (GOLD analysis project Ga0209450, IMG submission 187149) | Freshwater lake sediment microbial communities from the University of Notre Dame, USA, for methane emissions studies - LWP11 LW (SPAdes)... | ecosystem: Environmental > Aquatic >... | reverse complement strand
CCACCGGCGGCAAAGCCGATGCCGACGTGGTGGCGGTGGCCGAAGCCGGTGGCGTGATCGCGGTCAACCTGACCATGATCCGCGGCGGCCGCCATCTCGGCGACCGCAGCTTCTTCCCGCAGCATGGCGAGGGCGCGACGCTGGCCGAAGCACTCGAAGCCTTCATCGCCCAGCATTACCTCGATCACCCTATACCGGCGCGCATCCTGGTCAGCGAGCCGATCGAGACCAGCGCGCTGGAAGCGCTGTTGTGCGAACAGGCTGGCAAGAAAATCGCCATCCAGCATCGTGTGGCCGGCGAACGTAAAGTCTGGATCGGCATGGCGCAAGCGAACGCGCGACTGTCGGCCGAACGCCACAGCGCCGACCGCGCCAACCAGTCGCAGCGGCTCGCCGCACTGCGCGACACACTCGATCTGCCGACACTCAATCGCATCGAATGCTTCGACATCTCGCACACCATGGGCGAAGCGACGGTGGCGTCCTGCGTGGTTTATGAAGGCAACGACATGAAGAAAGCGGATTACCGGCGCTACAACATCACCGACATCACCCCGGGTGACGACTACGCCGCGATGCACGCCGCGCTGATCAAGCGTTTCCACAAAAGCGTGGAGGAAAGCGGCGTGCTGCCCGACCTGCTGCTGATCGACGGCGGCAAGGGTCAGGTGGCGATGGCGGTCGACGCCATGACCGAGCTCGGCCTGAACGACGTGCTGCTGCTGGGGGTGGCCAAGGGCGAGGGTCGCAAGCCCGGGCTGGAGACGCTGATATTTGCCGACGGCCGCCAACTCAAGCTGGCCAAGGACCATCCCGGCTTCCATCTGATCCAGGGCATCCGCGACGAGGCGCACCGCTTCGCCATCACCGGACATCGCGCCAGGCGCGGCAAGGCGCGCATGCAGTCGACGCTGGAGGACATTGCCAACATCGGCCCGAAACGCCGGAAAATCCTGCTGGAACACTTCGGCGGACTGCAGGGGGTCCGCGATGCCGGAGTCGATGCGCTTGCCACGGTGAAGGGTATCAGTCGAGAATTGGCGGAAGAGATCTACCGCACCCTCCACTAACCCTGACAACATGCCGCTCAACCTGCCCAATCTGCTGACCTGGCTGCGCATTCTGCTCATCCCGCTGATGGCCGGCGTGTTCTATCTGCCTGACGGTTGGCTGTCCGCCTTCGAGGCCAACCTGCTGGCGACGGCATTTTTCACTGTCGCGGCCATCACCGACTGGCTCGACGGCTGGCTGGCGCGCCGGCTCGGGCAGACCTCGGCGTTCGGCGCCTTCCTCGATCCGGTCGCCGACAAGCTGATGGTGGCGGCGGCGCTGATCGTGCTAATCGACATCGACCGCGTCGCACCGATCATCGCGCTCGTCATCATCGGCCGGGAGATCACCATCTCCGCCCTGCGCGAGTGGATGGCCAAGGCCGGCAGGTCGGCCAGCGTGGCCGTATCCCTGGCGGGCAAACTGAAGACGGCAGCGCAGATGATCGCCATCATCCTGCTGCTCTACCACCAGACGTTGTGGGGTCTGCCGATCCGGGCCATCGGCACGCTGCTGATCTGGATCGCCGCGCTGCTGACCCTGATTTCGATGGCCTACTATCTGATGATGGCGGCGCGCGCCCTGCAAAATCCCGCTTGAGGTGTTGACACCAAAAGCCGAATTCACCATAATGCGCAGCCTTTAGCGCGGGAATAGCTCAGCTGGTAGAGCGCAACCTTGCCAAGGTTGAGGTCGGGAGTTCGAACCTCCTTTCCCGCTCCAGTATTCTGGGGAAAACAGATGGCGCAGTCCGGACGTTTTCCCCTTTTCGTTTAAGTGGTTTACCGCGACGGCGCGATAGCAAAGCGGTTATGCACCGGATTGCAAATCCGTGTAGGTCGGTTCGACTCCGGCTCGCGCCTCCAGATTCAGGGTCCGCTGTCCGCTTCGCCCGGATGGTGAAATTGGTAGACACAAGGGACTTAAAATCCCTCGCCAGCGATGGCGTACCGGTTCGATTCCGGTTCCGGGCACCATCAATCCCTTTCAGTCTTCCGGCCCGAGTGGTATAATTTCGGCGCTTTATTATTAACACAATGGGCGGTTCGCCCATTTTTTATTTGTGCTGCGCCGAAGACGATGATGGACCTATCCGCCCGCCTCGAACCTGTGCTTGCCGGACTCGGTTACGAGCTGGTGATGCTGGAACGCGCCGGGCGAGGCCTGATGCGGATATTCATCGACAAACCGGGCGGGATCACGATTGACGACTGCGTCACGGTGAGCAATCACCTGACCCACCTGTTTACGGTGGAAAACATCGATTACGACCGTCTGGAAGTGTCGTCGCCGGGTCTTGACCGGCCGCTGACCAAACCGCAGGACTTCGAGCGATTCGCCGGCGAAATGGTGACGCTGAAGCTGCGTGTGCCGATGGAGAACCGCCGTCGTCTGGTCGGCCAGCTGGTCGGCCTCGAAGCGGACCAGGTCAGACTGGTCGTCGATGGCACAGAAGTCAGGGTTGATTTGAGAAATGTTGACTCGACCCGCCTCAAACCGTCTGTTTGAGGCCGGGCCCAGGAGCTGGAGGTGTTATGAGCCGTGAAATGCTGATGCTGGTGGATGCACTGGCGCGCGAAAAAAATGTGGACCGTGACGTGGTGTTCGAAGCGCTCGAGCAGGCGCTCGCCTCGGCTACCAAGAAACGTTTCAAGGAAGACGCCGACGTGCGCGTTTCGATCAACCGCGATACCGGTGATTACGAGTCCTTCCGACGCTGGCAGGTGGTGTCCGAAACCGAACTCGAATCCGAGGACTACCAGATCCTGCTGGTCGACGCCCGCGACAGCCACCCCGACATCGAACTCGGCGACTATATCGAGGAGCCGCTGGAAAACATCGAATTCGGCCGCATCGGTGCCCAGGCAGCCAAGCAGGTCATCCTGCAAAAAATCCGCGATGCCGAGCGCGAGCAGATCATCAGCGACTTCCTTGCACGCAAGGAACATCTTGTCACCGGCGTGGTGAAGCGTATCGACCGCGGCAACGCCATCATCGAATCCGGCCGCGTCGAGGGCTTCCTTCATCGCGATCAGATGATCCCGCGCGAAAACCTGCGTGTCGGCGACCGCGTGCGCGCCTACCTGCTGCGCATCGACCGGGGTGCCCGCGGCCCGCAGGTGGTGCTGTCGCGCACTGCGCCCGAATTCATCATGAAGCTGTTCGAACTCGAAGTGCCTGAAATCGAGGAAGGTCTGCTCGAGATCAAGGCGGCCGCCCGCGACCCCGGCCTGCGCGCCAAGATCGCCGTGGTCTCGCACGATCCTCGCATCGACCCGATCGGCACCTGCATCGGCCTGCGCGGCTCGCGCGTCACCTCGGTGACCAACGAGCTCGCCGGCGAGCGCGTCGACATCATCCACTGGTCGGCCGATCCGGCGCAGTACGTGATCAACGCGCTGGCGCCGGCCGAGGTCAGCTCCATCGTCGTCGATGAAGACAAGCACAGCATGGACGTGGTGGTGGACGAGGAGCAGCTCGCCATGTCGATCGGACGCGGCGGCCAGAACGTCCGCCTGGCCTCGGAACTGACCGGCTGGGAACTCAACATCATGACGCGCGAAGCCGCCCAGGAAAAACAGTCCTCCGAAAGCGAGAAGACCCTCGCCCTGTTCATCGAGAAGCTCGATGTGGATGAGGAAGTCGCCCAGATTCTGGTCGACGAGGGCTTCTCCACGCTCGAGGAAGTCGCCTACGTTCCACTCAACGAGATGCTGGAGATCGAAGCCTTCGACGAGACGCTGGTGAACGAGCTGCGCACCCGCGCACGCAACGCCCTGCTGACCGCGGCCATCGTCGGCGAGGAGGAAGTGGAAGCCTCCGCGGGTGACCTGCTCTCGCTCGAAGGCATGGACGCTGAAACCGCGCGCACGCTCGCCACCAAGGGCATCCACACCACCGAAGACCTGGCCGAGTTGGCCGTGGACGAGCTGGTCGAAATGGCCGAGATGGACGAGGCACGCGCCAAACAATTAATCATGGACGCACGCGCGCCCTGGTTTGCCCAAGGTTAAGAGCTTGTTCAGCAGAAATCATGCCCCGCGTTGAGATCAGGATCGGATGGATGCAAGGCGCAGTGCACCGGCAAGGGCCTTCCCTTGCCAAGCGCTGCAACGCCGCAAACGCCGATCCTGGTCTCAACCCAAAGGGCCGGTTTCCTGCGGGCGCATGGCCGCGTTGCGGATCGCTTATTTGGAACGGCCAAACATCACTCCCCGCGCCTTGCCCTGCATCCCGTAGGGAACCGGCGCGGGGCGTGATTTCTGCTGAACAGGCTCTAAACGCCACGAGGACTGCATGAACGTCGAACAATTCGCTCAGGAACTGAAACTCCCCCCGCAACTGTTGCTTGAACAGTTGAAGGCGGCAGGCGTCGCCAAGCAGGATCCGGCCGACGATGTCACCGAGGCGGACAAGGCCCATCTGCTCGATTACCTGCGCAAGATGCATGGCGGAGGCGGTGAACCCGGCAAAACCAAGATCACCATTACCCGCAAACAGACGGGTGAAATCCGCAAGACCGACAGCACCGGCAAGTCGCGCACCATTCAGGTGGAAGTTCGCAAGAAGCGCACCTATGTGAAGCGTGAGGCCGGCGCTACGACAACCGAAGCTCCGCTGGTCGAAGAGCTTGCCGCTCAGGCGGAACCGGTGCCGGTGGCGGAGGAAATGGCTCCGGCTCAAGTCGAGCCGGTGGTCGAGGTCGCGGTCGAGGTCGCGCCGCCCGCTCCGGAACCGGTGGCTGAAGCCGCCGTCGAGTTGCCCGTCGAGGCCGCTCCCGCAGAAGCCGTTGCCGAACAAGCCCCCGCGGTGAAGAAAACCACCCGGGTCAAGAAGGCTTCGATCCTCAACGAGGCCGAAGTCAAGGCGCGCGAGGAGGAAGCACGCCGGGGACAGGCGCTGATCGATCGACAGATCGAGGAAATCCGCGTCAAGCAGGAGCGTGAGGCTCTGCGCAAACAGGCCGAGGCCGCGCGTGAGGCGGCCAAGCTGGCTGATGCGCAAAAAGCGGCGGCACCCGCCGCGCCCAGCGCCACCACTTTGCACAAGCCCGACAAGCCCGCCGCCGGCAAGGGCGAGAAAAAGCCCGTCAAGAAAGCCGAAGGAGCCTGGAAGGACGATGCCGCACGGCGCAAGGGCGGTCTGAAAACCCGCGGCGGCGCGGCGCCCGATACCGGATGGCGCGGTCGCAAGGGCAAGAACAAGACCAGCCATGAGGAAAGCTCGTTTGCCGCTCCCAGCGAGCCGATCGTGCGCGAAGTGCTGGTACCCGAAACCATCACCGTGGCGGAGCTCGCTCACAAGATGTCGGTCAAGGCCGCCGAAGTGATCAAGACGCTGATGAAAATGGGCAGCATGGTGACCATCAACCAGGTGCTGGACCAGGACACCGCGCTCATCATCGTGGAAGAAATGGGCCACATCGGCAAACCGGCCGCGCTGGATACGCCCGAGGCCTTCCTGCAGGACACCGGCGGCGCCATCGAATTGACTGCGGTGCCGCGCCCCCCCGTGGTGACCGTGATGGGCCACGTCGACCACGGCAAGACCTCGCTGCTCGACACCATCCGGCGCACCCGCGTCGCCAGCGGTGAAGCCGGCGGCATTACCCAGCATATCGGCGCCTATCACGTCGAAACCGAACGGGGCGTCATCACCTTCCTCGACACCCCTGGTCACGAGGCGTTTACCGCCATGCGGGCGCGCGGCGCGAAAGCGACCGACATCGTGGTGCTGGTGGTGGCCGCCGACGACGGCGTCATGCCGCAGACGATCGAAGCCATCCATCATGCCAAGGCCGCCAACGTGCCGCTGGTGGTGGCGGTGAACAAGATCGACAAGCCCGATGCCAACCCCGAGCGTATTCGCCAGGAACTGGTCGCACAGGGCGTCACCCCCGAAGAATGGGGCGGCGACACCCAGTTCGTCGAAGTGTCGGCCAAGGCCAACACCAATATCAACGGCCTGCTCGACGCCATCCTTCTGCAGGCCGAGGTGCTGGAACTGCAGGCGGCGGCCGAGGGTCCGGCCAAGGGCATCGTCATCGAGGCGCGACTGGACAAGGGCAAGGGCCCGGTTTCCACCCTGCTGGTGCAGTCCGGAACCCTGCGCCGCGGCGACATGGTGCTGGCAGGCCAGGTTTACGGCCGCGTGCGCGCCATGCTCGACGAAGCCGGCAAGACAGTGAACGAAGCCGGACCGTCGATCCCGGTCGAAATCCAGGGCCTGTCCGATGTGCCGCAGGCAGGCGAGGACATGATGGTGCTGCCGGACGAGCGCAAGGCGCGTGAAATCGCGCTGTTCCGTCAGGGCAAGTATCGCGACGTGCAGCTGGCGAAGAAGCAGGCCGCCAAGCTTGAATCGATGTTCGACCAGATGGGCGAAGGCGAGGTCAAGCAGTTGCCGGTCATCCTCAAGGCCGACGTGCAGGGTTCCTATGAAGGTCTGGCGCACGCGCTGGCCAAGCTGTCCACCGGCGAAGTCAAGGTCAACGTCATCCACAGCGCCGTGGGCGCAATCACCGAATCCGACGTCAACCTGGCGCTGGCTTCGAAGGCGGTGCTGATCGGCTTCAACGTGCGCGCCGATGCCTCCGCGAGGAAGCTGGCCGAAGCCAACGGCGTCGACATCCGCTACTACAACATCATCTACGAGGCCGTCGACGAGATCAAAGCGGCGCTGTCCGGCATGCTCTCGCCCGAGAAGAAGGAAAGCGTCATCGGCACCGTGGAAGTCCGCCAGGTGTTCGTCATATCCAAGGTCGGCACCATCGCCGGTTGTTATGTCACGGATGGCGTGATCAAGCGCAATGCCGGCGTACGTGTGCTGCGCAACAACGTGGTAATCCATCAGGGCGAACTCGACTCGCTGAAGCGCTTCAAGGACGACGTCAAGGAAGTCAAGGCCAACTTCGAATGCGGCCTGTCGCTGAAGAACTTCAACGACATCCAGGAAGGCGATCAGCTCGAGGTGTTTGAGGTCGTGGAAGTGGCGCGGTCGCTGTAATGCCGAAGGATTTTCCACGGGCGCGCCGGGTCGCCGACCAGATCCAACGTGAACTGCCGGAGCTGATCCGGCAGGAAGTGAAGGATCCGCGCGTCGGCATGCTGACCATCACCGAAGTGGAAGTCACCCGCGACATGGAACACGCCAAGGTGTTCTTCACCACGCTTGGCGGGGCCGCCGAACACGATGCCTGTCTCCAGGGTCTGCAGCGCGCCAGCGGCTTCCTGCGCTCGCAGCTGTCGCATCGCATGCAGCTGCGCGTGGTGCCCAAGCTCAGCTTTGTGTACGACAGTTCGGTCGAGCGCGGCATGGAACTCAGCCGGTTGATCGAGTCCGCCATCGCCGAGGACGCCAAGCACCCGAAAGACGCGTGAAGCCCACGCGCCAGCCGGTGGATGGCGTGTTGCTGCTGAACAAGTCGGTCGGCATCAGCTCCAACGCCGCGCTGCAAAAGGCCAAATGGCTGCTCAACGCGAGAAAGGCCGGCCACACGGGCACCCTCGACCCCTTTGCCGACGGCCTGCTGCCACTCTGCTTCGGCGAAGCGACCAAGTTTTCCGCCTACCTGCTCGAAGCCGACAAGACCTATCGCGCCGCGCTGCAACTGGGTGTCGTCACCACGACCGGTGACCCCGAAGGCGAGGTGCTGGCGACGCGACCGGTCTCGGCGAGCCGCGAGGAATTCGACGCTGTCCTGCTGCGCTTCAGTGGCGAGATCGAGCAGGTCCCGCCGATGCATTCAGCGCTCAAGCACCAGGGACGTCCGCTCTACGAATATGCCCGCGCCGGGATCGAGATCGACCGCCCTCCCCGCCGCGTGTCGATCCGCCGCCTGCACGTCATCGAATGGGCGCCGCCCCAGGTCGTCATCGAGGTGCAGTGCAGCGCCGGCACCTACATCCGCACCCTGGCACAGGACATCGGCGCGGCGCTCGGCTGCGGCGCACACCTGACCGCGCTGACGCGGCTGGCGTCCGGAGGCTTCAGCCTGGCGGACGCCCGTTCGCTGGCTGAACTGGAGACGCTCCCCGCCGAGGAGCGACCTGCCCGTCTGCTACCGGTAGACAGCCTGGTCGCGCATCTCCCCATGGTCGGTCTTGACGCCGCAAGCGCGGCCCTGCTTTGTCAGGGACGCCACCCCGAACTGGAAGGAGCGCCCGCCGGACTGGTTCGCGTCTACGACAACAATCAACACTTCCTCGGCCTGGCCCAGTCGGATTCACATTGCCTGGTTCCGCAACGCCTGATCGCGACCCATCCGGCAACACCCCATACCTGACCCGGACAGCAGCCGAAAAAAAAGCCGCCGGCGGCGTGACCCGCTTGCGGCCCGGCTTTGCATCAAGAAATCAGCCGAAGCGACCGGTGATGTAATCCTCGGTCTGCTTCTTGCTCGGAACCATGAACAGGGTGCTGGTCTCGTTGAACTCGATCAGTTCTCCCAGGTACATGAACGCCGTGTAATCGGAAATCCGCGCCGCCTGCTGCATGTTGTGGGTGACGATGGCGATGGTGTATTCGCTTTTAAGTTCGTTGATGAGTTCTTCGATCTTGGCAGTGGAGATCGGGTCGAGTGCCGAGGTCGGCTCGTCCAGCAACACGATTTCAGGTTTGACCGCGACCGCCCGCGCAATGCACAGACGCTGTTGCTGTCCGCCGGAGAGCGACAGGCCGTTCTGCTGCAACTTGTCCTTAACCTCGCCCCACAGCGCCGCCTTGTTAAGTGCCCATTCGACACGGTCGTCCATTGCGCTCTTCGACATGCTCTCGTACAGGCGCACGCCAAAGGCGATGTTTTCATAGATCGTCATCGGGAACGGCGTCGGCTTCTGGAACACCATGCCGATCTTCGCGCGCACCAGGTTGACGTCCTGTTTCTTGTCGAGCAGATTCTTGCCATGGAAAAGAATCTGGCCTTCCGCGCGTTGCCCCGGATACAGGTCGTACATGCGGTTGAAGGTGCGCAGCAACGTCGACTTGCCACAACCGGACGGGCCGATGAAAGCTGTCACCTTTTTGTTGGCGACGTCCATGTTGACATTGATGAGAGCTTTGTCATCGCCGTAGTAGAAATCGAGATTGCGGATTTGCAGGGCGGCGTTGTCGTTCTCTGGCATTGATTGGTCGGGCATCAGAAAGCTCCGGGAAATTAACGTTTGTCTTTGTTGCGGAATGCGACGCGCACGCCGATGTTCACCGCCAGCACCACCAGGGCGATCAGCAAGGCCCCGCCCCAGGCAAGGTTGATCCAGTTGTCATACGGGCTCAGCGCGAACTGGTAAATCACCACCGGCAGGTTGCCCATCGGCTGTCCCATGTCGGTGCTGAAGAACTGGTTATTGAGCGCGGTAAACAGCAAAGGCGCGGTCTCTCCGGTAATGCGCGCCATCGCCAGCAGCACGCCGGTCACCACGCCCGACTTGACCGCGCGAAGCGTCACCTTGAGCGACACCTGCCAGCGCGGGGCGCCGACGGCGAAGGCCGCTTCACGCAGACTGGACTGCACCAGTTTCAGCATGTTTTCGGTGGTGCGCACCACCACCGGGATGGCGATCAAGGCCAGCGCCAGCGAGCCTGCCCAGCCGGAGAATCCGCCCGTCGTCGCCACGAACAGCGCATAGACGAACAGGCCGATGACGATCGAGGGCGCCGACAGCATGATGTCGGTCATGAAACGGGTAAATGAAGCGAATTTGGAAATCCGGCCGTACTCCGCCAGGTAGATGCCGGCCAGAATGCCGATCGGGGTGGAAATGAGCATCGAAAACAGCAGGATGAGTCCGCTGCCGACAATGGAATTGCGCAAGCCGCCACCTTCGGAACCGGGAGCCGGCGTATCCTGGGTGAACAGATCCCAGCTCAATGCGGCAAAGCCTTTGGAAAACAGCGTCCACAGGATCCACATCAGCGCCACGAGGCCAAAGCTCATCGCAAACATCGAAAGACCTATGCCGATACGATTGATCAGGAGGCGGCGGCTATAGAGATTCATCAGGTAATGCTCCTTACAGGCCTTCGGAGCCCATGCTGCGGCTGATCAGCCAGCGCGATATCGCCAGCACGATGAAGGTGAGGACGAATAGCACCAGGCCGAGCGTAAACAGGGAAGCGATGTGGAGGCCGGGATCAGCCTCGCCGAATTCGTTGGCCAGGGTGGAGGCGATCGAGGTACCCGGCGAAAACAGGCCAGGATTGATGCGGTTGGCATTGCCGATGACAAAGGTGACCGCCATGGTTTCACCCAGCGCGCGGCCCAGTCCGAGCATGATGCCGCCGATGACGCCGACGCGCGTATACGGCAGCACGATGTTGCGAACGACCTCCCAGGTGGTGCAGCCGACAGCATAGGATGACTCCCTCAGCACGTCAGGCACTGTCTCGAAAACATCGCGCATGACCGAGGCAATAAAGGGAATCACCATCAGCGCCAGAACGATGCTGGCGGTGAGGATGCCAACGCCGATGGGGGGGCCGGAAAACCAGCTGCCGATTATCGGTACATCGCCGAACCAGCTCTGCAGGGAAGGTTGGATGTATTCGGCAAACAGGGGGGCAAAAATGAACAGGCCCCAGATACCGTAGACGATGGAGGGGATGCCGGCGAGCAATTCGATCGCAGTACCCAGCGGGCGGCGGAGCCACACCGGGCAGGTTTCGGTCAGGAAGAGGGCGATGCCGAAGCTGACTGGCACCGCAATCAATAGGGCAATGATGGAAGTGACGATGGTGCCGTAGATCGCGGCCAGTGCGCCGTACTGGTCGTCCGGCACGCTCCAGACATTGGTCCAGAAAAAGGCGGGGCCGAATTCCTTGAGGCTGGGCCAAGCCTCGATTGTCAGCGATACAAGGATTCCCACCAGCGCCGCCAGCACGACAAACGCGAATACCTGGGTAGTGTGATGGAACAACTTGTCCTGCAAGTGGAATTTCCTGACCTGCTGGGCATGCAGGTCGATTCCGGCAGATGCGCTGGGCTCGCTCACGGTGGATTGCCTATCGGTTGAGTTGTTATCTGCGAAAGCACCCGACGCAAACGGCAGACGCTTTCGCAGAAAGCCGGGAGTGGCTGCCGCCCCCGGCTTTCAGTCAAGTCAGTGCGTATGCAACCGCATTACTTGATGTTCTTCATTTCAGCTTCGACCATCTTCACGACGCTGGGCGGCAGCGGCACGAAACCCAACTCTTCAGCCATTTTCTGGCCATTGTTCAGCGACCAGGTGAAGAAGCCGACCACATCCTTCTGCTTGGCGGGGTCCGGACCTTTTTCATAGGCCAGTATGTAAGTGGCGGTGGTGATGGGCCAGGCGTTCTTGTGCGACTGATCGAGCAGGTCAGGCGCCATGCCCTTGACCTTGAAGTTGGCGCCCGCGGCTGCATCCGCCACCGCATCCTGATTCGGCACGATGTAGTTGCCAGCCTTGTTCTTCAGCGCGACGAAATCCATCTTGTTCTTCATTGCGTCGGCGATATCCACATAACCGATCGTGCCCTTGATCTTCTGCACGTTGGCGGCGACACCCGGGTTGCCCTTGCCGCCCACGGCGTTCGACGGCCAGTTCACCGTAGTGCCGGTGCCGACATCGCGCTTGAAGGCCATCGACTGCTTGGCCAGGTAGTTGGAGAATGCAAAGGTGGTGCCCGAGCCATCCGAACGGTGCGACACGGTGATGGCCAGGTCCGGCAGGGTGACGCCGGGGTTCAGCTTGGCGATGGCGGGAGCGTTCCACTTGGTGATGGCGCCGCGGAAGATGTCGGCGGCGGTGACACCGTCGAGCTTCAGCTTGCCGGATTCGATGCCGGGAACGTTCATGACGATAGTCACGCCGCCCATCACGGTCGGAACCTGAACCAGCTTGTCCGCATCCAGATCAGCCTCGCTGAGTGGAGCATCGGTGCCGCCGAAGTCGACGGTCTTGGCCTTGATCTGCTTGATGCCGCCCGAGGAACCGATGCCCTGATAGTTGACCTTGTTGCCAGTGGCTTGCTGATAGGCTTCGGCCCACTTGGTGTAAACGGCGTAGGGGAAAGTTGCGCCCGCGCCGGTGATGTCGGCAGCCAGCGCGCTGACCGAGAAAGCCAGACCCATGGCCGCGGCGACCGCGCCTTGAGCCAGTTTGTTGAGTGTACGCATGTAATATCTCCAGTAATGGTTGACGTTGCCGCACGGGCGACGTCGCCATACTAACGGGCGAATATTACAGTTATATTTCAGGGTGGGAAATTACCTCGCAGCAGCGGCAAGCCTGACAGCCTCGGCAATTGTTTCAGCCGTGTGTCGCACCTGATCGGCGTCACGCCCTTCTACCATCACCCGGATCAGCGGCTC
>Ga0209450_10001330_pt1 | contig 12389 bp, 10 predicted proteins | sample FrelakmetLWP11LW_FD_187149 | JGI IMG/M metagenome (GOLD analysis project Ga0209450, IMG submission 187149) | Freshwater lake sediment microbial communities from the University of Notre Dame, USA, for methane emissions studies - LWP11 LW (SPAdes)... | ecosystem: Environmental > Aquatic >... | reverse complement strand
CAAAAGCGACGGCCCGTGAGCCGAGCATATAAAGACCATTGTCGTGCTGGTCAACGGAAGCCAGATAATAGTGAACCCCCTCGGGGAGCTCGCCGATTTCTATTTTATCCCCTTTGCGCGGACTATCCGGGTAGCCCTCGGGCACCACATATTTGCAGACCGTGGCCATTTTTGAGAATTTGATTTTCAGTTCATCCAGCGTCCCGTTAATCGTGGCCAGACAAACGTCCACAAAATCCGTCTCCAGCAAACTCAGGGCGTTCATGGCTTCGGGATCGCCGAAGCGAGCGTTATATTCGATCAATCGCACCCCGTTTCGGACGGCAATAAATCCGCCGTACATGATTCCTTTGAACGGAACGCCAAGATCTTGTTTAAGGGCGGCGGCAACCTTCACCGTAATGTCGTGCGCGTCCTTTAAATCCTGATCGGTCAAAAATGGCAGGTTTTTGGGATAATTGTAAGTCCCCATGCCTCCGGTATTGGGCCCCTTGTCGCCGACAAAGGCACGCTTATGATCCTGAATGGGCGGCATGTCCACCACGTGTTCGCCGTCAACAAAACTCATCAGACTAAATTCCTGGCCGATGAACTTTTCTTCAATAATCACGTATCCGTCCGATGCCATAAATTTTTTGGCCGCCTCAATACCTTCTTCTGCCGTTTCAAAATGATCGCCTTGCACCAGTACACCTTTTCCACCGTGCAGGCCGTCTGCTTTCACCACGAACTGCCCCAGGCTTTTGGCGTAATCCAGCATGCCTTCCTCGGATTCAAAGGTGCGAAAGTAGGGGTTTCCGGGAATATGATATTTTTCTAAAAGGCCGCGCGTAAAAGCCTTGGAACTTTCCAGCTGACCCAGCTTTTGAGTGGGTGACGCGCACGGAATGCCGGCGGCCAATAGCTCATCGACCACGCCGGCCGCAATGGGATTCTCCGGACCGATCACCGCAAAATCCGGTTGGTGCATTTCGGCATACGCTCGCACTGCTTTCGCGTCGTTGATATTGCCCACCTGATAATCAAGCGAAAGAGCCTGAATGCCGGGGTTGACGGCACCTGCAAAAACAAGGAGTTCTTTGCATTTGGGCGACTGAGTCAGTTTTTCGGCCATAATGTGCTCCCTGGCTCCGTTACCTACAAGCAGAATTCGCATAAAATTTTAATTACAAATTACTAGTTACTGGTTACAAATTACTAGTTGGCTAAGGAGCTCTTGATAAAACTGGTAACTAGTAATTAGTCACTAGCAACTAAAGTAGTGGCATCTGATCCTCATCGGTTGCACCTCCCGAAGTCTGATAGGCAAAGCGCTCCCTTTCCACGCGCTGAAGGACTTCTTCGGTAATGTTGCCGGCAGGGTACGGGCCTCCCATAGATGCCCAGCAGAAGTTCTTGATCTTCTTATTTCCCTCACGGGCGGAATCCAGCAGGTCCTCGATCTTCTGATAATAAAGCTTTTCCACGCCGATGGAACGGGCGATCTCGGGAATGGTCAGACGGTTGGCAATCAGCTCGCCGCGGGTCGGCATATCAATGCCGTATACGTCCGGATTAATAATTGGCGGAGCGGCTGAGGCAAAATAAACTTCGTTAGCTCCCGCCTCACGAACCATTTCCACGATCTTACGGCTGGTATTTCCGCGAACAATACTATCATCCACCAGCAGGACGTTTTTCCCTTTAAACTCCAGCGGAATCGGATTGAGTTTGTAGCGAATAGACTTCTGCCGTAGTTGTTGCGAAGGCATGATAAAGGTTCGCCCGATGTAACGGTTTTTCACAAACCCTTCGCGGTACCGGACTTTCAATGTTTCGGCGAGTGCCAAAGCGGTCGGGCGACTCGTTTCCGGAATCGGAATGACCACATCAATTCGGGGATGATTCTTATCTTCCTTGATCTGTTTGGCCAGTTTTTGGCCCATCCGGATTCTGGCTTTATAAACACTGATTCCATCCATCAGGCTATCGGGACGGGCCAGATAAACAAATTCAAAAATGCAAGGGGTCGGATCGCCTTTGACGCACTGCTTGGTATCTAAGTGATGAGTTTCCTCATTAATATAAACGGCCTCACCGGGTTCAATGTCACGAAGAAGCTGAAAGCCCATCGACTGAATCGCCACGCTTTCGGAGGCAAGGATGTATTCCGGTTTTTGTCCGACATTCTTCCTCATGCCAATAACCAGGGGTCTTATACCATTGGGATCACGGAAGGCGACAAGGCCATGCCCCACGATCATCGCTATGACGGCATATCCGCCTTCGATTCGTCCATAAACCCGCGTAATGGCGCTAAAGATTTGGTCCGGCGTAAGGTGGCCTTTAGGCTTTTCCTGAATCAGTTCATGAGCGAGTACATTCAGCAGAAGTTCGGAGTCCGATGAAGTATTGAGGTGACGCATGTCTTTGTCGATCACATCTTTTTTGACAACCGCATAGTTCGTCAGATTCCCGTTGTGTCCCAGTACAATTCCGAAGGGGGCATTCACATAGAAAGGCTGAGCTTCTTCTTCGTTATAACAACCGGCGGTGGGGTAGCGTACGTGCCCAATCCCCATTTTTCCCTTCAGGCGAATCATGTTTTTGGTGTGGAAGACATCACGCACCAGCCCGCTTCCTTTCTTTATGTTGATTTGACCGCCTTCATGCGTGGCGATGCCAGCTGCGTCCTGACCCCGGTGCTGCAATACAATGAGTCCGTCATAGAGGTCTTGGGCGACAGGATTATTGGCGAGGATGCCGAGTACTCCACACATATTTTGAAAATTAAATATTTTTTAGCTGGTAGCTTGGAGCTATGAGCTTGGAGCTGCTCCCAGCTCCCAGCTAAAAGCTCCTAGCTCTTCTGGCGTTCAGTTGCGCGTATTGTATTTAGAATCAAAGCAGCCACGGTCATCGGACCGACGCCGCCCGGTACTGGAGTAATAAAGCTGGCTTTTTTGCTGATTTCCTCAAAATCCACATCTCCACACAAACTACCATCGGCTCGCCGGTTGATTCCAACATCAATCACGACCACACCGTCTTTCACCATGTCGGCCTTAATCAGCTTTTCTTTGCCGACCGCCACGATCAAAATATCCGCCCTTTTGGTGTGAGCGGATAAATCTTTGGTAAAAATATGGCAGGTGGTAACGGTGGCATTGCGGTTCAGCATCATCATGCTGATCGGTTTGCCGACTATATTACTATGCCCGACCACCACCACTTCTTTTCCCTGAATAGGAATATTGTAATGGTCTAAAAGCTTAACTATGCCCAGAGGGGTGGCTGGAGGAAGATCCTCAAATTCCGAACTCAGGAACATTTTTCCAAGGTTGTAGGCATGAAAGCCATCAACATCCTTGGCGGGCGCCACGGCCCGAATCACCTCGGGAACGTAAATCTGACTGGGGAGGGGGAGCTGTACAATAATGCCGTTTACCAATTTATCCTCATTCAGTTCCTCAATTTTTTTCAGCAAGGACTCCTGAGTGATGCTGTCGGGGTATTTATACTCCAGATACCGTATACCTGCTCGCTCGCAGGCTTTCTTTTTATTCCGCACATAGGCCATGGAGGCCGGATTCTCTCCTACCAGAATAACAGCCAGCGTCGGACTCAGTTCTTCAGCCTTTTGTTTGGCGGAATCAATGAGCTGCTCCGACAGTGCTTTGCCGTCGAGAATGGCCATATTTAGAGGGGGAAATAAAAATAACCCCAGAGGGTAGACTGATTATAGCGACTTTTTTGGAAAACACAACAAAAATTTGACAAAACATCTATATGTGAGACAATTCAACTCCTCCCATTATCCTAAGAGTTGCCATGATCAAACCAACCTCTCAGCCTCCAAATTCCCAGTCTCGGCCAAGCGCGCCCGAACAGCCACGCATAAACGTGGATCAATTTTTGAATAGTCTTACTGCCGAAGAAAAGGGTATTCTGGGAGAATATCTTGTCCTTGAAGGCGATGATCAGGTTCGCCCCTTGCTACTGAAACACATCCATGGCGACATTATCTATAAATTGGCTTACGGAGTGCAGGAGCTCATAAGCTCCCATGGTTCCAACTTCGATACCATGAAGAGAGATCTTCAGGCTAGGCTTAGGGGCGAAAGCAGAGACTCCGGAGGTCTGGTGGCGGTTTCTGTTCCTCCGCAAAGCGGCGCACAGGAATCGGTGCGGCAGTCAGTACAAGAAGCGATTTGCCCGTTTTCACAAACGATTATTTCGAGTATCCCCCCGCCAAATAAAAATCCGCAGGCGCTCGTGGTTCAGCTCCTAAGCGAGCTGTCCTTGGAAGATCAGAAAATCCTAAGAGAAGATATTTTATTCACAAAGGATCCAGAAAATAGGGCTGATATAAAGGCCGTCAGGCCGGTCACCGCAAAATTCGTAAAAGGTATGATTGATGGCGGAATACAACCTTCTTTGGAGGTGATACAAAGAATCCTCACCGAGACGATGCCGGTTTTATCGGAGGATAAAAAAGCGATGGTTTCCGTTTCAAGGTCAAAAAGCAGGATTACTTTTTCTCCGTGGGCGGATGAAGCGGACAAGCGCACATATATGGTGATCAGTGAATTTGTGGACGGGCTTTCGGATCAGCAAAAATTAGTACTTGGCGACATCGCGAAATTAAAAAGGGCTGATGATAAAAAAGAAGTTGGGCGACTTTTGGCGAAGCACGGGGTAATTTTTTCGGAGCTGAGTTCCGCTTTGAAAAGAATATCGGATCAGCTTGTTTGCCCTCTTCGTCACGCAAAACACTTGGCTGCAGTCCGATTGGACAGTGATCGGTCGCTCGCGGATGACCGGTCATCGGAATCCGTAGACCCAAGAAAATCAGAAACACCGGTGAGTAGACATAGAACGGGAAAATAATACCCTGGGCTAAACGAGGTTTTCCGATACCACTTTCCATATTTCCTCCGAAATCTCTTCAATCGATTTACTGGCATCAACGACCTGTATGTTCGGAAACTCCTCGGCTATCTTTTCGTAGTTCCCCCAGATTTTTGCCAGCTTGTCGGTCCGTTCAAAAAGTTCAAAATGACTGCCGCGGCCGGCAATTCGCTCAATGCACTCGGCTGGCGACAATTTAAACAAAAACGTGATGTCGGGCAGACGGAAATCTTTGTTGAGTATTTTTAACCATTCCATATCCACGCTCATACCGCCGTAGGCCAGAGTCGAATACAGATAGCGATCCGTAATCACAACTAGACCGCTTTTTAGGGCGGGTTCAATCGTATTTTTTATGTGCTCCGCACGGTCCGCGCAAAACAGTAGCTGAAGGCCTTCGGGCGAGATGCTCCACTTATGCTGAAGAATCTCCCGGATCATTTTGCCGACAGGATTATCGGACGTCGGTTCCTTTGTTAACAGCGACGGTTTGCCGTTTTTCTCGAGCCGCTCGGCCAGAAGTTTGGACTGGGTCGATGAGCCAGAGCCATCCAGACCCTCGAAGGCGATAAACATGGATCAATTTGATTAGCTTATAGTCAGCTTAACATTTATTCGTTCTGAGTGGTATAATCTGGCCACTTAATTCTTTGGGAAATGAAAAAAACTCTCCTCTATTTTATTATTCTGCTGCTGCCGCTCACGTTACTTGCCGGTTGCGGCAATAATGCAAGACCCAGCCTGGAAGACCGGATTGGTGAAGTAGGACAAAAGTATCCCGCTTCGTACGAAGGCGTTATCGAACGTCTAAAAAGTCTCGATGTCTACCAGCAGGGAACTCATCAGCTGGTGACACAGGATCGCGGGACTCTCATCATCCAAAGTCCTTCGGTGGACCTTAACGAATATTTGGGCAAAGCGGTTCTGGTAAAAGGAACCCTGGAAAAAGGAATCGGTGATGCTAAAGACGTGCTCACAGTCAGTAATATATCTTATGTCGATGATTCGCAATCCGCGGAATTACAGGCCTACGAAAATCAAGCCTTCGGATTTAAATTCAGTCATCCTTCTACCTGGATCGTCAAAGAAAGTCAGGAGGGACTAAGCCTTAGTCTGGCGGAAACTAAAGTCCTGAGTATCACGGTTTTTTCGGATCAGACCGATTTGACCGCTTTTGTGGCTGGCCGCGAAAAGGCGCAAACGGCGGAAGTGACCATCGGCGCACAAAAAGCACTCCGTATCATTACCGGTACACAAATGAGCTTTTATGTTCCCAATCCTCCCAAACAAAAGATCTACCTCATCGAGTACACACCCACCATCAATTCTGTCGACGATAAAACGGGTGCCGACGCCGAAAGAGAAGAATTCTACAATCTGCTCGACACTTTTGAATTGATTTACCTGAACCAGACGGAGGGTGAAAAATGCGGAGGCATGAAGCAGATCAAATGTCCCGAGGAGCAGGTTTGTCAGTTAGAAAGTGATGGTAAATACGCAGAGGGGGTGTGCGCGCCAGTCGGCGGACAAGCGTCACAATCCAATTGCCCCTTTATCGCACCTCCCTCAAACTGCAATCAGTATCGCATTGCCGAATACAACCAAAAAGGGTGCCCCAGTCTATACAAGTGTATCGAGGAAGGTGCTGATGCTCAGGCATCATCGTACCGCGATCTGAACGCTGTTGGCGTTAAGGAGGCATCTACCGGCTACTACGAAGAATCATTCGACGATAAAACCGATAAACCCGTAGAAGGCGCCGAAACACCCGGCGAAGAAGGCGGAATCTCCGCTGACGGTAGCACGGAACTCACCGAAAAAGCGTATACCGTTCCCGACGTCTCTGCGGTTACAGGCGTATATGCTAATGCACGAAGGGGCTTTAGTCTTCTCTATCCAAAAAGCTGGTATTTTGCCAGTTTCGGAGCCATTGACGGCGCTCTCTGGAAAGTCGGATTCGCCAATGCGGAATTCGAAGAATCATCCGCCTCCCTGATTACCCTTAGTATCACCAAAGAACCCGGTGGCAGTGCCTACAAAAAAATCGGTGATGTCTATTATGTGTTGGACGGACCAGCGGATTTGAAACCTGTCATGCAGAAAATGGCTGACTCTGTCGAAGAGTCTCAATAATCTAACCTTTACATAAGAACGGCCTTTTGCTAGTCTTTTTGGGCTTGAATGGGCACTAACCCCCTCAGAATGCATCTGAACGAAATGGCCAGAGAACTTCAGATAACGACGCAGGAACTGCGTCGGGAACTGGCAAAAACGAATTTTGGTATCAATCCGGGAACCCATGAAATTGACGATGCTCTGAGTGCTGGCATCATCCGTTTTTTGAAGAGTAGAATTACGCCAACCCTCAAAACCAGAAAGGTGGCCGTCATCATGAAGGATGGAACGGAGGCAAAAAAGAAGGACGAACCAGCCGAGGAAAAGAAGAAGGAGGAAGAAAAAAAGACCCCGAAACGCGCGATGACGAAGAAAGAGAAGGAAGAGCTGGAAGAAAAGGCTTATCGTGCGACACATCCAGCTCACCCCGTTCATCCGGCCGTTGAAGAGAAAGTGGAGATCAGGAAGGTGGGCGATTCCTTTATCGAACGTCGTGTAGTGGATCGGAGTTATGTACCCAAGAACGCGCCACAGGCAGTTTCCGATGGCGGATCGGCACTTCATGTTTCCAGACGAATCGAGGTCGTGGGAGGGGCAAAAAAGGAAGAAGTCAAAGAAGCTCCTCACACCTATTACAAAAGCAAAAAGAAGAAAGGCCGAAAGGGAGGGCCTTCCGAGGAAGATCATTTGGAAATCATCAGGCGTCATCCCGGCCGCAAGGTCAAGATTTCCAAGGTATCGTACCAGGAAGAGAATCCGGATGGACTCAGTACCGAAGAGATCGAGATCATGAAGGAACAGGACCGGGAGTATTTCCGGGGGCAGAAAAAACACAGGGCTATCAGCCAAAAGCGCGGTCCCAAGGAACAGCCTCAGATCAAAGTCAAAACTGGCGTGGTCGAAATTCCCTCCATTCTCAGCCTCAAGGAGTTTGCCGAAAAAACAGGTCTCTCGGTGACTGCCGTCATCGCCAGTCTGCTCAAAAACGGCATGATGGCTACCATCAATCAGCAGCTCGACTACGACACAGCAGCCATCGTGGCTGATGAGCTCGGCGTGTCGATCAGCAAAAAAGAAGAGGAAGCCAATATCCAGGATCTGTTTGAGGGTGATCTAACAAAACTGCTGGCCGATGACAAAGGAAATTTGGAAACACGTCCGCCGATCATCAGCATTATGGGTCACGTTGATCATGGTAAAACCAAACTACTCGATTATATCCGTAAAACCAACGTGGTGGCTGGAGAAGCCGGAGGCATCACTCAGCATATCGGGGCATATCAGGTAATCAAACACGATCACCCCATTACTTTTTTGGACACGCCCGGACATGAAGCTTTCACCAGCATGCGTGCCCGCGGAGCCAAAGCTACCGATATTGCGATTCTGGTGGTGGCCGCCGATGAAGGTGTGAAACCTCAAACGGTCGAAGCCATCAACCATGCCAAAGAAGCCGGCATTCCTATTATTGTGGCCATCAACAAAATTGATAAAGCCAATGCCAATCCCGAAAAAGTGAAGGGCGAACTGGTTCAGTACGGTTTGCAGGCCGAGGATTGGGGAGGTAAAACCATCATGGTTCCCGTTTCAGCTCACACCGGAGAAGGTATCGACAAATTACTCGACATGATTCTTCTGGCGGCCGAAATGGAAGATCTTAGGGCCAATCCAAACAGGCCAGCCGTCGGAACGGTGGTCGAATCAAACCTTGATAAGGCTCTGGGGCCAGTCGCCACCATCCTTATTAATACCGGAACACTCAGGGTGGGGGATAGTATTGTGGTGGGTACTTCAGTGGGTAAAATCAAGGCGATGCATGACCACAAGGGGGGTACGGTCACGGTGGCTCCGCCTTCGTCGGCCGTACGTATTTCGGGGCTTTCTAAAGTACCCCACTCCGGCGATATTCTGCAGTCCTTTAAGTCCGACAAAGTAGCCAAAGAAAGAGCCGACAAGCTTAAAGAGATGAATGCTCTGAGGGAAGAACGGCTCAGCGGTTCCATGGTTGAGCGTCTGGTCTCCGGTATCAGTTCGGGCGAAATCAACTTCCTCAAAATCGTTCTTAAAGCCGACACCAAGGGTAGTCTCGAGGCTATCATGCAGGCACTCCAAAAGATTAAAGGGACGGACGTGGCCGTCAAAGTCATCCACTTTGGCGTTGGGAATTTTGCTGATACCGATGTTATTATGGCGTCTGCCAGTCAGGCTTTGCTCGTCGGCTTTCATGTAAAAGCCTCCGCTCAGGTCAAAAAACTGGCTGATAAAGAGCATGTGGATATCAAGAATTACGAAATCATCTACAAGCTGACCGAGGATATGACGGCGATTTTGTCTGGCATGCTTGAGCCCGAAATCAATGTGATCGAACTGGGTAAGATTGAGATTAAGGAGATATTCCTTGATAAAAAGAAGTGGATGATCGCTGGTGGAAGTGTGATCGCTGGTAAAGTGCAGGCGGGTTCAATGGTTCGTGTGACTCATGGCGGCGAGACGCTTTTTGAGACAAAACTCGAATCTCTGAAGCATGTAAAAGAAGACGTGGGTGAGCTCGAGAAAGGATCTGACTGTGGAATTAAGATTTCTACCCCCAAACCCGTTGTACCGGGCGATATTTTGGAGGTATACAAAATCGAGAGGATTGAAAGGACACTGGACTAATAATATCGAATATATTGCGGGAAGGTGAGGGTTATGTTAGACTGGCCGCGAAAAACGTCTAAAATAAAAAAGAATCATGAAAAAGTTTTATTTGATCAGCGCGATTGTTGTTACGGTTTTTATTCTGATCCTTTCCTTCGCACAGGTAGGTGCAAGTTGCTCTTGGCTTATTATTGGTTCTCAGCCAGCCTTTTTAGTTTTGCTTCAACTGGCGGCTCTGGGGGCGGTGGTAGGCGGACTAATGGTGCTTTGGTGGAAGCAGCCAAAATCTGGTGCGGACGCCTCAGAGGCCGGTGAAGAGAGCGAAACTGAATAAATTTTGTGTTCAGCAGATAGAACACAAAAGTTGCCCATGAGCAAAAATTGCATGCTATTTAAGAAATGAATATTGATTTAGTCAATCATAAATGATGGCTTATCTAGGCCATCATTTTTTTAGTTAAAAATTCAGGGCCCATTTTTCCTTGCAATTGAAAACTGTGCTGTGTATAAATTGTGTGTTCGGTTCGAAGCTAAAAAAGCGGAACAACAAAAAACGAAAAGTTCATATTACAAAATAATCTTTCGTTCTTTTTTATCTCCCATTTATGCTCAAGCAACTTTTTAGTTCCAATGCACGAGTAAAACTCCTCAGGGTTTTTCTGCTGAATTCCGACGAAGAGTTTTTCATCCGGGAGCTAACACGCAAGCTGGATGAGCAGATCAACTCAGTCAGGCGCGAACTGGACAACCTTAAAAAGATCGGGCTTCTGAAAAGCCGTGTCCGCAATCGGAAGAAATATTTTTACGTGAACAAAGAGTTCCTTATATACAATGAGCTTCGCGACATTCTGATTAAGGCTAGTAGCAATGATGAGCAGATGGGGCGCGCGATTTCGAAGATGGGGGAAGTGGATTACCTGCTTTTGTCCGGAAAATTTATCGGTCGTGATTCTAACGTTGACCTGCTTTTGGTCGGCGAGGTGGATAAGAGGAAATTGCAAAAATACATCGACGAAACTGTCAAAGGCAAAAAGGACATTAAATTTACCATCATTTCCAAGAAGGACTTTTTGTACCGCCTCGAGTGTAACGATAAATTCGTGAAGGAAATTCTTTCTTCCGAGGGTAATATGATCCTCATCAATAAGCTGAAAAAGGAGATGGAAAAGGCGATAAAGTAAAAACCGCTTGCAAAAAACAAGGAAGGAATCTACAATACACAAGCTTTTTTAAATTTGAACCAAATGCACCCGATTATCCAAGCTATCCAGAAAAGAAATCTCAAACAAGTTCCCGAAGTACGGACCGGTTATACCGTTAAGGTGAGCCAAAAGGTGACCGAAGCAGGCAAGGAGCGTATCCAGCATTTTGAAGGGCTGGTGATCAAGCTTAGCTCTGGGGCGGGAGTCGAAAAAACCTTCACTGTTCGCAAAATCGTTGAAGGAATTGGTGTCGAAAAGGTGTTTCCTTTTCATTCTTCGAACATCACAAAAATCCACGTCATCAAAAAAGCGAAGGTTCGAAGACAAAAGCTTTACTACATGCGTGAACGTTCCGGTAAATCGGCCCGGCTTTTAGAGAAGCAGGTGACGGATGAGGACCGAGCCGCAGAACAGGCAAAGATGGAGGCGCTTTATGATGAGGCAATTAAGGCTGAAGAGAAACGTTTGAAAGAAGAGGCAAAGAAGGCCGGTGAAGTTGTTGAAGAGAGTGAGTTGCCTGCCGAGCAGGTTGTGGAAGCCGTAGCTGAGGAGAAGACTGAAGAAAAGACTGAAGAATAATATTTACCAATCACTTTTACTAACCGTTCAAAATTATGTTCGCAATTGTCGAGATCGCCGGAAAACAGTTCAAGGTTAAAAAAGGAGATGTCCTTGAAGTCCCAAAACTGAAAGATAATAAAGAAGGAGACAAGATTACCCTCGATCAGGTTTTGCTTCGCTCTGATGAAGGCAAGACCGAAATCGGCACTCCTATGGTAAAGGGGGCGCTGGTAGAATTAGAGCTTAAAGAGCATGGCAAGGGGGCCAAGATCCGTGTCTTCAAGAAGAAAGCCAAGAAAAGGTTTGAGCGCACTCAGGGGCACCGCCAGCCTTACAGCAAAGTTGAAGTTACTTCTGTTATGTAAGTTTCTTCAGAACATCGTTTAGATCTTTAGGGAGCTTCGCTGTCAGGTGAAGCTCTTTTTCGTTCTTTGGTAAGTTAAACGTTAGTTCAGCCGCATGCAGGAACTGGCGTTTTAAACCGAACTTACGCATTTCCTCATTCGTATTGCCGTCCCCGTACATTTCATCACCGCAGACCGGGTGGCCGATGGCTTTAAAGTGAACGCGTATCTGGTGGGTACGTCCCGTAATGATCTGAACCGCGACCAGTGAATAATTTCCAACATAATCAAGTACCTCGTAATGAGTGAGGGCGTATTTGGCCTTTTTGTTACCAGATATCTGCATATCCTTTTTACCTCCCGCATGACTTTTAATAAGGGGAGCCTCGACGCTGCCTTGCTTTGGACTCAGATGACCTTTAAGAAGAGCTACATATTTTTTGATGACCGTCCGTTTTTCGATCTGGGCCGAAACATAATGATGAGCTTTATCGTTCTTGGCTGAAATAATCAAACCCGAGGTATCTTTATCCAGCCGATGAACGATCCCCGGACGCTTTTCGCCACCAATTCCCGATAGATCTTTGCAGTGGTGCATGAGGGCATTGACCAGGGTTCCCGAAACATGCGCGCCGTG
>Ga0209450_10001328_pt1 | contig 12406 bp, 8 predicted proteins | sample FrelakmetLWP11LW_FD_187149 | JGI IMG/M metagenome (GOLD analysis project Ga0209450, IMG submission 187149) | Freshwater lake sediment microbial communities from the University of Notre Dame, USA, for methane emissions studies - LWP11 LW (SPAdes)... | ecosystem: Environmental > Aquatic >... | reverse complement strand
TACCCCGCTGGATACGGCAGCCATCGAAGCTGTTTCGGGAACGATGAATATTCCGTGGGGTCTGCTGCCCTTTAAGAATACGCGCGACCTGCCCCAGGACGCAATCTGGAAAAAGATCGAGTCTGACCAGCATAATGCCGCCGTCGAATCGGTGGAAGTTTATGATCTTTCCTGGACCGAAAAGACCATTACTGGAGATGTCCAACATCAATGGCGGTTTCATATCGATGCGGCGACCAAACACCCGCAGAAAGTACAATCCTGGAAAAAAACTCAACCGGATAAAGAGTATGAACCGATCATTCTCATTGAAATCACCTATCCGACAACGGAACAGATACAGGATATGTTAAAGCAATTTGGGTATTGATCGTAAAATCCATTACGGCGCCCAAAGTGAAGAAGGATAATCGCTGGACCGTTTGATCCCGAGAAACTCCGCGGGACGAAGTTCGTTATGCCCATCTGCGAAAACGAGGTTCAGCATTCGGTGAGGATGCCGCCCACGAAGCGCATCCGGCTTGGTCGTCAACTCATTGCGAGTTTGATTCAACTGCAAACCTGGAATATAAAAAGATTTGATTCGGCTGACATTTTCAAATGGAACGCCGCCAGTATTTACAGCGGCCATCCAGCTAAGCACACTGTAACCGCTGTCGCCAAACAACATTGTACCAGCGGGCCTTCGAATTTCTTCTGCCCGCAATGCTTTGCCGACAAAAACATGGTTGATGCTGCTGCCTTGAGCATCCATGCAAATGGACCGATTAACGCCATAATTTTCACACAGAATATTGGTCTTGATTTTGCTGTCGGCAGCCCCCCGCGAAGGACACCAGAGTATAGAACCGGGCTTTAGACTTATCTGTGTCAAACCCGCAAGGCAATTGAACCACCACCATCCTTTTCTATCGCTCCCATCGCCGGCGTATCCATTCGGCGGAGGCGTCATTGTTAGCCCGAATCCCTTATCGTTAAATCCATAAGGGAACACTCCGGTTTGCTGCTGATAAATCGAAAAAACAAGGGAAAGCTGACGCTGATTGGAACGACATAGCACCGTACGCGCCTGGTGTTTGGTCCCCGACAGCGAGGGAACCAAAATTGCCATCAGCAGCGCGATAATCGCGATCACAACCAGCAATTCAATCATTGTAAAGCCGCTTTTTTTCATAGCGGCGACAGTATAATAACAAAAAGAAAAATCGTCAATCTCTTATAAATATGCCGCCAAGAGATGAAAACCATCACTCCATACAGGAACGCATATAAAAGACGACAAATTCCCCGGAAATATTGCAGGTGCCCGGATTGTTCGCATCTTCAATACAGTATGTGTACACCTTTTTAACCAAGGGAACTCCAAGACAAATTCCACCCTGAGGATCGAGCTTGCATCCATAGCGAGGATACCACAGCTCATAACGCCCCATACAGAGCGAAAACATCATTTCCGGACACACTTCCACCCGATAATCCTGAATCAGCTCGCTGCATGAATAAGTACCCGCTCCCTGAATTCGCTTAAGCATATCTTCCGGTATCGGCTTGTAGCCTTTTTCCAAAACAATCGGCTGCTTTGAGACGAGTAAAACAATGCCTGCCCATTCCTGTTCAAATTCGGAGATATCCATACAGTGATAAAAGGTATTCCGGTCCATATCGATAATCCAGACCTTTTTCCCTTCGAACCGATCCAGTACGACAAAATGTTTTTTCTCTGGAAAATGAATCAGGATTTGGCAATCCTTTAACCGCTCGAGCATTCCAAGGGTTAATTTCGCGGGCATACAGTACAGCTCGTTTTTCAGAACAAACTGCTGTATTTGATACAGGCTGGTTGTCCCGGAAACATCGTCAACAAGCGAGGATAACTCACTATCCGAGACCGAAACCCCAAGCGGCCGAAACATCTGTTCGATCGCCTGCGTGCCGCAATTTTGCTTTTGAACATCTTTCTTTAACGCCGCTTGCATACGGCCATCGAGCAGAGGCTTTATCTCTTTTTTGTCAGAATGCTGATAAAACAGCGGTTTGTCCAGCAGCAGCGTATGGTATTCCACCAGCGTCTTATCCTCAAATGGGGCGGCAAACACATCCTGTTCAGATAGCTGATCCTGCAACGAAACGATTTCCCAGCTATCGGAAGAGTATAATTTCTCATTTTGATATTTCTCGATCAAAATATTCATCGGGAGATAGCGTCCTGACTTGAGGACATAATTACCATAGGTATGAATCGTTCTGGAAGATTCTTTCTCAATCGTATAGGACAATACCGCATAGTCTTTGGCGGGATCGAAAACAAGCTGCAATTGAGGACGATTCGGAGCCTGGATGGTCATCTGGATCAGGTTGCCGTTTTCCGATTGAACCTGTGTTGCAGATACCCTGGCAGCCGACAACTCCGTGAGCGAAAAAACGCCCAGCCCCCACGATATGTACCCCGCCGTCAACGGACCGTTTACTCGAACAGGAACAGAAGAAGAATTATCATACACAATCGCCTGTTTGCCCGAACTGAAATACAGGGTATAGGTCTGCCCATCCCAGACAAACAACCGGTCGCGATTCGACTGCATAAAGTCGTTGGAATCCTGCGCCCCCTGTTCACCTTTTTTCTCGTATGAATTGAGCTTGATTTGCCATGAAAACCGAACGCCATCGGTAACAACGGTTTCCGTGGATTCTGTGATCTCGCCGGTCGCTTCATTCGACGACCGATGCATCGCCGAAAGTCGCCCCTGCTGAATCCAGCCGGCGGCCGGAGTCTGACAGAGCCGCTCAAAGACCTTTGTGATTTGCGACGAGTCTAAAACCTTTTCCGCCGAAGCTAAGCCCTGTGCCGCCAAAATCATGATTACCGCCAAGATTGTTTTTTTCATTATCATCTCAACCTTTCTTTATTTTGGATAATATCGTTAATAGGACTCTTCTACACTCTTTATAAATTCATTCCATTCTTCCTTGCTGACCGCATCCTGGATGCCCTCGTCCTGAGTCCAGAGTTCTTCAAGGAATTGGATCATTTCTTCCTGACTGATCGCTTCGACAGATTCTTCCGCAACATCCCTACTAAACCTGTCAACAGATTCTTCACCCGGCATGTCGACAATTTCTTGTGCCGCAGCCATAGAACGTTCCGAACCGCCGGAGGTCGCCATCGATCTGCCAAGCGCCTCAACCTGATGAATCACAATTCCATCCAGCGTCGGATATACACTTTCTCCGATAGTATTGGTTGAATCCCAATTGACTAAATACAGCACGATATCGCCTGGACTCTGGCAGGTATAGACAAAGCTTGCAAGATGACCATCTACGAACGTTCCGGAAGAACTGACGCCGCTTAGAGCAATACCCGCTTCCTGCTGAGCTCCAGGCCCCCAGCCGCTAAACATGTCCCAGAGATTCGGACCTGCCAGAATCCGGGCAGAGCCGGGGCCGGGCGGGTCATTGGGGTCATACGCCCGATTGTCTATCGAACCTAAATTCGGATCCAACAAATCGGCTTCAATATTGAAAGCCCACAGGTTGCTGTCGTTAACATTCGTCATATCCACATACAACGTAACACTGTCTCCGACGCTGAGAGTAATCTCATTGTATCCATTGGCATCCACAATACTGTAGATCATATTGGGATCCAGCGTTGGCTCAATCAGATTCGGCTCGACTGCGTTCGGCTCACTCTGATTCGGGTCGCCTGGATCGGAAACCGGAAAACCAAGCGGGGGTCTTCTCCACATCCAATTATCTGCAAACTCTATTAAATCATTCACATCCACAATACCACTGTCATCCAGGTCGGCAATCTGCCAGCTGCCGGAACACGGGTCGCTGCGCTGCCAATAGGAAGAAAGCACAGAAAAATCGAGGATGTTTACAATGCCATCGGTATTGAAATCCGAGGCGGGAACCTGATGGATTGTTACCCGCGCATTGGAGGTGTCCCAACTGATGTCGTAATCATAAAAACCCACATTGGGATCGCCCGGAGCCAGCGCAGTATAATCAACCACAAACCAGCTGCCCGGAAAAGAATTACAGTCGGACGAAAAAAGGTCAAAGCCCTGAATCAGTGAGTCCTCCCAGTCTGCTACCAAGGCATACGGGCCAGCCTCTGCCCAATGACAACCCGTCCAATCCTGAGAGTTGGGGTCTTTCCCTATTCCATCCAAACGCGACAAATTGCGGTTCTGGCCGGCAATAAACAACCCGCCGCTCCAGAATTCATTGGAATCGGAGGCGACAATCAATTTCAATTTTGTCCCAACTGTAATATTGCGATTATTAAATAGAGTAACCCCATCTGCTTCATACACATTCAATGCTACTTGAGCAAAAAGGGGTGAAAAGAGAGCCAGAAATACGAAATATACACTTACTTTTCTCATCAGACGTCTCCCATTAAAATTGTTTTTATTTATCGCACTCAAAGCCACAAACAACAGGCAATTATGTTTTCCCCAGAAAGCGGCCTATGCCCCTCCTAACTATTGGGCGGTCGAAAACGCAAAACCTTGATTGCTATTATTCTTTTTTTAAAAAATTCATTAAAATTTCATCAAAATCATAAAAAATATTTTTTTTTAATTTTTTTAATCAATGTTTTGCCTTCTCGTTCGCTGTATCAGTAGAGAGTCGGTTTGTCTCAAAAGAATAGAAAGGAATAATTATGTTTTTTTCGGACTTAGTCGTCACAAAAGCACGTGGACGGCCAAATGGGCGTTGCAGATGCTGCCAGCCAATGCACGGCCATAAAATTTGTCACAACACAACAGAGTTACATCCCGATACGCAAAAGGGCCCAAGGGAATGCGTATCCGGAATACATACTCTGAACAGGCGGCAGAAGGACTTGGCATCGGTGTAACACTCACCCAACCCGCATCGACGGATGATGGGGTTGCTCGCCCGTGAAAACGACTGGCGACACGACACCCGGCAAAGGATTGCAATTAGGCGTAACTCGCTTAAATACAGAATGTTGGTATTTATTGCAATCCGCAACCATGGAAGGTTGATAATGTCGTGGTGTTGGTTTTAAGTTTGAGGGGTTGGGGTCTGCGCACTGTAAAAAGAGGCTTTTCGGAGTAATTGCCGCAGCGGAAGACGTTGCCGTGCCTTGCCATGCATTGACGGAATCCGATTCAATCGTCTTCGGGGGCAATGACGGTTTTTAGGCTCTTCTAAAGGCCCAAAAAACAATCCGAATAAAAATCTCTAAGTTGTCCAATTATATAGAGTTGCAAAAGGCGACAGAAAATATTTATCGCGGTTTTTTGACAAGGCTGTTTTCGTAAGGTATACTATAATACGTTGCCGGTGCGATGCAAGGCGATAAATGCCAAACCGAACGATACCATGGACCGTTCAAAAACGGCACAACGGGCAACAGGGAGTGCGGCCTACAACCTATTTATGACGACAGCGCTAGCCTCCCTTATTTTAAATTATAAAGCGACCTGGACAGGAACGCGTGTTCTTGCAGGCCGCTTTTTGTATTGCCTCGCCCACCCCTTTTGCAGTAAGATGCCCGCCAGATAGATACTCCCAACGCGAAATCATGGACCCTGACTATGCTCAACGTGTACTTTTACGAAGCGTTTAAGGAAGAACAGGTGTTTCTTCGCAAATACCTGCCTGCGGATATCACTGCCGGCTTTACCCATCATACCATTCAGGAAAGCGGGCTTGCGGAATTGCCGGCTCCGATTATCTCCATCCGTACGCAATCGAGGATTCCGGACGATTGGCAAATGTCGGCTCTCCTGACCCGAAGCACGGGCTTTGACCATGTCAGTAAATATACGGATAAAACGGCCTGCGGTTATCTGCCTCTGTACTGCGCCAGAGCCGTTGCCGAACAGACCCTGATGCTGATGCTGTGCCTGCTGCGTAAATTGCCCAAACAAATCAAGCATTTTGAGACTTTTTACCGGGATCATCTGACCGGCCATGAAGCGTTGGATAAAACGATGGTCGTCTATGGCGTAGGCAACATCGGCTACGAGGTGTATAAAATCGCCTCTGCGCTGGGGATGAAAACCTACGGCGTGGATATTGTCGAGCGGCACAACGATGTCCGCTATATTTCCAAAGAGGACGGATTAAAAAACGCCGACATCCTCGTCTGTGCGATGAATCTGACGGCCGACAACCTGCATTATTTTAATTATGACTGCCTCAGCAAAGCCAAAAAAGGAGTCCTCTTTATCAATGTCGCCCGCGGTGAATTGTCGCCTTCGCAAGACTTGCTTGCGTTAATCAACAACAATCGCCTTGCGGGTTTGGCTCTGGATGCCTACAACAAAGAATCCATCCTCGCTGAAAGCCTGAGAGCAAATAAAACCTCCGACGATCAAGAAGTCAAGGCTACTTTAGAACTCCGCAAGAAAGACACCGTAATCCTAACCCCGCACAACGCCTTTAACACCCACCAGTCCGTCGAACGAAAAGCCAAACAAAGCATCGACCAAATTTTACATTTTCTCAAAAAGAATGAATTCATTTGGAAAGTAGAATCCTAAAAAATGAATTAAAAAACACGATAAACCGAATTTTACCCCAAAATAACCCTAAAATTACGGATTGACAAAGGCATATAGAAGAGTACAATAGTCGCTAATATTATATCTTGATTCTGCCGATAAAAAAGAAATACGAAAGGATATCGAACATGACAAAGAAGAGCATACTTATCGTCTTTTTGATTGGTTTTATTGTTCTCCCGTTAACCGGATGCTTTAGTGCGAAAGAAGAGAACCTCAAAGCATTCAAATATCCCAATGAAGCCCTGGTTACTGTGGACAGCTATGATCTGCTGCCTCCCGATGAGATTACGGTCATTTGCTCTTCTGTGCCGGAATTAGCGGGAGCGCAAGTATCCTTCGGAGTCGGCCAGACGCAAGTTATTCGTCCAGATGGCGTTATCTCGTTTGAGCGCGTCGGCGAAATTTTCGTCGCGGGCAAAACCCCCCGTCAGGTCGCCGAACTTATCGCTCAAAGAATATCTTCAATGTACAAATTAGCCGGCGATAACCCGGTTGAAGTACGCGTCAGAAACCAGAGCCATTTCTACTATATGGTCGGCATGGTGCAAGAGCCTGGCGCCAAGTTTTTTAGCGGACGTGAAACCACGCTTTCCGCTCTGACTAAAGCAGTCCCAACCAACCTTGCTTGGAAAGACCAGATTCAAGTCATACGTCCCTCAAAGCCCAATGAGCCGTCGAAAGTATTCCGTCTTGATTATCGGGAACTGGTCGAACGGGGCAGCATGCGTAAAAATGTGCTGCTGCAGGAAGGCGACATCATTTATGTCCCGCCGACAATCCTCGCATCTGTCGGCATGACTGTCAGCGAAATCGTAAGCCCTATCATGCAAGGCAGCAGCGCGGTTAGCGCGATGACCCCTACTCAATAATCTGACCGCAATACAGGATATTCTTCAGTGGAAACCTCAAAACCCAGCCTAACTGCGGGCACACAGGTACTTAAACGGATTCACGTTGTGGGAACAGGGTGGTTTGTTCTGTGCGCGCTGTATCTGCTGATTATCGCATTGCGTCAGGCTGGCTTGAAATGGTGGGTCGTCTTTTCTTTTTCCGGCTATCTGCTGACGATCTTCCTGTTTCTGCTGAACGTCTATTTATTCGCTATTTTCCGAGGTGTTAGCCGAATACAAAATGCCTTAGAGCATCCGCTAACAACGTCGACTTACTATATCGGATTTTACGATCTATGTCCTTTTCTTGGCATTTTGGCGGGCTTGGTTTGTTATTTGACCCCGGAAATGAAGCCGAATCTTCAAGCGACAATCCCCTTGATATGCGAGGGGACATTATACTTTACATTTCTTGTCTGGATTCTAATAGACCCTTTGTTGGGCGTTGTCGAATTGATGCTGCCGGAGTGCGCCCATTATCGACGGATTCGCATTCAAGCCGCCGCGGAAGAAAAAAGACAAAAACAGATTGAAAATCAGGCATTACTTGAGAATCTGGAAAAACAGGAAGCAGAAAATCTCCGCATTTGGAATCAAGAATTAGGACTTTTAGCCGATCAGACCGCCTTGATACTCAATCAATCCGCCCGGAAAGAAAACGCCCGGGCCATTATCATCAAAGCCGGAGCAAAAGCCTGGCGTTTGGGCGGAATGGTCTGTATGCGTTATTTTCACCAGCTCGTCAAACAGAAAATCACCCAGCCTTATCCAGATTTCATTTCAATCTGGTGGGATGGAATCGGAAGCTGGCGAATGCCGCCCTTACAGCAAACGCTCCGGTCTTCCTGTTCGCAGTAACAGGCTCGCCATATCTCATTAAAACAAAACAACTTACGCTAAATTTAAAATATTTTTAATTTTTGTATGGTTTTTGTTAGGTTTTTCAGGTATCTTTGCCGATATACCTTTGCATCGTCACACATTTTATGGATGAAAGGTAGATTGGATTATGAAACAGAATCGATTTCAAAATCAGTACCCTCTATGCAAGTTCGGCCCGGGCGGACAGTTTACGTCCGAGATTCAGGCTGATCCGACTCCGGCGGAACGTCCCGGCGGACAGAATTCGCTGTTGCGGGTATTGGACATTATTGCCGATTTAGTCGGCGGAGCTATTCAGCCGGAACTATTAACCGATACGTTAAAGGCATTAAACCTGCCATCTCAATCCATTGTGGAGGAAAACTCACGTGAAAAAAACAAAGAAAGCAACGCCTGCAGTGAAACCGCAGTCGGCCATCATCATCACACCCAAACAGCTTGCGGTTCTCAGGGTCATCAGCACCTACACGGCCAGACATGGCTATTCTCCGACCTTCGAAGACCTGTCTTCCGCCCTCGGCATAACCCGTCCCACCGCATTCGAGCATATAGCAAGTCTTCGCGAAAAGAGTTTAATCAAACAGTCTCTCGGCAAGGCTCGCTGTTTGCAGCTTACAGTTTCAGCCCAAAGACTGCTTGAAAGCCAACCGGCCAAGGCCTCCAATACCAAACCATTTAATACCATCTCCCTGCTCGGGCGTGTCAGTGCAGGCTATGGAATTGAAGCCATTGAAGATAAGCAGTCTTTCGGGTTAAGCGAATTATTCGGGCGTGTGGACAATCTGTTTTCGCTGCAGGTTAAGGGACAAAGTATGGTTGACGCGGGGATTTACGATGGGGATTATATTATCTGCAAATCTTCGCAAACCGCCGAAAATGGACAGCTTGTCGTCGCGATTGTCGACGAACAAAACGCCACCGTTAAACGGTTTTTCAAAGACGCCCGAAGCGTCCGGTTGCAGCCTGAAAATGACGCCTTTGAGCCGATTTTTTCGCGTGATTGCAAAATCCAGGCCGTCGTTGTCGGATTAGTTCGACGAATGTAAGAAACCTAATTCGATAATTTGACAGAGCTCTTGTAAAGCACAATAGTGCAACAACATAGCACGCAAGCCGCAATCCCAAAAATGGAAAAAAATGACTTGAGCCATTAAGACCTTGGTGTGGATTAAAAACAAACCCGTGTGTTCGCCCCCCAAAGCAGCCTAAGCTTTTTGCTTGTGAAAATTCAGATGGTAAGATTTCACCCCCATTTTTTTCAGCCCAGCAATAGCGACATAAAACAGCTGAAATACAATCGTCGAAGCGATAAAACCCACTTATTGGAATGGCACTGCCGTTCGTATCCAACCCAAATTTATTCGGATGTGGACACTTCGTCTTCAGCCGGCGGATTTTCCGTATAGGCGGTTCCGCCGGCAAATATAACTGTCTTCTAACTGATGCGGCAATGCGGCCTACTTGGACAAGACGCCTAAAAAGGCCTCTTCTTCCATCGCGTGCCAGAGGCTGCGCTGCTCAAAGGTATCAAACGTCCACATCAAGTAGCCCTGAGCCATATCTTTCATCGCCAAATCGCGCGTCGTGAGAATCTTGCTTTTGGCTTGCTCAAATGTCGCATCCATAAACTTAAAGGATCCGAATTCTCCCAAAAAGAAAGGCTTGGATTTCATTGTCTGTTTCATTTCGTCAGAGTACAGCCCGGTTGAAATCATATCTTTGCGGTAACTTTCGGCAACATCGGCCTCATTTGTAACATAATAGATGTGGACATCCGCAAAATCCAGCGGCGCCTTGAGCGCTGACGACACTTTCGGCGGACAGCGGTCTTCTTTCGGGTTAATGTTTCGCAGCCCGAAATTAGCGCCGTCATAATCTTTGCCGGCAATGCGCGGGACATACATCCCCTCGGCAACCAGCAGATCTGGGTCAACTTCTTTGACGGCCTCAACCATCGCAGTGTGATAGGCATTCAGGCTGTTTTCAAACAGCGCCTGACGCTGGGCATCCACACTGAGGTCATAGGACTTGCCGTCAGGCCCCTGAAAAGTACCTTCATTGCTGTCAAACGGCCAATGGCATCCCTGGATGGTCAACTCGTTTTGACATTGCAGCGCCAGCAGAGTTATCAGTAAAGACGAGTCTTTGGCTTTGATGTATTCGAGAAAATCTTTAGCATACCGGCAGCGGGCCTGATGTCCCTGTCGGGTCAGGTAAATCAAATTATGCGTCTTTGAAGTAACATCATCGATTGTCGTGCCCTCAACCGCACCTTTGACGATATCCCAATAGCGATAGCTGCGGGGCAATTCTCCATCACACAGGGTCGGAAACACATAAATCCCGTATTTTTTGGCGCGTCGCACAAAATCGAGGAAATTGTCCATATAGGGCGCATACACACCGTCATTTTCAAAAAAACCGGAAATGCCCGGATTCTCAGGCTTGCGGCCTACAATAAATACGCGAGTGGTATTGTAGCCGTATTTTTTCAGACGCTTTAACATTGATTCAGTATCATAGGGGTCATAGGCGGCAGGTCCCGCCTGGGTATCCGCCTCAAAATTAGAGTGGTCGCCATGGCGAAGCCGGACATAGTTGAAACCCTTGATGAAAAACGGATCACCGGATTCTTTGAGGCAAAAACTCGCCGAGGGGCTGCCTGCCTTGACCACGACCCGCTGCTGCGGGGTTTGCGAATAATAATCCGCACGGTCGTCTTTCAGATGCACCTTGACCGGGACACTGGTATGGCCGTCCAAATTAATCGTTCGAAGCACCACCTCCGAATAGGAGGAATCCAAGGGAATCACCCAGTAATCCCGCGGATAGCACAGCATGTCAAGCAGCTCGCCGGAAGGAGTTTCGACTCGTACCGTGGTCACATCGGATGACCATTCGTCATATCGCCAGTGTACCAGACTGCGATTGGCCTCTTTGAAATAATCAGCCATATATAACGGCCGAGGCTGCTGCCCCAAATCGGTGTCGGATTCGACGCCTGCAAAAGAGAGATTCCGAATCGCCGCAATGCCGCGTCCGGAATAAAGGGTCAATCCGATGAAACCAGAATTGTCAAACCCCTTGCTGAGTTCATCTGTCAAAGAGACCTTCTTGCCGGATCGGTTGATTTCCAGAGCTAACGTGAGCTGATCGTCTTTTTTCTCCTGCGTAATGCAGAGATGCACCGGATGCGTCAAGTCCACACGCTGATCCAGACGGAGCAATTCGACGGGGTTTGCCACTTCCGTCGTCTTGACCAGCGCCACCGTCCCATCCGTATAGAACATCACACCATAGCCGCGATTGAACAGATTAAATCCATGCAGGTGATGGTCGTCAATGCTGCTGTCACGGCGTTCTTTATTCAATTGAAACAGCACCGCGAACCCTTTGCCCTCGGAATGCTGAATCGAGATATCAAACTCCAGCCGATCCAACATCAGTTTATTCTTGTAAGCAATCGTCCCTTTGCCAAGGGCTTCAATGCCATCCGGATAGGTCTTAATTTCAGTAATTCCCACAGCCGGAATACTGAACCACTTAGACGGCTGTTTTAATTCTACAGCAAGCACCGAATGACTGATTAACAATCCAATACAAACAAAAAGACCTCTTTTCGCCAACTCCATTATGTTATTCCTTTCTATTGATATATCTAATCAGAAAGTTTTGTTTTGAAATTTTACCCTATTTTCCTTTCTATAACAAGACATTTCTGCCCTGTATCTGGAGTATTCCATATCTGAATTCCGACTCCTGACTTCTAACTGCTTTTCAAAACAATACCCAACATCCAACTTACTCTCTTCCCGCCTTTCATGTTTTTCAGAGTAAAAAAACAAACCCAAAATGGAAATTTGAAAATGGAAAATTTCATCCATCCCTCTTATAATACCCCACTGGTAAGGGGATTTATCAGGAGTTAGACAATGAACGAAATGAATATCAAAATCAGCGTTACCGACCCGGTCGGGAAGGCAATTGAACGGACTAAAACTATCCTTTTTTCGCCGTTTGACATGGGCAAGTGGTTTACCGTCGGCTTTTGCGCGTGGCTGGCGTTTTTGGGTGAAG
>Ga0209450_10001327_pt1 | contig 12410 bp, 10 predicted proteins | sample FrelakmetLWP11LW_FD_187149 | JGI IMG/M metagenome (GOLD analysis project Ga0209450, IMG submission 187149) | Freshwater lake sediment microbial communities from the University of Notre Dame, USA, for methane emissions studies - LWP11 LW (SPAdes)... | ecosystem: Environmental > Aquatic >... | reverse complement strand
CGCGCCGCGCGCCGTCGACGTACAGCGTCTCGATCGACTGCGGCGCATGGCGCAGGCGCGCCGTGACCGCGTGAAAACCCGTTAGCAGCCGCTTGCCGCTCATTGGACCGCCCTCCGCGCTGCGCGGCGAGCGCTCCGGAGCGGCCGTTCGCGCATCAGGTCAGGCCCGGCCGCGGCCTCGGGCGCGCGCGCCGCGCTCGCCGCCAACGCCCTTCTTGCCGGCGCGGGCCTTCTCCCGCTTGTCGACGTCGCGGCCGTGGCGCGCCTGCGCCGCCGCCACGCGCTCGCGCCGCTGCTCGGTGCTCTCGCCCTTGCGCCGCGGCGCCTTGTCCTTCGTCGGCTCCGTGCCGGCCGGCAGCCGGCGGTCCGGTCCGCGCACCAGGCGGAACTCGATCCGCCGCGCCTCCAGGTCGACGCGCGCCACCTGCACCGCCACGCGGTCGGCGAGCCGGTAGCGCAGGCCGGTCCGCTCGCCGCGCAGCTCGTGCATCGGCTCGTTGAACTGGAAGTACTCGCTGCCCAGCTCCGAGACGTGCACCAGGCCCTCGACGTACAGGTCGTCGAGGACGACGAAGATGCCGAACGGCACCGCCGCGCTGATCGTGCCGGTGTAGGTCTCGCCGACGCGCTCGCGCATGTACCAGCTCTTCAGCCAGGCCTCGACGTCGCGCGAGGCGTCGTCGGCGCGCCGCTCGTTCACCGAGCACAGCAGGCCGAGCTTCTCCCACAGCGGCACCGCGACGCGGGCGGCCGCAGCGCGCCCCGCGCGCCGCCGCGCCGCCCGCGCCACGTCCTGCGCCTCGAGCGTCGCCAGCAGCTGCGGCTCGTAGACCGACCCGGCCAGCACCGCCCTGATCGCCCGGTGCACCAGCAGGTCGGGATAGCGGCGGATCGGCGAGGTGAAGTGCGCGTAGGCCTCGTAGGCCAGCCCGAAGTGACCGACGTTGTGCGGGCTGTAGACCGCCTGCTGCATCGTCCGCAGCAGCACCGTCTGCAGCAGCTGCGTGTCGGGCCGGTTGCGGATGCGCTCGAGCAGCTCGGCGAAGTCCTTCGGCTGCGGCGCGTCGCCGCCGCCGAGGGTGAGGCCGAGCGCCTTGAGCAGCGTGCGCAGGTTCTCCAGCCGCTCCGGCGTCGGCCCCTCGTGAACGCGGTACAGCGCCGGGTGCTTGTGCCGCGCCAGCAGGTCGGCGGCGCAGACGTTGGCCGCCAGCATCATCTCCTCGATCAGCCGGTGCGCATCGTTGCGCGTGCGCGGCAGGATCTTCTCGATGCGACCCTGGGCGTCGCAGACGATGTAGGTCTCGGTGGTGTCCATCTCCAGCGCGCCGCGGGCGCCGCGCGCCCTGGCCAGCAGCCGGTACAGGTCGTGCAGGTCGGCCAGCTGCGGCATGACCGGCGCCAGCCGCTGCGCGGCGCGGCTGTCGGGCACCGACAGCGCCTCCCAGACCTCGCTGTAGGTCAGCCGCGCGTGCGAGTGCATCACCGCCGGGTAGAACTGGTAGGCGCTGATGGCGCCGCGCGCCGAGATCACCATGTCGGCGACCATCACCAGCCGGTCGACCTTCGGGTTGAGCGAGCAGATGCCGTTGGACAGCTTCTCCGGCAGCATCGGGATCACCCGCCGCGGGAAGTACACCGACGTCGAGCGGTTCTGCGCCTCGCCGTCGAGCGCGCCGCCCGAAGGCACGTAGTGGCCGACGTCGGCGATCGCCACCAGCAGCCGCCAGCGGGTCCGCCTCTCGTTCATCGGCTCGCAGTAGACCGCGTCGTCGAAGTCGCGTGCGTCCTCGCCGTCGATCGTCACCAGCGGCACGTCGCGCAGGTCCACACGGCCCTGCAGGTCGGCCGCCACGACGTGGCCGGGAAGCTCCTCGGCCGCCGCCAGCGCGGCCGCAGGGAACTCGTGCGGCACGGCGAACTTGCGCACCGCGATCTCGATCTCCATGCCGGGGTCTTCGATTGCGCCGAGCACTTCGATCACCCGCCCGACCGGCTGCACGTGGCGCTGCGGCTGCTGCACGATCTCGACCACCACCACCTGGCCGTGCTCGGCGTCCGCCGTTGCCCCGGGGGGTACCAGGATGTCGTGGCTGACGCGCTGGTCCTCCGGCACGACGATGGTGACGCCGCGCTCGTTGAGCAGCCGCCCGACCAGACGGTTGGTGCGGTGCTCGATGACCTCGACGATCTCGCCCATCGGCCGGCCGCGACGGTCCTGCCCCGCCTGGCGCGCCAGCACCCGGTCGCCGTGCAGCACCCGGCTCATCTCGTGCTCTGCAAGGGCCAGGTCAGGCCCGCCGTCGTCGCGGATCAGGAAGCCGTAGCCGTCGCGATGTCCCTGCACCCTGCCCGACAGCAGGTTGGCGCGCGCGGCCACCAGCAGCAGGCCGGCGCGGTTGCGAACGACGCGACCGGCGTGCTCCAGTTCGGCCAGCGCCGCTTCGAACTGCGCCTGCCCTTCGTCGATCTGCAGACACCCGGCCAGCTCGGCCGGCGTCATCGGCCCGCGCGCCTGGCTAAGCGCCGCGAGTATGGTTTCGGAATCAGTGCCGTTGTTCTTCAAGAGGTTCTTTCCGCCGGTCCCCGGCATGCGCAGCGACGGGGCTCGTCGATTTGACATGCGAGGGTCGGCAATTACAATGCGCGCCTTGCCAGTGCCCAGGTGGCGGAATTGGTAGACGCACTAGTTTCAGGTACTAGCGCCGCGAGGTGTGGAGGTTCGAGTCCTCTCCTGGGCACCACGATCGACACGACGGCCTGCGCAAGCAGGCCGTTTGCATTCTAGGCCCGCATCGCTCGCCGCGCCGCCTAGCCGCCGCCCGGATGATCGGCGCCTTCGCCATGGCTGCGCAAGCGCGCTGCCAGCTGGTGCGGCCGCAGCGTGTCGTACTCCTCGAACGGCTGGTGTATCCACGGGCTGTCGGCGAGGTGCTGCACGTAGTAGTCCGGCTGCACCGTCGAGGCCGCCTTGTGCCAGAGCACCGCGGTGCGCACCTCGCACAGCGCCGGGTAGCGCCGGCGCAGGTGCTCGATCACGCGCGCCAGCGTCACCCCGGAGTCGACCAGGTCGTCGACCAGCAGCAGGTTGCCGTGCAGATCGCCGCCGGTGGTGGTGATGAACTCGGCGATGTCGAGCGCGCCCTGCCGCGTCCCGGCCGCCTCCCGGTACGAGCTGGCGGCGAGGATCGCCAGCGGCACGTCGTACAGGCGCGAGAACACGTCGCCGATGCGCAGGCCGCCGCGCGCCAGGCAGAGCAGCGAGTCGAAACGGAAGCCGCTGTCGTGCACCTGCAGCGCCAGCTGCTCGATCATCCGGTGGTACTGCTCCCAGTCGACGTACAGGTGCTTGATCGACACGCGGCGCGCCCCGGGGCTCAGTCGTTGAACGGGTGGCTCATCAGGATCGTCTGCTCGCGATCCGGGCCGGTGGAGACCATGGCGATCGGCACGCCGGTCACCTCGCTCAGCCGCGTCAGGTAGCTGCGCGCCGCCGCCGGCAGCTGCGCCCAGTCGCGGATGCCGAAGGTCGACTGCCGCCACCCCGGGAACTCCTCGTAGACGGGCTCGCAGCCGGCGACCGCCTCGGCGCCGAACGGCAGGATGTCGGTCAGCGCACCCCCGTAACGGTAGCCCGTGCACAGCCGCACCGTCTGCAGTTCGTCGAGCACGTCGAGCTTGGTGATGCACATTCCGGTGACGCCGTTGATCTGCACCGACCGGCGCAGCGCCGCGGCGTCGAACCAGCCGCAGCGCCGCGGCCGGCCGGTCACCGAGCCGAACTCGTTGCCCCGCCGCCGAAGCTCGTCGCCGACGCTGTCGGCGAGTTCGGTCGGGAACGGCCCCGAGCCGACCCGTGTCGCATAGGCCTTGGTGATGCCCAGCACGTAGTGCAGCTGCTGCGGCGCCACGCCGGCGCCGGCCGCCGCCGCGCCGGCCACCGTGTTGCTCGAGGTGACGTACGGATAGGTCCCATGGTCGATGTCGAGCAGGGCCCCCTGGGCGCCCTCGAAGAGCAGCCGCTGTCCCTGGCGAATCGCCTGGTTCAGCTGGTAGGACACGTCGGCGATCATCGGCTTGAGCCGCGGCGCCAGCGCCAGCGCGCCGTCGATCACGAACTGCGGGTCGACCGCCTCGGCGCCGAGATACCTGGTCAGCACGAAGTTGTGCAGGTCGAGCGCCTCGCACACCCGCTCGGCGAAGCGCGCCTCGTCGAACAGGTCCTGCGCGCGCACGGCCCGCCGCGCCACCTTGTCCTCGTAGGCCGGGCCGATGCCGCGGCCGGTGGTGCCGATCCGCGCGGCCCCCCTGCGCTCCTCGCGCGCCTTGTCCAGCGCCACGTGGTAGTCGAGGATCAGCGGGCAGTTGCCGCTGACGCGCAGCCGCGACGGGACCTCGACGCCTGCCGCCTGCAGCTCCTCGATCTCGGCCAGCAGCGCGGTCGGCGACAGCACCACGCCATTGCCGATGTAGCAGGCGACATCGCGCCGCAGGATGCCCGACGGGATCAGGCGCAGGATGGTCTTGCGCCCGTCGATGACCAGCGTGTGCCCCGCGTTGTGCCCGCCCTGGAAGCGGACCACGCCCTGCGCCTGCTCGGTCAGCCAGTCGACGATCTTGCCCTTGCCCTCGTCGCCCCACTGGGTGCCGACCACCACCACGTTTCTTGCCATCACCTGCCCTGGTCCGGTCCGAAAGATCCGCCCTCGCCCCCGCCGGAGGCGGCGCGGCGCTGCTTCATCGTCTGCTCGGCCAAGCCGGTCACCTGCGCCCGGCCACTTTCCACGCGCCGTCCGCGCACAGGATCTCGCGGTCGCAGTCGAGCCCGTCGACTCGGTCGTCGTCACCGAGGCGCCGGACGACGATCTCCCCCGCCGCCCGCAGCTCCTCGATCAGCGCTGCCAGCGCGGCATCGCCGCCGGCAGGCGCAAGTATCGCCGGCGGCGGCGTGCCCTGGTGCAGCCGCGCCAGCTCGCGCAGGTCGATCGAGAAGCCGGTCGCCGGTCGGGCCCTGCCGAAGGCCCGACCGATGTCGTCGTAGCGCCCGCCGCGTGCCAGCGCGACCGGCCAGCCGGCGGCGTAGGCCGCGAACGTGGCGCCGGTGTGGTAGCGAAACCCGTGCAGGTCGGCCAGGTCGACGTTGATCGGCATGCCGAGCCTGGTCAGCGCGGCAACGAGCTGCTGCAGTTCGTCGAGCGCGGCCAGCACCGCCGGCCGTGCCGGCAGCCCGGCTCGGGCGGCGGCGAGAACCCGCTCGTCGCCATGCAGCCGCATCAGCGCGCGCAGCGATGTGCGCGCCGGCTCGGCCAGCTCGTCGGTCAGCGGCGCGAGCGCCGCCGCATCCTTGGCGCTGAGCGCGGCGACGATGTCCTCGGCCATCCGCTGCGCGGCCGGATCGAGGTCGAGCAGCGCGCGCAGGATGCGCGTGTGGCCGAGGTCGAAGCGCAGGCCCTGCACCTGCGCCGCCGCGAGCGAGCGCACCGCCAGCTCCAGCACCTCGGCGTCGGCGGCGATCGACGGGTGGCCGAACAGTTCGGCGCCGACGACGAAAGGCTCGCGGGTCGCCAGCGGGTGCAGGGGCCGCGCGTGCAGCACGCTGGCGGCGTAGCACAGCCTGACCACGCCGGCGCGGTTCAGGATGTGCGCGTCGATCCGGGCGACCTGCGGCGTGATGTCGGCGCGCAGGCCGAGCAGCCGGCCGGAGACCTGGTCGACCAGCTTCAGCGTGCGCAGATCGAGGTCGGCGCCGACGCCGGTGAGCAGCGACTCCGTGTACTCGAGCAGCGGCGGCACCACCAGCTCGTAGCCGTAGCCGCGGTACAGGTCCAGCGCCGAACGCCGCAGCTGCTCGAGAAACAGCGCCTCGCTCGGCAGGACGTCGGAGATCCCCTCGGGAAGAAGCCAGCGCGCCATTCGGTTCGTGTCTTAGCGAGCCGTGTCGTCGGCACGCGTCGCGGCCACCGTGCCGCGCCAGGCCGCTATTGTCCTTGCGATCTCAGGCGAACAGAGCGATCAGGGTCAAGCCGACCGCAACCGAGGCCAGCCCGAAGAAACGGATCTGCCCGTCGCGCAACGCGCTGACACGCAGGAACATCTCGCGCCAGGAGCCGGGCGCGACAAGCGGCAGCAACCCCTCGAGCACGAGCATCAAGGCAAAGGCCAGCCCGATCGTGGTCCACATCAACGCGCCGGGGCGCGGCCCGGTGTCGGCGTCCTGAGGTACTTGAGGAAGTCGGACGACGGGTCGACCACCAGCAGGTCGCTGCGATTGCGGAAGCTGGCCCGGTAGGCCTCGAGGCTGCGGTAGAAGGTGAAGAACTCCGGGTTCTGGCCGAAGGCCTGGGCGAAGATGATCGAGGCACGGGCGTCGCCCTCGCCCTTGATCTTCTCCGCGTCACGATAGGCCTCGGCCAGCAGCACTTCGCGCTGGCGGTCGGCGTCGGCACGGATCTTCTCGCCCTCGGCGCCGCCGATCGAGCGCTGCTCGGTGGCCACGCGCTTGCGCTCGGACTGCATGCGGCGGAACACGTCCTCGTTGATCTCCGGCACGAACTCGATCCGCTTGAGCCGCACGTCGACGATCTCGACGCCGACGTCGCGCACGCGCTCCTGCACGCTGACCTTGATCTCCTCCATCGCCCGGTCGCGCTCGCGCGAGGTGATGTCGTTGACCGTGCGCAGGTTGACCGCCCGGTTCAGGGCGTCGCGCACCAGCGAGTTGATGCGCTCCTCGGCGGCCCGTTCGAGACCCTGGAAGCTGACGAAGAAGCGGCGCGGATCGGCGATCCGCCACTTGACGAAGGAATCGACCAGCAGGTTCTTCTTCTCCGAGGTCTGCACCCGGTCGGCCTGCGGCGTGTCGATGGTCAGGATGCGGCGGTCGAGATAGACGACGTTCTGGATCAGCGGGATCTTGAACTTCAGGCCCGGTTCCGAGTGCACCTCGGTGATCTGGCCGAGCTGGAAGAGGATGGCGAACTGCCGCTGGTCGACGACGAAAGTGCTGGCGCGGAAGACGACCGCGGCGACGATCAGGCCGACCACGGTGGCGAGGATCTTGTTCATGGCCGCCCCTACCTCGACTCGCGGGTGCGCGCGCCCGCGCTCGGCCGGGACTCGCCCGGCGCCGGCTCGGCCGGCAGCGCCGGCGCCGGGCGGATCGTCACCGCGTCGCCGGCCGACTGCTGCAGCAGCTTGTCGAACGGCAGGTACAGCAGCGGATTGGTGTTGCGGCTGTCGATCAGGACCTTGCTCGTGCTCGAGAAGACCTGCTGCATCGTCTCCAGGTAGAGCCGGTCACGGGTGATCTGGGGCGCGCTGCTGTAGGCGGCAGCAACCTGGCGGAATCGCGCCGCGTCGCCTTCCGCGGTCTGCACCACCCGCGTACGGTAGCCTTCGGCCTCCTGCATCAGCCGTGCCGCCATGCCTCCCGCCCTCGGGATAACGTCGTTGGCGTAGGCCTGGCCCTCGTTGATCAGCCGCTCGCGGTCCTGGGTCGCCTTGACCGCGTCGTCGAACGCCGCCTGCACCTGCTCGGGCGGCTGCGCGTTCTGGATCGCCACCTGCAGCACCAGGATGCCGGTGCCGTAGCGGTCGAGGTTCTCCTGCATCCGCGTGCGGACCTCCTCGGCGATCTCCGACCTCGACTCGTACAGCACCTTGTCCATCAGTTGCCGGCCGACTGCCTCGCGCATCGCCGACTCGGCCACCTGCACGACCGACTCGGTGGGCCGGCGGACGTTGAAGACGAAGTCGCGGGCGCCGGTGGCGTCTTCGCGGATCCGGTACTGCACGGTGAAATGCACGTCGACGATGTTCTCGTCGTCGGTCAGCATCAGCGCTTCCTTGAGCCGGTCGGCCCGCCCGCGGGCGCCGATCTCCAGCGTGCGCACCGACAGCACGTCGACCTGCTCGTGTGCCTGGATCGGCCACGGCATGCGCCAGCGAAAGCCAGGCAGCGTCGTCTCGCTGTAGCGGCCAAAGGTGGTCACCACGGCGACCTGGCCCTCCTGCACGATGTAGGCGCCGCTGCCCAGCCAGATCAGTCCGGCCACCGCCAGCACCGCGGCAACGCCGACACCGGCGCCCCGTGCATCGGGGCGGAATCCCCCGCCGCCGCCGCCACCGGCCTGCCCGCCGCCCGATCCGCCGCCGCGCCTGCCAAACAGGCCGTTGAGCCGCCGGTTCAGGTCGCGCCACAGTTCATCGAGGTCGGGGGTGGTGCCGCCCGCCTGCGGCCTGTTGCGACGGCCGTCGTCGCGATCGTCGTCGTCCCCGCCCGAACCCGAGCCGCGGCCCCACTGTGGATCGTTCAATGCGAGTGAAATCCCGGAGAGCAGGTGCATGAGGGTTGCGAACGCTACTTGTGGGCGCTGATCGCGGACGCCGTCGCCGTCACGGCCGCCGCCGCCGACTGGCGAGACTCCGCTGCGGCCTCGCGCGCTGCATGAACTCGTTCGGCAATCGCTTCGCGCAGGAACTCTATGCCGTCGCCGGTTGCCGCACTGACAAAAACGGCGCGGATCGTACCACAGGCGTCCCGTTCGGCCGCGGCGGATCGGTCGAGGCGGTCGATCTTGTTGAACACCAGCAGGCGCGGCACGTCGGCGGCGCCGATCTCCGCCAGCACGCGATCGACTTCCGCCATCTGCGCATCGCGCGCCGGCGACGACGCGTCGACCACGTGCAGCAGCAGATCCGCCTCGATGGATTCTTCCAGCGTCGACTTGAAGGCGTCGACCAGCTGGTGCGGCAGACCGCGTATGAAGCCGACCGTGTCGGACAGCACGACTTCCATGGCGCCGGCGACGAAGCAGCGCCGCGACGTCGTGTCGAGGGTGGCAAAGAGCTGGTCGGCGACGAAGCTCGCGCCGCGGGTCAGCGCGTTGAACAGCGTCGACTTGCCGGCATTGGTGTAGCCGACCAGCGACACCGAGAACACGTCGCGCCGCGCCCGCGCGCGGCGCTGCGTGCGACGCTGCTTGCCCAGCGCCTTCAGTCGCTCGCGCAGGCGCTTGATCCGCACGCCGATCAACCGTCGGTCAAGTTCGATCTGCTTCTCGCCCGGACCGCCGGTCTTGCCGAGTCCGCCGCGCTGACGCTCGAGGTGGGTCCAGCCGCGAACCAGACGCGTGGCGAGGTGCTCGAGCTGCGCGACTTCCACCTGCAGCTTGCCTTCGCTGCTCTTGGCCCGCTGGGCGAAGATCTGCAGTATCAGCAGCTCACGGTCGAGCACCGGCACCTGCAGCGTCCGCTCCAGGTTGCGCTGCTGCGCCGGACTGAGCGGGACGTCGAAGACCGCGACGCCGGCCGCGTCTTCCTTCAGCAGCGCGGCAAGCTCCTCGACCTTGCCGCTGCCGAGATAGAAGGCCGGGTCCGGGCGCTCGCGCCGCGCGCTCAGTTCGCCGGCGATCTCGTAGCCCGCCGAGACGGCCAGCTGCCTTGTCTCCTCCAGCGCATCGGCCGCCTCGTGCCCGACCGGGCCGCGCGCACCGACGACGATGCTGACGAGAAAGGCGCGCGGCGGGCCCTTGGCGCCCGTGGATTCGACCTGGAAGGCGGTCAGGCTTCAGTCTCCGTGGCCAGATTGACCGGCCGCGCCGGCACGACGGTCGAGATGGCGTGCTTGTAGACCATCTGCGTGACCGTGTTGCGAAGCAGGACCACGTACTGGTCGAACGATTCGATCTGGCCCTGCAGCTTGATGCCGTTGACGAGGTAGACCGACACCGGCACGTGTTCCTTGCGCAGCGCATTCAGAAACGGGTCTTGTAGGAGTTGCCCTTTGTTGCTCATGTCGGCTCCGTCTTTTCTGATTCGTCCGCACTCCGCCAGCGGAACTGCCCGGACAGCCCCTTAGATGGCCTTGAAGCGGGAAAATTCAATGTAGCGGAAAAGAAAACCGCCCGCTATCGCTCGGGCTGCGAGGCGGCGTAGGGATTTGTGCTGGTGCGGAACTCGATGCGCAGCGGCGTGCCCGCCAGCGAGAACTCGCGCCGGAACCAGCCCTCGAGGTAGCGCCGGTAGGCGGGCTGGACGTGGCCGAGCGAGTTGCCGTGCACGACGATCACCGGCGGGTTGTGCCCGCCCTGGTGCGCGTAGCGCATCTTCGGCCGCGAATGTCCCGCCCGCGGCGGCTGCTGACGTTCCACCGCCGCGCGCAGCGCCCGGGTGAGCTTCGGCGTCGGCAGCTTCGAGAACGCCGCGCGGTGCGCGCTCTCGACCGAGCGCATCAGTGCGCCCAGGCCGCTGCGCTTGTGCGCCGAGATGAAGTGCAGCTTCGCCCAGTCGAGGAAGTGCAGCTTGCGCTCCAGTTCCCGCTTCGCCAGCAAGCGGCGGTACTCGTCGAGCTGGTCCCACTTGTTCACCGCCAGCACCAGCGCCCTGCCCTTCTCCATGATGTAGCCGGCGATGTGGGCGTCCTGCTCGGCGATCTCCGCGGCCCCGTCGAGCAGCAGCACGGCGACGTTGCAGCCGTCGATCGCCTGCAGCGTCTTGACCACCGAGAACTTCTCCACCGTCTCGAACACCTTGCCGCGCCGCCTCAGCCCCGCCGTGTCGACCAGCAGGTAGTCGCGACCGCCATAGCTGAACTCGACCTCGATCGCATCGCGGGTCGTGCCCGGCGAGTCGAAGGCGATCATCCGCTCCTCGCCCAGCAGCGCGTTGACCAGGGTGGACTTGCCGACGTTGGGGCGACCGACGATGGCGACCCGAGCGCGGCCATCGGCCGCTTGCTCGGCCGGCAGTGGCTCGGCGGCGGCAAACCCGGCCAGGGCGACTTCCATCATCGACGCGACGCCGTCGCCGTGGGCGGCCGAGATCGGCAGCGGGTCGCCCAGCGCCAGCTCATGGAACTCGGCGACCGCTGCCGACGCCAGCCCCTCGGCCTTGTTCACGACCAGCACCGGCCTGCGGCCGGAGCGGCGCAGCCGCTCGGCGATCCGCCGGTCCTGCGGCACGAGCCCGTCGCGCGCGTCGACGATGAAGATGACGACGTCGCTTTCGGCGATCGCCGCCTCCGCCTGCAGCGCCATTTCGCGCGTGATGCCCTCGGCGGCCACCGGCTCGAAACCGCCGGTGTCGATGACGATGTACGGCAGCGGACCGACCCTGCCCTCGCCGTAGTGGCGGTCGCGCGTCAGCCCGGGGAAGTCCGCCACCAGCGCCGAGCGGCTTCGCGTGAGCCGGTTGAACAGCGTCGACTTGCCCACGTTCGGGCGACCGACCAGCGCGACTACCGGCGTCATCGTTGCGGCCCGCCGTTCAGCGCGGCGGCGACAGCAGCGTCAGGGTGCCGTCCGTGGTCAGCACCACGGCGCTGTCGCTCCAAGCCATCGGCCGGGCGACGATCGGGCCCGAGTCCACCCGCAGCCGCGCCAGCGGACTGCCTTCGTCGGGCGACAGGAAGTGCACATAGCCCTCCAGGTCGCCGACGACGACCGCGCCGGGCAGCGCCAGCGGCGTGGTCAGCCGGCGATGGGTCAGGCGGTCGTTGCGCCACAAGCTGGCCCCGCCGTCGATGGACAGGGCCACCAGTTGCGACGTTGCGTCGACGGCGTAAACGGAGCGAACGTCCCGTGCCACCCCGGCCCCGGCGGACAGATCGCGTGCCCAGCGCAGCGAGCCGGTGCCGGCGTCGGCGCACATGACCCGGCCCTGGAACGATGCCGCGCAGGCCAGCCCGCCGGCCACCACGATCGGACCCAGCACATCGGCAAGTCGTTCGACCTCGGTCGTGCCCTTCGGCTCCGACACGCTGGCTTCCCAGCGCACGGCGCCGTTGGACAGCGCCACGGCGACCAGCCGCCCGCCCGGGTAGCCGACCAGCACGTTGTCACCGGCGAAAGCCAGTTCGGTCGATGCGCGCAGCGTCAGCGGCGGCAACTGCCGGCTGTACACCCAGCGCCGCTTGCCGCTGTCGGCCTCGAAGGCGCTGAGCCGATGGTCGGTCGAGCGCACGACGACCAGCCCGCGGCCGACCAGCGGCGGCGAGACGACGTCGCTGCTGACCTGGGCGCGCCAGCGGATCCCGCCGTCGGCATCCAGCGCGATCACCTCGCCGCGGGGCGTAGCCACCGCCACGGTGAAGCCGTCGGCACCGACGCCGGCGGATATCTTCGCCTGCACGTCGGTGCGCCAGACCTGGCTGCCCGAGGCCGGATCGACGCGCAGCACGACGCCGCTGGCCGCCGCCGCGTAGAGCGCGTTGTCGACCACGGCCGGCTGCAGGAAGGCGTCCTTCCCGGTGCCGATCGACAGGCGCCATGCCGCGCCGACACTCAGGCTCGACCGCAACTCCGGCAGGGGCGCCGGCGGGGCCTTCTTTTCGCCGAACAGCCCGCAGCCCGCCAGCAGCGCTGCCGCCAGCGCGGCGGCGGCCGCGGCGATCCTTCCTGCGCCGATAGCCGATA
>Ga0209450_10001326_pt1 | contig 12415 bp, 9 predicted proteins | sample FrelakmetLWP11LW_FD_187149 | JGI IMG/M metagenome (GOLD analysis project Ga0209450, IMG submission 187149) | Freshwater lake sediment microbial communities from the University of Notre Dame, USA, for methane emissions studies - LWP11 LW (SPAdes)... | ecosystem: Environmental > Aquatic >... | reverse complement strand
CGCGCAGCAGCGGCGTCAGCGCGTCGGCCAGCGCACAGGCATTGGCGCCGCGGGCTTCGAAGGCGGCAATCTGGCGCGTGGGGTCGACGCTGAACACCTCGACACTGGCCAGCAGTCCGTCGGGCCGCCGGGCCAGGCGGCCGGCGATGAAGCGCTGCGCCTCGTAGTCGGCCGTGATTTCCGCCATCAAGCGGCGCGGCGCCCGGCCCTCGTCGTCGGTGCCGGCGCGCAGGCGCTGCGCCTGCGCCGGCTCGTTCGGCCGCTGGGGCAGCACGAAGCGGTCCTGGGCGAGGTCGATGGTGAGCGCGATGGCGAGCGCATTCGCCTCGTGGTCGGCGGGTGGTGCGGTCTCGTCGCCGGCGAAGTTGAAGACCATCACCTTGCGCAGCAGGTCCGCGCGCGGGATTTCGCGCCGCTGCGTCGAGCCGTCCTCGCTGGTGACCTCCACCGTGGTGGTGGCGCGGCCGACCGTGGCGCCGCCGAACAGCGCCCACAGCAGCGCGCCGCCGCCGACCACGTTGAGGACCAGCGCCCAGACCTCGCCGCGCGTGAGGCGATCGCCTTCGTCGCGGCCGAAGCGGTTCCAGGCCAGCACCACCACCGCCGGCACCAGCACCAGCAGCCCGGCGAGCACGATGTCGACCAGGTTGTCGGTCAGCTTGTAGCGGCCGACGACGAAGGCGGTGACCTCGACGAAGGCCCAGCCGGTGGCGAGATAGACGCCCAGCACGTGCGGCACGCGCCGGCGCCAGAGGCGTTGCAGCCAGTCCATCGCGTGAAGTCCGATGTGAATTTACCGTGCAGCGTAGCGGATGGCCCGTGCAGCGAGGAAGGAAGCGAATCCGGTCGCGGCTCGCTCGATGCGGCGCGGGCAGGGTCGGTGGGACTGGCTGCGCGCATGGTGCCGCGGGTTGGTCGCCGCTGAAGCGGCTCCCACAGTCCGCCGGCCGGAGCGCCGGCCGTGGCTCAGGCCAGCCGGCAGGCGTCCGGCAGCGCCACCGTCAGCGCCACCGGCAGGTGGTCCGACACGCGCAGCAGCGGCACCTCGTACGACAGCGCGCCCAGCCCGTCGGTGGCGAGGATGTGGTCGATCGCGCGCCGTGGCCGCCAGCTCGGGTAGGTTTCCAGCGACAGCGGCGGCGGCAGCAGCCGTGTGTGCTGGAACAGCGGCCGCAACTCGGGGTCGTTGGCGGCGCAGTTGAGGTCGCCCATCAGCACCGCGTAGGGCCGGTCGCCGATCAACTCGGCGAGATAGCGGCACTGCGCGCGGCGTGCGTTGCGGGTCAGCGCCAGGTGCGCGATCACCAGCAGCAGGCCCTGGCGCGGCGTGCCGTAGTGCACGGCCAGCGCGCCACGCCCGGGGATCGCGCCGGGCAGCTTGTGGTCGACGACTTCGACCGGCTGCACGCGCGAGAGCAGGCCGTTGCTGGACGCGGCGAGCGCGGCGACGTTGCGGTTGGCCTGGTGGCTCCACCACGGGAAGCGCGCCAGTTCGGCCAGGAACTGCACCTGGTTGCGGAAGCCGGAGCGCAGGCTGCCGCCGTCGGCTTCCTGCAGCGCGACGATGTCGAAGCCGGCGACCAGCTCGGCCACCGCCTCGAGGTTGCGCCGCTTGTTGGGGTGGGGCAGCACGTGCTGCCAGGAGCCGGTGAGGTACTCGCGGAACCGCGCGGTGCTGGCCCCGGCCTGGATGTTGTAGGAGAGCAGGCGCAGCCGTCGCCGCGCATCGTGCGGGACCGGGCCGGGAGCGGGACGCGTCATGCCGGCACGCTACGCCCGCCGCCGCCGGCGCGCAATCCGACCATCGCCGTTGAAACGAAGGGCGGCACCGGGCCGCCTTGGTCGGCGCCCGGTGGCGTCGGCGATCAGCCGGCCTTGGCGGCGGCGCGCGCGGCGCTTTCCTTCGCGATCAGGAAGTCGACCACCTGCATCACCTCCGGCCAGCCGCCGGCTGCGTTGCCGGTGACGCGGTACTTGCCGGCGACCACGATGCTCGGCGTGCCCTCCACGCCGTAGCGCGGCACCATCTGCTTGGAGCGGTTGACCTTGATGTTGACCGCGGGCGAGTTCATCGTCGCGAAGAAATCCTCGGCCTTGATGCCGGCCTTGGCGGCGTGCCAGTCGGCGATGTCCTGCACCGACGAAAACGCGCGCTTCTCGACGTGCAGCGCGTCGAAGAACGCCTTGTGCGTGCGGTCGAGGATGCCCAGCGCCTCGGCCGCGTAGAACACGTGGGCCAGGGTTTCCCAGCTCGGGCTCCAGGCCGCCGGCAGGTAGGCGAAGGACGCCGTCGCGGGCATGGTCTTCTTCCAGGCGCTGATCGTGGGCTCGAAGTGCGCGCAATGGATGCAGGCGTAGGAGAAGATCTCGGTGACCTCGACCTTGTCCTGCGGCGTGGTCTGCGCGGGCTCGATGCGGAAGTAGTGCTGGCCTTCCTGGAAGCGCTCCACCATGCCCTGGGCAAGGGCGGCGGGGGCGGCGGCGGCGAGCAGGACGGCGGCGAGGAAGCGCATCATCGGGGACTCCGGGATGGGACGCGCGGGCAGTCTGCCCGCGCGATGCTGAACGAACCGTCAGACCGCGCGACGACGGCCGCGTTCGACTCAGCGCGCGGCGGCGCCTTCCGGCGGCGCCGGCGCGAAGTGCAGGCCCTCGATGTAGCTGGCCAGGGCTTCGATGTCGTTGTCGTCGAGGCCGGCGGCCACGCCGGGCATGATCGCGGCGGCCGGATCGGTGCCCCACATCTCGCCGCCGCGGTAGGCGATCAGCTTGGCCTTGGTGTAGTTGGCGTGCTGCCCCGCCAGCTTCGGATACACCGAGCCCGGGTTGCCCTTGCCCGCCGGGCCGTGGCAGGCCATGCACGCGGGGATGCCGCGCGCCTTGTCGCCGCCGCGCCAGAGCCGCTCGCCGCGCTGCTTGAAGGTTTCCTCGAGGCCGGGGATCTTCTCCTCGCTGGCCATGCCGGGCTTGACCTTCTGCTGGGCGTAGAAGGCGCCGATGTCGCGCATGTCCTGCGGCTGCAGGCCGATCGAAAAGCCCAGCATGATCGCGTTGGCGCGCTGGCCGGACTTGAACAATTGCAATTGGCGCGCGATGTAGGACTCGTGCTGGCCGGCGATCTTGGGGTACTGCGGATCGACCGAGTTGCCGTCCATCATGTGGCAGGCCGCGCAGACCGCCGCCTTGGCCTGGCCGGCGGCCGGATCGCCCGGCACGGTGTCCTGGGCGAGGGCGGGCACCGCGAAAGCGAGTCCGAGGATGATCGTCGAAAGCCGGTTGCGCATAGACTTCGGTGCTCCAGGGCACCGCACGGGCCCGGCCCGGCGGCGGTGGTCAGGGTGCGTCCCGGGCCATGGCACGGGCCCGGAAAAGCCGCGATTCTACACCAAGCCCGCCGATGGACGGTCAATGAAACCTCCCCAGAAACCCCGTCCCGGCGGTGCTCCGGCCTGGTCGCGCGCCGCCTTCCTGCTGGCCGCCCACCGGCTGGACCAGTTGCCGCCCGACCAGGGCGCCGAAGTGGCCTTCGCCGGCCGTTCCAACGCCGGCAAGTCCAGCGCCATCAATGCCCTGACCGGGCAGGCCGGGCTGGCGCGGATCAGCAAGACGCCGGGGCGCACGCAGCAGCTGGTGGTGTTCACGCTCGATCCACAGCGGCGCCTGGTCGACCTGCCCGGCTACGGCTACGCCGAGGTCCCCGAAGCGCTGCGCGCACACTGGGGCGGCACGCTGGCGCGCTACTTCCTGGAGCGCGCCAGCCTGCGCGGGCTGCTGATTGCGATGGACATCCGCCATCCGCTGCGTGACTACGACCGCATTATGCTCGACCTCGCGGGATCGCGCCGGCTGCCGGTGCATGTGCTGCTGACCAAGGCCGACAAACTCGGCCGCGGGCAGGGCGCGCAGGCGCTGGCCACCGTGCGTCGCGCGCTGGCCGAGCGCGATGGCGACGTCAGCGTGCAACTGCTGTCCTCGACCACCGGCGACGGCGTGCCGGCCGCGCGCGGTGTGGTCGCGGGCTGGCTCGCCAAGCGGCAGGACGAGGTTCCCGACGCGCCGGGCTGAGGCGCGGTGTCCGCTTCGCCCCTTGCGCCGGACTGACGGCGCCACCACATTGACGCTCCGCCCCGCGGAAGCGCGCCCGTGTCCGGTCCGAGCCAGGTCAAGGAAATCCCCATCGAGTCGCGCGCGCAGCTGGTGGACTACCTCGCCGGCGGCGGCAAGCACCGGGCCGATTGGCGGATCGGCACCGAGCACGAGAAGTTCGGCTTCCGCACCGACGACCTGCGGCCGCCGACCTACGAAGGGGAGCGCGGCATCGGCGCCCTGCTCGAAGGCCTTGCCAGGGCCTACGGCTACCAGCGCATCGAGGAAGGCGGGCACCTGATCGCGCTGGCGCGCGGCATGGAGTCGATCACGCTCGAACCCGCGGGCCAACTGGAACTGTCCGGCGCGCCGGTGGAGACCATCCACCAGACCTGCTGCGAAGTCGACACCCATCTGCGCGAGGTGCGCAGCATCGCCGAGCCCATGGGGCTGGGCTTCCTCGCCATGGGCTTCCAGCCGAAGTGGTCGCGCGCCGACATGCCGTGGATGCCCAAGGGCCGCTACGCGATCATGCAGCGCTACATGCCGCTCAAGGGCTCGCTCGGGCTGGACATGATGACCCGCACCTGCACGGTGCAGGTCAACCTCGACTACGCCGACGAAGCGGACATGGTGAAGAAGTTCCGCGTCTCGCTGGCGCTGCAGCCGATCGCCACCGCGCTGTGGGCGGATTCGCCGTTCACCGAAGGCAGGCCCAACGGCTTCCTCAGTTTCCGTTCGCAGGTGTGGTCCGACACCGACCCCGACCGCACCGGCATGCTCGGCTTCGTGTTCGAGGACGGTTTCGGCTTCGAGCGCTACGTCGATTACCTGCTCGACGTGCCGATGTACTTCGTCTACCGCGATGGGCGCTACATCGATGCCGCGGGGCAGTCGTTCCGTGATTTCATGGACGGCCGCCTGCCCGCCTACCCGGGCCGCCGGCCCACGCTGAAGGACTTCGCCGACCACCTCACCACCGCCTTCCCCGAGGTGCGCCTGAAGCGTTACCTGGAGATGCGTGGCGCCGACGGCGGGCCCTGGAACCGCCTGTGCGCGCTGCCGGCGTTCTGGGTCGGCCTGCTGTACGACGACGCGGCGCTCGATGCCGCCTGGGATCTGGTGAAGGACTTCTCGCTGGCCGAGCGCGAAGCGCTGCGCCGCGAGGTGCCGCGGACTGCGCTCAAGACGCCGTTCCGTGGCGGCACGGTGCGCGAACTGGCGCTGGAGGCGCTCAAGATCGCGGGTCACGGCCTGAAGCGCCGCGCGCGCCTGAACCGCCGCGGCGCCGACGAGGCGATGTTCCTCGAACCGCTGGTCGAGTTCGCGCAGGCCAACCAGACGCCGGCCGAGCGCAAGCTGAAACTGTTCCACGGGCCCTGGGGCGGTTCGGTCGACCCGGTGTTCCGCGAGTTCGCGTACTGAGGTCAGCCGGCGGGTTCCGCTGCTTCACCGGCCCACCGTCCCGCTGTCCCATTGTGGGAGCGGCGCGTGCGCCGCGATGCTTTTCGACCCTGCCGCAATCCCGGTCGCGCTGCACGCAGCGCTCCCGCCGAGCCTGGTTCGGGGCAGCCTGCGCCAAGCCCCGTGTTCTGTGGGAGCGGCGCGTGCGCCGCGATGCGTTTCGAGCTTGCCGCAAGCCCGGTCGCGCTGCGCGCAGCGCTCCTACAGTGCCTCGCGGAATCGGTCGCGCTGCACGCAGCGCTCCCACCCGGCCTGGTTCGCGGCAGCCTGCGCCAAGCCCCGTGTTCTGTGGGAGCGGCGCGTGCGCCGCGATGCGTTTCGATCTGCTGCAAGATTGGTCGCGCTGCGCGCAGCGCTCCTACAGTGGCTGCGCGCGCCCGTCTTGTGGGAGCCGGTTCCACCGGCGACAGCGCTTGCGACGACGCTTCGCTTGGCATGGGCCGCCGCCCCGAAAGACGACGGGCGCCCGCAGGCGCCCGTCGATCACCGCGGGATGACGCGGCTTACTGCTTGATGCCGCGGCGCACCAGCAGCGCTTCCACCGACGGCTCGCCGCCGCGCCAGGCGCGGTACATTTCCATGCCTTCGACGGTGCCGCCGCGCGAGAGCACGCCGGCGCGGTAGGCATCGCCCACCGCGCGGGTCAGGCCGCCGGTGGCCATCTGGTGCGCGAAGGCGTCGGCCGCCATCACCTCCGACCACAGGTAGGCGTAGTAGCCCGCGCTGTAGCCGCCCGGCCAGACGTGGGCGAAGTAGCCGGTGCGGTAGCGCGGCGGGATCGCCGCGAAGTCCACCCCGCGCGCCTTCAGCGACTGCGCCTCGAAGGCGTCCACGTCGGTCGGGATCGAGGCCGCATCGAGCTGGTGCCAGTCCTGGTCGAGCATGGCGGCCGCGATGTACTCAAGCGTGGCGAAACCCTGCCCGAAGTGGCGCGCGTCGACGATCTTCTTCACCAGTTCGGCCGGCATCGCCTCGCCGGTCTGGTAGTGCCTGGCGTAGTTGGCCAGCACTTCCGGCAGCAGCGCCCAGTCCTCGGTGGCCTGCGAGGGGAACTCCACGAAGTCGCGTGGCACGTTGGTGCCGCCGACCAGCGGGTAGCGGGTGTTGGAGAACAGGCCGTGGATGGCGTGGCCGAACTCGTGGAACAGGGTGGTGACCTCGTCGAAGGTCATCAGCGTCGGCTGGCCCTCCGGCGGCTTGGGGATGTTCATGTTGTTGAGCACCACCGGCTGCGTGCCGAGCAGCGACGACTGGTCGACGAAGGTGCTCATCCAGGCGCCGCCGCGCTTGGACGGCCGCGCGTAGAGGTCGGCGTAGAACAGGCCCAGCTGCTTGCCGTCGGCGTCGAACACGTCGAACACCCGCACGTCCGGGTGGTAGGTCGGGATGTCCTTGCGTTCCTTCGGCGTGATCCCGTACAGCTTCTCCATCGCGAAGAACAGGCCGTCCTTCAACACCCGCTCGAGTTCGAAGTACGGGCGCACCTGCGACTCGTCGAGGTCGTACTTGGCGCGCCGCACCTTCTCGGCGTAGTGCGCCCAGTCCCACCCGGCGAGTTCGAAGTCGCCGCCCTCGGCCTTGATCTGGGCCTGGATCTCGGCGGCTTCGCGCTGCACGTTCGCCATCACCGCCGGCACCAGGTCGTCGAGCATCTTGTCGACCGCGTCCGGGGTCTTGGCCATCTGGTCGTCGAGGGCGAAGGCGGCGTGGTTGGGGAACCCGAGCAGGGCGGCGCGCTCCGCGCGCAGGGTGGCGATGCGCAGGATGCGCTCGCGCTGGTCGAAGGCATTGCCGCGGATGCCGCGGCTGATCGAGGCCTCGAACACGCGCCGGCGGCTGTCGCGGTTGGTGAGCGAGGTGAGCACCGGCTGGCCGGTGGTGTTCTGCAGGGCGAGCACCCACTTGCCGTCCAGCCCGCGCTCCTTGGCGGCCTTGGCGGCGGCGTCGATCTCGGCCGCCGACAGCCCGGCCAGCGCATCGGCGCTGTCGAACACCACGGCCGCGTCGTTGACCTCCTTCAGCAGGTTTTCGCCGAACGCGGTCTGCAGGGTGGACAGTTCCTCGTTGATCGCGCGCATCTTCGCCTTGCCGGCGTCGTCGAGCAGCGCGCCGGCGCGCACGAACAGCTGGTCGTAGCGCTCGGCGAGGCGGCGGTCCTCGGGATGCGCGGTGAGCGAGTCGCGCGCGTCGTGGATCGCCTGGACGCGGGCGAACAGCTTCGGGTCGAGGAAGATCTCGTCCTGGTGCTTGGCCAGCTTCGGCGCCACCTCGGCCTCGATCTTCTGCAGCGCCTCGCTGGTGTGGGAGCCGGTCAGGTTGAAGAACACCTGCGAGACGCGGTACAGCACCGCGCCGCTGCGCTCCATCGCCACCAGGGTGTTGTCCAGCGTGGCGGGCTCCGGGTTGTCGGCGATCGCGCGGATCTCGGCCAGGTGCTGCTTCATGCCCTCCTCGAAGGCGGGCAGGTAGTGCTCGTCGCGGATCTTGGTGAAGTCGGGCGCGAGCAGCGGCAGGGTGCTGGGCGCGAAGAACGGATTCGCGGCCACGGCCGCATCCGCGGTGGGCGCGGCAACGTTGTCCTTGGGCGTCACGGTGGTGGACTCCGGGGCGGGCTTGGAGCAGGCGGCGAGCGCGAGCGCGCAGGCCACGGCGAGAGCGATGGGTTTCAGCATGGGGTCGGGACTCGCGAAGGGAAGGCCCGCATGCGCGGGCCGCGCGATTGTACGCCGCCCACCCCGGACTGCCCCCGGCCGGAGGTCATGGGCGACGGCGCGCGTGCGCCGTCGCCGGAACGGGCGGGCGGCGCACCAGCGCCACCCGCCCGCGCGGGTCAGGACCCGGGGACGAGCCGCGCCGCCAGCGTGCCCTGCGCGCCCGGCGTGTCGAGCCAGGTCCACTCGAACGACGGCAGTGGTTCGGCGCCCACCCACGGACCGACCTGCCAGCTGCGATCGGCCTGGAAGGTCAGCAGGCGCATCTCGGCGCGGCCGTCGACGCGCCGCGCCTGGACCACCGCCAGCGCACCACCGATCCGCAGCGCCAGCGCCTCGGTCGCCACCTCGCCGCGCGCGGCGCGCAGGATGTCGGCGATCGGAAGCGCCGCACGCTGTGCCATGCCCGGCGTGCCGGTCGCGAGGTCCACCACCGCCACGCTGGCGAGGGTGATCGGCTCGAAACCGTTGGCGAACACCGCGAGGTTGTCGGTGACGGTGCTGCTGTTGTTGCCCGTGTTCGGGTCGGTGCGGCCGGCCGGCACCGCCACCGTGGCGGTGTTGACGATCGGGCCGGGCGGCGAGGCCGGCAACTGCGCGGTGATCGCGAACACCAGGCTGGTGCCGTTGGGCAGGTCGACCAGCGCGTTGATGTTGCCGCTGCCGCTGGCCGGGCACGCCGCGCCGGCGCCGGTCGCGGTGCAGGTCCAGGTCGCGCCGCTCAGGCTCGTCGGGAAGTTGTCCACGACCACCGCGCCGGTGACACCGAGCGGGCCGGCATTGGCGACCTGCAGGGTGTACTGGATCACGCCGTTTCCGCCCAGCGCCAGCGAACTGGTCTTGACGATCGACAGGTCCGCATCGGTGACCACTGCGGTGACCGAGACCGGCAGGTTGGCGTCGGTGGTGGCGCCGCAGTTGTCGGTGGCGCGGATCACGATCGTGTGCGTGCCGAGCGGGCCGGCATTGGCGAGCGTGACGACGCCGGTGGCGGCCACGCTGGCCGCGCCGGTGTAGGTGCCCGTCGACTGCACCGCGATCGACTGCACGGTGCCGGAGTCGGTCGGCCCGGTCGCCGGGTTCACGGTGCCGCCGGTGCCCACGACCAGCGAGGCGCCGGCGTAAGTCAGCGTCGGCGCGACGTTCGGCAACACCGTGACCGCGAGCGGCTCCTCGTCGAACAGGCCGCCTGCATCGGTCGCGCGGAGGGTGAAGCTCGCATTGGTGGCGAGGCAGGCCGCGACCACGTTGGCCGACACTACGCCGGCGGCGGACACGCTGATCCCGCTCACGGTCACGCCGTTCACGGTCGCGCTCGCGCCGCCGTTCACGGTGACTGCGATCGAGCCGGCTGGCGTCTCCGCGTCGGCGACGTTGGCGATGGTGCCGGCCGACGCCGCGTCGCCCTCGCGACGACTCGCGGCGACCGGCGTCAGCGTCGGCGCCGTGTTGGGCGCCACGAACTCGTCCGCACCGCGATCCGGCGTGGTGGCCGACCGCGCGTCCCCGTCGATGTCGGTGGTCACTGACGGCAGGGCGATGCCGCCGTCGAGCGCCGCCGTGGCCGTGGCGCGCAGGTGCAGGTCGGCGGTCGCCGCGTCGACGAACAGGTCGCCGAGCACGAACGACGATGCCAGGCCGGCGGTGCTGCCCGCATCGCGTGCCGGCGCGCCAGGTGGCAAAGTCGACCGGCGTGCCGGCCGCCGCGGTGCCAAGGTCGAAGTAGCTGGCCGCAGTGGCGCCGGTGCCGGCGAACAGGTTCCCGTCCGAGGTCCAGGTACCGGTCGACAGCGACTGGTCGCCGATCGCGAAGTGGCTGCCGGTGCCGCCGGTGCGCGCGTTGAAGGCGATGTTGTTGCGCACGCTGGCGTTGGTGGGCGTGCTGTTGCCGCGCAGGATGGCGTGCGAGTTGGCCGCTCCGCTGGCCGTGCCGCCGACCAGCACGCTGTTGTGGTCGATCGCCACCGTGTTGCCGCCGAACGCGAAGTCGAAGATGCCGCGCACGGGCTGCGCCGACGCGGGTTCCGGCGCGATCACCACGAAGTTGTTGCTGATCACCAGATTGGCGGGGTTGGTGGAATTGCCGGCGAACTGGATGCCGATGATGGGGCCGGTTGAGGTCGCATTGGCCTGCCGCAGTTCGATCCGGTTGCCGGTGAACGTGCCGTTGCGAACGTCGCCGAACACCGCGCCGGCGGTCGCGGTCGTGACGCCGGTGGAAAGCAGGCCCGACACGCGATTGCCGCGGAACACGTTGGTGCCGACGCCGGCTACGACGCTGATGCCGGACACCGCCGCGGAGCTGGTCAGGCCGCTGATCGTGTTGCCGCTGAACTCGTTGCTGCCCGACATGCTGTTGACCACGATGCCGAACAGCCCCGTCGCGCGCGACGCGGTCTGCGAGATCGTGTTGCCGACGACGCGGACATTGTCGGTTCCCGAACCGATGAACACGCCCGCCTGCCGGAAGTTGATCAGGGTGTTGTTCTCGATCCGCAGGTTCGAGTTGGTCACCGGGCCGGCGGCCGCGATCGGGCCGACCAGGTTGAACGGCGGTTCGCCGGCGACATCGGTGCGGTCGCGCAACGTGTTGCCGGTGATCTCGATGTCGTCGTTGCCGGTGATCGCCACCGCGCCGACCTGGATCATGGTGGAGCCGCTGCTGCTCTCGACGGTCGTGTTGCGCAGGCGGTTGGACGAGGCGTCGTTTAACCATCGGATTGCGCCGCCGGCACCGGTGTCGCGCAGCAGGAGGCTGTTGCCGCCGGCGGCGAGGCCGTCGATCGTGATGCGATCGGCGCCATTGACGTTGATCAGGCCGTTGCCGGTGGCACTGGCGCCGACCACGGTGCGCGCGCCTGACGGGACGATGGTGACGCTGTACGCGCCGCCTTCCTGCACCAGCGGATTGAGCGCCACCGCGCCGGTCTCGCCGGCGAGGTCGGTGGTGATGGTCGCGGTCACGTTGCCGGTGAGCACGCCGTTGTTGAGCGCCTCGAACAGGCCGCCGGCGTTGGTCAGCGAGGTGATCGTCTCGGCGGTGCCGACGTTCACCGTGGCGGGGAACGGCGCCACGACGGTGTAGGAGGCCGGCGTGGTCGGCGGGCTGGTGACGTTGTTGACGTCGGTCGCCGCGAAGCCGGCCGCGGGACTGGCGCCGACGTTGCCGGCCGAGTCCTGCGCGACCACGAAGTACTGGACGACGTCGCCGACCACGACGCCGCCGAGCGCGGCAGTGTCGATCGTGCACGTGAAGGCCGGTGCGGCGCCCGTGCAGGCGGTCGACACGAAGCTGCCGGCTCCCTTGCGGAAGTACACGCGGGGCCCATTGGCGCCGGTGGCCACGCCGCTGACGTCGGCGATGGTCGCCGGCAGCGCGCGATTCGTGGTCAGGGTGGTGTTGGCGAGCGCCGCGTACGTGATCGACGGCGCGAGGAGGTCGAGCAGGGTGCCGTTGAATTCGTCCGCGCCGATGTCGGGGTTGGTCGCATTGCGCGCCTGGCCGTCGAAGTCGGTGCCGATGCCTGCGACGGGCACGCCGCCGCTCTCGATCTGGGTCGCCACCGCGGGATCGACGTGCAGGACGTCCGCGCTGGCGCCGACGGTCGACAGGAACAGTGCATTCTCGGATATCGCGACCGCGTCGCGCGGCGCCATGCGCGCGCGTTAGGCCGCAAGGGTGGTGTCGGTGTTGGTGCCGTCGGCGAACAGCACGTTGGCCGGCCCCGGCGTGCCTGCGAACAGGGCGTTGTTGTTCGACGTGGCGCCGTAGGAGGTGAGGGTGGTCGACGAGCGGCGGTAGGCCGCGGTCAGCCCGGTGCCGTTGGCGGTCGAGAGGTTCACCAGCAGGTTGTTGCGCAGGGTGACCGTCGGCGTGGTGGACGCGGACAGCGCGCTGGAGCCGAACAGGGCGCCGGCGCTGGTGGCCGCGAGGCGCACCGTGTTGTAGCTCGCGTTGATCGTGGTGCCGCCGGTGATGTTGATCCCCACCAGGCTGTTGCCGGCATTGAGGTTCGGCCCGCGCAGGTCGCCGATCAGGTTGTTGTTGACCTCGGTCGTGGTGCCGCCGCCGACCGTGATGCCGAACACGCCGCCACCGGCGTTGCTGTTCTCGAGGTTGTAGATCGTGTTGCCGGCCACCACCTGGCTGTTGC
>Ga0209450_10001325_pt1 | contig 12430 bp, 2 predicted proteins | sample FrelakmetLWP11LW_FD_187149 | JGI IMG/M metagenome (GOLD analysis project Ga0209450, IMG submission 187149) | Freshwater lake sediment microbial communities from the University of Notre Dame, USA, for methane emissions studies - LWP11 LW (SPAdes)... | ecosystem: Environmental > Aquatic >... | reverse complement strand
CTGTCCTGAGGGGCATGGCCGTCGGCTCTCAATACCGGTATAACGTCTACGACCCGCAGACCCAGTCCGTCACGGCCGTATCGCAGAGTGTTGAAGCCTTCGAGAGGAGCCGTCAACTCGACATCGAGCCTTCCTGGAAGGTGAAGACCTCCATGTTGGGCCAGGATGTGGAGACCTGGATCAACCCCAAGGGAGAGGCCGTTTTCGAGCTCGGCATGAAAGGAGTCCTCATCACATACCGGGAAAGTGAGGGGGACGCCCGCCGCTACCTCTCCGAGGCGAGCCTCAACAAGAAGGACCTCATCCTCGACTTCAGCGTCGTCAAGACCGAGAAGCCCCTTGCCTGCCCCCGTGAGTCCACGCTCCTGGAGATTTCCCTGACGGGGATTGCCGGGGAGCTGCCGCTGTTGCAGGGTCCCGGACAGGAGGCCGCACAAAACCCGAAAGATCAGGCGTCGATCATTTACCGGATTCGCCGCAATCCCGGTTCCCCCGCGAAGATATCCGGCCCTCAGTACAGTATCGACAGCTATCGCTGGACGCTGCCTGCAAGCCAGATCGAGAGCGACCACCCCGAGATGGTCAACACGGCCAGGGAGGTGACGAAAGGCATCTCCGATCCCCTGGCGAAGGTGCGAAAACTCGCGAAATGGGTTGCCGACGAGGTAAAAGACGAGCCCATTGACAGCTTCTCCGCCCTCGAGGTGCTTCACACGAAGAAAGGCGAATGTCAGGCCCACACCATGCTCTACACGGCGCTGGCCAGGGCGGCGGGGATCCCCACGCGCATGGCGGGCGGGATCGTGTACCTGGAGGGCGTGGGCTTCCTCTACCACGCCTGGGCGGAAAGCGACGTGGGCAACTGGGTCTCCGTGGACCCCACCTTCAACCAGGTGGGCGTCGACGCCACGCACATCAAACTCGTCGAAGGCCCCGGCTGGATTTCCATCGTGCCGCTCGGACGGGTCGTCGGCCGCGTGAAGGCGACGGTGATCGACTACCAGGCGGTCTGCGGTCGTTAGTGACCCTATCGAGGTGACATCTCATTCATGGAACTGTGGCGCCGGGTCTTCCTGATCTTTTCCTTCTTTGCTGCCATTCTTTTCGCCCTTTTTGCCGACCTGTCGCCTGTCGTCATCGTCCAGCACATCGATTTCCGGGACAAGCAGAAAAACGAAGGGTCCTACATGGGCGTCCGGCTCATGACGGATCGCACCGAGCGCCTCGCCGGCCTTCCTCTTCATGCTTATATTGCCGAGGTCACGAAGGGGCGGCTGTTCAACGTCGAGGGAAGGGGATGGGAGCCGGCTGTCGAGAATGCCGTTGCCGCCCGCAGCTCCAGATCCCTTACGAAGGAATGGCAGAAGCGGCTGCCCTCGGATCAGCACCCCATGGGCGTGCTCTTCTTCCGGCCTGAAGAAGCCCCCGTCAACCAGCTCGCATCACTCTTCCAAAAATCCAATGATCCGGTCTTCCTTGTCCAGGGCGCGGGGGAGAAGGCGGTGTACCTGAAAGCGGAACGCCGCGTTTATTCCGACGGTGATTTCCACCTCGGCAGCGGCTTCTCCAACTATCCCACGCCCCCGACGGATTTTCTTTACCCCCTGAGGAAATGGAGCCCTTGGATTGCCCTGGCCGGACTTGCGCTCTACATCGCGCTTCCCTGGCCGAAGCGACCTTCGGGCGCAATGTCGTATCGGCGCTGGCGCGTCGTTCTCTGTGACGTGGCGGCCGTGATCATGACGATCCCCTTCTTTGCCTTCCCCTTCTTCATCGTCGGCGGAGCCACGCAGGCCTTCACGGAGGGGTGGCCCCTCTTTTTCTTTTTCTGGCCCATCGTGCCGCTGGGGATTCTTCTTGTTTCCCTGGCCGCCTGGTTTTCCTCTTTTTCACTGCTGACCCTCGGGGATCGTCTCCGGATCTGGAATCCCTGGGGCCCGCGGGATTACGCCTACGGCGCGATGGAGTATTTCCAGCCTGTCGTGATCAAGCCGCCCAAATGGCTCATTGCCCTGACCTGGCTTGCGGCCCTGGCAGGAAAAGGGAACATGAAGGTCGGGGCTACTGGACGGGCCATGCTCATGAGCTCTGCCGCGTGGGGCGCCCTGGGCATCCGCCTGAAAAGCGGAAAGGATCTGATCATCGGCATCACCGACCAGCTGGGGACGGATACGCTCGATGCCGGCCGGATCATCGGGGCGCTGAAGAAGGCCGGCGTGAAGGAAGTCGCCGAGGAGCGCGAAATCCGCAGCATGGGACTGGAGATGCTCCGGCTGCCGAAATAGTGGGCAAACCGTCACGATCCTGCTTTTGACAAATGACTCATTCAACGGGAGCAAAACCCATGATCAGAAAACCTGCCCTTGCCATTCTCATCATCCTTCTTGTCTTTTCCACGGCTGCGCCCGCGGCAGCCAACACGGAAGCCGTATTTCAGGCCCTCAAGGGCATCCACGAACGGTACGGCGGCATGGACCCCGGCGACCCGCAGGCAAGGGAGGTTGCGCGGCAGTTCTTCCAGCTCGTCCAGTCCGAGGCGGGCTCCGGCACATCGGTCATCAATGCCCTGAAGCAGCTCAAGAGCGCCAATCAGAATCGATGGGGCGAGGTCCGAAGGAATGAGAACTTCCTCATGGCCGTCGTCCGGGCGACCCTTGAAGCATCCATCGGGGAGACCATGAGGAACAGGGCGGGCAAGCTCGGCAGCATTGCAGGCTACGGGTTCAGCGGCAAGTGGCCCATCAAGCCGGATGTGCAGCTCACCTTCGACGGGGATTTCGACGTGACGCTCTTTGCAACAAAAGTCGCCGAGTCCGACCCCTCTTCGGGCGTTCTGGCGGAAGTGGCATCCATGATCCGGTCGTCTCTCGGAGTCGAGCCCGAGGGGCTGAGCATCGTCTTCACCGGAGTGGGGCATGAGATGAAGGCCGACGTCTATGTCACCACGGGCGCCAAGCGCTGGGCCGTCAATTCCTCCATGACGAAGCTCTATCTCGTCCGCCCCAACGGCACCGCCGTCGAGATCACGGGACGTCCGGAAGTTCTCCTGCTGCGGATGCAGCTCGGCCTTCTCCAGCAGTGGTATCCCAACTTTTTCGAAAACGGCCGGCTCAAGCGAGGTGTCACCATGGAGATGATCGGCCGTGTTCTGGGGGCCGATCCGAGAATCGAGGGGACCTTCAAGGTCTACATCCTGAAGGGGCAATACACGGCGGGACAGGCTGCCGCAGCGGCCATCGATTTGGCATGCCATGTGACAGAGACGGGGGAAGGAACCAACCCGCTGGAGCGCATGACGAAAGTGGCCAAGCAGGTCGCCCGCAGCAACCAGATCGTCTTTGACGCCATCAGCGGCGATGCTGAGTCGCGGGCCTTTTTCACCCCCGAGGAGGTCAGGTTCGCCACCGTCTGCGCTTCCCTCGACCGGGCGAAGATCACCGCCGCCGAGGCGGAAAAGGCGCTCTTCGACTTCCAGTACACCCATCCCGATCTGGAAGTGATGACCGTCGAGGATTACCAGAGATACCAGGAACTCATCAAGGCCCACGAAAGCGCCCGTAACGACCTGCAGGTTGCTGAGTTGCGAATCAGCGGCACCTGGGGAAACGAAGCGGAGTTCACGCAGCGGGCCCTCGCCCTCATGCGCAAGCAGGGGCAGATCTCTCACCGGAAGTTTGTCTTTGACGTGATCCGGCTTCCCGCGGCGGAGCGAGCGCGGGCCATCGCCGAGTACGAGGCGGACCTCAAGGCCGTTCTGGAGCATTACTCCAAGAACCCGAATGTTCCGCCCGACAATCTGGAATGGGCCCGGGAGGGCCTCCGGTCCGTTGAACAGCTCAGGGAATTGGGTCAGAGAAGGCCGTCGCAGATGGAATTCCTCGGCCAGAAATTCACCAAGCTCATGGAGTTCATGAACCGGCCGGTGGCGACCCGCCAGCAGGTCCGGGGCTTCCTCATCGAAACCGAGATGGGAAAATCGATCGTCGAAAAAGTTCCCGAGTGGGTTTTCGCCGAGGGCAGGCCGCCGGCAGTGACCGACATCGCCTTCGCGAGCCCCACGAAACTTGTTGCCGAGGCCGTCATGGAGCCCGTCGGCACAGCCCTGAACACGACGGCGAGCACGCTGATGCTGATCGATCTTGTCTGGCAGATCTACGACGTCTATAACGGTCAGCAGACCTTCTCGCAGAAGATGATTTCCATCGGAACGATCTCGGCCATGATCCTGGTCCCGCACCTCTACCTTGTTCCCATGGTCTACCACGCGAGCCTCACGGGTGACCCGAGCAAGGTAAGCTTCGTGATGGCCTGCTACATGTGCCCGCCGCTGATGATCCCCATGCTGGTGGAAGGCCTGGGGAACCGGGCCATCTCGGCCGGCAAGCGGGCCCTCTTCCAGGGCGAACTCGAGGCCATGCTCCAGGCGAGCGCCTTCAACCCGGAGGCGGGAAAGGAGCCCAAGGAGTGGAGGGCGAACCGCGATCTCATCCGCTACAGCTGGGTCAGCCTGTCGAGCGACACGGACACCTATTTCCGCGAAGGGGACCGGAGTCTGGCCGTCTATATCCGGCGTCTGGCCTCGGACAGCCGCGAGGAAATCCCGCTATCGGCAAAAAATATGACCGGGACGGGTGCCCTGGTGCTGCCGGGAGGAGTGGCCAAGTCCTTCCGGGCCATGATCTACGACGGCGACCACAAGCTCTTCCAGGAGAATGCCGCCCTGGGGCAGGCCCTCCAGAATCTCCAGAAATTCAACTGCGACAGCTTGGTCCCCTTCATGGAAACAGCCCCCTCCTACTGCCGGTATGCCTGGGCGGACAAGAAGATGGGCATCCGCATGGACCTCGTCAACAACAGCCTCGCCGAGGGGGAGGAAGCCAGGCTCAAGGCCGAGGGGAAATCGGGGGAGGTCATCGCCAACGTTGTCAAGGCGCTGCTTGCCGAACGGGCCAAGCTCCAGGACCAGGTGGTCGGCCTCCTCGCGGAGAGCATCATCACCTCTTTCGAGGACGAGATGCGGGCCAGAAAGCTCGTGGAATTCGGCTTTCTGGACGAGAACATGAAGGAGCTCGAACAGGTCGGAGAGGCGCTGGGGATCAAGGAGCCGCTCCTCGAGGCGGTCAACACGGATCTCGGCAAGGTGCAGGGCATCATCGCCTCGATGATGGCGAAGAAGACGACCGATTTCAGCGTCGAGACGCGGCGGGAGATGGCCAAGGTGATCGACGGCTGGCTGAAGCCCTATCGTTCCATCGTGCAGACACAGCTCTTCCTGGGAGCCCTCGCCCAGGGTGCAGGCGTCCCGAAGAGCGACCAGGACCGGATCCTGAAGGGCATTCCGCCGCTGCAGGTCGACCGGGCCAAGGACGTGGAGGCCTCGCAGGAAACCCAGAAGGTCCTCTCCGGCGTGGGAAAGGATGCACAGGTGATCCTCGACAAGCTCAAGGGCGACCTGAAAGGAGAGGACCCGCGCGACAAAGAAAATCTCGCGGCGCTGAACCAGTACACCTTCACGGCCCGGGTCCTCGAGACTTCGGTTAACCTGCCCTGGTCCATGAACCACGCCTGGTTCCTGGGGCCCGGGGACGATGAAACCCCCACGGCCTTTGCCGACCGGATGAGGGGCGAGATGGACCGCTCGCTCAAGATGAAGTTCAAGAGCTTCTTTGGGAAGCCTCCCGAGTTTCCGGAGGTCCTGGACCGCTACCGCCTGCTCGCCAGGGGCTACGCGGAGAAGTGCAGAGAGATCCAGGAGATGTACCGGATGCAGGGCGAGCTCTTCGTCGTGGCTCCCGCTTCCGCCCCCATGGAACAGGAGGTGCAGCTGACGGCGTCGCTGCGTCCGAAGGACAGCGCGGCTGCGGCCCTCATCGGCGATGCCCGGATCGAGTGGCTTGTCGGCAAGGACGTGGTCAGCTCGGGCCCCGAGTGGAAATTTACGCCCGTCAAAGACGGCATGATGGATTTCACGGTCAACGCCGTCAAGGACTTCAAGGGCAAAAATATCGTCATCGCGACGAAAGCCTGCAAGCTCAAGATCACCGGTCCCTGGAAGCCCGCGGTCACCATCAGCGGTGACAGGGAAGGGGTAACAGGGAAAGCGATTGTCCTCGAAGCCCAGGTGAAAGCCGACGAGGAGATGAAGAAGCACATCTCCCTGGAGTGGGTCCTCGAGGGGGAAAAGGATCCCATCGGCTCCAGCGAACGCCTGAGTTACACCCCGGGGGAGGGGAAGACCTATACCTTCCGGGTGAATGTCCTCGTGACGAGCGGCGGAAAGCCATTTGTTGCCGCCACGGCGACCCATCCCGTTTCCGTGACAAAGAAGGACGAGGGGACGGCAGGCGGCACGGCCACGACGGGAGGAACGATCAAACTGACCGCGCCGAAGACCGCGCACAGTACGGAGCTCGTCTCGGTGACGGCACAGCTCCCGCCGGATCTGGCGGGCAAGGCCCGGAGCTATCGATTCGACGGTTCGGACTTCTACGACATCACGACTTCCCCGGCCACAAAGGGGCAGTTCCCCCTCAACTACTCGGGGCCGCAGAAGATCGAGATCTCAGCCTACGACGGGCCGATCGTCGAAAAATACCAGGGCAAGTGGAAGGAGAACAGCGGAAACAAGATCGGCGTAGGCTTTGCCACCGTCGAGGTCACCAACCTGAAATTCGATCTCACGACTCCCTCCAACTATGAAGGCGGGGTGTCCTACAGCTCGTGGGGGAACGAGGCGACGATCGGCTTCCGCCGGAAACCCGAATCGAAGACGCGCCCCGAGGGAGGAAAGGATGTAACGAGCGCCACCTGCAGCGGGGCCATCAATCTCGAGGTTTCGGGGGGAAACACCCCGGCGGACTGCAAGATCAGCGACCAGGCGAAAGGCGACTACGGCAAGGACGCTGTCGTCCGTGCGATCCAGATCGGCGACTTCAAGGGGGAGATCATCGAGACCCCCGTCCGGAGCCGCTACCGGGGCCACTATGAATACGTCGACCTGTCCTTCCCTGAGGCCAGCGTCTCCGGCGGCGGGTCCGTCTGTCTGGGCAAAATCCGCATCAAAATCGGCTATTCGGGTGGGGCGGGGGGAACGAGGCTGGGAGAATACCCGCGCTTCTGGTATGACGACATGCCCTGGGTGATGGGGAAATCGCGCCAGATCCAATCGGAGCTCAAGGGCATCCTCGCGAGCATCAAGCTCATCCCCGATGGAAAACACCGCACCGAACCCTACAAGGAAAAGCCCATCCCCTCGGTGAAACTCGTCGCATCGAGAAAGGATAAGCTCGTGAAGGGCGACGTCGTCGATGTGGAAGCCGTTGTCGAAAACGCGGACCCGTCGGATGCTCCCCTGACGTTCACCTGGACGGGAGACCATGCCGGCAAGGGCGCCAAGGTTCAGTTCCTGGCCAGCAAGCCGGGCAGGCAGGGGCTGGCCGTTGCCGTGAAGGGCGCGCAGTACGACATCGGGACGGCCTACATCGAGTTCGATGTGGCCAACATCATCGTGAAGATCGAGAGGACACCTGCGGACACCAAACCCGTTCCCGTGGGTGTGAAGACCGGCTTCCGGGCTACGCTCTCCGCCGACGGCAAGCCGGCCTCGGGAAACTACATCTACCGCTGGCAACCCCACCCCGAGGTGGCCTTTGACAAGCTCGACTCGAAGGCGCCCGATGCGGCCGCAACATTCAACAAGCCGGGGCGGACGAAGGTCTGGGTGCAGGTGCTGGAGACCCGCGAGGGCCGGCAGGCCACAGTGGCGGAGTCGGAACATCTCGAGATCGAGGTCATCAAGCCGACCCTCGAGCTTTCCTTCGATCCCAAGGAGCCCTGGGTGGGCCAGGAAGTGAAGGCAAAACTTGCTGTGAAGCCCGAGGTAAGAGAGATCGACTTCCGCTGGATGCCTGTGCCAGGCAACGCGAAGCAGTCTCTGCAGTCGCAGGACGGGAAAGAAATCACATTCTATCTGAAGGACGACAAACCGGCCGAGATCAAGGTCCTGGCGCGTGTGCCGGGCAGCGGTGAGGACCTCGGCGAGGGAAAAAACGCCATCAAGGCGAAAAAGTACGCCGTGAGCGTTTCAGGTCCGAAGGCCTATGGCCCGAAACCCCGGGTCTGGAAGGAAGGCGTGGGGCTTGTGGACGTCGAGAGCGCCATCGCCGTGGACCAGATCGTGGAGTTTGCAGCCGACACCCAACCGGCGCCGCTGACAGGGCCGGTGAAATACCAATGGAGCGTGACGGGCGGCTCCTGCACGGTGAGCAACCCCACGTCCCGCGAGGCCCGCGCGACGGCAAGCGCCGCAGGCAGCTGCGAGCTGTCCGTCGTCATACGGGACAAGAATGACAACCAGCTGGGCGACGGCAAGGGAAGCTTCAACGCCACGGTCACCCGCGAGACCATCGCGTCGGGGCAGAAAAAGGCAAAGGATTCTGCCGATTCGAAGACCAGGGCCCAGGATGCAAAGGGCAAGGCCCGCAAGGGCGACTATGACGGGGCGATCAAGGACGCCGAGGACGCGGCGAGACTCGACCCGACGAACAAGGAAGCGTCCGCGACAGCCGACAAGCTGCGCAAGGAGAAGGAGACGATTCAGCAGCAGATCGGCAAGACGAAGAAGCTGATGGACGAAAACAAGTTTTACGACGCCCAGAGGGAACTCATCGTCGCGTCGAACCTCAACAGCTACTATCAACCGGTCCAGCAGGCAAACCAGGAACTCGGCACCCGCTGGAACAAGTACAACGCCGAGGTGCGCGACAAGGTCTACGAGGTCCGCTCGGCCAGCGAGAGAAAGGAGTTCGGCCGCGCCCTTGAAATCGCAGCCACGTGGCGCGCCGCGACGAAGCTCGACCCCTATGCCGAAAGCGCGCTCAAACAGCAGGAGGACTGGGCGAGGCAGTGGAAGGCACAGAAGGATAAACAGATCGGTGTCCTGAAGGCCGCAGGCGAGAAGGTGAAAAACTACGACTACGCCGGGGCCCTGAAGCAGTACGACGAGGGATTCGCCAACGGGCAGAACATCTACAACGGCTCGGAGCCCGAGTACAAGGAGGCGGTGGAGCTTCGCGGTCAGGCCTTCACGAAGAACAAACGGCTTGGGGAGCTCACTCCGCATATACGGGATGCTGCCGAAAACAAGGATTCGTACTACGGTCAGAAGCATGTTCTCGACGGCGCCTTGAAGGCCGCCGTCGAGGCGATTGCGCTGCAGCCCACGAACGAGCAGCTGAAAAAGTGGCGCGAGCAGATCGTGGCGAGGGCGGAGAAGACGAAGGCGGACAACGACCGGACTGCGGCAGGTCGGAAGTATCTGGATACCGCACGAAGCGAGGAAAACACCTATCTCTCTCAGGTGTCCTACGTGCAGTCCCAGTCCGGCCAGTGGGGCGAGAATGTTGAAGTGGACATGCAGTCCCATATCCAGAAGGCGATAGACAATTACCGGGAGAGCCTCAAATACATTCCCGATGCCGCCGTGGAGAAAAAGATCAAGGAACTGGAGGCGACGCTCGAGGGTCGGAAGAAATACCTCGAGAACTACAGGCTGTCCGTTACGCTTAAGAACGAGGCCGATGCGCTCTACCGGCAGGCAACACAGGACCCGGACATCCAGTCCGCATCCCCCAAGTACGACGAGGCTGCCGAGAAGTACCGCAAGAGCCTCTCGCTCTACCGGCCCTTCAACGCGGAGAATGTCGAAAAGACGATTTACGTCCTCGAGTACTACAAGCACGAACGGTGGGTGAAGAAGTACTGGGCCGACGGCCAGGCGCTGGAGAAGGAAAGCAAGATCGTCGAGGCCATTGCCATCTACGACAAGGCCATTGCCTCCTTCCATCCGACGGTGCCCCAGAACGACCGGATGTATATCGTCGTGCACCAGCAGGATCTGAAAAACCGGGTCACCGGGGCGAAGAACTGGCGTGCCGACGGCGAGGCGAAGCAGAAGGCTGGAAAGATCCCCGAGGCCATCGCAAGCTACCGGCAGAGCCTGAAGCTCCTGCCCGACGCAGCCTTGGAGGCGCACGTTCGGATGCTCGAGGGCAAACAGGCCGAGGCGGGTGATAAAAAAGCATCGGCGGACAAACTCTGGCAGGAGGGCACGGCCCTGTTCAACCAGGGGAGGCCCAGCGATGCCCTCACGAAGTTCAAGGAGAGCTTGGGTTACTGGTCCGATGCCACGCGCACGAAGTATGTAGCGGACATGGAGGCAAGGCGTGTGAAGGCCGTGGCCCTTCGTGACGAGGGGTCGAAGCTCCAAGGCCAGAACCGCATTCCCGAGGCGATCGCGAAATACAAGGAGAGCCTCAACTATTGGCCCGACCAGGGGCTGTCCGGCCACATCGCCACGCTGGAGGGGAAAGTCAAGCAGGATGCCGATGCGGCCGCGCGGAAGGCAAAGGCGAAACAGCTGCGTGACGAGGGCTATGCGCTGCAGCAGAAAAACCAGCTGCAGGCGGCCGTCGGGAAATACAAGGAGAGCCTCGCCGTCTGGCCCGACAAGCAACTCGAGGATTACATCCGCCAGCTTGAGGCCAAAATTGCCGCCGTTCCGCCGGTGGTAACGCCGACAACGCCGGCGCCTCCGGTTACAACCCCGTCCACGACATCATACGACGGCACCTACAGCGGGACCGTATCGGGTGCCTCCATCGGGACAGTCCAGTTCACCGTGAGCGGGACCTCCGTCACGGGAACGGTCAGCGGCAAGTACGGTCAGGATGCCTACCGGGCGACCCTGTCGGGAACCCTCAACCGCTCGACGGGCGAGATCTCGACGAAGCTTGCAGGCGACGTGACGGGAACGCCCTTCCAAGGCGGCCTGAAGGGCCGCATCCAGGGCAACTCGGCAAGCGGCGACTGGCACGCGCGAAACCAGTACGGCAACCCCACGGGGAGCTGGCAGGCAAGCCGCGGGGGTAGCCGGAAGACGGAGCCGACAGCCGCCGAGACCGCGGCGGCGACAGCGGCCATCAACATCGTGGGCCGCTGGAAGACGGAGACCATCGAGGGCGGAAAGGTGGATGCCGTGAGCTATACCGTCTTCAACCGCGATGGTTCCTACACCATGGACGTGAGCGGGGAAGAGCTGGCCGGCGTGGCCGTTTGCACCATCCGCGGAATCTACACCCTCTCAGGTCAGACCCTCACCCTGAGACCAAGCGGCAGCCAGTGCAAATTCAGCGACGGCACGACCCGGAGCGAGCCCGTCGACAAATACGACACGATATCGGGACGGGTGAGCGGCAACGACCGGTCCTTCACGTACCTGCCCGGCGGGAATGTCTCGGTGCGCTACACGAGGCAGTAGGGCAGACTCGCGGATCAAGCCTCAGGAGAGGGGTGCGTAATCCCGGCGGTCCTTTTGTTGGCGATGCCGGGCGCTTGTTGTCTTTCGAGAGCATCAGCAATCCGTTGCAGATGGGTCGCTGAATGTTGTCCTTGTGCAAGGAGGGGAGGTCATGCGCTATTTGAGAATTGTTCTGATCATCATGGCGTTTCTCATCATCACCAGTGGCTTGTCCCACGGGAGCCTGGGACAGGGGCATCTGTATATTTCCGAACAGCTTCTGGCCAAGATGCCTGACAGCATGCAGAAAAGGATCGGAGAAAACAAGGAAGCATACCGGGCCGGGGCAAACGGCCACGATATCGTCTACTGGGGTTATTTCACGACTTGGCAGGCGAGCCCCGGTGCTCCCAAAGAGGAGTTTGATCTGCATACGGATCGGCTCGAGTATCACACCGGGAAAATTGCCGTCGATATCCTGGAGCTGTCGAAACGGAGAGGGGAAATGGAAAAGGCTTTCGCCGTGGGCTGGTTGACTCATTGGCTGGTCGATACCTACGTGCACACTCTCGTGAATCACTACGGTGGCGAGTACAAGACAACGGCAGGTCAAAACAGGCACACGCAATTGGAAATTGCGGAATCGAAGCACATCTGCTCCAGCGTGAAAGACGCAGGGTGGATTTCAGGGTATAATCTTGAGGCAGGACATATACCCATTTTATTTCTTGTTGATCTTTACACGAACAAGAAATTCGCTCCCCCGAATTATGACGATTCGTTCATGGGAAGAGGTGTCATCGCGATTCCCGAAAACCCATTCTTTCCTCCCCCTCCTCCCAAGCCCATTGATGTTTTACCCGGTTATCTGCAAAGCGGGAGGCACATTGTCGATTGCTCCATCAAATGTGTCCGGATGTCCTGCGGCTCGGGAAAGGCGGAGTGCCCGGGGACGCTCACCGAAGGAGTCACGGAAGGTTGGAAAAAGAAAGAGTCTTACCTCTTGAGCAAAGAGGATTACGACAATATTAAAAATGCCATTCACATCGGCAAAGCAGATGTCAAGGACGGCGTACTCAAGGTCGAAGTGGAGATCAGAGATAACAGGCTGTACGGGAAATTCCTGGTCGAATG
>Ga0209450_10001324_pt1 | contig 12433 bp, 12 predicted proteins | sample FrelakmetLWP11LW_FD_187149 | JGI IMG/M metagenome (GOLD analysis project Ga0209450, IMG submission 187149) | Freshwater lake sediment microbial communities from the University of Notre Dame, USA, for methane emissions studies - LWP11 LW (SPAdes)... | ecosystem: Environmental > Aquatic >... | reverse complement strand
TTGGCGGGCTTCCTTGCGCGTCATCTAATAACTTATCCCCGTGTACAACTTAAGGCTTGCCGGCCCGAGCCCTTTTTCTGTTTATAAACCATATAACCTGGCAGGATTCGTGGATACCTCACTGCCCTTATCGCAGGCGAGACATTGAAGAAAAGCCTTGGGGGTTCCGGGGGTGCGCGAACGTTCCGCGGATGGGGAAAGGCATACAGACGAATACGTTTCGCAGACCCCCGGCGGTTTTTTTTGTCCACTTTTTTGCCGCCAAAAAAATGGACGCCCCGCCGGCAGGCGAAAAAGAAAAAAAACAAAAAGAAAAAAATGGCGATTAACCGTACAATGGTTATTGTGCAATGTTTTTGAATTTTGTGTATAATATACATACTATGCAACTGATCAGGAAACTCCAATCAGGCCTCAAAAATATTCCGCCTTTCAAAAAGGCAGTTGTAGCCGTGTCGGGCGGAGTGGATAGTATTGTGCTTGCTTACGGGCTTAAAGCCTTGGGCTATGACGTTATTATCGCGCATCTTAATCACAAATTGCGTGGCGCGGAAAGCGATGAGGACCAGAAGTTCGTCGGAGATTTTGCAAAAAGAATCGGAGTTCAGTTTGTAACAAAAACCGCGGACATACCAAGAAATGGAAATCTGGAAGAAAACGCGCGCAATATACGTTATGAGTTTTTGGAGGACGCGAGAAAAAAATATAAAGCAGATTTCATAGCTGTCGCGCATCATATGGATGACCAGATAGAGACAGTTCTTATGCATATGGCGCGTGGCGCGGGCCTGCGCGGGCAAGTGGGAATGGAATATAGGAACGGCAATATTATCCGCCCGCTGCTTGGCATCAAAAGGCAGGAAATACTGGATTATGCCGAGGAACAAAAACTTGAATACCGTACGGATTCAAGCAACGGCGACTTGAGTTATGACAGGAATTTCTGGAGACATATGGTCATCCCGTATCTGAAAAACAACATGCCAAAGCTTGGCGAAAGGATACTGAAAATAAGCGCGACCGCCAAAAAACAGCTTGAATCGATTTCAAAAAAAGCGGACATGTGGATAGGAAAAAATATCAGTGAAAATACTTTCGGCTGTGAAGCTTTCAGTAAACTTGATGACGGACTTAAATCCGAAATACTGATAAGACTTATCGGCCCGAAAGACCTTTACACAAGCGCTTTAAACGAGCTTATCGATTTTATCAAAACAGGGCATTCAGGCAGAAAGATGGTTGTAAAAAACCTGACATTCATCATCGAACATGGGAATGTTTTTGTAAGCGGACAGCAGAAAAAAACCGAACTGCCAAAAACAAGAATAACCGTCAGCGGAATAAAATGGGGACAGTGGAAGATCAAATCCAAAAGCGGAAAAACATTGTTCGTAAGGCAGTGGAAAGCCGGCGACAGGTTTATCCCGAGCGGGATGAAAGGCAGTAAAAAACTACAGGATTTTTTCACCGATAAAAAAATACCGCTCCACGAGCGCGGGCAAATCCCTGTTATTGTGGATGAGAATGATGCTATTATTTCTGTGGGGAATCTGAGGTTCGCGCAAGGCGCGGAAAACTCAATTCAAATCATTAATCATTAATCGTTAATCGAGGCATGAAAAAAATAATTATTTCATTGGTCATTTTGGCGCTAATATCACCTTACGCGAACGCATCATACGGATACACAAAGCGCGTCACGATACTCTCGTTAAACAAGACGACGAAAAATCTGACGATCGAGCATGAAAATAAACTTTGGCTTCTTCATTACACCGGAAAATGCGACGAACTTACTGAGGGTAAAGAAGTGATTTTAAGTATAACAAACACTCTTAATGCGAATGGCGACTTGCTTAAAGTAAGCAGCTACCGAACCTGCCCGATAGACCAGGCTCAGGTGATAACAGGCAAACTGAATATAGACTACGTGTATGCAGACGAGACCAATACTATCGTAACAGATGAAAACGGCGATAAATACTGGATGTATGTTGATTCAAGATGCACAACTCTTCCCAGATACTGGAAAAGTTATGTCTACATCTTCCAGGGCGGGCCGAAAATAGCCAAAGGCGACTATGTGTATCTTCCGAGAAACGAGGGCAAATGCTCTATTACATACTTGGATGAATACGCCGAAAGCACATCAGTGGAAAAACCCGAGGGCGATATAAAAAGCCCCACCATGGTTAGTGAAGTGACCGCTGTTCCTAAAAACGGAGCTGTCAGCCTTAGCTGGAAACCGGCAAGCGACGATGTCGCAATCGATTATTACATAATCAGCTATTCGCCTTATCATATAAACACTGAGAATTTTGAAGTAAACAGCATGCCGAATAGAATAGAGACATCCGACACAAGCTATGAAATAACAGGCCTTACAAACAAGCGTACATATTATTTTTATGTGCTTGCTGTAGATACAAGCGGTAACCAGAGTTCGGACTGGAGCCCGGAGGAAACCGCCATGCCACAGTCTTCCATAAACGTAAACACTTCTTCCGGATATGAAGACCTTATTATAAAAAAATCCCAGGAGACTGTTTACTCATTCCTGTTTACATGGCCTACACTGCCTAAAGTCCTGAGGCAGACAGTCATTCTTGAAGTCGACGGCCAAAGACAATTCATATCAACGGAATGGATAAAAGATTACATACGCATAAACAAGAATGCCGACAGGAAGGGGAAAGAAATGAAGCTTATAGTCCGGCAGTATGATATTTACAGTCAGATGTTTGAGGATACGATTGAATTTGATTTTTAATACGCTTCGCTGTGGATAGCTTCGCGTGGTTACCACGGGCGTAGCCCTATCCACTTATCCACGTCGAAGACTCATCCACAGGTCGCCGCGGCGACCGCATCCACGCCGAAGGCTATTCAGTTATCACCCAATACCATTTACCCGCTTCGGTAAGAAGCACCGTGTTTTCACCGTTGGTGCATCTGTGGCCTTTTAATAGCGGCAGACCTTTTTCATCTACCATTTTTGCGCCAGCAATAGCCAGATCATCATCCGTACGCGCATAGACAAAATGCGTAAGAGTGGTTGGTTTTTCCTTTTTATAATCTATAACTTCACACCTTCCTGCCAGGTAATCTTCACGGAATCCGGACAAGACCTTTTCCGCTTCCTGCGCGTCTATTTTCGCGGTTATCTTTTGCGCGGCAGGATCTATTAACTGACTATTCATGTAGTTTTTGTAGGTGTTGTAGCTTTGGTCCGCCATTATCACCACGAAAGCGAATACAACGCATGAAACCAGAAAATAAATATACCCATGCACTTTTTTTTCGAGAGCCATCTTTGTGACCTTGCGTGTAGTAGTGTAATAAATCAGCAGCATCACAGTAAGAAGAACTGCTATAAAAGTCTTTAATTCCTGCGTGCTTGCCCTTACAACACTCACAAACGGCGTAGTAAAAAGTATCAGGGCGACTATCAAAAGAATGCCCGAAAAAGCTGCCAGTTTTATCGCCTTTCCGTGATGCACCTTAGCCCGGATAAGCGTGTCTATAACAAATTCCCAGTGTTGCCTTTCAAGCTTATTTAATATCAATATTATAAGCAGTTCCAAAATCGAGAAGGCCACAAAAAACGCGAAGAAGAAAACCGCCGAGGGTATAACGCTGTTTGCCAATTCCGTGTTCATGAAATTTTTGTTATATCGTTATTATTATACATAATGGCTTGAGAATTGAAAAATCAAGCATTTTGACAAAAAGTCATAATATTGTTTGACATACTTTCGTATTTATGATAAATTATTTGCACGTGTGTTCCGCGAACCGTGGATAAACCCGGTTACGTGGCCACCTGATCTTGGTGTCCGTAAACCTCTTTATGAAGGCTGTTCAAGTTCATTACGGATACCGCACACATGTCCCGGGAGGGACAGAGAAAGGAGATGGAACATGAAATTGTTCCGAGACGAGTTCATTGTCCGTATGGGGAGGTGCCCATGAAAAGGCCCCTAGGCAATCTCCCCAAGATCCTGGGGCCCATCGTGCTTGGCTCCGGCCTCACGGTGGTCGTGATCCTCGGCAGCTGCACCGAGGACGGAGTGTTTTTGATTCCGCGTCTCAGAGACGCGAATGCATCAACACTTCCGGACGGCGGGACAGAGTCGCGAGACATGTCCCATGTGGCGTTTGTCTTCGGGAATTTCCCCAAGGGAATTGTGGCGGTCATCGCGACCGACCTCATGGACCAAGGGGCGCCCCTGGAGGCGAACATGAGCTCGGTTGAAAGCGAACTGGTTGTGGCTGTGGGGCTTCCCTACGGCAACCTGTCGCGCATTTACTTCCGCTTCCTCGATCGCTTCGGCGAGACAGTGGCAGAGTATAAGGCGCAGGTGAACGTCGATCGCCATCTGATGACGTTCCTCAACCAGACCATGGGCCGGGACGACCAGTTCCCCAACCAAGAGCTGCCCCCTGAAGGCAAGCTTGCGGTTGGAGAAGCGACGGAAGTCCAACTCATGGACGGCCACCGTTTGTGGGTCGGGGACCGATTCCTGACCATGCGGGGGATTGCATACCTCGCGAACAGCGGAGCCGGAGCTTCCAGCGTGGGCATCAAACCCACATCCCCCAGCAGCACCTCTCTTTGGGCTCCAATCGATGAGGAAGCCACCCAGATTCCAGCCGGCCACCCGGTCGTGCTGGAGAGCGGTTCGACTCTCATCGTCGGAGTTGCTACGGAAACACAAGGGTCCACCGTGGGCCTGAAGGTTTCACCCCTCTAGGACATTCTTGGAGCGGGTCGGTGTAAAAACCGGCCCCTCCAAACCCCCAAAAAACCACTTAAAAAACTTTACTTTTTACAGGCATTTGTTATAATGCAGATGAGAAAAACTATCAAATATGAGTGCTGAAGAACTACAATCATTGGAGCAAGACCCTACAACTTCTGCTGAAGGCACGGAAACTTCTGAAGCTAATAATTCAGTATCCAAGTCTAGGTCCTGTTTAAAATGGGCTTTGACAGGCTTAGGCGGTGTAGCTATTTTCGTCGGAGGTCACTTCATAGAAGCGCAAGCCGATGAAGTAAATCCAGCACTCGCCAAAGCACAGGGCGCGGTTTACACACCTTATGAAAATACTCCAACTGCTTTGGAAAGGCTTCAGAGCGAAGGATATAAAGAGCCTATCGTTGTGAGGAACAAATAAACGTGTTTCAAATCTAAGCCGTTGGTTTTTTTGCTGTGGGCGGGTTTTATTAAATATTCCTAAAATTAGGATTTTAGACTCTTGCTAAAATTGGGGTTTTTTGGTATAATAATAAAATGTGTTTTAAAACAAAATGCCAATAAACCAAAAACAAAAACTCCAAATCGTGAAAAAGATACTGCGCAAATCCAATCGTTATTACGAGGAAGCTGTGCGCAAAGAGGAAACTCAGGAAGCTGAGAATTATTTGGATAAAAACTCTGAACTTTAAGCTATCAGCTATCAGCAATCAGCTGATCAGCTTAAGTCATAAACCATTAATCGTTAGTCGAATCTATGCCTGAAGTACAACAGCCTGAAATCAAAGATTTTGTAAAAGATGTAATCGAGCATAATGATGAAAATCAGGATTATATTTTGGATAAACAGGAAAAGGCGCAGATAAAAAAGGATCTTGTGGAACTTCGCAAACGCGCGAAAGGCGATGAAAAAATGCAGCAGGCTGTCTATCTGGCTATAGAAGATGTTCTTATGGAGGAGGATTATCAGGGAGTGGAAGGCGATACAATACGCGAATGGGTATATGAACCCGAGGTGGCGGATGAAAAGATCAGGCAGACTGTAATAAAATCCGGAGAAAGCCTTATAGCATCCATAGGTGCTTTCAGCGATGAGCTTTCCGGTGCCGTGAAGGAGATGAGCGACAGAGGCTTTACTGATTTTATCACACCAAGCAATATGCCATCGGCTATCGCTTCCATTTTTACTGAAAACGGCAAATCCGATATGGAGATGGAACTTGAGGAAGTGCAGGAGCTGTATGAAAAACAATCTTACGGCGTTAAACAATCTCTGGAGCTTGCTATAGCCAAAATAAAAAGAGGCGCGGATCTTGATGATACCCTTAATTCCATCGGCAATACGCCGGAAGGAAGGTTTTTAAGAAGGATTTCCTCCGGTGAAAATCCCGCGCAGGCAAAAGCCAGATACTTATTAGAAAAAGGGCGTGAGATAAAAAGAAGCACCTCCACGGAAAAAGGCGCCGAATACGCGAACGCGCTTTTTGTCGCCGCCAGCCAAAGCGGTTTTCCGGATATCGCCGCGCAGGCGCAAAGCGAGCTCCCGCAAGGATTTGCCAAAGTACGACTGGATTATCTGAAACCGTTCGCGGACAAATGGCTGAGACCTCACCAGCTTGCCATGTACGCCACAGGCGCGGCAGTACTCGCGCGTCTTGGCGCGACAGCGCTCACAATGGAATCCGCCGTGAAAGTCGGCGCTGGCGCGACAGCACTTGGAGCCGTGGCGTGCGAATCCGGATCGGGCGGAGAAACGCCTGATGAAGAACAGCAGGAGCAACAGGAACAAAATGATGATACCGAAAATAATGAAACCGATACAGGAGAGGAAAAACCTGAGGAAGAGGATACTGATACCGAGACAAACGAGGAAAATGAAACATTGGAAGAACCGGCGGCTCCGGAACTGGATGACGCAGGCCCGATAATCGTCGAACAGGATAATCCAGTGGCTACCATAAGCGGAATATTACCTACACCGGACATTACCGATATTGTGGAATACCGCCTGAACGGCGGGGATTGGAATCAATGGGTGGAACCCGAAGACGGCGTTTTCTCTTTTAACGTCAACGGCCCTACTACCGTGGAGCTGCGCGCGGTGAATGAAGACGAAAATAGTGACGCCGAAGCTGTAAGCGATATTGTTTCTGTGGAGATACAGCTGAATGAAGAAACTGATACCGATACAGGAGAACCCGAACAACCGGAAGAACCTGAAGAACCGACAGATACCGACACAGGAGAACCTGAACAGCCGGAAGAACCCACCGATACTGATACCGGTGAGCCTGAGGAGCCTGTGGATACCGAAGAAGTCGATGAAACACCGCCGGAGGAGCCTGTTTTGGAATTTGAATCCATTAGCCTTCCTATGACATCCGAATCTTTTAATATAAACGTTACAGTGCCGACAGACGCGCAAAAAGTCAAAATCTACCGCTTAGGCGAAGGTGACACCTTGATCCCTGTAAACGAAACACTTACCGAAGGCGCCACATCACTTGCTTTAACTATTCCACATGAATCCGGAACCAATGCTAATTACATATTCAAAACTGTAGACGAGCATGAAAACGAAAGCGCCGGCGTAACCCTTGAGGCGAATATTGAGGCGCCGGAGATTAGTGGATTGGGAATTGATTGCTCTATACACGGAGGATATTGCACAACGGGAGAAACTTATCCTGTTTCATGGAATTTCGAAAATGCCATTTCATTTGATACACAACTTGAGTTAATTAGTGGGTCAACAACATTAGGCGTAGTAGAACCCGCAAGTGGAATTCTTACGGGAAATAATAAAATGATTAACTATACACTAGGAAATTCAGGTCCTGCTACAGTGCGTCTTACTGTTACAACATATGGTCCTGGAGGAGATGCTTCACAATCTATAGATATTAATTATTATTAAAAATCTAAAAAATGACTTAAGTTGAAAATGTCACTTGTTGTTTAAAGTGGGTGTTTTTGCGATAGTCCGATTAATCAGATTACTTTCTTCTTAATCAAAATATATATGGCATTCGATATTAATATTACAGATGTGCCAATTAAAGAAGGAATAATTGCATATCTTATCGTATCTATTAATAAGCTAAAATCCATATTGGGTGCTTGCCCCATAAAAAAAGAGGCGAAAAGAAAGAAGTGAATTAATGGAAAGACTATAATAAATGAATAAATTAATGCTTTGAGAATATTTAAAAAAATATTCGCTTTTTTTTGAGACTCCCCACCTGAAGAGTAAAAAAGCCTCAATAGAATTATCGCAGCAATGATAAATATTACGTCAAATATTATTGGTATAACATATGATTTTAATAATATTTGCAATATTAATATTGAATACAAAATTATAATGTAAATTGCCAGCTTAAAAGGTTTGGTTTTAATTATTTTCATAAAAATATTTTATTAATTTTAATGGAGGAAAATTTAATTTGAAAATTTATTTGTCTTCTTTTTTGTACTTATCTCCCGGCGTATCTATTGTTGCCCCTTTAGCCAATTTAAACACCGAATTATTTAGATATTTTCTAACATCACTCCATTTGCTGTCCGGATTAGATCTATACTTCATTAGGGTCATAGTTGCACTTACTGCACCATATAAAGATTCAATGTTTGCATTATTAATGTTATCCCCATCCATATGCTTGCTCTTATCTTGTTGAGAGTAGTCATAAAATGCCGTGATATTACCGTCCGCGTCTCTTGCTGTATGGCTTGGACAATATGAATCTTGGACCATATGCAGGAGTCTACCAAATTCTCTATCATCATTGCTTTGAAAGAAGCTTTTTGCATATTTCATCATTAATGCTTTTTGTTCGTTAGCATTTGATACATTATTTGATCTTGTGCTATGTAAACTGTTATCAATATCTAATTTTGTAAGTTTAACTGAAAGGTCCGCATAAATTGAAGCACCATAAATCAGATTGCTCTGATGATCAGCTCTCCATTGCTCATCAACATTTGCCATCTCAAGCGCAGCCCTTGTTAAAATTTGATGTCCAATGCCACCAAAATCAGTTGCCACACCCCACTCTCCATTAGGATCTACAAATTTAATAGGGTTATTTATTACATAAGAATAAGGGTTTAGCTCCTGCGGATTCGACAAAACAGACGAGAGGGGCTTACCGCCTTCGTTTAGAAGTAAAGGATCAAAGCTTATGAAACGGCCAATGGCAGAATCATAATACCTGGCTCCATAGTACATCAGGCCAGTTTCGTCATCCAGCTCTTTTCCTGTGAACTTATACTCCGTCGAGGGACCGGTTGTGGGACCAGTCGTGGATGTGATACGCAATCTATCCGAACCGAATGGAAGATAGTCCGCGCGTTCGGTTACTTTACCTTGGTCATCCATGATGACATCAATGCTACCAAGGTGGTCGGTTAGGAAATAAGTGGTCGTTTCCGTGTAGTTATTCGCGCCTTTCGCAAAAGGGCTATTGAAAAACAATAGGGAAAGGATTGATACTGCAACAATCGGGAGAGCGACCGCGAATATTGTCCGGAGCCGCATAGTGATTATTGTTAGTGGTGTGTTATTATAAAGTTAGATAGGTGGTTTGTCAAGGTATAAAACGATTTATTTAAGAAACAATCCCCTCCTAGAGTAGGAGGGGAAAGTGTTTGGTGTATGGCTTGAAAAATAAAAAACAAATCTAAAATCTTTATTAAATCCCCAAATTTCCTTTTAAAACAATGGATTAGGATTTACCTACAATACTACAACCTGGAATCAACCATATTCACCTGTAATTGATGCCTTGAGTAAGTGTAAGAATCATATATCGGGCGGAATAAGCTCATGTACCACTCCTGCAGTTACACCTTACAGGCGCATATGCAAGTGCCAATAATTAAACAGAATATAATTATTTCTCAATTTCGGAATAATAGATTGATTTAAGATTTTTACTTTAAAATAAAATTACGGAAAAAACTTAATTTATGATTTTTAAAATACCATGAATCATAAGCGCAATTTGAATAACAGTAAATATTGCATTTTGAAACGCCTTTTAACAAATCCTGCTTGAGTTTTTTAATTCTTTCCGGTGTAATATCTAAAAAATTTAAATTCAATTCATCCATTTTCTTTGTACAACTTCTTATTTTTCCGGAAGGGGCTATATTTATCCATCCAAAACGGGTTGGATAGTTACATCTCCAAAATTTTTCTTTTTTTAGAAATTTAAATATATTTAAAAAATATGAGTCCGGATCGATTATTTTATATCCATTCTTTTTCTTATCCAGTATATAAAATATTATTTGCTCCAATAAATCTTTATCCTCCAATGAAAAGAAAATTTGATTATTGATGGCGCTCTTGCAATTTAAAGGTGGAGTAACAAAGCCCAATGTTAAAGGAATATCATTTGCGTTTAATATTTCTATTAATTCCTTTAGATCATCAAAATTATTTTTATATATTACCGAGTTAACTCTAACCTTTATTCCATATCTATCTCGTGCTTTTTTTAGATGGAAAATCAAATTTTTATTGTTTTCCAGGCATTTTCCCGATATAGATGTTTTTTTTATTCCATCTATCGAAACATTAAGGTGGTCAAGTCCTGCGCTTCCCAATCCTTCTATACTTCTATCATTCAAAAGAAACCCGTTAGTATTCAAATTAGTGATTATATTATTTCGACTACATTCTTTAATGGCTTTAAAAATGTGCGCCCATGCCAAAGGTTCTCCGCCCATAAAGTCAACAATGCCAACCCCTAATCCTAAAGCTTTTTTTAGATATTTTGAAAAATCTTCATATGACATTTCCTTGCTTTTATCCTGCCACTGCCAACAATAGCCACATCTTAAATTACATCGGTTCGTTGGTATAAACCTAACCATAAGAGCCCTACTAAAAATCAAGGTTTTTATATACCTAAATATGAAATTTAATTTTTTTATTATAAACAATTTAAAATTCTTCGTAGAAATATATAAATGAGCTGACTAATACACTTATTAATGCGCCTATTAATGATGATACAAATGCAAACCATCCTGCCAGAAAAAATTCATCTAAATATGTTCCAAAAATTAGAAAATGAAATAATGGGAATAAGATCAAAAAAGTAAAAACAAAAGCTTGGATTAGAGTCATGATAAATCCCGTTTTTTTATGGTTTGATTTATTGGTGAAAAATAATTTAAATAAAAAAAATGCCAAAGCAATATATGCCAAAGCTAATATTAAAAAGATATATTCATTAAAATAAAATGTGCTGAAAAATATCGTACTATACAAAATTATGCTGTAGCCAATTATCTGAAGGGGCGGATTGCGGATTATCTTCATAATTAAGATTTTTTAATTAATGCAAACGACCTTCTTTTTTAAGGCGCAATACATAAAAAATTCCAACCTGACCTAAAATAAACAACATTATCCCTAAAGGTTCCACAAAAACTGCCACAGAACCAATAGTTTTACCAAGCATATCCGGTTCATTTATTAAGCGATATGATGAAACTATCAGAATAAATGCGTAGATTGAAATTAATATAACATATGGCGCTAATTTATATTTCATTTTGATAAGCAAAAAAACAACTACGGGCCAAAAAATAGGGAAAAATAAAATAAGTTCTAAAAAAAGAAAATGAATTGGGCAATCGGCAAAGTAACCAATATAAGAGAGAAAATGAACAATTGGATCTGCCAGAAAAGGCAGAATAATGTAGTAAACTTCGTGACTTATGGCAATTGAATAAAAACTTATTATCCCCAATAAGAATGAAAAGGCGGTAAATAATATGATTATTTTAGAGGTTTTCATAATTTAATTAATTCCACATCATCGATGTTAATTATATAGAAAATTATTTGAAATATAAGCTTATTCATCTTTTTCATCCTCAGTGTCTATAGTTGCGTTTTCAGATAACGCCCAGACTGTATCATTCAAATAATTTTCCACATCTGCCCATGTAACATTTGAATTAGCTCTATATTCTATTAAAGTTTTAGTAGCTTCTATCGCCCCAGTAAGTGAATCAAGATCGGCATTTTTAATACTGTCACCTTTAACATGCTCTAACCTATTCTGTTGTTCATAATCATAAAAAGCTGTTATTTCACCATTTTCGTCACGCTGCACATGGGTTGGACAATAGGAATCCTGAACCATATGCAATAATCTTCCAAACTCTTTATCTTCCGTGCTTTCAAAAAGTATTTTAGCATTCCCCATCATCCTTTCTTTTAATTGGTTGGCGTTTGTAATGTCTTTTGGCACAGTACTATGAAAACTATAATCATTTTGACCATTTTGTGATTTAACAAAAATATCTGCATATGTTGACGATCCATAAATCAAATCGTCATTATGCTCATCTCTCCATGTGTCATCTATATTAGCCATTCCAAGAGCTGTTTGCGTCAATAGCTGATGTGCCCTGCTACCAGTAATCCACGATACCCCCCACTTCCCAGTCGGATCAATTAGATTTATCGGATTATTATACACATAGCTGTATTTATTTAGCGTCTGAGGATTTGTTAAATCACCTTCCCATGGATCTTCACTGACAAACCTTCCGATTTCTGAATCGTAGTATCTAGCTCCGTAATACATCAATCCTGTTTCATTATCTTTTTCTTTCCCAGTGAATTTATAATCAGTTTCAGAAGTGTTAAT
>Ga0209450_10001323_pt1 | contig 12451 bp, 12 predicted proteins | sample FrelakmetLWP11LW_FD_187149 | JGI IMG/M metagenome (GOLD analysis project Ga0209450, IMG submission 187149) | Freshwater lake sediment microbial communities from the University of Notre Dame, USA, for methane emissions studies - LWP11 LW (SPAdes)... | ecosystem: Environmental > Aquatic >... | reverse complement strand
TGGTGGACCTGGCCAATGCCCAGGGGCTGCCGCTGATATCCACCCCCTGTTCCATGTTCGTCTCCTGCGGCCGGCTGCATGCCTGCCAGTTGACCGGTCTCAACGGGAACCGCTAGCGCGGCTCCCATCCGGTTTTAAGCGACCGAGGCGACGTCCAGGGAAGGCGGCCCCCCTTCCCGCGGCATCGGCCGGGCCGCCGGCGGGCGATCCGCAGGCGGCGTTCATCTGCACGTCAGCCGGGCGCGGTTGAAAGACGCCATGAGCGGCCTCCAAAAAAGCTTCTTCATCAAGTCGCGGGATTTCGTGCACGCCGGCGAAGCCTCGATCCGGGTTCAGCAGCTCCTCAAGACCATGCAATTCGATGCCCGGCTGATTCGGCGCGTCGCCGTCTGCAGCTACGAAGGCGAAATGAACGTGGTGATGCACGGCGGCGACGGCCAGCTCGTCATGGATCTGGACCGGGACGTCCTGAACCTGGACATCAGCGACGACGGGCCCGGCATCCCCGACGTCGAACTCGCCATGCAGCCCGGCTATTCCACGGCGTCCGACGAGCAGCGTGAAATGGGGTTCGGCGCCGGCATGGGGCTTCCGAACATGAAGAAAAACGCCGACGACATCGCGATCGACTCCGCCCCGGGCCGGGGCACCCGCGTACGCATGCGGTTTGCACTCAGCGCAGGAGGATAGGGCCATGAGCGGCACGGCGCACGCGACCCACTATGTCCGCTTCCATGAAGAGCGCTGCACGGGCTGCGCGGCCTGCCTGCGGGTCTGCCCGACCAAGGCCATCCGCATCCGCCGGGAAAAGTCGATCCGCATCGTCGATCAGTGCATCGGGTGCGGGGCCTGCATCCGCGCCTGTCCGGCCGGCGCGGTCAGTGCCGCGACCATCGGAGTCGAGGGCATCGGGCGGGACCACGCGGCGATCGCGCTGGTCTCGCCCGTGCTGTACGCCCAGTTTCCGGGGTTCATGCCCGGCGGCGTCCTGCTGGGGCTGCACCGCATGGGTTTCCGCCACACGGTGGACATGTCCTTCTTCCTGGAAATGTTCCAATACGCGGCCGAGGAGTTCATCCAGCGCAACCGGCGCTCAGCGGTGTCCCCCTGGCCGCTGATCTCCCCGATCTGCCCGGTGGTCGTGCGCATCATCGCGTTCCAGTTCCCCAGCCTGCTGCCGCATGTGCTGCCGGTTCTGCGGCCGGTGGCCCTGATGGCGCGGGAGGTGCGCGAGCGCATCATCCCCGCCTACGAGGACCAGGACCGCGATGTGGTGCTGTATTACATCAACCCGTGCCCGACCAAGAGCCAGCCGCTTTCGGCCCCTGGCCCGACGCGCCGGCCGCTAAGGGAGGCCGCCATCGGGATCAACGACATCTATCCCGAGCTGCGGCGGCAGGTGGACCAGATCCTGGACTCGGACCTGATCCCGTACTCGGGCAGCGGCTTTGAGTTTGAAACCTGCTCCAGCGGCAACGCCGCCCTGGGCGCCATGTCCGGCGGCGAGATCGCCGACATGGACGTGGAGAAGTCCCTGTCCGTGCACGGCCTGCAGGAGACCATCACCTATCTTCACAAAATCGAAATGGGGGTCCTCAGGGACTTCGAATACATCGAATTCCGCACCTGCCGCGAAGGCTGCCTCGGCGGAGTGCTCACGGCCGTCGACCCCTACATCGCCAGGCGCAATGTCCAGAAGATGATCGGCGTCTTCGGCGTCGGGCGGCGCCTGCCGCGGGACACCATCCTGCGCCTCTACGAGAAGGGCCGTTTCCGGACCGACCAGAACACCCAGGCGCTGACCCGGCTGTTCGGCGCCCGCCGGCCGGCGCTGTCCCTGGAGGAGGCCCAAAAGATCGAGACGATCCTGGACCTGATCGAGGGTCGGGACTGCGGCGCCTGCGGGTCGCCGGACTGCCCGACCTTTGCCGAGGACGTCGTCAGGGGCAACGCCGCCCTGAGCGACTGCATCTGGCTGCAAGCCCGCCGGCAGAGAGAGGCGCTTGACCCCGCTTGACCGGGCGGCCAAGGAAGGCAGAGGAGAAAACGCATGAACGTCAAGCAGATCACGGAGCGGTTCCAGCTGAAGGTGGCGGCCGGAGCGAACGGCCTCGAGCGCGAGGTGAACGGCGGGTATTGCGGGGACCTGCTCAGCGATGTCATGGCCAACGCCCCCGTCGGCTGCGTCTGGCTGACGGTCCAGGGACACCAGAACATCGTGGCGGTCGCCGTTCTGCGCGAGATCGCCGCGGTGATCCTCACCGGCGACCGCTCCCCGGATCCGGACACCCTGGAAAAAGCCGAGCAGGAGAGCGTCCCCGTCCTGCTGTGGGGCGGTTCGGCGTACGAGCTGGCCGGCAGGCTCTACGCCCTCGGGGTAGGAACCCCTCCTCCGGCCTGAACCGGCGCGTCGGGAGAAGCGCTTGCGGCTGAAAGACTTCAAAGCCGACCTGCATGTCCATACCTGCCTGTCGCCCTGCGCGGACTGGGAGATGAGCCCCCGCAAGATCATCCGGCGCAGCCGGGAGCTGCGGCTGGACCTGATCGCCGTCTGCGACCATAACTCCGCCGAAAACGCGGACGCCGTCATGCGCGAGGGACGGCGCCACGGGGTCTGCGTGCTGCCCGGCCTCGAAATCTGCTCGCGGGAGGAAGTCCATGTGCTGGCGCTCTTCGGCGAGCTGGAGCCGGCGCTCGCCATGCAGGACCTCGTCTATGCGCACCTGCCGGGTGAAAACCGGCCGGAGCTTTTCGGCCATCAGATCGTCGCCACCGAGGCCGACGAGGTGCTCGCCGAAAGCCCGCGCCTGCTCATCGGCGCGACCGGGCTCGCTCTCGACGCCATCGTGCGCGCCACCCACGACCGGAACGGCCTCAGCCTGGCGGCGCACGTGGACCGGCCGGCCAACGGCATCATTCGGCAACTGGGGTTCATCCCGGCCGGCCTGGACCTCGACGGCGTGGAGGTGTCCCACCGCCTCTCGCCGGCCGCGGCCCGGACCGCTTTCCCGGCGATCGGCCCGCTGCCCTGCGTGACCTCCTCCGATGCCCACAGCCTGGCGGAGATCGGCCGCGCCCGCACCGTGCTGCGGATGGCGGCGCCGACCCTCGGGGAGATCGGCTGGGCGCTGCGGGGTCTTCACGGAAGGAGGGTTTTGACCTGAATGCGCGAGCTGTCCCTGCACATCCTGGACATCGCCGAAAACGGCATCCGCGCCGGCGCCGACCGTGTGGCGATTCGGGTGGAGGAATCCAGCGCCGGCGACCGCCTGACGCTGTGCGTGGAGGACAACGGCAGCGGGCTGCCGGAAGATAAAATCGCGCGCATCGACGACCCCTTCGTCACCACCCGCACCACCCGCCGCGTGGGCCTGGGCCTTTCCCTCTTGGCGGCGGCGTCCCGCCGCTGCGAGGGAGACATCCGGGTGGAATCGATCCGGGGAAAAGGGACCCGGATAACGGCGGCCTTCCGCCGCAGCCACATCGACCGCGCTCCGCTCGGGGATGTGGTCGCGACCATGGAAGCGCTGGTCCTGGGGCATCCTCATATTGACTTTTGCTACACTCACAGGGTAGATGGAGAGGAATTCGTCATGGACACCCATGATCTCAAAAAGGAGCTGGGAGGGCTTTCCCTGAGCGACCCGCTGGTCTGGCGACGTATCGCGGAGGCGATGCGCCGCGCGCTCGGGGCGCTGGCTTCCGGCTCCGCACCGTCTTTGCCGCTGGAGGATGCCGATGCCTGAGCTGACCCTTGAGGACCTGAAACGCATTAAAGCGAAAACCACAGCCGCCATGGCGCTGCGCCTGGGCCATCCCCGGGCGACGATCACCGTGCACTTGGGGGACTGCGGCATCTCCGCCGGAGCCCGGGACGTGATGCAGGCCCTCCTCGGCGAGGTGGCGGAATCCAGGCGCCCCGATGTCCAGGTCCTCGCCGCCGACTGCATGGGCAACTGTGCCAGCGAACCGAATGTCACGGTATGGGTCGAAGGATCGGAGCCGGTCGTCTACCAGAAGATGGATCGCGACAAGATCAAAGAAGTTTTTCGCCGCCACCTCCTTGAGGGCGAGGTCCTGCGCGAACATGTCCTCGGCCGCTAGGATCCCCCTTCGCGAACCTCCCCGCACCCGAAAATGACAGTCCCCGGCCTGAACTCCCTACCCCGGCCGCTTCGTCCCGTCTGGCTGGACGAGGCCGACGGCGACGTGCAGGTCATCGACCAGCGGCGCTTGCCCCACGAGGTGGCCATCCTGGCGCTCAGGAACGTCGATGATGCCATCCAGGCCATCGCCACGATGGCGGTGCGCGGAGCCCCGCTCATCGGTGTGACGGCGGCGTACGGCATGTACCTCGCAGCGCGCCACGCCGCCGGGCATGGCCTGGGAATCGACCATCTTGAAAACGAAGCGCGGCGGCTCCGCGCCGCACGCCCCACGGCCGTGAACCTGGGCTGGGCGGTGACGCGCGTCCTGCAGGCGCTGGCAGCCGAACCCGGCGCGCACGCGCGGGTCGCCGGCGCCCGCAAGGCAGCGGCCGCCATTGCCGCCGAAGAGGTCGACAACTGCCGCAGGATCGGCGCCCACGGCCTGCCGATCCTGGAGGCGCTGAGCCGCGCGCGCAACGGCAGGACCCTCCACATCCTCACCCATTGCAACGCCGGCTGGCTCGCCTGCGTGGAATACGGCACGGCGACCGCGCCCATCTACGCGGCCTTCGACCGCGGCATCGACCTGCACGTGTGGGTGGACGAGACCCGGCCGCTCAACCAGGGCGCCCGCCTGACCGCCTGGGAGCTCGGCCAGTACGGCGTGCGTCACACCGTCATCACCGACAACGCCGGCGGCCATCTCATGCAGCGCGGACAGGTGGACGTGGTCATCGTCGGTTCCGACCGCACCACGGCCGGCGGCGACGTCGCCAACAAGATCGGCACCTACCTCAAGGCGCTCGCCGCCCGCGACAACGGCATCCCGTTTTATGTGGCCCTGCCCTCCAGCACCTTCGACTGGGGGCTGGACGACGGCGTGCGCGGGATCCCCATCGAGGAGCGCGACCCCGACGAGGTGCGCTACGCGGAGGGCTGGGACGGCGCCGGGCTGCGGCGCGTCCGGCTGTGCCCGGAGCCCTCGGCCGCCGCCAATTTCGCCTTCGACGTGACCCCGGCGCGGCTCGTCACCGGGCTGATCACCGAACGCGGAGTATGCCGGGCCACGGCCCAGGACATCGGACGGATGTTTCCGGAAAAGATCAAGTAAACAGACCCCATGCTCACCGACATCGAAAAAAAAGTCATCGCCTCCATCCAGCAGGACATGCCCGTCGTGGAGCGCCCCTATCTTCACATCGCCCGGCGCATCGGGATCTCCGAAGACACGCTCCTGGAAGCCCTGCGCCGCCTGTGTGACCGCGGCATCATCCGGCGCTTCGGCGCCACCCTGCGCCACCAGCGCACGGGCTACCAGGCCAACGCCATGGCGGCCTGGCGGGTCGCGGAAGAGCGCATCGACGCGGTCGGCGGCCTGATGGCCTCCTTCCGCCAGGTGTCGCACTGCTACCGGCGCAACCCCACCCCGCATTGGCCGTACAACCTCTACACGATGATCCATGCCGAGGACGAAGCGGCCTGCCGCGAAACCGCCAGCGAGATGTCCCGGGCCGGCGGCGTGAACGACTATGCACTGCTCTTCAGCCGTGAGGAGCTCAAGAAGACATCCATGGTGTATTTCCCAACGGATGATGAAGATTAGGCCTGCATGTTGCGTGCGGACGCCCCTCACGTCCTTTTCGTCAACCCCTGGATCCACGACTTCGCCGCCTACGACGTCTGGGCCAAGCCGCTGGGGCTTCTGAGCTTGGCTGCCATTCTCCGGCAGCACGGCTGCCGGGTGTCCTACATCGACTGCCTCGACCGCTTCCATCCCCGAATGCCGCCGTCGGACCCCGGCGCGCGCCACGGCCGCGGTCCCTATCTCAAGACCCCGCTTCCGAAGCCCCCGCAGTTTGCGGATGTGCGGCGCCGGTTCGGCCGCTACGGAATCGATCCGGCCTGGTTTCGGGAGGACTTGGGCCGGATCGATCCTCCGGACCTCGTCATGGTCACCTCGGCCATGACCTACTGGTATCCCGGGGTCCATGAGGCCGTTGCGTCCGTGAAGGCCGCTTTTCCGCGGACGCCGCTGCTCCTGGGAGGCACCTACGCCACCCTCTGCCGGGACCACGCGCGGGCATCGAGCGGCGCGGACGAGCTGTTTTCGGGGCCCGCCGAGTCGGCCGTCCTCGATCTCGTGAAGACCCACACCGGCTGGACGGCCGCGCCGCAGTTCAACCCCGACCATCTCGACACCTACCCCTTCCCGGCCTTCGACCTCCAGCGCCGGATCCCCTGCGTGCCGCTGCTGACCGCCCGCGGCTGTCCCTTCGCCTGCGCCTACTGCGCGGCGCATCTTCTGGAGCCCCGCCGGCTGCGCCGCAGCCCGGAGTCCGTCGTGGCCGAGCTGGATTACTGGCACCGCCGCTGGGGCGTGCTCGACTTTGTCTTGTACGACGATGCCTTTCTCGCGGACCCGCAGGGCCATGGCCTGCCGGTCCTGGAGGCCGTGGTGCGCAGCGGCCTTGCGGTGCGCTTCCACACCCCGAACGCACTGCACATTCGCGGCATCACGGCCGAAGCGGCCCGCCTCATGTTCAGGGCCGGCTTCCGCATGCTGCGCCTGGGCCTGGAGACCGCCGAGTTTGAAGACCGCGAACTGGACCGCAAGGTTACCGCCGCGGAATTCGACCGGGCGGTTCGGCGGCTGAAGGCGGCCGGCTTCCGCCGCGGCCAGATCGGCGCCTACCTGCTCGCGGGCCTGCCGGGGCAGGAGGCCGCGGCCGTCGCGCGGTCCATCGACGCGGTTAAACGGGCGGGAATCACCCCGGTCCTGGCCTATTACTCGCCGATCCCCGGCACGGCGTTGTGGGACCGGGCGGTGGCATCCTCGCGCTACGACCTGGCCGCGGAGCCGCTCTGCACCAACAATGCGGTTCTGCCCTGCCGCCGGGAGCCGTTCGACTGGCACTGGCTCTCGGAGCTGAAGCGGCGGACGGAGCCGCAAAAGCCGGCCCGGCGGGGAATTGACAACCATCGGCCGGCGTACCTATAGTGCGGGCCGGGATCGATGGACGCACAGGCGCAGCGCGGCGCCGGCGGCCGCGCTCCCGCGAACCGACACTCATAGGAGAAGCGACCCCATGCTGCACCTCGCCGCCATCGACCTCAAACGTCAGAAGATCAACAATCTCTTCATACCCGTCTGCGAGAACAAGCCGATCCACTCCGATCCGCTGGTATCGGCCCTGGTCGACCGGGCCCTGACCTTCCCGGAATTCAAAGGCAAAAAAGACCAGGAGCTCGTATTGCATCAACCGCCGGGCTGCGCGGCTGAAAAGGCGGTTTTCAGAGGAGTCGGCGATGCCAAGACGCTCGACGCCGAAACGCTGCGCCAGATGGCCGGCAAAAGCGTCAAGCGCTGCATCCAGATGGAACTGGCGCGCATGTGGCTGGCAGCACCGGACCCGGCGGCCACCGGCATCGACGAGACCGAGGGGCTGAGGGCGCTGATGGAAGGCGCTTTCCTCGGCAACCATCTGTTCGACCGCTACAAGGAAAAAAAGGAGAAGAAGCCGTTGACGCGGCTGGATGTTCTCGCACCGCCGGCGGCGGTCGCGCGACTGCGCCGCCTGCCGGCCGAGATCGAGACGGTTTGCGGCGCGACCCTGATGGCGCGGGACTGGGTCAACCTGCCTTCCAACGCCAAGCCGCCCCGGGTCCTGGCGCGGCTGATCGCCGGTGCAGCCAAGGCGCGCGGGCTGGCGGTCGAGGTGCTCGCGGAAAGACGGCTGCAGCAGATGGAAATGGGGGCGCTCCTGGCCGTGGCGGCGGGCAGCAGCAACCGGCCCGCCATGGTCGTCCTCCAGCACAAGGGTGCCGACCGCCGACCGCCGGTCGTCCTGGTGGGCAAGGGCGTCACCTTCGACTCCGGCGGCATCAACCTCAAGACCGGCGACTCCCTGCCCGACATGAAGGGCGACATGGCCGGGGCCGCCGCAGTGGCCTCCGTTCTTGTCGCCGCCGCGGAGCTGAACCTCAAGCGCCGGCTGATCGCGGTGATCCCGCTCGTCGAGAACATGGTTTCCGGCAGCTCCACCCGGCCGGGGGACATCGTCAGGACCTTCGCCGGCAAGACGGTCGAAATCGGCAACACGGACGCCGAGGGCCGGCTGATCCTGATCGACGCCATGGCATACGCCGAACGGCGATTCAAACCCGAGATCATGATCGATGTCGCCACCCTTACGGGCGCCTGCGTGATCGCGCTCGGCGAAAAGATCGCGGGCGTCTTCTCCAGGGACGAGGCCCTACAGCAGGGCATCCTGGCGTCGGGGCGCCGCACCCACGAGCGCTGCTGGCCCCTGCCCCTCCCCGAGGACTACAAGGAGCTGCTGAAGAGCTCGTACGCGGACATCAGCAACATGCCCAGCACCCGCTACGGCAGCGCGCTCGCGGCCGCCCTGTTTCTCTCGGAGTTCGTCGGAGGGACCCGCTGGGCGCACATCGACATCGCCGGCCCGGGCCTGCACCGGAAAGAGGACGCCTACTGCGGCCCCGGCGGCACCGGCTTCGGCGTGCGGCTGCTGATGGACTGGCTGATGAATAACCCTTGATGACCGCAGAAATCGTCAACGGGAGGCTGTGTCGATGTCGAGCTTCACGGCGGTTGACCCTGATTTCGAATCCCGCATAAGAGCCAGCTTCGGCGCCCAGAAGGTCATGCAGACCCTCGGCGCCCGCCTGGAGCGGGTCGCCCCGGGCGAGGTCCGCATCGAGCTGCCGTTCAACCCGGCCTTGACCCAGCAGCACGGCTACCTCCACGCCGGCATCCTCGGCATCCTCGTCGACAGCGCCTGCGGCTACGCCGCCTACACCCTCATGCCCGCCGGCACCGAAGTGCTTTCGGTCGAGTACAAGATCAATTTCCTTTCGCCCGCCCGGGGCAGGCTGTTTGGCGCCATCGGCCGGGTGATCAAACCCGGCCGCACCCTGACCGTCTGCGCGGGCGAAGCCTGGGCGCACGCCGAGGCGGAGCCAAAGCTCGTCGCCGCCATGCAGGCCACCATGATCTGCGTGCCCAAAAGCCAGCCAGCAGGACCGGTCATCGATTCCGGAGGCTGAAAGACGTGGCCACCGTGCGAACGACCACGGATGAGATCATCTCGCTCACTCGAGACGTAGCTTGGAGGGAGCCATAGTCTATAACAATAGCATACCCGATGTTTTTCCCAACGACCTGAAATACGCCGATAGGCGGGAATCGGCCTTGAGAGGTCGCGCGCTACCAACCGCCTGCTTATCAACCCGGTGGGCTGCGCCGAAATATCAAGCGGACGTTAGTCCATATCGGCAAGCTTTTCTTGCTTGAATAATTCGCTGTTATGCTGTCAGCAGCACCAGGAGGACGGCAATCAATTTCTGCTGGATATCCCCGCGACACAATCTATCAGAGCTCTTGCCAGCCAAGATCATATCCACACATTTCTGAAAAGTGCGCTGCGTTGCGGTTTACCTGACCAACTCCATCAAAATCCCAGTAAATTGAGAAGATTAGTTCAATCGCCGGATGTACTCGAACCTGGGCCAGCCTTCGATCCAGTGAAAGCCGGGGTTCGCCTCCTGGCTTGCTCCCGCGGCCTATGCCGCGCGGGCGGCTCCTCGCGGAGCCGGAGCCCCTTGCAGCAGACCTTGCGTACTCAGGTCTTCGTCGATATCTGGCCAGTGAATGCCGTAGCCAGCTCCCGCGACCCGCCAGTTGGCCCGCTGCCCAAGCGTCGCATGGAGCAAACGGGGGAACCAGGCCAGCGGAGCGGTTATAGTTCGCCCGTCATACAAATCAACACTGATCGTGTCCTCCGTGACGCGCACATCCAGGACACGTTCACCAGCCTTAGGTTCCAAAGTAATCATTCCAGGCCTCCATTAGCTCCTGTTGGTGCTCCGATATGATCGATTCGATTCTCCGCAGTTCTCTCGGTGGATAGCCGAGATTGTAAGCCAGCGCCACAGGATTGATCCAGAACTTGGCAGAGCATGACTGACGAAATAGAATCGATAAGGTCCTGACCTCAATACAGCTGGTGCCATCTGTGCCTCAATTGTCTTGATGGTTACGAGCGCAACCGAAACTGTTTCAATAATATCCTACGCTCTGCCAACCTTGCAATAGACCATGGAACCCAGGCGAATCTTTAGCAAAATGAACGGTTACATCCGTGCCCTCAGTCCAATCCTTGCCCGGGCTGAAGGCGGAGTTGGTTTAGCTGATCAAATGTATCGATTCGGGGAATTGCAGATTAGTTGCGGTTTACAATGAGCCCAGAGGCATCTTCTCGAAGGCGATTTGTGCGAGTTCCGCATTCGGAATCGGTGCGGACACGCGGAATCCGACAGGAGTGCCGTCGGCCCACGTGAGCACTTCACGGTCCGTGGAGTTCGTGAGCACCTTGCGCATGCGAATGAAGCGCGGGTCACCGGGGCAGATGACGCTGTTGTTCACAAGATCGCGATCTTCATAGCATTGCCAGATCACAACGGCGCCCGTGCCAAGCGGTCCATCGTAGTTCCGGATTGCACCGCCGGGAAAACGATTCTCGATCAGGAAGTATTGGCCGGCGACGTGCGCCGCATCGTGGAGGAGCAGGACTTTCCGGCGCAACTCGACTGCTTCAAGCGCCACTGTGGTGCTCGCCAGCGTGGTGAGATCGATTGCCGTGGGCTGAACCAGTCCATTCTTCATCTTTTCAAAAGGATCCAAATGCGTCGCCGACCACGGCTGGTCCATGACGCTGTAGGATCCGGACGAAATGGCCGGGCACCCGTTGTACATGTCCACTGCACCGAAAATCATGTGCGAACCTTCGTGTGCGACGAGCCCCACACCCGCAAGGAACTGCGTGGGAAGGTTCGAGAGATAGAGGTCGAGCACCGGCACCGCCATCGGCGTCGGTAAGCCATCGAGGGTCACGGTGACCCCTCGATTCGTGCCGTACGGATTGTTCTGCGGCCGCACGATCGCAACGAGCAGTTCGTCCTTGGTCAGATGGTTGTTTCCATCCGTGTCGAACGAATGAAAATCGACCACCGGGTCCGCCGCGGCCAGTGCATCCTTCCACATCTGCGCAAAGGCGTTGTTGTCCCAATACCAGTTGCCCTGGCGCTCCGGCGGCGCGACGAACCATGCGTTGTCGAAACAGCCTACGTAGCGGACTTCGCCGAGCCGGATGAGCCCTCCGGAATTCTCTTCCAACCAGTCGCGGAAATTCGGCCCGCGCCGCCAGCGTTGGAAGAGAGATTCAACTACCGTTCCATGGATCGGCCCGAATGGCCTTGGTTCACCCTCGAACGTATTCCGGATTTGCTCAAAGGAAGGTCGCATGTGGCCCGGGCGAACGGGATCGAAACCGATCACGAGCAGCCGGTAGGTGCGCACCGTTGGAATCATCCCGAGGTAAGGCTGCACAAAATCCGATCCCTCTCGGCGCTTCCACAGGATGCGGGTCGAGTTCCTGCGCATCCGCGCCTTTGACCCCGAATCCACCATGGCTTGGATTTTGATCCGATGCCGGCCGGCGATGAGATTCTTGCGCACAAAGACATGCCCGGTGGTCCGCCACTGCTTGCCGCCCTGGATCAACGTCACATCGGCGGGTGAAGCCGGCTCGCCGTCGATCAGCGCGCGCAGGAAGAGCCTCCCCTTGTCGATGAGCACCTCGGCGGAAAATGCGACCGAGAGATTGGTCACCGACGCCTCCGTGATGATCGTGGCTGGGCTGCCAAGGTCGGTCCACGTCGTTTGCTTGATTTCGAAGGACTCCCGCGGCGTCTGCTTCAGCACGCGCTGCGAGGTCATTTCAGCAGCGGACACCGCCATCGTGCGATCCCCGATCCGGCTCGCGCCGCCCTGCGCCTTCCACTGCAATTTCACCGCGTGCGTGCCTGGCTGCATGGCCGGGGCCACGAATGTGAAAAAGCGGGTTCCACCCCGCTGCGGATCGCCTGCCTCGGAGAAAATCACTTCACCGACTTCGATGCCATCGACGAGCGCCCTCACCATCATCCGCCCCGAGTCTGCCCGCCCCTCGGCGCTGAAGACGATCGCCATGCCGGTCTGCACGGACGTTTTGATCGTCCCGGAAAGCTGTGGGATGTCCTGATAGGAAGAGGAAGATGTCGTGACGTCCGGCCCGCTCGTGGCGGCAATTACTTTGAGCCGATTAGGACCGGCGCTAGGCGAGGCTGAATGAACCGTAAGCACCCGGTCCCGAATGGAAGCAGCCGAACCGCTGAACGCTTGGATCTCCACGATATGCTGGCCGATGCCCACATTCGGCTGGACGAACGTGAACGAGCGGACG
>Ga0209450_10001321_pt1 | contig 12458 bp, 11 predicted proteins | sample FrelakmetLWP11LW_FD_187149 | JGI IMG/M metagenome (GOLD analysis project Ga0209450, IMG submission 187149) | Freshwater lake sediment microbial communities from the University of Notre Dame, USA, for methane emissions studies - LWP11 LW (SPAdes)... | ecosystem: Environmental > Aquatic >... | reverse complement strand
AAGGGGCGTGCTTTTCAAAAACAGTGAGGCGCTGGAACTGGCCTCTAAACTCGACACCGTTGTTCTGGATAAAACAGGAACCATCACCGTCGGCAAACCTGCGGTGGTTGATGTGGTTTGCCTGGACGGAAACTTCGCCAACGAAAACGAATTCCTGAGGCTGGCCGCTTCCGCAGAAAGAGGTTCGGAGCACCCTCTGGGACGGGCGATCGTGGCTGAAGCGACCAGGCGAGGGCTCTCCCTTCTGGAGCCTAAGTCTTTCAAAGCTTCAAGAGGCCTCGGCATGAGTGCAGCCGTGGACGGCCGTGAAGTTCTAGCGGGAAAGCCGGGTTGGTTTATGGAGATGGGCTTGGATCTCGGCCCACTCGCGCAAAAACTTTCATTGCTTCAGAACCAGGGCAAGAGCGTCGTGGTCATTGCCGTGGAGAACAAAATCGCAGGCCTTATGGCTGTCGCGGATCGGGTAAAGCCCGAGTCAAAGGATGCGATCGAATCTCTTCACAGGCAGAATATCCGAGTCGTGATGCTCACAGGCGATAATTCCCGGACCGCGGAGGCGATCGCCTCGGAGGTGAACATCGATGAGGTGGTTGCAGAGGTCCGGCCTGAGGACAAGTCGGCAAGGATAAGAGAGTTTCAGGAACAAGGGAAACGAGTCGGGATGGTGGGAGACGGCATCAATGACGCTCCTGCTCTTGCTCAAGCCGATGTGGGCATGGCCATCGGCACAGGAACGGACGTGGCCATTGAGACGGGAGACGTGATCCTTGCGAGTGGAAGCCTCAGAGGGGTGCCCAGGGCGGTTGAGCTGAGCCGTGCAACGATGCGCACGATCCGGCAGAATCTTTTCTGGGCTTTCTTCTATAACGTGGTCCTGATCCCTGTGGCAGCGGGTGTTCTCTTTCCGTTTGAATTTCTCCCTTCCTATCTGAGGCAACTTCATCCGATTCTCGCGGCCTTTGCCATGGCCCTGAGCAGCATCACCGTGGTCTCGAACAGCCTGAGGCTTTACCGAGCCAGGATTGATTAGCAGACCAAGACCACGCCTCCCCTTTGTCCCCTCCCATCGAGGGAGGGGGAGCGTGAAGATGGCAGGGCTCAGGAGAGGGTGGATAAAGGAAACAACAAAAAAATGAAAAAGTTTAGGTTTATTGACCTAAGTCAAGGCACAGGTCTCGGTCACCCGCTAAACTCCCTTTCAACCATGAAGAAAACCACTGAATCACTTTGAACCAAACATTTAATTGAAAGGAGAAAGTTATGTTTTGTTATCAGTGTGAACAAACGGCAAAAGGCGAAGGTTGCACCAAGATCGGTGTTTGCGGGAAGCCGTCGGATGTGGCTGCGCTCCAGGACTTGCTGGTCTATGCGCTGAAGGGTTTGTCCCTTTATGCGGTGGAAGGCCGCAAGAAGGGTGTCAATGATCACGAGGTCAACGTTTTCACGGTAAAGGCGGCATTTTCCACCCTGACGAACGTCAACTTTGATCCTAACCGGTTCAAGCCTCTGATCGAACGCTGTGTCCAACTCAGAGAAGGTCTCAAGGCAAAGGTGAAAGCGGCCGGTGGAAAAGTTGATTTCCCTGAAGGTCCTGCAACGCTCAAGCCGGAAGCGACTCTGGAAGGGCTGGTCAAGCAGGGCGAGTCCGTGGGGCTGAAGTCCGACCCAACGATCAACCCGGACATCCTGGCTCTCCAGCACACGACGCTATTCGGCATCAAGGGCGTGTGCGCCTACGCCGATCATGCCCATATTCTCGGCAAGGAAGACGACAAGGTCTACGCTTATGTCCATGAAGGCCTTGCCGCCATGTTGAACAAAAACCTGAACTTGAATGACTGGGTCGGGCTGGCTCTCAAATGCGGGGAAATCAACTTGAGGGCCATGGAACTGCTCGACGCAGGGAACACCGAGACTTACGGTCATCCGGTACCCACCAAGGTGCCCCTCGGCGCCAAGAAGGGCAAGGCCATACTGGTTTCAGGCCACGACCTGAAGGACATGGAAGCGATCCTGAAGCAAACTGAAGGCAAAGGCATCAATGTTTACACCCATGGGGAAATGCTGCCCACCCATGCTTATCCCAAGCTCAAGAAGTATTCTCACTTTTACGGCCATTACGGGACAGCCTGGCAGAACCAGATCAAGGAATTCGGCCAATTCCCCGGCGCGATCCTCATGACCACCAACTGTATCCAGAAACCTCAGGGATCTTATCAGGACCACATCTTTACCACAGGATTGGTCGGCTGGCCCGGAGTGAAGCATGTTGACAATAAAGACTTCAGCCCTGTCATTAAGAAGGCGCTCGAAATGCCGGGCTTCACGGCAGACAGCAACGGTAAATCCGTGACGTGCGGTTTCGGCCGGAACACCGTCATGAGCGTGGCGGACAAAGTGATTGCAGCCGTTAAGGGCGGCGCCATCAAGCATTTCTTCCTGGTTGCCGGTTGCGACGGCGCAAAGCCCGGAAGAAACTACTACACCGAGTTCGTGGAAAAAGTGCCCAAGGACTCCGTGGTCCTGACTCTGGCCTGCGGCAAGTTCCGATTCTTCGATAAAGACCTGGGAGACATCGGGGGGATTCCGAGGCTCCTGGATGTGGGACAGTGCAATGACGCCTACTCGGCGATCCAGATCGCCGTGGCCCTGTCCAAGGCCTTTGGCGTGGGTGTGAACGAACTGCCCCTGTCCATGATCCTGTCCTGGTATGAGCAGAAGGCCTGTGCGATTCTGTTGACCCTGCTCCACCTCGGGATCAAGAACATCCGGTTAGGGCCCAGTCTGCCAGCTTTCATTACGCCGAACGTTCTGGACGTGCTGGTGAAGAATTTCAACATTATGCCCATCAGCACCCCTGAGGCGGATCTGAAGGCGATTTTGGGATAGGTGTCTCAGGCAGCGTACAGAGTAAAACCCCTCATCATCCCTCCCCCTTGACGGGGGAGGGTAGGGGTGGGGGTGAGTGAGAGGAGAAAGGCGACATGAAATGCCCTGGTCAGGACAGTCAATATTGGAAACCGGGTGCCATTTTCGAAACCAAGTGTCCGAAATGCGGTGCGGAGGTGGAGTTCTTCAAGGACGACTCGATGCGGCGCTGCGGCAAGTGCGGTCACAAGTTCCTGAATCCGGGCTTGGACTTCGGGTGTGCCTCCTACTGCCAGTATGCGGAACAGTGCATTGGAAACCTTCCTCCTGAGTTGATCGCCCAGAAGGAGGACCTCCTCAAGGACCGCGTGGCGATCGAGATGAAACGCTATTTCAAAAACGACTTCAAGCGAATCGGCCACGCAAGCCGCGTGGCGAGGTACGCGGACAAAATCGGGAAACAGGAAAGAGGAAATCTTGCGGTGATTCTGACCGCAGCCTACCTCCATGATATTGGAATCAAGGAAGCGGAACGCAAATACCAGAGCACGACTGCGCACTATCAGGAGGAGGAAGGCCCGCCTATTGCCAGGGACATCCTGGAGAGGCTGGCTGCCAAGGCTGAACTGATCGATGAAGTGTGCGACATCGTAGGGCACCACCATCATCCGAGGCTTGAGGAGTCCACTAACTTCAAGTGTCTTTACGATGCGGATTTGATCACCAACCTCGAAGAGAGCCATAATGAGAGCCCCATGGGAGCAGAGGAACTCGGAAGGATACTCGAGAAATCGTTCCTGACGGATAGCGGGAAGAAAGTGGCGGAAGAAGTTCTGCTGAGGACTCCGGCGCATTAAGCGTTTGAGATCCGATTTTGAGCGCTGTTGAGGAAAAGGAGAAAACCATGAAAGCTAACCGGAAGATCATAAAAATCGACGATGAGTTGTGCGACGGATGCGGGGTTTGTGTGCCTTCATGCGCGGAAGGGGCGATCGAGGTCGTGGACGGGAAGGCGAGGGTCGTGGCGGAGAAATACTGCGACGGTCTGGGCGCCTGCCTGAGAGAATGCCCCCGGGGGGCACTCACCGTCGAGGAACGCGAGGCTGAGGAGTTTGACGAAAAGGCTGTAGAAGAGCATCTTTCAGCCAGCGAAAAAGAAAAACCGGCGCAAGGAATTCCCATGGCTCATGGTTGTCCGTCGGCAAAGCTGCAGACTTTCGCTGCAAAACCGGTGGGCGAGGAAGTCCCCACACTCCAGGCATCCGCCCTTTCGCACTGGCCTGTGCAGATCAGGTTGGTGCCTCCCACGGCGCCGTTCCTGAAGGGAGCCAACCTCTTGGTGGCGGCAGACTGCGCTCCGGTGGCCTATCCCAATTTTCACAGGGATTTTCTGAAGGGGAAGGCGGTGATGGTCGGCTGTCCCAAGTTCGACGATGTGCAGGGTTATGTGGACAAGTTCACAGATATCTTCCGATCCGCCAACATCAAGAGCGTCATCGTGCTGGACATGGAAGTGCCCTGCTGTTCCGCTCTGCCGAAGATTGTCAAACGAGGGATGGAGTTGGCCGGAAAGAGCGTTCCGATGGAAGAGGTCGTGATCAGCGCCAGAGGAGAGATCCTCAAACGGGAGGAGGCCGCTGCGTAACTGTCACGCTTCGCGCCAGCGACGCGGCCTTCATGCTTCGTGTCAAATATCCGGTTTCAAAAATTAGCTCACCACGGAGACACGGAGGGCACAGAGAAAACTTTATGTTTGTCGGGAGATACCGACAAACATAAATATTCCGCCTAAAGATGATCTCACAAATAGAGCTAATTGGCTCGGGATGACAGGAGCTTATTTTCGTCTATCGGTAACTCCCGATAGACGAAAAACAATTGACCCTCCGTGCCTCAGTGGTGAACACCTGAGTGAGTTGGCCAAGTCCCATGCTCAGCTGACAATCACGATGTTGACGTCCTTGACGGAGTGCAGGACTTTCTGGGACACGCTTCCCATCACGAACTCCTTGATCCCGGAAAGCCCTCTCCGGCCCATGACGATCGTGTCATATCCCGCCTCTGCTTCGGCCACAATGTCCCTCGCGATTCCTTTTTTCTTGGCCTGAACCTTGACCGTTATCTTTTCCTTCTTGAACCCGGCCTTCATCAGGACATCCTTGGCCCTGTCTGCCGCGGCTTGGATGAGTTCTTTTTTCTTGTCTTCCAGAGAACAGAACACGTTTCGCTGAGACCAGAAATAGGGCGTCAGCTCGGGGCTGTTGATGTTACAGAGCATCTGGGTGTCCGGGATCACGCTGAACAGGGTGACCTCGTGATCCGGGCTGAAGTTCTTCGAAACGTACTCGACCGCCCTTGCGGCGTTCTCAGAGTCGTCTAGAGCGACCAGCACTTTGGGTAGGGATGCCATGGCTGTCCTCCTTTTGTTTGGTTGTTTCCTCACTTCCTCCGTAGACTATGAAGAAACATTCAGTGAACCATGTCAAGGGAAAACAATACGGCTTGACCGTGAACTAAGCCTACCCTATATTTAGCAACATTCAGGAGGCACCGAACATGAGTAAGAAAACACAGAGAAATCTTGCCTATGCCTTCGCCGCAGAATCCAAGGCGTCGGTCAGGAACGATGCCTTTGCGCGAAAGGCGGATGCCGAAGGGTACGCCGGCATTGCAAGGCTTTTCAGGGCGGTTTCTGAAGCGGAGTCGGTCCACGCCCGGCGCTATCTCTTGTTGATGAGAGGCAAGATCGGGAGCACTGAGGAGAACCTGGAGGCTGCCTTTCAAAGCGAAATCAAAGCCAATGTGGATGAGTATCCCAACCTGATCAGGGAAGCCACGGCCGAGGGAGAGGAAGCGGCTCTGAAAGCGTTTTCTCATGCGAGAGACGTGGAAGACCGGCATGCAGAGCTCTACAAGAAGGCGATGAACGACATGCTGTCTGAACGGGAAACGATCTATTACGTGTGCCAGGTCTGCGGGTATGTGGCGGAGGATGAAGCTCCTGAAAACTGCCCGGTCTGCGGGGCTGTAAAGGGCAAGTTCAAGAGGATCGAGTGATGGGCCATGGCTAAAGACTTCTACGAGATCCTGGGCATCAAGAAAACGGCATCCGAGGAAGAAATCAAGAAGGTTTACCGGAAGCTTGCCCGCAAATGGCACCCCGATGTGAACCCGGGCAAGAAGGAGGCGGAGCAGAAGTTCAAGGAGATATCCCAGGCCTACGATTGCCTTGGCAGCAAGGAAAAAAGAAAGCTCTACGACGAATTCGGAGAAGACGGCCTCCGCACGGGCTTTGACGCTGAAAAGGCGAGAGAATACAAACAGTGGGGTGCTTATCAGCAGCAGCAGGCGCAGGGGAGGGGAGGAGAGCCTTTCGGCCGGTACCATAGGTACGAGGACATTTTTGGTGATATCTTCAGTTACGGCGGCAACGCTTCAGGGTCTGGTGCCGCGAGTGCCGCTGGAAGGGATGTCGAGCACGAGATGACGATCGATCTCGTCTCCGCCCTCAAGGGGTTTGAGACGAACCTCGCGATGCAAAAACCGGTACCGTGCTCGGCCTGCAATGGGAGTGGAACCGATCCCAAGGTCACCCTATCAACCTGCACGGCTTGCGGAGGATCAGGCCGGTTGAATGTGGCCCAGGGTCCCATGCAGTTTACCAAAGCCTGTCCTCGCTGCAAGGGCCACGGCAAAGTGGGAAAACCCTGCGTCTCCTGCGGCGGTAACGGGCAGATGATCGGCACAGAGATGATTAAGATCACCATACCGCAGGGAGTGAAAGAAGGGTCCAAGGTGAGAGTGGCCGGAAAAGGGGAGCCTGGATTTTATGGCGGGCCGGCAGGGGATCTCTACCTCATCATCCACATTGAGCCCCATCCCATTCTCAGGAGAGAGGAAGACAATCTCCTCATGGACGTTCCGGTCACGGTGAGGGAAGCCATCCTGGGAGGCACGATCACGATTCCCACCATAGAGGGGGAGGTCAACCTCAAAATCCCTGCGGGAAGTCAAAGCGGTCAGACGCTCAAACTGAAAGGGAAGGGCGCTATGAACCCCAAGACCAAACAACGGGGAGATCTGATGGTCAAGCTCGTGGTCAAGGTTCCAAAAACCGAGGACCCTGAGATTATTGAAGCAGTCCGGAAAATGGACAGGTATTACGAAGAGGACGTCAGAAAGGCTCTTCGCTTCTGAAGCTTCCCTTCCCTCTTTTCAGGCGGCCCTGAAACTCCTGGGCCAGATCATCCAGAATTTCGTCAAACTGCCTCCTCATGTCAAACATCATCTGCCTCATTCGCAGGATGACTTCCACGCCAGGCAGGTTGACTCCCATGTCTTCCACCAGGGCTTTGACCAGCTTGAGCTTTTCAAGTTCCTCAATCCGGAAGACCTTTGCCGGAGACCCCTCCCGGCACAAGGGGCAAAGCAGTTCCTCTTCTTCGAGATCAGAAAGAAACTCTTCGTCCACCTCGAAAATTTCCATCACCTCAGTGACTGTCCAGAATTCCTTATCCATGTTCAATGCCAAAGGTTCAATGAGGGGATTGCGGCAATGAGCCGGCATCAGGACTCGGGGTGCCCGTCAGCCCCATCAGGGCTTTCAGTTCCTTTCCTTCGATCTTCTCTTTTTCCAGAAGAACCTCGGCCCCTTTGTCCATCACGGCTTTCTTCTCTCCGAGGATGTCCAAAGCCCGCTTGTATTGAACCGAAATGATCTCCTTGATCTCCTTGTCGATCATCTCTGCCGTAGCTTCGCTGTATTCGCCCCCGGCCGGCATCCCTGCCTCGATAAAGAGGGGTCTCTTCTCCCGGGAGAAGTATACCTGCCCGATGGTCACACTCATGCCGTACTCCTTGACCATGCTTCGGGCGATGTCCGTAGCCTTGGAAAGATCATTGTGTGCTCCCGTGGAGATATCTCCGAACACGATCTCCTCGGCAGCCCGCCCTCCAAGAAGGGTGGCAATTTTGTTCAGAAGTTCTGTCTTCTTCATCAGAAAACGATCTTCTGTGGGGACCTGCATGGTGTAGCCCAATGCGGCAATGCCTCGAGGGATGATGGAAATCTTCTGGACCGGGTCTGTGCCGGGCAAAGAGAGAGCCACCAGGGCATGTCCCAGTTCGTGGTAGGCCACGATTTTTCGTTCCTCCGGGTTGATCAGGCGGTTCTTCTTCTCCAAACCGGCCATGACCCTTTCGACCGCCTCCTCGAATTCCGACATGGTGACCTCTTTCTTTCCCCTGCGCACGGCGAGGAGAGCCGCCTCGTTCACAAGGTTGGCAAGATCGGCGCCAACCATCCCGGGCGTCATGGCAGCGATTTTTTCGATGTCCAGATTCTTGGCTATTGTGACTTTCTTGAGATGGACATTGATGATTTCCTCCCGTCCTTTCTTGTCCGGACGATCCACCAGGATGTGCCGATCAAAGCGTCCGGGCCGCAGCAGCGCAGGGTCGAGGATTTCCGGCCTGTTGGTGGCAGCCATGAGAATCACGCCCACTTTCGGGTCAAAGCCGTCCATCTCAACGAGAAGCTGGTTCAGGGTCTGCTCCCGCTCGTCGTGGCCTCCCATGGCTCCGAATCCTCTTGCCTTGCCCAGGGCATCGAGTTCGTCGATGAAAATGATGCAGGGCGCTTTCTGTTTGGCCTGTTCAAAGAGGTCCCTCACCCGGGCCGCGCCCAGACCCACGAACATCTCTACGAACTCCGAACCGCTCATGCTGAAAAAGGGAACGTGGCTTTCGCCGGCAACGGCCTTGGCCAAGAGGGTCTTGCCTGTCCCGGGAGGACCGACAAGGAGAACGCCTTTCGGCATTTTGCCGCCGAGTTCCGTGAACCGCCCGGGTTCTTTCAAAAAGTCGATGACCTCCACCAGTTCCTGCTTGGCTTCGTCCACACCGGCCACGTCATTGAAGGTGACATCGAGCTCGTTTTGCATGTAGATTTTTGCCTTGTTTTTGCCCAGCGTCATGAACCCTGCCTGCTGGCCGGCCATGCGTTTCATGAGGAAATACCAGACGCCGAAGAAGAGGACGAGGGGAAAGATCCATGAAAACAGATCGCGCAGCAGCGTGGATTCCACCTGGCCTTTGAAGGTGACGTTGTGCTGTTCGAGGAGGGTGGATATCTCCGGGTCCACGCGCAAGGTCTTGAAGAGATCGGTCTTGTTCGGATCCTTGTCGTCGATCTTCATCTTGCCCTGGATCTGGTTGGCGGAGATCGCGACCTCTGCAACTCGGTTTTCTTTGACCAAGTTCAGGAACTCGCTGTAGGGGATGGTCTTAATGGCAAGCGCTGAACCGAGATAGTTCTGGATCAGGAGAACGACCCAGATACCCAGCAGCACATACCAGATGGAAAACTTGTGTTGCTTTTCCATTTCAGAACTCCTGTTTGAGGTTCAGGAAGATGCGGGCAGCCTTTGGGCTCAATGTCTCGGCGACTGCTTCGCCTTCAATTTGAACTTGAGCCAGTCCACCATTTCCTGCAAGTTTTTCGCCATGAACCATCGCCCGTTTGCGAAGACTCCGTAGTCGGCCCCGGCCATGGCGGAGGAATAGCGCGTGGAGTTGGCATAGAAGAGCCACTGTTCCACCCACCGCTTTTCGATCGCTTCGTTGAAAAGGCCGTCTTTCTGAGAGGCGGCTCCTTTTTTCCAGGCCGAGAGGAGCACGTTCGTAGCCGCCAGCGTCATCTCGTTGGTTTTCTGAATCGTGTTTTCGAATCGCTCGAAATGCCCTTCCACCCAGGGCCGGCTGTGGCAGGAAAGGCACACCTTCTGCATGGTGTCCCTTCTCTCCTTTTGTTCTTCAGCGCTGATCAGGTATTCGGAAACCGGTTCTCCTGTCAGCTCGGTGGGAAGAGGAAGGCCTGCTTTGTTCTTGATGACCGTGGTGTCCGCCGACTTCGGGTGAGGATGAGCGTAGATCAGACCGAAGAGGCGCCAGGCCAGACGATCGTTCATCTGATGTGTTCTCTCCGCGACGATCTCGCCGCCGCTGCTGACCATGCTGACATGGCAGGTGGCACAGGTGGGCGCAGTGATATCCTTGCCGATCTTCCAGGGAACAGGATCATATTTCCAGCTTGGGCCGAGCGAAGAGTGAAGATTCCCGTGTTTGCTCACTTCGTACACCTTGAAGGCAGGGACATCGGGACCCTTGTGGCACTGGGAGCAGGTGTAGGGCTTTCTTGCCATTTCTATGGCAAACTGATGCCTTGTGTGGCAGGCGCTGCAGGATCCCTTGCTTCCGTCAGGATTGATTCGGCCGACCCCCTGATTGGGCCAGCCCGTGAGCACGGGAAAAGAGAGGTCTCCATGGTCCGTCTCTCTGGTGGCCAGGCCCTTGACCTCAACGACCGTGCCGTGGCACTGCCTGCAGGCATCCGAAAGGGTCAATTCGTCCGGGTCCATGAGGGTTGTGGCCATGCCCTTGAAGGACTGAATACCGGTGACCGATTTGACCATGCTCTGGTAGACAGGGTTGTTTTCGAGGTTGCCGTAAGCCTCGGACATCAGGTTTTTGCTGAATTGCGTCACCTCCACGGGATGGCAGGTTGCGCAATCCTGAGGCGTAACCACCACGTGGACCTGGTGACCGTTGTGTTCAAAGCTGTCCTTGTGCTTTTCCGAACGGAGGGTATGACACTCGGCGCATCCCACCACCACGTCGGCAAGAGGGTCAGGGAGCTGATCGAAGGAAACCCTTCTTTCTTTTGGAGCCGCGCTCTTGGCCGCCCGGGGAGTGATTTTGGACATGCGGCTTTTTTCCCAAGCGGCAACGATGCCGGCGTTGAAGGTGCTGTGGCACTCGATACAGGTGGCAGAGTCCTCGCTGACAGGAACGTCGGCGCCCGAGGACTCACCCGAAAACACAAACACCGCGAAGAAGACAATCAGAAAGAATTTCATCGTGTTCCGTCCCTCTCCAAGTCCTTTTCGCTCATCCGATCACTCTCAGGGCCTCTTCAGCGAGATCCTTGACCCGAACTGTGGTGAGCTCGTTTCCGACCAGGGTGACCAGCGAAGAGTTATCTTCTTTCAAGCGTCTAAGCCGAGGCAGTGCTTCTTTCACCTGCAGAAGGCCCATCAGGCGGACCGCCAGACCCCGGATCACCTCATCTTGGGACTCGAGGTAGGGCAGAAGAAATGCTATGGCCCCTTCGACCAATTCCGGTCTTTTCTCGGAGAGCCTGCCGATTCCCCACAAAAGGCCTCGCTGCAGCCCCTCATGCTCAAGATAATTCCCGTTTTCTCTCGCGTAGGACAGCAGAATAACAGCGTACTCCTGGGCAAGCCCGCTGTGAGCGGCCAGGATTTCTCCCATGGCCTCAGGAGATCCCCACCCGATTCCTCCTGACTCATCGTTCAGGGTCCACATGAGACGCCGCATGATCACCCTGGCGGCTTCCAGATCGCTCTCTGCCAGTCGACTGACAACCTGTCCCGTTGCCTTGACAGCCCCCCATTTCACCTTTTCATTGCCGCTCTGGATAAAAGACAAAAGGGGGTTTATGATCTGCCGGGGGGGAAGGCGGCCTGTCTCCACAAGGGCCTTGTCCAAATCGCCCTGACTCAAAAGTTCGAAAAGCTTTTTTTTGAGACTGCGACCGCGGTCCTTCACTCAAGGGTCCTTGTGCCCGAGACAGGAATAGGGGAAAGAACCTTGACGGCAAAGCTTCAATGGAGGTCACAAGGTGCTGAAAAGGAATCAAGCTTCCTTTTCAAACTGGTCCTTTCCGGCCCCGCACACGGGGCATACCCAGTCCCCGGGCAGCTTGTCAAAAGGGGTTCCCGCCTTCACGCCATTGTCAGGATCACCTGCTGCAGGATCATACACGTAACCGCACACGGAACACACATATTTAGCCATAGCCCAACCTCCTCCTTGAAGTATTCCCTATTCACCCTAGCGAAGAAACAAAAGATGCTTAAAGTAGAACATCGTTTTGCGGTATGCCCGCAAGGGGCGCATGGATAAGATTACCGAATTGAGCCCCTGAAAGGCCTCGTGAATGTATGAATGATAAAAGTGCAAGGGCCTCCTGTCAAGGGGCTCGGAGCAAATCCCGCACTCTTTCAGCTGGAAAACCAAAATAGGAATCAACCTTTAATGCTCGCCCTTTAGGTATGAAAGTTGCTTCTATCAAAGCTGGCCGATACTCTAAACGATCGCCCCTCATAGACGTCGGGGCTTTCCTTCTGGTCATAGCGGTTCTCACCTGGATCACGGGTACAGGGACCGCGAAACTGGGCTACAACTGGCAGTGGTATCGGGTGCCCCAGTATATCCTGACCCATGAGGACGGAAAGTGGGTTGCCGGCCCTCTGATCGACGGGCTCATGGTCACCTTTGAGATCACAGGGGCCAGTCTCGTTCTTGCATTCAGCTTCGGATTGATCAGCGCCCTGTGCCGCCTGTCGGATTCGTATATGGCCAGGATGATGGCACGGGTTTATCTGGAGGTTATCCGGAATACGCCCCTTCTGGTCCAGCTGTTTTTCATTTACTTCGTCATGGCACCGATCTTCGATCTCGGCCGCTTCGCTTCTGCCGTCCTTGCGCTGAGCCTGTTCGAAGGAGCC
>Ga0209450_10001320_pt1 | contig 12458 bp, 15 predicted proteins | sample FrelakmetLWP11LW_FD_187149 | JGI IMG/M metagenome (GOLD analysis project Ga0209450, IMG submission 187149) | Freshwater lake sediment microbial communities from the University of Notre Dame, USA, for methane emissions studies - LWP11 LW (SPAdes)... | ecosystem: Environmental > Aquatic >... | reverse complement strand
CTGAAAGCCTTGCCGTTCGACCCTCACCCTGGCCCTCTCCCTGAAATGGAGAGGGAATGCGCCGTCCGTTTCTGTCCGTTTGTCCGCTTTGCGAAGCAGTCCGCTGATGGCTGACTATCTGTTATCCGTCCCCGCAATTCATTCAAGGACTAATCGACACATGATTGAAGTTGGTTCTCCTTATCATGCATTCAATTTATGGACCAACTGCTCGCATCAATGAAATAATTTGAACAGCCAATGTCGTGAAAGTGACAATAAATGCAACTGCACCTTGAGCAGCAATTGGCCATTCCTGTATTGCTTGAATTCTGCTTTGAATTTCCATTACCTTTTCAAGTCGTTGCACAACCTCCAATTCTTCGCCATTCAGAACCCTTTGAAGATTACGTTCTATTTCCGCGTTTATGATATCCAGTTGAGACTGTTTTACATTCCGCATTAGAGTACGAACTTGAATCAAAGACCAGAAAAACATGCTTATCGGAAAAAACGCCAACGCAGCCAACCAAGATTGCATTTCAACGCTGAAACCATATGGTCCTTGTGAAATGGCAATTACCAAAGCAATATATGCAATGCCAATTAAAAGCGAGGCTAATGCACATTGATCTGACAGTTCCGTTATAGCCGGATGTGGCAAGCGGTAAAATGGCACGTTGGGCTGTCGATGTGTTATCTGCCTTATGGTGATTAATAAAGATAAAAGCATATACACACCTTGACCACAAATGATAAGCAGTAGTACAAAACCGAATAAAGCAAAACAGTTGAGAATGGTTGATCTAAACGGCATTCCCAGCAGAAAGACAGTTGCCAAAGCCAATAACGTCACACCGCTGGTGATGATTCTCGCAGGCCATGAACTCAAAGTAAAGAGGCGGATCGTATGCTCGGTCAACCATTCTTCAAATTGTGTTTTATCGTTCCATAGAATTGCAGACAACGAACGCATGGTTTCCTGGAATCTTTGAGAGAAGCCTTCAATCACAATGGGAAACGTACCTGCACATCCCGCAAAGAACATCTGTGTCACGAAAAAACCACGTTCGTTAAAAAGCCTGATTAGCAAGTCACCCAAAAAATAGCTTGTCGTACCCAGCGACAGCCAAAACACCCAATAAGGTATTTTTCGAAATGGGTTTAATTTCTTATAAGTTGAGCAAAGAACTTGTGTCTTCATCATAAGCACACCATCTGCAAGAGGCAGAACCTTTCTTGCATCCTGCATCCTGCCTCCTGCATCTTGCATCCCCCGTGATCAATCCTCAGCGCCAGCAATCTACCGAATCGTCTGCGCCGCCGTCGTCGCCACGCTATACCACGGCGTCGCGAAGATACCCATCGCCAGCATCCCGAGCACCGTCACGGTCAGCGCGATCTTGAACGAGCCGGGCACGACCACCGGCACGGTGTCGCCCTCGACCCGATCGACGTAGGCGACCTTGAGGACGATCAGATAGTAGTACAACGCCACGATGCTGTTCAACACGCCGACCAGCGCCAGCCACACCAGCACGTGCTGCCCGGTGGCGTCCACGTAGCCCATGGCCGCGTTGAAAACAAAGAACTTGGCGAAGAACCCGGCCAGCGGCGGCACACCGCCCAGCGATAGCATCGCGGCCAGCAGCGCCAGAGCCACTCCGGGCGATCGGCGGCTGAAGCCCGCCAGGTCTTTGATCAACTCGCTGCCCGTGACATTCGTGACTACTTCGACCACGGCGAAGGCCGCCATGTTGGTCAACACGTAGGCCGCCAGATAGTACAACACGCCCGCCGTGCCCAACGTCCCCACCGCCGCCACGCCGATCAACACGTAACCGGCCTGCGCGATGGACGAGTAGGCCAGCATCCGCTTGATGTTGCGCTGCGGAATCGCCAGCACGTTGCCCAGGATCATCGTGGCGGTCGCTAATGCCGCCACCAACCCGATCCATTGCTCCTGCACCGAGCCGAACACCAACAGGAAGAATCGGACCAGCACGGCGAAGCCCGCCGCCTTGGACGCCACCGAGATGAACGCGGTGATGGGCGTCGGCGCGCCTTCGTACACATCGGGCGCCCACATGTGGAACGGCACCGCCGCCACCTTGAAGCCGAATCCCACCAGCACCAACACCAGCGCCAGCATGACCGGCAGCGTTTGCTGATTTGCCACCAATTTCGCCAATTCAGCCGCGATGGCCGGATAGCTGGTCTGGCACGTAAACCCGAACAGCAAACTCAGGCCATACAGCAGGACGGTCGATGTGAACGCGCCGAACAGGAAATACTTCAAGCCCGCTTCGGACGAAGGCCGCGTGTCGCGCATAAAACCGGCCAGCATGTACAACGCAATGCCGGTCGTCTCGAGGCCGACGTACAGCATGATGATGTCATTCGCCCCGGCCATCATGCCCATGCCCACGGTGCTGAAGATCAGCAAGCCGTAGTATTCGCCCGTCTGTTTGATAGGATTGAAGTCCAGCGAGATGACGCAGGTCAAAATCGCGGCCACCACGAACAGGATGCGGAACAGCTGCGCCGTCAGATCGATGCGCACCATGCCGCCCAACACCGGCTGCACGGCCGGCGCCGACTCGATCAGTAGCGGCATCGTCTGCAATCCGATGACCCCCAGCACGATCAACAGTCCGCCGATCGATAAGTAGGCCAACGCCCGTCGATCAGTCTCACTCCCGTGCTCCCCCTCTCCTGAAATCATCTTTTCGATTTCGGGAGAGGGGGCCGGGGGGTGAGGGCGCATGAATAAATCAGTCGCAATGACGAGGATGCCCAATACCAACAGTAGTATTTCAGGCAGAACGGCCACAAGGCCCTGGGAAAGTTGAGCGACAGTCATGGATTAGCCTCCCAACAACTTCATCACCGGCGCAGTGCCGACGCTGATCATATTCATCAACACACCGGGGAACACGCCCACCAGCACCATCAAGACCGTAAACGTCGCCAGCGCCAACTTGTCGCCGAGATTGGTCGGGCGCAGATCGTGCCACTTGCCCGGTTCCCATTCGCCGAAGAAAACTTGTTGAACCACGCGCAGCACGTAAGCCGCCGTCAGCACCACGCCCGTGATCGAGACGATGGCGATGATGGGGTAGTACCAGATTTGACCGGAGACCGGGCCGGCCCACAGGCCCATGAAAATTTGCAGTTCGGCGACGAAGCCGCTAAAGCCGGGCATCCCCATGCTGACCAAGCCGCCCACGATAAAGGCGACGGTCGCCAGCGGGAGGTATTTCGACCAGCCGCCTAACTCTGGAATCTGCCGCGTATGCGCCCGATCGTAGATCAAGCCGACGACGGCGAAGAAGCAAGCCGTCATGATGCCGTGGCTCCACATTTGCAGCACCGCGCCATTCATGCCCACCGGATTCATCGTTGCGAAGCCCATCGTCACCAGTCCCATATGGCTGACGGACGAGAAGCCGACGACGTATTTGAAATCTTTCTGCACCATGGCGATGGCCGCGCCATACACCACGTTGATCGTGACCAGCAAGATCACGATGGGCAGCTGCTCCTTCGCGGCTTGCGGCAGCAATCGAACGGCGATCAGCGCCGAGAACGCGCCCAACTTCATCAGCACACCCGCGTGGATCATCGACACGGCGGTGGGGGCCGCCACGTGCCCATCGGGCGACCAGTTGTGAAAAGGCCAGATGCCGGCCAACACTCCGAACCCGATGAAGATCGGCAGGAACCACAGGCGCTGCACATCGAGGGGGATGTTGCCCTTCATCAAGAGCAGCAGGTCAAAGGTGCGCTCGCCGGGATTCAGGCCCATCGCCACCGGGTCGGCCGAGAAGTAGACCGCCAGGATGCCGATCAGCGCGATGATCGAGCCGATCAGCAGATACAGCGTCAACTTCATCGCCGCGTATTCCTTGCGCGTCGATCCCCAGTTGGCGATGAGGAAGTACATCGGGAAGATCGAGAGTTCGTAGAAGAACAGCAGCAGGAACAAGTCCAGCGACATGAACACGCCGAACACGCCCGCGACCAGGAACATGAAGAAGGCGAAGAATTCACGCGGACGATCCTTGATGCCCCATGAGATGAGCACGCCCATGAAGCCGACGATGCCGGTGAGCAGCATCATCACCAGGCTGATGCCATCCGCGCCGACGTGATAGCTGATGCCCAGCGACTTCACCCAATCGGCCCGCTCGGTGAATTGATATTGCATCGCCGGATCGACGGCGGCCGCCGCCTGGTTGTACGAGAAGAACACGACGATCGAGATCACCAGCGACACGAATGCTCCGGCCGCCGCGATGATCTTGATCGCCTTCGCGCGATCGCTGGGCATCAGCAGGATAATCGTGCCCGCCACGATCGGGGCAAAGGTCATTACGGTTAGAAATGGAAAGTTCATGCTTGCATCCTTATGGTTTCAGAATGAGGCTTGACACACGCACTATCGTCAATTGTGGTAGACATCCTTTCGATGTTTGCGATGCAACAACACGACTACGGATTCCCGATCGATTACTTCGTAGCGCACCCAATGTAAAAATTTCCTAAAGCATTAAACTCTTTATGCAGAGGCATGATGATTTTATTAAAATCTGCTTTGCATTTCATCTGCCCGCGAGTCGATTGAATTCAAGATAACGAGGCCAATCTATTTTCATCATTTTTTCGGGCTTATCATGAAGACCGGATGGTTGATCAATGCGCGTCTTATGCTTGTCAATACTTATATGTCCGATGCTGATGAAACGAAACTTATAGTCGTCAAGAAATTCTTCCTGTCCCCAGAATGCTTTGCCGATTTCTTGGCAATATAGAGCGAGGCATTGTGCGCCGTTGAGTTGTTGAACGATCCCTATGCGTGGTCCTTTTGTCTTCTTCATCTCAATGCAGAGAATAATCTTTTTATTCGGAGCATCGGCTACGATAATAAAATCAGCGCATTTACATTCGCCACGTGAACCGGAAAAAAACGACTCCCGAGATTTGAAAGCATCCGCTTTTATGGCGATGGTATTTTCCGGTAAACCATAAATGATCACCGAAGAATCGGAACATTGTGTTTCCTCGAGGAGAACTTTCTTTCGGCCATTATCATCCACTAATGGGATTGTCACAGTAGTCTTGATCATATTGGAAAGGATATCAATATCTGACACGACTTATTCTCCTCCCCAGACAATTTCTTCCTGGATACGATTCATTTTCGCGATTGTGGTATCAAAGCTGCGCGCTTCGATGCCAACCTCTGGGTCGATGTCCGCGGGAGTAAGTGTCTGGCATTGTGTTCTTCGTTGGCCGCCCTCCATTTTTATCAATGTCTTTTCAGCAATGTATACTTTAATTTGTTCGGCCCTGAGAAACTCATCTATTTGATAGCCATTTTCTTCAGCTATCCGTTTCAGATGGGGCTTGTCATGATTAAGCATGATGAGGGTGTTCAATTCCTTGATGATGTAATCACTATGGGTCGTAATAAATATTTTGATACCAAGGCTGACCAATCGGGAAAGTAGGCGTGCCACGCGACATTGATTTTCTGGATGCAGATTTAACTCAGGTTCGTCAATCATGAGCAAGTCGCCCCGAGTGGCTACATGCTGGAGATAAAACCCGATATCGAGAAGAGAACGCACCGCACTCGAACTCTCATCCATGGAAAGTTTTACGTGTGTCCCCTTAGGTAGGTAATAAAGTTCGTCATTGCGAGTCACCGTATATTCGCCGCCGATGATATCTCTGTAATCGTCAAGCACTTCAGGATAATTTTCAGCGATGAAACTTTTTCTTTTGGCGATTGTCTCTAGTTGGCGCGTAAATTCCACGTTGGTTTTCACCGGAAGGGCATAGTCTTTGTAAACATTAAACAATAGTTCCATCGGATTGATGTTCTTATCAGTCTGACCCATCTCTTCCATCATGCGGTTCCTGGGGAAATTAAGTTCCTTGCGGAAAATTGCTACTCCTGTGCGCTCCGCGCAGGCAATGAATGGATTGGGAAAGAGATGACCGAAGATAATTTCTTTGAGCGCAGTACCGATAATCTGGACTATGATGTCCCTCTGTATTTTTACTTCTTTTGTTTCAACCAGAAGTGTGATGACCACGTCTAGGCTATCCTCACTCTTCGTGATAGAAAACAATTTTGCATTGGCGGATCGCGTTATTTGATCATATTTCCCAGTTGGACGGATGTCCTTTGGATCCAATGTAACTGTGAACTCCGTTTCCTTAAAGCGATCTATTGGCGCTGCAAACACCATCGGTAATTGCTTCGAATAAGCTTTGCAACCATCTGAAATGATACTGGCAGCATTATTGATATATTGTGTTACATTGATGTTGACGGTTCCTTCTGCAAGCAACCGATCAACCACAGTTCCTGCGATCGCGATGGAAAATGCCTCACGCCAAAAGGTTAGAAATCCAAACAATGCATAAGTGGCATAGGTTTTTCCTGTATTGTTGCCACCGCATATAATAGTCAGATCACCAAGTACAAACTCGGCTTGTTTCAGAGCACCAAGATTCTTAATTCCGATTTTCATGACATACTCCTAACGTGAGACTATGCCCACAATCTAATTTTTTGAACAACAGATGCACAGGATGCTCATATATTATTTATTGCTCCATATCTATATCTATATATTGGTTATATGCTGCTGTCGAATATATGTTTCTTAATTTCAGCCATAGTTATAGCAAATGTTTGAGTTTTAATATCGGAATCAATTGGTAATCCGAATGAGATCAACCCTATTACTTCAGATGTTTCCTTATTGATGAGCGGCCCACCTGACATCCCTATCATACTGCCAAAGGATACTTCAAATCCAAAGATGTTCTTAAGATTGACATCTAAAGCATTAACATTCATTCTGAGAAGATTCTTGATATATCCTTCCTTGTCGCAAGAAATGTAGCTCAAATTGCAATTTGTGATAATGAGGTATCCATCCTGCCAATATACTTCAATTTTAGGCATGATATTCCCTATGTATCCGATGCTATAAACACCAGTTCCAGCTTCGGGACTGTTATCAGCCAGGGTGTAAATATCATAACCAGAAAGTGGTTTCTGAAATTTGAGCACGGCGGTGTCTATCTCAGGATAGCTTTTGAGGGAGTCGCGATTGAGAGATGTGATTAACCCATTTCTCGACAGTATCCAAACATGACAGAAGCGATATCCAGAATTTGGTGTGAAAGTATCTTCGTTTAATATGTGATGAGCTGAAATGGCAGTTGAGTTATCGATAAAGAAACCTGTGCCACAAATTCCTCCAGTCAATGAGGATTCCCCAGGACGGTTATAAGAGAGCTTGAGTATTGCAAACGACATTATATTCTACTCACAATTCGGACAGATAGCGATTAAGGATTGATTCAACATGCAGTTCGCCAACAAACCAGACTCGCCCCGCCTTGACAATCCAACGTCCATACTTCCGAAGTCTTTAAGACTTCGGAAGTCTATTGGTTTCTCTGATAAAACACAACTCCCACCCGCTGAATATGATCGATAAAATCAGGATCGCTGAGTCGTTCAAAAATTGAGAGATCAAAAGTGTATGGCAACAACAGGTCGTCAAGTTCATCGTCAATTTTGTAGAGCACATTCAGAGTCAGGTCTTTGCCGTGTAGAGTCAGGTCAATATCAGAGCCGTTCTTGTAGTTGCCTTTGGCGCGCGAGCCATATAGCACGGCTTTTTCAACCTGTGGGAACCCGGCCAAGACCGCGCAAATTTTCTCAATGGTGGTTTCCTTCAAACCGAACTTCATACTGATTCTTCCTTCAACTTTGTCATTCTGATTTGAAAGTCTTCAAACTCAGCAAAGTAGGCATGAATCACGGCTGAGACGATCTCGACGGCGATGGATTCATTATAAGTATGTGTGGCTAAATTGCGATTCTTGATCATATCCATCCAAATATCGCCATGCTCGATCAAGCCTGTTCTGAAGGCTTCGCGGGTCGCATCTTTTGAGCCAAACATCTTTTTGACGCCGCGATCTTCCAGAAAATCCTTCAAGGTATTCCAGGCCAGTTCGTGAGTGTATTCAAAGGCTTGAATCAATCCCTGTTCTTCAAGTTTTGAAAGATTGCGCTGTTCCGCCAACAACACGGCTTCCCTTAATTGGAGGAATGCTTTATCGAAATTATTGAATCTCTGAACCCAGCGAATGTCTTTTGCGGCCATGGAAAATCTCTCCAGACTTCCGAAGTCTTAAAGACTTCGGAAGTAACTGCTCAGCCTGCGTCACGGGAGCACTGCACCGCATGTGTTGCGAGCGCTGTTTGCGAAGCAATCTCAGGGCCGATCGGGAGAGATTGCTTTGTTCCTCGCAATGACGGCTGAGTAGTAACTTCGGAAGTCTGAGATTTATGCAACTGCGAAGTCTGTGTACTTTCTTATATCAGGTTCTTTATAACCAAGCACAATATGGTCTTTGGGAATCCCATTTGATGCCAGAACATTCGCTATGCCGGTTTCCGTGCCATCGCGTTGTATCCACACCTTATCTTGAATAATATCAATGTGAATCAAACAGCCATGCACGCGATTTATTCCCTGCCAGCCTACGGACATGATAATATATCTATCATCCGCCTGGTCGAATAAGGCTTCATTACGAATATCGCCATAGGCGTACTTTATGGACGTGTATTGCTGCAATGTGTCCTGGACGATATTGCGATAGGTCTCTAGGGTATCCATTTTACAATCTCCTCAGTTTCAGGGTTGAACAGGATCAACCGGATGCGGTCATTTTCCAAAAGGATCTTGCCAATGGGTTCCTCGAATATTTGAACAAACACGACCTCGCGGATTGCCAAATATAAAACACGATCAGGTTCGATGCGGAATAGAATGTCGTGATATAAAATGTATTGTCCAACAGCGTTTTTAAGATCATCCACTTCGGAAGGGCTGACAAAACTCTTGACTTCCACCGCAATTTTTTCACCCGCCTTTTCAGCCGCCATCAAACGCTCTGCACCTATGTCGATGAATAAATCTTTGCTTCCCCATTTTATCGCCAATGGATCATGAGTTATATTCCAGCCGTCTTTGATAAGTGCATGTTTAACGGTGTCATGATAAATATCTTTTGCAGACATATTATTCTCCCAGACCTCCGAAGTAGGGGCAAGGCACGCTCTGCGGCCAACGGGTTACGGTTAATCAGGTTGCCGAACATGGCTTCGATACAGATCAGCAGTGATCATAGGTAACTGCTCAGCCATTGATCACGAAAGAACGCATAGAACACATAGAAACGGTTTTTCTTTTGCGATCTTTGCGGTCTCTCGCGGTGAAAAATGATGAGGCTGAGCAGTTACGATCATAGTGCGAATGCCTTGCCCCTACTCTATGGACTAGCCCTGCGCTGGCGTCGTCGGATTGATCTTCCGCGAAACAGGCTTGCGGTCGCTCTTGCGAGTGCCGCCCACCATCTCATATTCCGTGGAATCATCGCCATAGACGCCTTTGACGGAATTGCGGACGCGCTTCACCTCATCCCACAACGTGGCATACAGGGCATCGCGCTTATTGCGCACGCGCGTCAATTCGGCATCCAGCGCGCCCATCTCCGTCAGCAGGGGATCGCTCTGGGCCAGATCGGCGGCCATCTTAGCCTGCGTTAAATCGCCAAATTGACCATTTGGATCGATCTTCTTCCAGGCTTCCAGCACGGCATTCACTTGCGAGACAACATCGGTTGGAAATTGTGTACTCATGGTTTGACCTCCATAGTCAAGGATAGATATTTTGTAGCATAGAAGGAGCGGATAGTCAAGGTGAAAATAGTGTCATTCCGAGGTACGAGGAATCTCTAGGCCAGACAGGCGATGTGGCTGACTGGCCCAGAGATTCCTCGTTCCTCGGAATGACACTCACGGGGCGCAGGCTGAGCAGTTGCCCTGTTTGTTTTATAGACCCTATAGGCTTCTCAAACCCTTATGGTCTCTCCGATGATTAAGTGATCGTCTGAATGAGTTAAATAGCCTCCTGATTAAACTATAACGCTCCATGATTTAATCATGACGCTCTCCAATCAAACTATGACTCTCACTGATTTAATCATGACGCTCTCCAATCAAACTAGGACACTCCCTGATTTAATCAAGACGCTCTCCAATCAAACCATGATGCTCTCTGATTTAATCATGACACTCTCCAATCAAACTATGACACTCATTGATTTAATCAGACCTACCTACAATCATAATGTTAAAGCAGAGCGGGCTCCCATGCCCGCGTGCCCGGCGGCGTGGGAGCCGCCTCTGCTGGTTTATCTTGAGAGGTAATCATCCAGCGTAACGTAGTTGCCCGCCGCATAATCCGCGCATGCTTCTCGAATTTCCGCTTGTGCAACCGGGTCTTGATCCCATAGGTCCTCTTCAGTCTGTTCAATCTGCTGTCCGAGAACATATTCTATACTTGCGGTCATAAACTATGCTACCTGTCATTCCCGCACATATGCGGTGCAGTGCTCCCGTGCTTTTGGCGGGAATCCAGTGGCCCGTCAGCGTGACTGCCAATCGTCATCCTATATGCCCGACAGAAGTGTTCGGGCATGACATTTGACATCACGGCGAATGGAGCAGTAATCTATGAAATCAGGCTGGAGTGCCATTGATAAACTCCAGGACGCGATCGCCAAACTGAATGAGATCATCCAAGCCGGAAATGATGACCGTTTTGACGATCTCTATATCTACATACTGATATTGATGAACCACGGTATTGCGGAAATGAACCATCTGTTTGAGTTTTTTCGCCAGCGCCAGATCAATGACCGATTTTTGCTGAAGCAGGTCAAAACTTTCTGCGCTGGAGGTGGGAATGCCCATCTTGTGCGTTTGAATGAGATGATTGGCAAGATCAATCGCCTGTTCACACGCCCGCAACACATTTAGCACCGCCGCATCCTGCGTAGTGTAATCGGTGTCGAACCCGTCGGAATCTTCCTGATATTCTTGCCGCGCGCGCTCAACGCATCGCTGAATGCTTTGGATTTTATTGATGACCAGATTGTTCATACTGCGTACGCCCTCCCGGTTCTATAAAAGGCGTCCAGGATTTCCCGGCGCTCTTCATTTAGTTTTTGGTAATAGGAAATGACCAGCATTTCAAATTCATCTGCTGCATACAGATCGGCGCAATAGATGCGGACGCCGCCAATGATTTCCTTCTGAAACACGGTAGAAACCAGCCGCGCATTGAGCAAATCAATATCTCGAGACAAGGCATCTTGCAGATCAAAACGGCAACGGCTCAAGAGAAGATTTTTTTCCTGCCTGGCTTGATCAGGCGGCAAAAGCAAGGCGATATCAATATCGCTGTTGGGCCATTCCTGGCGGGCGGCATAAGAGCCAAATAGGTAAATCGCCTGTACCGCGGGATAGTGCGCCAGAATGATCTGGATGATGGCGGCAGTTGTTTCAGCCCGGTTCATATCCTTACCTCAAGAATGATGGTTCATTGGAAACTGCCGTGATCGGCACCGCCAAATACTACAACGAATTTGGGAAGCAACGAATTGAGGAGCAAAAAATTCGTTCTATTCCCAATTCGTTCTATCCCCAATTCGTTGTAGTTACCCGCCGATCAACCTCACCACCGATTCGTTGATCACGCCCATCAGCCACATCGGATACAAGCCAATCGCCAGCATCAGCACCAGCAGCGGCGCCAGCGCCAGCGTCTCGGTGCGATTGATGTCGGTCATCTCGGCGTGATGCAGCAGTTCGTGATTGAGCGGGCCATGCAAGACCTTTTGGATTCCCTTCAAGATATATGCGCCCGTCATCAACACGCCGATCATCGACAAGGCCGTGATCAGGGTAAACACCGGCCACGCTCCGCGCACCACCTGAAACTCCGCCGGGAAACCGGCCAATCCAGGCAGCCCCAGATTCGCCATCGCGCTGAACATCATGATGCCGCCATAGATCGGCATCACCGCCCACAGGCCGCCGAGTTTGTTCAGATCGCGCGTGTGCGCCCGATCGTACACGACGCCCACCAGGGCAAACATCGCCGCCGCCGACAGACCGTGCGCAAACATTTGCAGCACTGCGCCGTTGACGGCAATCACCGCGCTGGCTTTGATCGCCGGATCGCTGCTACCAAACGAGGCCGCGGCGACCGCGATGCCCATCACCACGAAGCCCATGTGGCTCACGGATGAATACGCGACCAGCCGCTTGAAATCGTTCTGCCCATAGGCCGCTAACGCCGTAAACACGATCCCGGCCAGCGCCAGGGCCGCCAGAATCACTCCGAAGTGGGCGGCCTGCTCCGGGAAGAACGGCAGCACCAATCGGAGGAAACCGTATGCCCCCAACTTCAACAGCACGCCCGCCAGCAGCATCGAGCCGGCAGTGGGGGCTTCGGTGTGCGCATCGGGCAGCCACGTGTGAAACGGCCAGATCGGCACTTTGATCGCAAACGCGATCACAAACGCCC
>Ga0209450_10001319_pt1 | contig 12461 bp, 13 predicted proteins | sample FrelakmetLWP11LW_FD_187149 | JGI IMG/M metagenome (GOLD analysis project Ga0209450, IMG submission 187149) | Freshwater lake sediment microbial communities from the University of Notre Dame, USA, for methane emissions studies - LWP11 LW (SPAdes)... | ecosystem: Environmental > Aquatic >... | reverse complement strand
GAAGCGGCGCACGCCCTCGCCGATCGAGGTCAGCAGCACCACCGCCGCCACGCCCACCGCGATGCCGAGCGCCGTGAGCAGCGCGCGCATGCGGTGCGCACGCACCGAGTGCCCGGTGAAGCGCACGAGGTCCGCCCCGCGCACGGCTCAGCGCCTCCCCGCCAGCGCGACGACCGGGTCGAGCCGCGCGGCGCGGCGCGCGGGCATGAGCCCGAAGACCACGCCGCTCGCCACGGCGATCAGCAGCGCGAGCACGACCGCCCACGCCGGCGCGCCGACCGGCAGCGCGGGATACACGCGGCCGATCACCCAGTTCACCGCGTAGCCGACCGCGAGCCCGGCAAGCGCCCCTGCCACCGACAACAGCACCGCCTCGGTGAGGAACAGCGCGGTGATCTGCCGGCGCCGCGCGCCGACCGCCTTCAGCAGCCCGATCTCGGCCGTGCGCTGGCTCACCGCGACCAGCATCACGTTCATGATCAGGATACCGGCCACGGCGAGGCTGATCGAGGCGATGCCCGCGAGCGTGAGCGTGAGCGCCGTGAAGATCCGGTCGAAGGTGGCGAGTACCGCGTCCTGGGTGATCACCGTGACGTCCTCCTCGCCCTGGTGGCGCCCGGTGAGCAACCCCAGCACCTCCTGCCGTACACGCGGGGTGGAGTCGCGGTCGCGGGCCTGCACCAGGATGCGGAACAGCGACTCCGTGTTGAACAGCTGCTGCGCGCTGCGCACCGGGATGATGACGAGTTCCTGCAGGTCGAAACCCACCGCCCGGCCCTCGTCGCTCAGCACTCCGATGACGCGGAAGCGCCGCCCGCCGATGCGCACCGAGCCGCCCACGGCCGGTCGATCCGGGAAGAGCTCGCTGCGGACCTTGCTGCCGATGACGCACACCGCCATGTCGCGGTCGAGCTCGCCCGGCGGCAGGAACCGGCCCTGGCCCATCGAGAGGTTGCGCACCACCAGGAAGTCGGCGTTGGTACCGAGCACCGGCACCTCGCGCGAGAGCTGCGCGGCGCTCACCGGCACCGAGCCGATGACGATGGGCGCGATGCGCTCCACGCCGGGCAGCCGCAGCAGAGCCTGCGCATCGCCGAGCGTGAGGTCGCGCGGCGTCTCGCCCGCGAACAGCCCCGGCTGCACGCCGGTGGTCTCCGATCGTCCCGGCAGCACGATCAGCAGGTCGGTGCCGAGCGCCTGGAACTCGCCGGTGACGTAGCGACGCGCGCCCTCGCCGAGCGACGTGAGCACGACCACCGCGGCGACGCCGATCGCCATCGCGACCAGCATCATGGTGCTGCGCAGCCGCGCCCGCAGCAGCGACTCCGCGGCGAGGTGCAGCAGGTCGCCGCTCCTCACGGCGCGGGCCCCGGTGTCGGCTCCTGCGGCCCAGGCGTCGGGGCTGGCGTGGGCGCGTCGTGCACCACGCGGCCGTCGCGCATGCGGATCTGTCGCCGCGAGCGTGCCGAAACCTCGTCGTCGTGCGTGACGACGATGAGCGTTTTCCCGCCGGCGTTCAGCGATTCCAGCGCCGCGAGCACCTCGGCACCCGAGGCGTGGTCGAGGTTGCCGGTGGGCTCGTCGGCCAGCAGCACGGTCGGCCGCATCACCATGGCGCGGGCGATCGCGACGCGCTGGCGCTGGCCGCCGGAGAGCTGGTCCGGCCGGTGGTGGGCGCGGTCGGTGAGGCTGAGCGCCGCGAGGGCTTCGGTCGCGCATATGCGGCGCGCGGCCGGCGCGTGTCCGGCCAGCACCATCGGCAGTTCCACGTTCTCGAAGGCCGTGAGTCGCGGCACGAGGTGGAACGACTGGAAGATGAAGCCGATGCTGCGTGCGCGCAGGCCGGCGAGCGCGTCGTCGTCGAGCTCGGTGGTCTCCTGGCCGTCGAGCCGGTAGCGGCCCTCGCTCGGTCGGTCGAGCAGGCCGATCACGTTGAGCAGGGTCGACTTGCCCGAGCCGCTCGGCCCCATGATCGAGACGTACTCGCCGGCGGCGAAGGCGAGGTTCACGTCGTCGAGCGCCCGCACGAGCTGCTCGCCGACCTGGAAGCGGCGGTGGATGCCCTGGAGCTCGATCACCGGTGTCCCCGCCTCAACGGACCACCGCCGGCACGCCGTCGGTCAGGCCCTCGCGATCGATCGAGATCACCACCCGCGCGCCGGCCTCGAGGCCGCCGGTGACCTCGGTGTACTCCCAGTTGCCGAGCCCGGTGGTCACCTCGCGCACGCGGATGCGGCCGTCCTCGAGCAGGTACACGCGCTTGCCCTCGAGCAGCGCGCGGGTCGGCACGCGCAGCACGTCGGCACGCTCGGCGAGGATCACTTCGATGTCGGCGCTGTAGCCGGGCAGCAGCAGCGCGTCGCCCATGTCGTCCACCTCGGCCTCGACCTCGACCGTGCGCGCCTGCTTCTCGGTGTCGAGCACGTAGGGCGCGACGCGGCGCACGTGCGCGGGGAAGCTGCGGTCGCGGAACGCGTCGAGGCTCACCCGCGCGGGCATGCCCTCGCGCACGCGCGGCGCGTCCACCTCGTCGATGGGCGCGGTGATGTAGATGCAGCTCGTGTCCACCACGTCCACCGCGGGCGGCGTGGGGATGCCCACCGGCGACGGCGTGACGAACTCGCCGAGCTCGCCGTTGATCTCGGCAACGGTGCCGGCGAACGGCGCGCGCAACAGCGTGCGCTCAAGCCGCGCCCGCGCCGCCTCGATGCGCGCCTCGCTGACGCGGATCTGCTCGGCGGCGGCGCGGCAGGCCGCCTCGCGCGCCTCCGCCTCACCCGCGGCGCGCTCGGCGAGCTCGGTCGACACCAGCTTGCGCTCAACGAGACTTGCCAACCGGCCCGATTCGCGACGGGCGACCCGCGCGGCGACGCAGGCCTCCTCGCGACGGGAACGTGCCGCCGCCGCCTCGCGCTCCGTGACCGCAAGCTCGGCGCGGCTGTCCTCGTTCCACAGCTCGAGCAGCACCTGCCCGGCCTGGACGCGATCCCCCTTCTTCACCGGCAGGCGCGCGATCTGGCCGCCGGCCGGCGGCGCGAGCTTGGCGCGCTGGCAGGCCTTCACGGTGCCGGCGCGGGTGTTGGTGACCGTCTCGGCGACCGTCCCGCGTCCCGCCTCGGCCACTTCGACGACGATCGGCTGGGCCCGTCCGAGCCACAGAGCGGCGGCCACGCCGGCAGCCGCGAGGGCCGCGATGATTCCGAACGTGCGCCACTTCATGCATCGCCTCCCGCGCTCCAGGCCCCGCGATTGCAGCACCCTGCCCCGCCCCGGCGCAATTCGGGACCCCCGCGGAGCGTGACGTGCCAGCGAGACTTCGGCCCGCGGCCCGGACTAGACTTGGTTGTATGTCGCCTGACCGAGGTCACGGACCCACCACGCGTCCCCACGGCCGCATGGGGCTCGCGGCGCTCGGCATGCTGCTGGCGGCGACGCTCGCCGCCTGTACGCCATTCCGCCCGCGTCTGCCCGACGAGCCCGGGACCACCACGGACCGCGGCGTCGTGCTGCTGCGCGTGGCCGAGTCGCGCATCGGCACGCCCTACCGCTACGGTGGCGCCGGTCCGGACGCGTTCGACTGCAGCGGGCTCGTCACGTACGCGCACCGCGAGCTCGGCCTGACCGTGCCGCGCACCGCGGCGGAGCAGTTCGCGACGGCCACGCCCGTGCCACGCACCGAGCTGCGCCCCGGCGACCTCGTGTTCTTCCGGCTCGCGGGCCGCGAGGTGAGCCACGTCGGCATTTACGCCGGTGGCAACCGCTTCGTTCATGCGCCGCAAGGCGGCGGGCACGTCCGCATGGCGAGCATCGACGACGAGTACTTCCGCCGCAGTTTCGTCGGTGCGGGCCGGCTGTACCCGGCCCATCCCTAGCGCGGCGCATCGCCGCGCCCTGGGGTCGATCGCGGTCACCGCCGCCGACCGAGCCAGCGCTGCGATTTCTCGAGGTCCAGCAGGTCGCCGGCCGTGCGGAGCCCGAGCCGCTGCGACTGCTCGAGCGCCAGCAGCAGCAGCTGTGCGTTCGCGTACGCATCGGCGATCGCGTGATGCCGCCCGATCGGCGCCAGTCCGAAGTGCTGCGTCCAGTCGTCCAGCGAGTCGTTGGGCGTGTTCGGAAACAGCGCCGGCAGCACGCTGGCGAGGTCCAGGAAGCGCAGGCGCGTGCGGATGCCGAGCCACTCGTGCAGTTCGCGACGCAGCACGGTCGCATCGAACTCGGCGCGGAAGGCGACCGCGATCGAGCCGTCGAGGAACTCGAGGAACGACAGCAGGGCCTCGACGGGTTCCGCGCCTGCGCGCTGCTCCTGGCCGCCGATCTGGTGGATCAGTATGTTGTCGACCCGGCTTTCGTGCTCCTGGCGCACTACGACCTCGAAGCTGTCGCGGTGGCGGACCGTGCGCCCCGCCACCGCGATGCCGCCGATCGAGATGATCCGGTCGGAGTGCATGTCGGGCCCGGTGGTCTCGAGGTCCATAGCCACGAGTCGCGTCAGCGCGAACAGGCCCGACGTGATGCTGCGATCCTCGCGCGCGCGCAGTCTCGAGCGCACGCGCAGGGCATCGAGGCGCGACCGCACGTCCGCCGGCAGCGAGCCACGGATGCGCCGGCGCGCGATCGATTCCCAGAACGATAGCCGCATCTGCGCGAGCCAGTCCGTCCGGCGCTACTGCCCGAGGGCCCGCTCGAGCTGGGCCTGCAGCAGGCGCGCCTGCCGGAACGATTCCTTCAGCATCCGCTGGTCGAGGTCGTTGAGTGCATATGGGTCGATCCGGTTGACGGCCGCGTGCGGCTTCGCCGCCGCGGCCGACGCCGGGTCGCGCGGTTCCACGTCGAGCTCGCCGCGCTGGGCGCGCAGGCGCAGCAGCTGCAGGAAGTGGTAACCCTCCACGGCCGACTTCGTCTCGCGCTCGTCGATGCCGAGGCGTCGCCCGGCCAGCCGCAGCCGCTGCGACGTATTGGTTTCCGTGATTCCCAGCCCGAGGGCGAAGGCGCGCGCCGCATCGACGTAGATGCGCGTGCCGTGCGACTTCAGGTCGAGCGTCCCGGCGTGCTCGCCGTCGTCCGTGCGGAACTTCCGGATCCTCCCGAGCGGGGGTTCGGCCTGGAGCGCGTTGGCGACGAGCATGCGCAGGAACAGCCGGTTGCCGGGCGCGAGGTCACGCAACCAGGCACGCAGGTTCTCGGCCAGCCCGACGTTGCCGGCCAGGGCCCGGAAGTCGAAGAATATGTTGGCACCGAGGAGCGCCTCGGGCGTGGGTTCGCGGATCCAGCCTGCGAACCTCTCGCGCCACTCCGCGGCTTCGAGACAGTGCTCGGGATTGCTGGCCATGATGTTGCCCGGGCACAGCGGGAACCCGAGCTCCGCCAGGCCATCGTTCGCGGCGCGCGCGAACTCCAGCAGTTCCCTGCGCACGCCGGTGATCTCGGACGCCTCGCAGTAGAACAGGATCGCGTTGTCCTGGTCGGTCACCACGGTCTGCTCGCGCCGTCCCTCGCTGCCGACCGACAGCCAGCACCAGTCGACGTCGTCGAGCTCGTACTCCGGCAGCAGCAGGTCGAACAACCGGTGCGTGAGCGCATCGTTCAACGAGGTGATCGTGTGCGTGAGCGGCTCGGCGGCCGCGCCCTGCGCCACGAGGTTGTCGGTCAGGGATTCGATGTCGGACACGACCCGCTTGAGGCCGGCGATGTCTCGCGCCGCGCGCGTGGACTGCAGGACGTTGCGCATGGTCACGCGCTGCAGCGCGAACAGGTCGCGCTCCGACACGACGCCGACGAGGCGCCCTTCCCGGGTCACCATCAGCTGGTGGAACCCGTGCTGCGCCATGTGCGCCAAAGCCTCCTGTGCGGTGGCCATCTCGTCGAGGGTGCCCGGGTTGTGGGTCATCACGGACGCGATCGGCGCGGCGAGATCGACGCCTTCGAGAACCACACGGCTCAGCAGGTCGGTCTGGGTGAAGATCCCGACCGGCCGCTGTGCCGCGTCGACGACGGCGATGCCGCTGAGGTGCTCGCGGCGCATGACCTCGAGCGCCTCGCGTATGGACGCCCCGGTCTCGCAGAACACCGGCGCGCGGCGCACCACGTTGCGCAGGGGTTCGAGGAGCGTGCGCTGCTCCACGACCCGCTGCCCGAAGTTCTGCCGCAGGTGTCCGAGCGAGTGCTGCACGATGCCGGCAAGCACCTGCGTGCAGAACCCCTCGAACGCGGGTGAGGCCTGCCGCAGCGCCTCGAAGTCCTCGCGCGGCAGCTTGTAGCAGAAGACGTCCTCGGTCGCGTCGAAACGGCGCGTGCCGGCCGAGCCCGCGGCCAGCGCAGCCACCGGGAAGCACTCACCGGGACCGCGGACCTCGTCGACGCCCGCCACCGCCATGTTGTGCACGCGAACGTGGCCGCGCTGGATGACGTAGAGATTGCTCGCCATCCCGTCCGCGGGATTGACGATGGTCGTGCCGACGGGGAAGTACGCGAGCTGCGCGCGCTCGGCGATGAACTCGAGGTCCCGGCGAGCCATGCGCGAGAACGGCTCGTGGTTGCGCAGGAAGCGCAGCGTCGACTCGACGATCAGGGCGGGTGCAGCCATTCGGGGAAAGCTACACCCGCCCTGCCGTCACTGAACAGTCGGCCTCAGTGCGAGGACGCCTTGGACACCAGGATGCCGGTGTTCTGCCGCGCGTACACCTCCGGCCACATGGCCAGCGAGCGCCGGTCCGGGAACAGCAGCGACCCGAGCAGCACCGCCAGGAACCCGAGCGGGATCGAGATGATGCCCGGGTTCTTGAGCGTGAACAGCGGCTTCTCGAGGCCCATCAGCGAGGTCGTCTTGCCCTCGACCTTGGCCACGTCGTCCCTGGCCTTCGTCACCGCCTTGTCGAGCGCGGCGATCTCGGTGTTGGCCTTGGCGATCGCCGCTGCGTCGCCCGAGGCCAGCGCCGCCTCGATGGCCGAGCGCTTGGCGGCCTCGCCGTCGAACACCTTCTGCGCGGTCTCGCGGACGGCGTTCGGGTAGGTCACGTTCGGCGAGACGAGCGTGAGGAACACGGCCGTCAGCGTGCCGACCACCATGCCGAGCACGATGCCGCCCGTGCTGCACGTCTTCCAGTACAGCGTGAGCAGGACGCAGGGGAAGTTGGCCGAGGCCGCCACCGCGAAGGCGAGCGCCACGAGGTGCGCGACGTTCTGGCCCTTGGCCGCGATGCCGATCGTGATCGCCATGGCACCCACGATCACCGTGGCGATGCGCGCCGCGCGAACCTGCTGCTGCGGCGGCACGACGTCGCCGCCGTGGTACACGCCGACGTAGAGGTCGTGCGCGATCGCCGAGGCCGCCGCGAGCACCAGGCCCGCGACCACCGCCACGATCGTGGCGAAGGCCACCGCCGACACGAAGGCCAGCATGAGGTTGCCGAGGAACGACTCGGGGCCGCCGCCGAGGAACTGGGCGAGCAGCGGACCGGCCATGTTGCCGCCGGCGTCCACCGCGGCGATCGCCTGCGGGCCAACGTGCTTCGCGGCGCCGAAGCCGAGGAACAGCGTCAGCACGTAGAAGCCGCCGATGATGGCCATCGCCCACACCACCGACTTGCGCGCCTGCTGGGCGGTCGGAACGGTGAAGAACCGCATCAGGATGTGCGGGAGACCGGCGGTGCCGAACACCAGCGCCATGCCGAGCGAGATCTGGTCGATCGGGTTCTTGAAGTACAGCCCCGGTTCGAGGAAGCGCTGGCCGAGCTCGGCCGCCGTCATGTTCTTCGCCGGGTCGCCGATCAGCGTGGCCACCCTGGTCTGCACCTTCGGGTCGCCCACGACGTCGGCGAGGAACCCGGGCAGCGAGAAGCCGTAGGGAATCCACACGAGCATCACCAGGATCAGCGACGCGGCGACCAGCAGGATCGCCTTGATGATCTGCACCCAGGTCGTGGCGACCATGCCGCCGAACATGACGTAGGCCAGCATCAGCACGCCGACCGCGATCACGGAGTACTCGTAGTCTATGCCGATCAGGGTCTTGACGAGCACGCCGCCGCCGACCATCTGCGCGGTCAGGTAGAAGGTCGAGACGGTGATGACCGACAGCGAGCCCACGATGCGCATCGCCTTCGGGTTGTTGCGGTAGGCGAGGATGTCCGGCAGCGTGTACTTGCCGATGTTGCGGCAGGGCTCGGCGATCAGCAGCAGCACGGTGATGTAGGCCACCAGCCAGCCAACCGAGTACATGAAGCCGTCGTAGCCGTACTGCGAGATCAGGCCTGCGATGCCGAGGAACGACGCGGCCGAGAGGTAGTCACCCGCGATCGCCCAGCCGTTCTGGATGCCCGTGACGCCGCCGCCCGCGACGTAGAAGTCGGAGGCCGACTTCACGCGCTTGGCCGCGAGGTAGGTGACGTACATCGTGAGCCCGATGATCGCCGCGAACACGGCGAAGGTCAGCCAGCGGTACTGCGGTGCGACCGCGCCCTGCGCGAATGCGGTGCCGCTCGAGAGGACGAGCGCGCCGGCGAGTGCCGCGGCGGTCCAGCGGCGATGCTGTGCGTTCATGGCTCAGGACCTCCCCGGCGACTGGTAGGTGGCGGCGATCTCGGCCGCCGCGCGGTCGAACTCGGCGCCGGCGCGGCGCGAGTAGTAGAACGCGATCAGCCAGGCGACCACGAACTGGCTCAGCGCGAACAGCAGCCCGAAGTTGACGACGCCCCAGACCTTGGTCTTGTAGAGGTCCTGGAAGTAGGCCGCGCCGATCGGGAGCAGGAAGTAGAAGACCACCGAGAAAACCATCAGTCCCGTGAGGAACGCCTGCTTTCTTCGGTGTAGCGCGTGAAAGCGCGGATCTGCGATGACCGCATTCCAGTCGATGTCTGATCCATTGGCCATGGGTTTCTCCTCGTTGTGCCCGCGGGCCCACTTCTCACCCGGGGCCAATCTAGCAAGGGCCCGCGGCGGACCCTCTGCGACATTGGTCGTAGGGAGCGGCTCTGGCGGCCCGGGCGCATACGACCTTGGTCGCAGGCCGGGTGCCCTAAACTAGCCTGGCGCGCCTCAGGGGCGCCGCGAACCCGGCGGAGGCAAGCGGAGAACGGCCATGACGGACAACCCCCATCGCGGCTCGCGCCTGAGACTCCTGCGCGACGTGCTGGTGTTCCAGGTCAAGTTGGGCGCGGAAGCACTGCTGGACATCACGCTCATCCCGGTGTCGCTCGTGGCGGCGGGCATGGACCTGCTGCGCGGGAACTGGCGACAGCCGCGGTGGTTCCATGCCGTGCTGCGGTTCGGCGAACGCTGCGAGCGCCGGATCGACCTCTGGGGCGTGAGAGCAGACGGGACCGCTGTCGACCTCGAGATCGACGCGGTCATGCGCAGCATCGAGACGCTGGTCCGCCAACCCGGCACGGGACCCAGGAAGGTGCGCGAACTGCGGCGCTGGGCCGCGATTAGGCTTGCCCCGGGTGGCGACAACGAGCCGCAGCCTCCCAGGCGCGGTGACGACGCTGCGGGCTGAGCCAGGCTTGGGTGGCGAGTGGCGCGCGAGTGCCAACCGCACCACGGCGGAGTGTTTGCATTTGTGGACTGATCCGACAAATTCCCGCGGTGCGCCAGAACCCGCCTTCTTTGAAGCTTGCGGTCCGCCGGTGCTAGAGTCCGCTCGTGGCTACGCCCAAAGAAGATCTCGTCCGCTTGCTGCAGCAGCAACGCGACGACAGTTCGCATGAGGAACTGGTCCGGGAGTTGGCGTTCTGCGTAATGGTCGAGCGTGGCCTTGCCGATTCCGATGCCCGTCGCGTCGTCCCCGAAGACGAAATGGCCCATCGGATCCGGCAATGGCGCAAGTAGCCTGGACCGCCGAAGCGCAACTCTGGCTGCGCGACATCCACGACTACATCGCCACCGATAACCCAGCCGCAGCCGAGCGCGTCGCTGTTGCCAATCACGCTTCCGTGCAGGTGTTGCAGGAGCACCCGAGGCTCGGACAGCGGTACCGCTACGCGACCGGACGGGTCTTCCATGGGGCGCTTCCCATCGAGCGCTATCTGCTTTGACTCCGTGCGTGGCGACCACTCGGCCACAATTGCGGTCATGAAGGACTCGAGCCAACCGACGGTCGCTACCGATCGTGCGGGGCGCCTGCTGATCCTGGTGCTGCTCACGATGATGGCCTTTGCGGCAAACTCGATCCTCTGCCGCCAGGCGCTCGGTTTGGTACTCGTCGAAGATCGCATTCCAGTGCCGCATCATGAGTTCGAGCAACTCCGTCGCCTCGGACTCGCTCTCGAAGGCGTCCTCGTCGGCCGTTTCCCCACCTCACACCACGTGCAGGTATTCGCTTGGCATCACCGTGTCGGGCCCCGCGATCAGCGCGCAGAACAACCCGTCGAGCCCCTCGAGCGTCAATCGATCCGGGTTCTTGAGTCCGCGCAGGAAAGTGCCGAGCCGTTCGAGTTCGGCGTCAGTCAACGGTTCACGGCCTGGACGCATCGTCGTCATAGCGCGGATGGACTCATCCGTCGGCCCCTGCGGGGACGGCACCCGGGCCTGCTTCGTTGAGCAGCGCGATGTAGGGCGCGTAGCGCGATCACGCTGCGCAGCCGCGCCAGTCCGTGTTTCCCGCGCGTACGTAGTTGACCACTTCATCCACGTCGCGCGGCAGGCGCTGGTTGAATAATCCGGCCTCGGCCGCGAGCAGGTCCTACAGTGAGTTCTGCGTGCCCTCGATCGGGCTCGAGAGCACTGCCGGAGTTGATGGGCGTATCACGAGCACCTGCAGGCGGTGCGCGACCGCGGAGGGTTCGGCAATGTGAGGACCGAACCGTCGAGCCGCCCGAGTGCGCGGTCGGCGGCCGAAAGCAGACCCTGCAATTCGCCGGCCAGCGCCACGACGGGCTGCGGCGGTAGGGCCGCCGGCATGAAGGCGCGGTATCCCATCGGCTGGGTGATGTACGGTCCTGCCCGGGTCGAGGCGATGGCGCTACTCGCCATAAGGGTCACTGCCTTTCATAAGGGGCCAGATCACGGCCACATGATAGGCAGCGTTTAACAAGGGTGGAAGCCGTCGGCCTTGTCTTACCTTCCGCCGCGCACCGCCGCTCAGACCACCGAGACCTCGAGGCCGACGTCGATGTTGCCGCGCGTCGCGTTCGAGTACGGGCAGACCTGGTGCGCCGCGGCCACCAGCTTCTCGGCATCGGCCAGCGAGAGCCCGCCGACCGTCGCCACGAGACTGGCGACCAGTCCGAAGCCACCGGCCTCGCGCGGCCCGATCGCGACGTTGGCGCGGATCTCGAGCGAGCTGGGCCGCAGGCCCTTCGTCGCCGCCAATGTCTTCTTCGACGTGCCACTGCCGAAGGTCGGCGATGCACGTGCGTTGCTGCTCGATCGCCTGCGGCAGATTCACGCGCAGGGGTGGCACCCCTCCTGCAGGCTGCATGCGGACGGCACCCGGCATCCCTACGTCGCACGCAACGGGGGCGGGTACACGCTCGAGGCGCTGTTCGACATCATTCCCAATGGCAGGGCCGAACCGGACTTCCACGGTTGGGAACTGAAGGCCTGCGGCTCGGACCGCGTGACGTTGATGACTCCGGAACCGGATTCCGGTTATTACGGCACCAAGGGTGCTGAGGCATTTGTGCGCCGTTACGGTCACGTCGCGGACGGTGATACGCGGTATCGCGAGTCGCCCGTGGTTCTGACCACGTTGGACGCTGCACCACCGCAATGCACCATTCCTTGCGGAGGTACGGCCGCTTATGGAGGACTTTGCACAGGGTTCTTCAGCGGTTCATCCGCTCCTCCACCAGGTTCGCCACCACCGACGGATCGGCCAGCGTCGAGATGTCGCCGAGCTGGTCGTGCTCGTTGGCGGCGATCTTGCGCAGGATGCGTCGCATGATCTTGCCGGAGCGCGTCTTCGGCAGCCCCGGCGCCCACTGGATGAAGTCTGGCGTCGCGATCGGGCCGATCTCGCGTCGCACCCACTCGCGCAGCTCCTTGCGCAGCGCCTCGGTCGGCTCCGCATCGAACACCAGCGTGACATAGGCGTAGATACCCTGGCCCTTGATGTCGTGCGGGCAGCCGACCACGGCCGCCTCCGCCACCTTCGCGTGCGCGACGAGCGCGCTCTCGACCTCGGCCGTGCCGAGGCGGTGCCCGGCGACGTTCAGCACGTCGTCGACGCGGCCGGTGATCCAGTAGTAGCCGTCCTCGTCGCGCTTGGCGCCGTCGCCGGTGAAGTAGCGGCCGGGGAACGTCCGAAAATACGTATCGATGAAGCGCTGGTGATCGCCGAACACCGTGCGCATCTGGCCGGGCCAGCTGTCGGTGATCACGAGGTTGCCCTCGCAGGCGCCCTGCTGCACGTAGCCCTCGTTGTCGACGATGGCCGGCTGGACGCCGAAGAACGGCAGCGTCGCCGAGCCCGGCTTCTGAGCGATCGCGCCCGGCAGCGGCGTGATCAGGATGCCGCCGGTCTC
>Ga0209450_10001317_pt1 | contig 12473 bp, 14 predicted proteins | sample FrelakmetLWP11LW_FD_187149 | JGI IMG/M metagenome (GOLD analysis project Ga0209450, IMG submission 187149) | Freshwater lake sediment microbial communities from the University of Notre Dame, USA, for methane emissions studies - LWP11 LW (SPAdes)... | ecosystem: Environmental > Aquatic >... | reverse complement strand
TCAGCCATAATCGGCCTGCCGGGCGTACCATGAACTTTCCGGAGGGCAAGATGAACAGGGGCATGAGGGTGGTAATCACCGCCGCGGAGAGGGTGAGCAAGCTTCCTCCCTACCTTTTCGCGGAGATCGACAGGCAGAAGACCGCAGCCCGCAGACGGGGAGTGGATCTCATTGATTTCGGCATCGGCGATCCGGACATGCCGACGCCCGCAAACATAGTCGAAGCCGCACGGGAGGCCGTGACCGACCCGGCCTGCCACAGGTACCCGGCCGGCGCCGGCAGCCAGCTCTTCCTTGATGCGGCCTCTGCCTGGATGAAGGACCAGTTCGGGGTCGAGACAGGCGAGGACATCTCGTTAGCCTCGGTCATCGGCACGAAGGAAGGTCTGGCGCACGTTCCTCTGTTCTTCTGCAACCCCGGGGACATCGTTCTCGTACCCAATCCGGGCTACCCGGTATACAGGGCTTCTGCCATCCTGGCCGATGCCATCCCGATCGATCTGCCGCTCCTCCCCGAGAACGGATTCCTCCCGGACCTCTCCTCGGTAAGCGGCGAGGTGCTCGGCCGGGCGAGGATGATCTTCCTCAACTATCCCAACAATCCGACCGGCGCGGTGATGGACCTGGACGACATGCAGCGCATCGTCGAATGGGCCCGCAGGGAGGACATCCTCATCGTCAGCGACAACTCCTACAGCCATATGAGGTTCGACGGGAAGCCCCCGCTCTCATTCCTGCAGATCCCGGGATCTGCAGATGTCTGCCTTGAGTTCCACAGCCTCTCGAAGACGTTCAACATGACCGGATGGAGGGTGGGCTTCATCGCCGGCGGCACGCGGCTGGTGCAGACCTTCAGCAGCGTGAAGGAGAACATAGACTCAGGCGTCTTCACGGCCGTCCAGAGGGCCGCCGCCACCGCGCTGGGCTCTTTCGACCCCGGGCTGTTCGACGTCTACTCCAGAAGGCGCGACATACTGGTCGAGGGTCTCAGGAAGCTCGACTGGGAAGTATTCGACTCTTCAGGTACCTTCTACGTATGGGTGAGGCTGCCGAAGGGTACGGACTCCATGAAGTTTGCCAGGAAGCTCATCAACCATGCAGGCATCGTGGTTACCCCCGGAAGCGGTTTCGGAACCTACGGTGAAGGGTACATCCGGCTCGCCCTGACGATTCCGGAGGAATCCATCATCAAGGCCATCGGCAGGCTGGAGCAGAAAGAGCTCTTCAGCCACCGGATCAAGGCATGGCTGAAGAAGGCAGGAGAATGAGCGTCATCGCCTCACTGGAGCTTCAGGGTCTTGTTCTGAGGCTGCGGCTCGGCGTTCTCCCGGTCGAGAAGATCTCGGAGAGGGATGTCCCGGTGGACCTCTCATGGACCGGACCTCACGCCGGCGGCGCTCCGTTCGACTATGCCGATGTCGTCCGCACGGCATCACGCTTTTCAGGGGCCTGCTTCGACCTCGTCGAGGACCTGGCTGAAGCGCTCCTCGGCGCACTGACCGACGAGTTTCCTGCCGGTACCTGGCGCGTCAGCGTGAGGAAGGCATGGCCGCCGGTGAATCCTCCTGTGGAAAGCGTTGCCTTCACGCTCGAAGGAGGGGGATACGCCTGACTTTGCGGTCGGCATGGGCAGCAACGCCGGGGACAGGGGCGGAAGCCTCCTCAGCGCCGCGACATTCCTTGCCGCAAGCCCTGGTGTATCAGGCCTGCGGTTCTCCGGAATCTATGAATCCGAACCGTGGGGCGACGTCGATGGCGGTCCGTTCCTGAACTGCGTAGCCGCCGGGAGGTTCAGCGGGGCTCCCCTCGGGCTCCTTTCCATCTGCAGGGAGGCCGAACTCCTGGCCGGCTCGACGACCGAGAAGCTCGGAGCCGCCAGGAAACTGGATCTGGACATCCTCTGCATGGAGGGAATCGTGAGTTCCGAGCCCGTTCTGAGCCTTCCCCATCCGCGTCTGGCGCTGAGGCGGTTCGTGCTCGTGCCCCTGGCGGAGGTCTGGCCGGGGGAGGTTCCAGGGCTTGGTGAATCTCCAGCCCGGCTGCTCCTGACCTGTCCCGACGAGGGGACTGTCAGGCCGGTAGCTCCACAGCCGCCGCCCGGCGCTCTGTGGGAGGGCAGCTTCTGATGGCCGACCTTCGCTATGTGGTCGTCGAGGGTCCGATCGGCGTCGGCAAGACCACCCTGACCGCTCTGTTGGCGGAGCACTGGAGGGCCGAGGCTCTGCTGGAAGAGGTCGAGGAGAACCCGTTCCTCTCGAAGTTCTACAGGGACAGGGCGGCCTGGGCCTTCCAGACCCAGATCTTCTTCATGCTGGGCAGATACAGGCAGCAGATGGAGCTCGCCCAGCTCAACCTCTTCCGGGAGAAAGTCGTCGCGGACTACATGTTCGCCAAGGACAGGATATTCGCTTCCATCAACCTCACGGAGGACGAGTATGCGCTGTACGGCCGGCTGGCCGGCATCCTGTGCGAGGGTATGCCGCAACCGGACCTTGTTGTATATCTTCAGGCGTCTACAGATACGCTGTTGCGAAGGATTTCCGGCAGGGGAAGACCGTTCGAGACCGACATCGGCCGGTCGTACCTCGAAAGGCTCACGGATGCCTACAACGACTATTTCTTCCGTGCCAGGATGCACCCGACGCTCGTCGTGAACTCCGACCACGCCGACTTCAGACGGAAGGGCAATGATTTCTCCGGTCTGCTGGAGGCCATCGGGGAGCACTCGGGCGGGGTGGAGACCTACGTCCCCAGGTTCGGAGCCCGCCGGTGAGCGGCGTCGTCGTGCTCCGTACCCCCGAGTCGGTGGAGCGCACGGTCAGTTCCTGGCGCAGGATGGGGCATACGGTCGCGCTGGTGCCCACCATGGGCGCCCTTCATGAAGGGCATATCAGCCTTGTCTCGATCGCCAGGAAGCGCTGCAAGAGGGTCATCGTATCGATCTTCGTCAACCCTGCCCAGTTCGCCCCCGGGGAGGACTTCATGGAGTACCCCCGATCCTTCGAGGACGACCGCGCCAAACTGGAGGAGTCCGGCGCCCATGCGGTGTTCGTCCCCGATGAGCACATGATCTATCCGATGGGATTTTCGACGACTGTGGAAGTCTCCGGGATCACGGATTCCCTGTGCGGCCGGTTCAGGCCGGGCCACTTCAACGGCGTCAGCACCGTATGCGCGGTCCTGTTCGGCATGGTGAAGCCCGACGTGGTGGTCTTCGGACGCAAGGACGCGCAGCAGCTGGCGGTGATCAGGCGGATGGTCCGAGACCTGTGGATGGGTCTGGAAGTCGTGTCCGGACCCACGCTCAGGGAAGCCGACGGGCTGGCAATGAGCTCCCGGAACAGGTATCTTAGGGATGAGGAGCGAAGGCAGGCCACGGCCCTCTACAGGGGTCTCATGAGATCGGCGCAGTTCGCCGCGGAAGGCGAGCGGAACGCGGAGCGTCTCATTGCCAGGGCCATGGAGACCATCGAGAGCTCCCCGCTTCTCACAGTCCAGTATCTCGAGCTGGTGGATCCGTTCTCGCTGAAGCCTCTCAAACGGCTGAAGGCGAAGGGTCTTCTGGCAGTGGCTGCACATGTCGGAAAAACACGACTGATCGACAACGTGATGATCGGTCCATCGGGTGCCGTAGAGGAGGATTAGACGTGTTCAGGTGCTTCCTCGGAGCCAAGCTGCACAGAATGGTCGTCACCGGCGCCGAGCTCGATTACATCGGCTCCATTACTGTGGATACCGATCTGCTCGATCTCTCCGGCATCCGGCCCGGTGAGCGGGTCCAGGTCGCCGACCTCTCGAACGGAGAGCGCTTCGAGACCTACGTCATCGAGGGGGAGCCCGGAAGCGGTACTGTCTGCGTGAACGGCGCAGCTGCCCGGATGGTGCGCGCCGGCGACAGGGTGATCGTCCTCCAGTACGCCTGGGTAGGCAACGACGAGGAGCCGCCCGTCCCGAGGGTTGTGGTGGCCGACGACAGCAACCTGAATCCTCGACTGCTTTATTCATGAGCGCATGCATCATCCTCGCGGCCGGGCAGGGCAAGAGGATGAGGTCGCCCCTTCCCAAGGTAGCCCATCCGGTGCTCGGCGTTCCCATGGTTCTCCGGGTGATAAGGCAGGCACTTGCAGCCGGGCTGGATCGGCCTGTCGTCGTCATCGGCTCCGGCCGTGAGCTTGTCAAGCCTCTGCTTGACGCAGAGGGAGTGCCCTGGGTCGTTCAGGAGGAGCAGCGCGGGACTGCGCATGCGGTCTCCTGCGGACTCTCAGGGGTCGGCTCGGAGAGTGTCGTGGTGCTTCTGGGCGATGTGCCGCTGCTTCGCAGCAGGACCATCACCCATCTGGAGGCAAGGCGGAGGGAATCGGGCGCCGGAGTGGCGGTTCTCACCACCGTTCCCCCCGATCCCGCAGGCTACGGCAGGATGATCGTCGAGGACGGAAGGCTCCGGAGGATCGTCGAGGAGCGGGATGCGACCCCGGAGCAGCGGGCCATCAGGGAGATCAACACCGGCCTGATGGCCTTCGACGGGAAGCTCCTGCCCTCCATGCTCGCCCGGATCACTCCCGACAACGATCAGGGAGAGTACTACCTCACCGATGCCGTGGAGGTAGCCTGGTCGATGGGCGCGGAGTGCATCGCTGTCCGCGCCGAGGACTGGCGGGAGGTGGCCGGCGTGAATGACCGTGTCCAGCTGGCCGAGGCAACCGCGAATCTGAGGATGACCGTCGTCAGGGAACTGCTCATGGCTGGAGTCGACATCCCCGATGCGGATTCCGTCTGGATCGAGGAGACCGTGGTCATCGGCGAAGGCGTGCGGGTCGGCCGGGGATGCAGGCTGTCCGGTCGCACCGTAATCGGCGACGGATGCTCTCTCGGAGACGGTTGCGTGCTGACATCCGCGATACTGCCGCCTGGTACGACGCTCGACCCCTTCACCGTCATCGGGAAGCACGGCTCGTGAGACGGCTCTGGGCACCCTGGAGGTACTCCTACGTCAGCGGACCCGCATGCGCTGATGAGTGCGTGCTCTGCAGAATATGCGCCACCCCCGGGGAGGACCGGGATCATTTCGTCCTGAAAAGGACCGGCGACCTCCTGGTGCTGCTCAACAGGTACCCTTACATCAACGGCCACATGATGGTCGTCCCCGTCCGGCATGTTCCCGATCTGTCAGCGCTCGAACCCGCCGAGAGGGCGGCGATCATCGAGATGCTCGCCTCATGCGAGAAGGCACTTTCCGAAGGCCTCCACTGCCAGGGGATGAACGGCGGATGGAACATCGGCGCCTGTGCCGGTGCGGGAATCCCAGGCCACATTCACATGCATCTCCTTCCCAGGTGGTCGGGTGATGTGAACTTCATGAGCGCGGTTGCAGGTACCCGGGTCATGTCGGCCTCGCTCGAGCAGAGCTATGCGAGCCTGCTCCCTTACTTCCTCAGGGAGGAAGGTCCATGACCGCCAGGCGCTTCCCATGGAGGCTGGCCATTGCCGGGCTGGCGGTTGCCGTAATCGCCGTGACCCTTCTGGTCCCGCCCCCGGACGCGGATCCCCCCTCTTCTCAGGATCAGGCCGGCGCTTCCGCGGCGGAGGATTCAGTCAGCACACCCGCCGAGGTCATGAGAGTCCCGGACACGATCCGGGTGAAGGTTCTGAACGGCACGGAGACATCAGGGCTGGCAAGCAGGACGCAGTCTCAGCTCTTCTCGATGCCCCGCGACTCCGTCGTCATCCTGACGCCGTGGGATCCTTCTGATGCCCCTCAGAAACCGTTCACCGAGACGGTGATCGTCTCGCACCTGACGGACAGGTCCGCCGCGATGGTGATCGCCGACTGTCTGGGTCTGCCCGACAGCAACATAGTCTGGGAAGTCAACCCCGCACCCGCCACCGATCCGGCCGCGGAACTGCCCGATGTCACGGTCTACATCGGCGACGACATGTACGCTGACTCCCACGGCAGTGATTGACCAGGGATGGTCAGGCACCACGACGGAGGTATTACTTGAGCGATAACATCCTTGACGCCATGGTGGAAGCGATCCACCAGCGGCACGGGTTCGACGTTGTGGCGCTCGACATGAGCTCGGTGCCGCTCACCATGGAGGCATTCCTCATCTGCTCCGCGGAGAACCGGATTCAGGCCAGGGCCATCTCCGATCACCTGGAGAGGACGGCGAGGGCCATCGGATTCCGCAGCCACCACGTCGAGGGCTACGACGAGGGGAGCTGGATACTGCTGGACTATGTCGACCTGGTGGTGCACATCTTCCTCCCTGAGACCAGGAGCTACTACAACCTGGAGATGCTCTGGAGCGATCTCCCCAGGAATGAGTACGACGACGGGGAGGCGTCTTCTGATGATGGATCCCCGGGCTCTCAGGACTAGCCTCGCCGGGGTGGTGGACGCCCTCCTCAGGGAGAACTGGGGGCAGCTCGTGCCTCCCGGATACCAGGTCCGCGTGGACTTTGCGGATGACCTGAGATTCGGGGATCTGAGCTGCCGGGCTGCGCTGGAGCTCGCCTCCGCCCTCAGACAGCCGCCCGTAACGACCGCGAGGAGGGTGGCCGATGCCCTCGCAGGAACCCTTCCGGAGATCTCCTCCGTCACCGTGGACGGCCCCGGTTTCCTGAACTTCAGGCTGTCCACCGACTACCTCGTCTCGGTCTGCCGGTCCCTGGCCTCGGACGGGCTGGGTCCGCTCCTTCCCCGGCACGGGGAGGGGAGGCGCGCCCTCGTCGAGTACGTCAGCTCAAACCCCACGGGTCCGCTCACCGTCGGGCACTGCCGTCAGGCAGTTCTCGGGGAGTCGATCTGCCGCCTTCTCGAGAGCGTAGGGTGGACCGTGTCCCGGGAGTACTACTTCAACGATGCCGGGAGGCAGATGGAGCTGCTCGGCCGCTCCCTCGCCGCCAGGTACGACGAGGCCAGGGGTCTGGAGGCCGTCATCCCGGAGGGCGGCTACAATGGCGACTACATCTCCGGCTGGGGCTCGGAGCTGCTGGATGAGCGCGGTGAAGGGCTCTCCTGGGCGGCCGACGGAGTCCTTTTCGTCACGTCCGCCAGGGATCGCGCGATGGAGATGATCCTCCGCGACCTTGACCTGCTGGGAATCCGTTTTGATCGCTTTTTCAGCGAGAGCGAGCTCATCCCGGACAGGGTGGAGGAAGTGATCGCCAGGTTCCGGGCGGTGCAGACCGATGCCGGACCGCTTGCCTTCGACGACCCCGACGGATCCGGCAAGGTCTGGCTGAGGCTGACAGCCCTCGGCCGGCCGGAGGACCGGGTCATCGTCCGGGACAACGGGATGTACACCTACCGCATCCCGGACATCGCATACCATGTGGACAAGTTCGGCAGGGGCTACGACCTGATGGTGGACGTCTTCGGCTCGGACCACCTCGACACCAGCCGTGACGTCAGGACCGCCCTCGAGATCCTTCTCGGCGCGGAGGAAGTGGATCGACGGCTCAGGGTCGTGATCCACCAGTTCGTCACCTTGCTGAGATCGGGGGGGAAGGTGAAGATGTCCACGCGGGCAGGGGAGTTCGTCACGCTGGAGGAGCTCGTGCGCGAAGTCGGCTCCGTGGACGTGACGAGGTACCTCTTCCTGACGAGACGGGCGGAGTCGCATATGGACTTTGATCTGGATCTCGCGAAGACGCAGTCCCCCGAAAACCCCGTCTACTATGTGCAATACGCGCACGCCAGGATCAGCGGGATCCTCCGCGCCGCGGAGGAAGCAGGCATAAACACGGGGGAGCCGGATCCGGCAGAGATCTCCGGGCTGCTCGACGGGGAGCATGAGCGTGAACTGATGAGGCTCCTCGAATCCCTGCCATGCAGGACCGCCGAAGCCGCGGACGCCCTCGAACCCCACAGGATCACCGAGCTCCTCGCAGAGCTCGCCACCGGTTTCCACAGGTTCTACCAGCACCTGAGGGTGGTCGACCCTGCCGCCCCGCTCCTCTCCTCCGCGAGGCTCCTCCTCTGCCGTGCATGCCGGAGAGGTCTCGAGGGACTGCTTGAAATACTCGGGGTGGAAGCCCCGGACAGGATGTAACCTGCCGGCTGATCGCTGTGCAGAAGAGAACCAGAGGAGGATCATGGCGCTTTTAGTAGTAGGATCCGTTGCTCTTGATACTATCACTACTCCAGCAGGCAAAGTCGAGGAGACCCTCGGCGGCTCGGCGGTCTACTTCTCCCTCGGCGCATGCTGCTTCGACTCGGTAAGGGTCGTCGGAGTGGTGGGTCCGGATTTCCCTGTCTCCGAGAAGAAGTTCATGGGCGACCGCGGCATAGACATCCGGGGGCTGATGACCGGCCAGGGACCCACTTTCCGCTGGGAAGGGGTCTACGGTCAGGAATTCGGTGATGCCAGGACCATACGAACGGAGCTGGGAGTCTTCGCAAGCTTCCAGCCGAAGCTGCCGGAAAGCTACGCCACGACACCATGCATCTTCCTTGCTAACATCGATCCGGCGCTTCAGCTCGATGTGCTCGACCAGATCGTGAATCCCCGATGGGTTGCGGTCGATACGATGAACCTCTGGATCGACCAGCAGCGCGAGAAGCTCATGGAGGTCCTGCGCAGGGTGGACATCGTCTTCGTCAACGCATCGGAGGCCAGACAGCTCTCCGGAAGGCGCAACCTCTTCGAGGCGGCAGCATTCATCCTGGACCTGGGTCCGAGGTTCGCCGTCATCAAGATGGGTGCCGCGGGGGCGATGATCTTCGGTGGAGACGTCCCCTTCAATCTGCCCGCCTACCCACTCGACCGGGTCGTGGATCCAACCGGGGCGGGGGATACCTTTGCCTCCGGGATGCTCGGATACCTGGCCGGTTCGGGCCGCGAGCTGGACTTTGCCGCGATGATGACTGGGCTGGCCTACGGCTCCGTCAACGCCAGCTTTGCCGTGGGCGACTTCGGCGTCGCGATGCTCCGTACCGCGACCAGGGAGATCATCGAAGAGAGGCTTGCGTACTACCTGTCAACGAATCAGCTCGGGGTCCTCGAGAGATGACGGGTGGCGCCGACTACCGTTCGAGCGGAGTGGACATCGGGGAGGGCGGCAGGGCTGTGGAGCTGATGCGGAGCGCCGTCAGGAGCACCTTCACCCCCCGGGTTCTCTCCGACATCGGCCATTTCGGCGGGCTGTTCAAAGCCGACTTCCCCGGGATGTCCGAGCCTGTCCTCGCCGCCAGCACCGACGGGGTGGGCACCAAGCTGAAGGTCGCGGCGATGGCGGGTTCCTACGGGACCGTCGGGATGGACCTCGTAAACCATTGCGTGAACGACATCCTGGTTTTGGGCGCCGAGCCGCTGTTCTTCCTCGATTACATTGCCTGCGGGAGGCTGGACGCCTCCGTGGCCGCGGACATCGTCTCCGGCCTCTCCTCGGCATGCAGGGAGAACGGCTGCGCCCTCCTCGGAGGTGAGACCGCTGAGATGCCCGGCTTCTACGCGGTCGGCGATTACGACGTGGCGGGCACCGTTGTCGGCGTCGTCGATCGTGGAAGGATCGTGGACGGGAGCTCCATACGGCCGGGGATGTCCGTCGTGGGCCTTCCCTCGACCGGTCTCCACACGAACGGTTATTCGCTGGCGAGAAAGGTCCTGTTCGAGATTGCCGGCATGTCCCCTTCGGACAGACCGGAGGCTCTCCTGGGCGAATCCGTCGCCGGAGCGCTCCTTGCCGTGCACAGAAGTTACCGGAAAGCGATGCAGCCGCTCCTCCGCGGGGGCCTGGTCAGGGGCATGGCCCATATCACCGGCGGAGGCATCCCGGGGAACCTCTCCAGGATTCTCCCTGAGGGATGCTGTGCCGTCATCCGTCCAGACTGGCCGGTGCCGGCCGTCTTCGGGCTGATCGGTGAGCTCGGCGCCATCGATCCCGGGGAGATGTACCAGGCCTTCAACATGGGCGCCGGCATGCTTCTGGTATGTTCGGACGAGGACAGGCCCGCTGTCATGAGCCTGCTCGCCTCCGCAGGCGAAGCGCCTTTCACGGCAGGGGAGATCATCGAGGGCTCCGGGGTCCTCATCGAGCCGCGCGGCTGAGCCGCGCCGAACGGGGGAGGTGAGCGGTCGTGGCAGTCAAGCCGGTCGTCCTGATCATCCGTGACGGCTGGGGGCGGAGCGAGGTGGTGAAGGGCAATGCCGTTCTGGCCGCCCGGACACCCAACACGGATCGCTACACGGCAGAATTCCCCTGGACAATACTCGATGCCTCCGGGCCTTCCGTCGGCCTTCCGGACGGTTATCAGGGCTCCAGCGAAGTAGGGCACCTCAACATCGGGGCAGGCCGGATCGTCGAGCAGGAGCTTGCACGGATCAACCGGGACCTCCTTTCAGGTGTGGTATGGAAGAGCCCCGTCTGGCAGAGTCTCATGTCTTCCTGGAAGGAGAGCGGGGGAGCCTTCCATCTTCTCGGACTCCTCCAGGACGAAGGGGTCCACGCCCATATGGAGCATCTCTTCCATATCCTGCGCCGGGCCAGGCTTGAGGCGCCTGACGGCCGGATCGTCGTGCATCCTTTTCTGGACGGGCGCGACACCCCCCCCAGGAGCTGCCTCGGATACCTCAGAAGGCTGGACGAGGTGATGCTCGAGGTGGGTGGCTGCTCCATAGGTACCGTCATGGGTCGCTACTACGGCATGGACCGCTCCATGAACTGGCGGCTGACCGATGATGCCCTGCGCTGTCTGGTCGACGCGGCGGGCACCCGCGCGGAGGACGCCTCCCTGGCTGTCCGGGAAGCCTACGAGCGGGAAGTGACGCCGGACGGCGCCCCCATGACCGACGAGTACATCCCGCCGACCTGCATCGGCCGTTACGACGGGATGAAGGACGGCGATGCCGTTCTCCACACGAACTACCGACAGGACAGGGCAATCCAGCTCACGCGGGCCTTCACGGGCGACGATTACCCCGGGCAGGCATCCGTCGGACCGGCGCTGACCTATGCCGGGATGACCCGGTACTACGATGGATTCAGCGGGTACCTCATCGCTCCCATGGACGCTGAGGGGTCCATGGAGAATCTGCTCGGCGAAGTGATCGCCGGGGCTGGATTCCGGCAGCTCCGCATCGCGGAGACCCAGAAGTTCCGCCACGTCACCAGCTTCTTCAACGGGAAGTCCACCAAGCCCTTCCCGGGCGAGGACCAGGTAATGATCCCGAGCGATCTGGACGCATCCAGCTACGCAAGCCATCCTGAGATGGAGGCATGGAAGGTCACCGGAGAGCTGCTCCGCAGGCTGGAGGACAACCCTTACGGCTTCATCCTTGTGAACTACGCCAACGGTGACATGGTCGGGCACACCGGAGACTTCAGCGCCGCCGTGAAAGCGGTGGAAACCGTGGACGCCTGTCTTGGAGCGCTCGTTGACAGGCTCCAGGCCATGGATGCGCGAATCCTGATCACTTCCGACCACGGGAATGCCGAACAGATGCTGGACCCGCTGACCGGGGAGGTCCAGACCAGTCACTCCATGAATCCTGTCGATATCACCTACATCGCCGCAGACGCAGGTTCCCGCCGGCTCCGTCCGCGCGGTGTCCTGGCGGACATCGCCCCCACGATACTCGAGCTTCTCGGGCTGAAGATCCCTTCGGAGATGACTGCCCGGAGCCTGTTTCTCAGCTGAACCGATGCCCGGCATCTCCAGGGAGCGAACCAGCGGCGCTCTCGTCGCCCTGTCCGGCGGGGTCGACTCCTCCATCGCGTTGAAACTGGAGCTGGAACATGGGGGATCGGTCAGGGCCACATACCTCGATACTTCCGGGCGGGGTCCGGACCCGCATGCCGCGGCTGTCGCAGCCGTTCTCGGCGTCCCTCTGACGGTGATCGACGCGTATCTGCCCTTCCGGGATGCCGTAATCCGCCACTCCGCCGACATGCTCCTGCGGGGTCTGACCCCCAACCCCTGCGTGCTGTGCAACCGGGAGATCAAGTTCGGCCTGTTGGGCGACCATCTCCTGTCAGGGGAGGTGCTGGTCACCGGACACTATGCAAGGCGGAGTCCCGTCGGCATCATGAGGGGCACCGACCCCGCGAAGGACCAGAGCTACTTCCTCTCTCTGGCCCGGGGCGAGGTGGTGCGGCGCTGCGAATTCCCTCTCGGCGGCATGAAGAAGTCCGCTGTGAGGGCGCTGGCGGATTCCCTCGGACTCCCCTTCAGGTCCCGCGAGAGCATGGATCTGTGCTTCGACCTGACGGGGTCTGTGCAGGGCAGCGGACCAGGACCCCTGGTCGATACCGGCGGCCGCAGGCTCGGGGAGCACCGCGGTCTCGAGAACTTCACGGTCGGGCAGCGAAGCGGTCTTGGCGCATTCGGCAGAAGGCTCTACACGGTCTGCCTCGATCCGGCCAGCAATACGGTCGTGGCCGGGGGAAGGGAGGATCTGCTTTCGGATGGATGCGATGTGACCGGATGCAGCTGGTTCATGCCGTCGGGGTCTCCCGCTGCCGGGGAG
>Ga0209450_10001316_pt1 | contig 12475 bp, 7 predicted proteins | sample FrelakmetLWP11LW_FD_187149 | JGI IMG/M metagenome (GOLD analysis project Ga0209450, IMG submission 187149) | Freshwater lake sediment microbial communities from the University of Notre Dame, USA, for methane emissions studies - LWP11 LW (SPAdes)... | ecosystem: Environmental > Aquatic >... | reverse complement strand
GCGGATCATCGCCGACCCGCAGCGCTTCCCCGCCGGCATGAAGGCGCTGGCCGACTATGTCCACGGCAAAGGCCTGCTCTTCGGGATCTACTCGGACATCGGGCCCAAGACCTGCGCCGGCCGTCCGGGCGCAGCCGGGTTTTTCGACATCGATGCGGCCACCTACGCCGAGTGGGGTATCGACTACATCAAGGTCGACTGGTGCAATTGCGATGACCTCGACGCGCCGACGGAATACGCGAAGTTCCGCGACGCCCTGCGCCGGAGCGGCCGCCCGATCGTCCTGAGCATCTGCGAATGGGGCCGGAACGATCCCTGGAAATGGGCCAAGGGCGTCGGCCAGCTCTGGCGGACGACGTCCGACATCGGTGACAGCTGGGACAGCGTCGTCTGGATCGTCGGCGCCAATTCCCGGCACGCCGACGCGGCCGGCCCCGGCGGCTGGAACGATCCCGACATGCTCGAGGTCGGCAACGGCGGCATGACCTTCGACGAGTACAAGACCCATTTCTCGCTCTGGGCGATCATGGCCGCCCCGCTCATGGCCGGCAACGACCTTCGGGCCATGACCGAGGAGACAAAGTCGATCCTCCTCAACAAGGAGGTCATCGCCGTCGACCAGGACCCCCTCGGCGCCCAGGGCCGCGTCGTCATCGAGCGCGGCTACGGGGGACAGGTCTGGATGAAGCCGATGGCGGACGGTTCCAGGGTAGTGGCCTTCGTCAACTACTCGAAGGGCGAGCTCGACCAGTACGTCCGCTGGTCCCAGATCGGCCTCCCGCCCGGCCCGGCCAAGGTCCGGGACCTCTGGGCCCACAAGGACCTGGGGATCCACACCGATACGGGCCGGCACTACAACGAACGATTCCAGGTCAAGGTGCCGTCCCACGGCGTGGTGATGGTGAGGATCTGGCCGGTCGAGGCGGCGAAGTAGGGCAAGACGGGGTCAGGTCTACTTTTTATTACTTTTTTGGGTAAGCCTGGCCCCAATCGAAAAAACTAACAAAAAGTAGACCTGACCCCCTCAGGAATAAAGCGGCCGCGGGCGAGGGCCCGCGGCCGCTGATCGTTCGATAGGACCGGTCAGTTCTCGGATTCGGGACCGAGGATGAACTTGTAGGCGAGCACGCTGTACGCGTGCCACGTGTAGGTCCCGTCGCCTTCCTTGACCGGGTGGACCCAGATCTTGACCTTGTTCACGGTCGGGACCAGCAGAGCTTCCCACTGGGCCGGCAGCACCGGCACCGTGAACGTCACCAGGTTGGTGTCGGCCCTCCAGACGAACGAGCCGACGAGCGTCTGCAGGTCGCCGGTGGTGTCCAGCTTGACGGTCATGGACTCCGGCGTCGACTCGTCCCAGCAGTTGAAGGTCGAGACGATCATGCTGCTCGTGGCGGCCTGGTACCCGCCGGTGATCCTGGTGAACTCATGGAGCTTCATCGGCGCGAGGACGAGGTCCTCGACGACCCAGCGGAGGTTCGAGAGGTCCCACGTGAGACCGGCCCAGCCGAAGACCCACAGCTCGGACTGGCGGGCCGCCGCGGCCGCATCGATGAGCGCCTGGCGGTCCGTGGAGCGACTGGCGTCCATGCCGTAGAACCACCAGCCGAACTCGTGGCCGGTGACGCCGCTGTAGACCATGGTCCGGAAACGATCGCGCCAGCCCAGCTTGAAGTTGTCGAGGGTCGGTTCCATGACCAGCCCTTCGGCGTGGGCGTACTGGACATTGACGGACTTGGCGATCTTGGGCGTGACATTCTCGTCGACATAGACCACTTCCACGCGGAAGCCCCGGGCGATGCGGCGCAGGCCGTCGGTGCCCTTGAGGCCCATGTCCGCTCCCTGGAAGGTCCAGGCCGTGTCGGCGTTGACGAAGACCGTGATCGCGTCCCAATCACATCTGTGGTGATCGTCGTTGCCGGGCATGGTCTCGGTCTTCTTCCCCTGGATGCTGAACCAGGTGTCGCCGATGCGCCGGACCAGGCCTTCGGGGGTGAACTGAGGCAGGGTATTGATGTCGCTGGAATACCAGACGCGGCGGGCATAGAGGCTGCCGTCCGAGTTCATGTTGGAGGCCGCCAGCGCGGCTCCCGTCCCGGTCAGGGCCTTGAGCCCGTCGAAGCTGCCGGATACGCCGGTCCCGGTCGAGACGTCGGTATAGATCGTATTGCCGTTGCCGTTGAACTCGACCAGGGCGCCCTGGAGCGTCTTGAGGGTGAACTTGGCCGTGCCGTCCGTGTTGGCCGTGGCCTCGGTGATGTCGCCCAGGATGCGGGCGAACTGGATGCGGTTCAGGTTCAGGGGCAGCCGTTTGTGGCGCACCTTCAGGCTGATGACGACCTTGCCGTCCAGGTTGACGATGGACAGCGGGTGGGCCAGGTCGAAATCGATGGCGACGATGTTGTTCGCATCCGCCTCGACGACCAGGTTCGGGGCGAGGTCGATCTTGATCTCACCGGTGCCGCTCGGATCGACGACCGTGATGTCCTCGGGCCTGATCACATTGCCGTCAGCGGTCACGAGCTTCATCGAGTCGGGCTGGGTGCTCGTGTTCATGACCAGCTTGATCCGGTCGTACCGGCCGGCCGGGATCGTGCCCGCGTTCAGGATGTCGGTGATCCCGCTCAGGTCGATCAGGTTGACCTTGCCGGAGGCGGGGTCGGCCGTGTTGGCCGTCCAGAAATTCTCCCAGGTCTCGCTGTCATGCTTGTGGAGGCTGGCGGACAGGAAATGGACGGTCACTTCCGTCCAGTCGTCGCTGGGGGCGTCGGTCATGAGCAGCTTCAGGCTGCCGGTGCCGCCGCCGGAGCCGCCGGTCATATTGCACGAGGTCAGGATGCCGAAGCCGGCGATGCCGGCGAGGGCCAGGACAAGAACGGTGAAAAGACGGGTGAAACGACTCACAAGATCCTCCTTCTTCAGGCCGGAAAGAACGCCCCTTCCTATCGATATCTTAAGCCCGCCGGGAGCGGAAGTCAATTGAGCGCCGCCGCCCGTCCTAAGGCTATTGTTTTCAACGTATTCATGATCCATCGGGGCCCTGGGTCCCAAGTCCCTGCGGCCATTATGCCCGGGCCAGGGCCTCACCGCCATCCCCCGGAGAGGGGATTTTTCGGGGTAGCCGTTACCCCGGTCTGGATCAGGGCTCATCGGGACCTCCGCCCTATTAGACAAGGCGGGGCGGCCCGGCTTTGAGGTGGTCTTCTTATTTTTCGGCCGGTCGCCGGGGCAGGGCTTCGGCCGCCTTTCGAGCCGCCTCCTCGAGGACGCCAGCCATCCGGCCCAAGCGGGCGTCGAGCTCGGCCGCGAGGGACCGCTCCTTCGGCTCCAGCGACGCGATGGCCCGGCCGTTCTCTCCCGCCTCGATCTGACGGTACTCCGGCACGACATCCAACGGCCGCGGCAGATGTCCCTGCGCGGCCCAGGCGATGCGTTCGAAGGCGGGATCGAGCCGGGCGATCTGCTTCCGGTAGACCGGATGGCTGAAGGCGAGGCCGTGCCTCGTCAGGTAGACCCCGGACAGGGCCTTGAGCGCGCCGGCCTTGTCGGGCGGCGCGGAACGGAGCGCGGCCAGGGCCGACGAGATCCCCCGCAAGTCCCGAAGGATGGGCTGATAGGGATAGACGGTGGCATCGTCTTCGGCCGGCGACACGGCCGTGAGACCGCGGTTGAGGACCTTCTCGACCTCCAGGAGGGCGGCATTGGCCACGACGGCATTCCGGCCGGCCAGCGCCGGGGCGGCCGCATCGATGGCCGCGGCGGCCCGGCCGAAGGCCTCGACGGCCCTGTTCAGCCGGGACACGACTTCTGGATCGCCGCCCGCCCCGCCGATATCATCGGCCTTGAGCGCGGCCGCGACGTCCTCCGCCCTCGCCGTAAGGCTATAGGGCAACGGGCCGTCGTCGAGCTCGCCCGCCGCCCGGAAGACGAACTTGGCGATCCGGGCCAGATGGGCATAGTCCACGATGGCCGGCGAATCGAGGTTGGAGTGATAGATCGCATCGTAGGCGTCGGTCTGCACGTTCATTTTGAAGCTGGGGATGCCGGCCGCCGTGAAGGTCCACTGGTCGTTCCACGCGCTGACCGGCGTCAGGATCTCGACGCCGTACTGGAGCAGGTCCTTGGACCGCTCGGTCAGACGCTCGAGCCAGGGCTTGAGCTCGGGCGACGCGCGCAACGTCAGGGGCGCGCCCTCGAGGGCCATGGTCTCGAGGTTGACGAAGGCCCGGACCCGCCCGGCCCAGTCGGGGTGCGCCCGCGTCGCCGCCCACCAGGCCCCGATGATCCAATCGTAATACGCGTCGGTGGCGCCGAATTCCTCGCCGGTCGTGGCCAGGAAGACCATGGTCGACGCGGGACGGTAGCCGCTCGCCTTCATGGCCTTGGCGATCGTGAGCATGTTCACAAGGGCCGCGGTGTCGTCCGCCCCGGCCCGGAAATGGGCGTCCTGGTGGGCCGCGAAGAGGACGATCTGGCCGTCGCCGCGCCGGCCGGGGATCTCGCCGACCACATTGAAGCCCGTCCCGCCGGCCCCGGCCAGCGTCACTTTTTCTTTCAGGACCAGGGTGGCCGAGACCCGTCCGGCGGCGAGCTCGGACTTGAGCCAGTCGCCGTCGCGGCGCGAGATGTAGATCCAGGGCGGAGCGCCGGAGTCGTATTGGCCGTCGAAGCTGCCCAGGGCCGCGTCGTCGCCGGAAAAGTACTTGGTGTCATCGGGCGTGTAGGTGCACACGACCCCCACCGCTCGGCGCTCCGCGGCTTCCAGGGCGGGGAGCGTGAGCCACCACGAGCCGAGCTTCAGGTCGACGAGGACGATCTTGCCGGCGACGTCGCCGGCCGCGTCGAAATCGGCCGCCGTGCCGCCCCGGACGTAGACCACCGGCGCGGTGACGCCTTCGGGTGAGGTCGGGGGCACGCCGCCGACGGTCGAGGCGGTCAGGCGCCGGCCGCCGACGGTGAGGGACGCCTCTTCGAACTCGAAGACGTCGACCGGGACCGGTTCGAGCCGGACGTTGTCGAGCCCCATGGCCTTCATCTCTTCGGCCACCCGGCTGCTGACGGCCCGCTCGGCCGTGGTGCCGGCCCAGCGGAAGCCCAGCTCGGGGTTCGTCCCGAGCGAGCAGAAATAGGTCACGAGCTCCCGGGGATAGCCCTTGGCGAAGAGCGCGTCGACCGTCGCGTCGAAGGAGGGCCGGCCGCCGGGGCGGCAGGCCTGCGATCCACCGAGGGCCAGGATCAGGACGAGGAGTCCGAAGCGGCGGAGCCGGGGGGCGGGGACGTTCATGGCTTTTCCTTTCGGGCCCGTACCGCCCCGGCCCTGGCCAGCCGGTACATCGCCAGGGCGCGGAGGCTCTCGACGGCGTGGTCGACGATGGGCTCGGGATATCCGCCCGGACGCCGGCCCTCGACCCGGTCCAGGCGGTGGATGAGTGCGGGCCCGGCCGTCTCGAGCTCGGGCACCCACCGCCTGATGTAGACGGCCTCGGGATCGTACCTCTTCTGCTGCAGCCAGGGGTTGAAGATGCGGAAGTAGGGCGCCGCGTCGCAGCCGGTCGAGGCGATCCACTGCCAATTGCCGTTGTTGACGCACGGGTCGTAGTCCTCGAGCTTCGTCGCGAAGTACCGCTCGCCTTCGCGCCAGTCGATCTGCAGGTCCTTGACCAGAAAGGAGGCGCAGACCATCCGGACCCGGTTGTGCATGAAGCCGGTGGCGTCGAGCTGGCGCATGCCCGCGTCGACGAGGGGGAAGCCGGTCGTGCCCTCCCGCCAGCGCCTGAACCGGCCCGGGTCGTCCCGCCAGACGAGCCCTTCGTACTCGGCGTGGAACGGCCGGCCGAACACCCGCTCGAAATGAAAGGCGACATGGGTGAAGAAATCGCGCCAGTAGAGCTGGCGGAGGAGCGGATGCCCCGGGCCGAGGCTCTTCTTCACGGCCCGGTGAACTTCCCGGATCGAGACGGTGCCGAACTTGTTGTGGGGGGAGAGACCGGTCGTCCCGGCGACGGCCGGCAGGTCCCTCGTCCGCCCGTAATCCTCGAGCTCGTCCATCCGCTCGAGGAGCCCCAGCGCTTCCGTGCGTCCGCCCTTGCGGAACAGGGCGTCGTTGCGGCGCCGGAGGACGCGTTCGTAGACCGCGGCGCCTTTGTCCGCCGCGATCTTCCGGGTGTAGAAACCCGACCGCGCGTCGTCCCGGGACGGCCGCACGGCCCGCGCGCGGGAGGCGATGAAGAAGGGCGTGAACACCTGATAGGGGCCCCCGCCGGCCTTGGCCACCTCTTCCGGCTCGTTGAGGAGCGCGTCGCCCGTCGATACGAAGGCGGCGTTCCCTTCGCGGCAGGCCGCCTCGATGGCCCGGTCACGCCGGCGGCTGAACGGGGTGTAATCGCGATTGACGAAGACCGCGTCGAGGCCCTCGGCGCGGACGAGGGCGGCCACGGCCTTCTCCGCTTCGCCCTGAAAAAGGTAGAGATGCGTCCCGCGGGCCCTCAGCTCCCGGTCCAGATCGGCCAGGGAGGCGACGAGGAACTGGATGGCGTTTTCGCTCCGGTACGGGTGGCGGCCCGTCTGCCGCGGATCGAAGACGAAGGCGGGGATGACGCGGTCGGAATCCCGCAACGCCCGGCCGAGGCCGGTGTTGTCGGCCAGCCGGAGGTCCCGGCGGAAGATGAAGAGCGACTTCTTGAAGGGCCGGGAGGCGGCGCTCATGCCCCGGTCCCGCCGGAGCCGTCGGGACGCCTTTTCGGGAACCGGGGCACGAACATCGGCGTCCGGGCCTTGTAGGCTTCCCAATCCGGCCGGCCGGCGTACTTTCTTTCGAGGAGCGGGACGCCGGAGACGAAGACGAGGAAGAGCGTGATCGTCAGGGGGCCGAGCGGGGCGATCCAGCCGCCGGACGAGGAGAGCGCGATGAGACCGATCCCCCACCAGAGCAGGGCCTCCCCGAAATAGTTGGGGTGGCGGGTGGTCGCCCAGAGGCCCCGGGTCATGAGCATGCCCTTGTTCGCGGGGTCGCGAACGTGCGCGGCCAGCTGGAGGTCGCCGACGACCTCATACAGGAAACCGGCCGCGAAGACCGCCGCCCCGGCGACGTCCAGGAGGGCGAGCGGCCGGGCCGGCGCGCCGAGGACCACGGTGATGGGAAGCGAAACGACGAGCATCAGCAAGCCCTGGAACATGAAGACGAAGAAGAACGACTTGACCCGGACGGCCCGCCCCCATTTCCGCCTCATGGCGGCATAGCGGAAGTCCTCGGGCTTGCCCAGGTTCCTGCGGAGGATGTGCGCGGCCAGCCGGAAGCCCCAGACGAGGACCAGCGCCGCCACCAGGACCTTGGCCGGGAAGAGGCCGGGCCGGGCGGCGAAAAGGACGGCCGTCACGACGATGAACCCGAGGCCCCAGGCGACGTCGACGATGGAGTTGTTGCGCAGCAGCTGGGCCAGGATGAAGACGGTTGTCATGTAGATGAGGACCGTGAAGGCGGCGGTGAGAAGCAGGTCAGGCATGGCTCCCCCCTGTCAAGCGGACGCGCGGATCATCCCTCGCTGAGGTAGGCGACCGCGACCGTGCCCACGCCCGCGTTCGCGCCGATCGCGGGGGAGATGTCGATGATGAACGCCGGCTTGGCGCCGACGACCGACTCCACCTCGGCCGCGTAGGCCTGGGCGTCCTCCGGATTGTGGGCGTGCAGGATGCCGTATTCCCGGACGCGGCCGGCCGCCCGCAGGTGCCGCAGGATCTTCCGGAGGAGGCCGCGCTGGCTGAAGGCCTTGTCGAAGATCTTCGACTCCCCGCTCTCCCTCACGGAAACGATCGGCTTGAGGTTCAAGAGCTTCGCTACGACGCCGGCCATCGGGCTGACCCGCCCGCCCCGGACCATGTACTTCAGCGTCCGGACGCCCACCAGGACCTTGGCGTGCGGCAGGTCCTTTTCGATCCCGGCGACCACCTCGTCGTGGGTCTTGCCCTGTTCGATCAGGCGGGCGGCCTGGAGAAGGACCAGGCCGAGGGCGCCCGACAGCGTCTTCGAGTCGATGACCGTGATCGTCTTGCCCGTCGCCTTCGAGACCCGCCCGGCGGCGGCCAGACTGTTCGAATAGGTCCCGCTCAGCTTCTGGGAGAGATGGACGGCGACGATCGAATCGTAGTGGCCGGCCAGCCTCGCATAGAAGCTTTCGAAGGCCTGCGGGCTCGGCTGGGCCGTCTTGGGATATTCGGGCCGCTCGTCGAGCATCGTGTAGAACTGGTCCGGGGTGATGGTCACCTTGTCGAGATACGGGCTGTCGCCGAAGCTGAGCTGCACGGGCACGACGTGGACCTGGTACCGGTCGAAGACGGCCTGGGGCAGGTCGCAGGTGGAATCGGTCACGAGCGCGATCGGCCACTTCCGGTGATGCGCGGCTTCGGACTGCCGGAGCATGTCGTCGGCCTTCTGGCGGGCGATGGCGCCGATGTTCCGGATCTTGTAGAACAGCTCCGCGGGCGTGTCGGTGTGGATGTGGAAGCGAAGGGCCTCCGGGGAGCCGGCGATGACCAGGGAGTCGCCGAAGCCCTCGATGTCGCGCTTGAGCGCGTCCTTGTCGAGGCCGGCCGGGACCCGGCCCGGCAGGGGCTTGATCAGGGCCTCGGTGCAATAGCGAAAACGGACCTCGCCGACGGCGATCTCCGCGATGTCCCCGGTCTCGACCGCCGTCCCCCGGACGGAGGCGAGCTTCTTGTGGGACGGCTTGACCAGGAAGTCGATCATGCCTTCGAGGAAGAGGACCACGCCCATGGACCCGGCGTCGACGACGTTGGCCCGGCGCATGGCCTCGAGCCGGGTGCGGGTCTCCTGGAGCGCTTCGACGGCCCGGGACTGGGCCCGGGTCAGGACCTTCAGGAAGCTCTCCGATTCCTCGATGTGGGAGGCCACGGACTCGGCCCACTTGCGGATGACCGTGATCATGGTCCCTTCGACCGGATCGGCGATGGCCTCGTACATGTGCCGGACCGCGTTGCGGGCGGCCTGGGCGAACTGGGTCAGGGAGACCTCGGGCGCGTCGCGGGACTCGGCGTCGAGGCCGTAGAGGAACTGGGCGAAGATGACGCCGGAATTGCCCCGGGCGCCCTCGAGGGCGGCCGCGGCGATGGCCCGGGATGTGACCTTGTAGGACCGGTCCGGCCGGACCCGCTCGATGACGGTCCGCACCGTCGAGGCCAGGTTGGAGCCCGTATCCGCGTCGGGCACGGGGAAGACGTTGATCCGGTTGAGCTCCTTCTGGTTCTCCAGGATCCTCTTGGCGCCGGCCAGGAAGAGGTAGTAGTAACCTCTCCCGTTCAGCCGTCCGCTGCGGATCTTCATGCGCTCAAGCCCTCTTCCGAGATGGCGACCCCTATTATACCAGAGAAGGGCGTTTTACGGGATCAAAAAAACGGGCCTCCCCCTCGCGAGGGAGGCCCGGATCGAAGCGTCTTCGGAAGCTCAGAAAAGGACCGGGACGGTCACGGTCCCGGCCGCCGCCAGGGTGATCTCCTGCGAGAACGTGGTCTTGCCGGAGGTCGAGGCGACGATCGTATAGGTGCCGGCCGGGAGGATGAGGTCGGCCGGGTTGCCGTTGACGAAACTGAACGACTTGATCTCGACCATGACCTCGGTCGCCTCCAGCGTCATCTTCTGCCGGACGGAGTACAGGACGGAGATGTCCGGGGTCGCGCCGGTGACCGTGAACTTCACGATTCCGGTGCCGGTCGGCGTGACGAGGGTGAAGTTCTTGTCGATGTTGGCGATGCCGTTGTCGATCGGGAAGCGCAGCGCGGCCGGGACGAAGCCTTCCTTGGTCGTGACGAGGTTGATCGTCGCGGGCGCGTCCACGGCGAAGAAGAACTTGTATTCGCCCCTGTGCATGTCCGTGTCGTCGGTGTAGGTCGACGTCATGATCGAGATCTGGTCCTTGGGGTCGGCGATCGTGCCGTCGTAGACCTGGATATTGACCAGCGCCCCGCCGACGCCCACGGTGTTCTCCCCCTCGACCGTCGTGACCAGCCCCTTGATGACGCTGGCCAGGGCCGTGTCGACGACCTTGATGGTCGGCTTGAGGATGTACTTGCCGCTGTTGCCGGCCACGACGACGGACCGCGAGGCGTCGAAGTCGAAGGTCAGCTCGGTGGTGCTGTTCTCGTTGATGTCGAAGCCCTGGACGAGCTTGACGCCGGACTGGAAGCCGCTCGGGATCTTCATCTCGTGGGTTTGGTCGTCCATATCGATGACGTAGTTCGCGGCGGAGTGCGTCTGTCCCAGGATGTTGGTGCCGCTGTCCCAGGTGTCCCCGATCATGAGCCGCATCTGGGTGTAGTGGCCGGAGGGCAGGTCGATGAGGGCAAGGTCCTCCCGCACGCCGTTGGCGAGCTCCAGGAGGTTGATGGTCCGGTTGACCTCGGCGACGACCGTCCAGGAATCCTCGGGGTCGTCGGCCTTATGGACGGCGATGTTCTTGATGGTGACATAGACGGCCTTGTAGTCGTCCGACGGCTTGTCGGTCAGGCTCAGGGAGAGCTGACCCGTGCCGCTGCCGCTGCCGCCCGTGTTGCAGGCCGTCCAGCCGACGAGCAGGACCGCGGCCAGAGCAAGAGCCTTGGTTTTCGAGACGTGGAACTTCATGAAATGCCTCCTCTTCCTTACAAGCTAGCCCCAATAAAGGCTTACAAATACTACTCTTACTGAGGTCAATGTCAAGGAGCGGGGTTCGGGAGGGCGGCCGGAAGGGGCGCAGCGAGCCCCGTTTTGTTCATAATTGTGGAATTACTGCCCCATTTATTAACAACCCTACAATATCTTGTGGAAAAAGTATTTCATAATACTCCTAATTGAAGCAAAAACCCGGGCCGCCCGGTTTCGTTTGACATTCGCCGGGCAGATGGATTACCATCACCCGCTTCGCGGAAGGTTCGATCCGTACAGACCGAGGTAATCATATGTCCAAGAAGGGTTGGCTCGTCACCGCAGCCGGGCTCGGCCTCAACCTGGCCCTGGGGATCCTTTACGCCTGGAGCATGTTCAGCAAGCAGCTGACGGAATCCGTCGAGGCCGGCGGATTCGGCTGGTCCCGGACGGCGGCCACCCTGCCCTATACGATCGCCATCGCCTGTTTCGCCATGATCATGGTCCCCGCCGGGCGCCTGCAGGACAAGCTCGGCCCCCGGGTCGTCGCCACCGCGGGCGCCGTCCTGTGCGGGCTGGGCCTCGTCGTCTCCAGCCTGGGCGCCGCCGACCGGAGCTGGCCCCTGATCCTGGGATTCGGCGTCCTGGCCGGAACCGGCATCGGCTTGGGCTACGCCGCCGCGACGCCGGCGGCCGTCAAGTGGTTCGGGCCCGAGAAAAAGGGACTCATCACCGGGATCGTCGTGGCCGGCTTCGGCCTGGCCCCGGTCTATATCGCCCCGCTGTCCAAGGCCCTGCTCGCCTCCCAGGGGATCGCCGGGGCGTTCCGCACCCTGGGCATCGTGTTCCTGTTCGTCGCCGGGATCTCCGCCCAGTTCCTGGTCAATCCCAAGCCCGGACAGGCCCAGGCCCGCCCTTCTGGCCTGAAAACGAAAAAGAAGACCGCCGCCCCGCTGGGCGACGCGACGTGGCGGGAAATGATCCGGACGCCCCGGTTCTGGTCGCTCTACGTCCAGTTCGCCTGCGGGGCCACGGCCGGCCTCATGGTCATCGGCCACATCGCCAAGATCGTCTCGTCCCAGTCGGGCGGGGCGATCAAGGCGGGCTTCATCTTCGTCGCCCTCATGGCCGTCTTCAACGCCGGGGGGCGGGTCATGGCCGGCCTGGCTTCGGACATCATCGGCCGAGTCGCGGCCATGGTCAGCGTCTTCCTCCTCCAGGCCACGATCATGTTCTTCTTCGACCAGTTCTCGACCACGACGGGCTTCCTGATCGGCGCCGCGCTCGTGGGCTTCAACTACGGATCGTGCCTGTCGCTGTTCCCGGCGACCACCGCCGACAACTGGGGGACGAAGAACCTCGGCCTCAACTACGGGATCCTCTTCACGGCCTGGGGGGTCGGCGGCGTCTTCGGGCCCAACCTGGCCGGCATGATCGCCGATGCCACGGGGACCTATACCGTCGCCTACCGGGTGGCGGGCGGGATGCTCGTCTTCGCGGCCATGCTGGGGATCCTGACCCACATCCTGCTCTCGTTCAAATTGGACCAGACGCCCGAGGCGTGAAGCCCGGCTCCGCCGCTCAAGCGAGCGGTATCAGGACCGAAAACGTCGTCCCTTCCCCGATCCGGCTCTGGACGGACACCGTCCCCTTGTGGGCCAGGGCGATGTGCTTGACGATGGCCAGGCCCAGGCCCGTGCCGCCGAGCTTCCTGGAACGGGACTTGTCGACGACATAGAACCGCTCGAAAACGTGAGGCAGGTGCTCCTCGCCGATGCCGGGCCCCGTGTCCTCGACCTCGATCGCCAGCTGGCCGTCGCGGACCGACAGACGGACCTTCAC
>Ga0209450_10001315_pt1 | contig 12480 bp, 14 predicted proteins | sample FrelakmetLWP11LW_FD_187149 | JGI IMG/M metagenome (GOLD analysis project Ga0209450, IMG submission 187149) | Freshwater lake sediment microbial communities from the University of Notre Dame, USA, for methane emissions studies - LWP11 LW (SPAdes)... | ecosystem: Environmental > Aquatic >... | reverse complement strand
CGAGTGACACTCCGCCATCCACAAAAGCGATTCCGGTTGTCTTCGGTGCTAGGTCAGAGGTAATCAGATCGAACTCTTTTAAGCCATTTTCTTGAACAATTTTTTTATACAGTGACGTGTCATTGATATCTCCCTGATAAACCTTCACGTTCGGAAGTTTTAGGTCCGCGATCTTCTGCAGATCGATGCCAACAGCCAGGCCCTTTTCGCCGACCTGACGACTGATGTACTGTAAAAAGCTTCCGGGTGCCGCCCCAAGATCCAGCACCTTCATGCCAGGTTTGAATAAGTGATAACGCTCTTCAATTCCCTCCAGCTTAAAGGCACTCCGCGCACGGTAGCCCTGTTCTTTTGCCCTCTGAAAATACTTATCCTGTGGCTGATACTGGGGCATAGTTATAGTGGTTTACTCGACGGAACCCCGTCCCGTCTGGGATATTTGTCGGAAGTGACCGTTTTTTTGGTGAGTGAAAGTAGTGTTCGCTCCCCCATTCCTTCCGGCAATGCGTAATGATACACCCGGGGTGGTTCACAGCGCAGGGTCTCGACCGCATTCCGTGCCAGCATCAATTCGGACAGATACTCGGGCCCCTTGTAGGCTACCACGTGACCATATGGATGAATGAGGGGGATAGCCAGCTCAACCAGCGTTCGGAGCGGAGCAACAGCACGGGCCAGTACCAGATCAAAGTCACCCCGGTATCCCGGCTCATGGGCCAGTACCTCAATGCGTCCCGACAGGCAGTCTACATTGCGCAGCTCCAGCTCCCGACAGAAGTCAGCGACCGCAGCCACTTTCTTTTCGGTCGCATCCAGAAGAACGAACTTGGCGGCCGGAAAAAGAATCGCCAGCGGAATACCCGGAAGCCCTCCGCCCGTCCCGATATCGATCACCCGCATCCCGGCTTTATTAAAAAATGGAGCTGTCATGAGGGAGTCCAGAATATGTTTGATCCATGCCTCACGGTTATCGGTTATCCGCGTCAGGTTTACTTCTTCGTTCTTTGCCCGTAATAAAGAAAGATACTGGGCGAGTTTAGAAAACTGCTCTTCCGTAATCGAAATTCCGGCTCCGCCCTCCATCCATCCCTTAAAACTATCGTGCATTTTCAGCATACCGCGTAGGGTACCTGTCAGAGCCTCAATCAGATGGTGTCTTTCAAAACTAAACATCAGGAACAATTAATAATGGGCACGCTTTAATGAAGCCACTTCAGCTTCGGTCAGATACCGCCAACGACCTAACGGTAAATCGCCGAGCACAAGGTCTTTGATACGAATCCTTTTTAGATTTTTGACCGGAAATCCGACTTTCTGACACATGCGGCGGATCTGACGATTTTTACCTTCCCTTAAAATAATGTGGATTTTGGCGGGCGCGATTTTTTTGACTTTGGTAGGAAGTGTTTTTTCGTCATTGAGCCTAACGCCAGCCCTCAGACTATCAAGCGACCCTTCCGGAATAGGCATATAAAAAGTAACCTCGTATTCTTTTTCGGATTCGGCGGAAGGATGGATGATCTGGTTCACAAGCGTCCCATCATTGGTTAAAAGAAGCAGGCCAGTCGTTTCTTTGTCCAATCGTCCCACCGGGTACACTCGCTCCAGCGTGTCGACCAGATCGGTTACAATCAGCGGATCATCCTGAGTAGGCTTCATGGAACAGACATACCCTTTGGGTTTGTTTATGGCAATGTAGACCAAATGCCGCTCCTGCTTGACCTGAGCTTCGTCCACCACGATTTCATCGACATCGGGATCCACCTTCTGCCCCATCTCGGTCACGATTTTTCCATTTACCTTAACAAGACCGGAAGCGATCATTCTATCGGCCTCTCGTCTGGAAGCAATCCCCTGTTCGGAGAGATATTTGTTGAGCCGTGTAAGCGTCATAGGTTGCCTTGAAAAGAGGGCGGCGGACTCGTCGGCTGCATGTTGGCGGGATTAGGCGGCTGCGTAGGCATGGGGATTTCGATGGCAGGCTTCCGTTTTTCACATCCGGGCAAAATAAAAAGGATGAGGAGAAGGATAAGGGACAGTCTTTTCATGTGCCGCTTCGTTAGTATATGGCGCCGTACTTGGTGACAAGTTCGTCGACCACTACTGTACCATCAAAACGCTCCATCCGTCGAATCCATTTGTAGGTATTGCGCGCAGTCAGAATCGGCCCCTCGATTTTAATATTCGCGTAGGAAGCGTTACCGATGACATACATGGTGACTTCCATTTTTTCAGTATCATTCTTCACATAATACAAAATCGGTGAATCCGTTGAATTCTTCATGATCAGATTCTTACCGCCACGGTAAATAGTGGCATCGAGACCAAGAGACTCCTTGGGATACAGACTTCGGTAGAGAGCACTATGAGGATAACGTTTAACAATTTCCAATCCCGCCCACCATGAAGGTGAAAAAGTGACCGTTGCGGCTCCACAGAGTCCGCCTCCAAACTGCCAGGCTTCGCCACCCCCAAGAAGCACCCAACCATACTTATACATTCCCCAGCCGTCACGACCGAGCACTTGTGTAAAATCGTAGGTTTCGCCCGGTTGGTAAACCTGTCCGCTGATCTTTGAAAGACCGACATTCAGATTATGGATGCGGTTCGCCGTATTTTTGGAATAGTTGTAGGAAATCTGGGATAGAATCTCGTTCAAATTGTTCGCGACTATTTTATCGCGAATACTTTGAGGCAAGTCAGGAATCAGATTAAGTGGACTGTTCTTCACTTTCAGCTCCTCCAAAAGAACACCAAAATCCTGACGGTATTTATCGATCTGGGAACGAAGGGTGCGATCCGACTCTGTTGGTTTAACAAGTCTCTTGAGTTGTTCGCCATGGGCGGTCAGTTTTTTGATGATTTCCTGCACCTGCTGGATGGAAGTAAATTGGGTCGAATTGATTTCGGATAAATCTAAAACCAGTCCTTCGTAATAGGCAATGTTCCCGTGCTTCTGTGAAACCAGATACCGGTATAAAAATTCCTGCAGGGTTCCATAAGTCAGCTGGGTGTCCGGAAGCCAGTTATTTCGCCGACTTTTAAGCCAAACCTGCCGGTAAAGGGCTTCATCCGAAAGCTTGGTTTTGGTCTTTTGATTCAAGTCTTCAAGCTTTCCAAAAAGAGTCAAGAATTGCTGCTGTGTCATAAACAGGGCATCACTCGGTTCGTCAGGCATAAGACTGCTGACTGGAAAAAAGTATTGAAGCACCTTGGTGACGCGCCCCCGGGGCACCTGTTCCCCTCGATTCTCCGCGTGTACATTCAGCCCATACTCACGTCCAAAATCCGCCGGTGCTTGGGCCATGGCGCGCCCGGGAATAAGCAAAGCGAGGAAAAGGAGCGTAAAACCGATGATGCGGAAAGAGTGTGTCGTTTTCACAGTTTAGTTTGTCAGGTGTTTGCTCCATTTTGATTCCCGTCCTTCCTCCACCCAGCTCCAGTCACTTGGAGTATTCAGCTTCTTTTCGTTGGGGAGCCCCAAATACCAGCCCTGCTCGAGTTCGGCTGAATTGATCGAGACAAAACTCCCGCGCTCCGTTGCCAAAATACATCCTTGTCCGTCCATCCAGGCGCTGCCCGGCAAACACTGGCAAAAACTTTGATCCACATATTCGCAATCAGGATCCGAGGTCTGGAGACACGAGGGAACATAAGTCCCGGCCGTCGCGCGGCAAAGCTGATGGCTATCGATGTTATCTTCTTCTTCAAGAAGGTTCGGACTGATCCACTTGGAATCTTTTCCGTCATCCACAAAAATCCACGTGTCCGGCGTGCCAAATTTTCGGTCGGCTTTAGCGCCCAGATACCACCCACGCAAAATATCGTCCTTTAATATATTCGGCTGGTTGAGTTGTCTGGCGATCTCTGCCAAACGGTCGTCCGCCTTTTTGTAGTCTACGTCGAGTTCTGGCTCGTCCGCCCCCGCCATCACATCGGCCTGGATACCCCTTCCGCTTGCGACCACACCTGCACTCGCCACATTTTCGGGATTCTTACCGCCACCACAGGAGGTTAAAATGAGGATTGAAAAGAATAGAAGTGTTGGGTATTTCATAAAAGTAAATCTGATTCATCATTATACCCTAATTCTTGGCATATTGCAAAGGAGACTTGGCCAGCTCAGAACTATTTCAACCCCTTCTTAATTGTCAGGATAATTCTTTCACTCATTTCCTGGAACGGCTTTCCATCCTGAGTCACGCAATTGTGGTACATGCAGGCATTCGGCAACTCAATTTTAGCTCCGTCAGAAGTCATTTCAGTGATTTTCCCTGTGTAGATCTTCTTCATGGTGCCTTTATATTGAGTGACATCAATCTTGCTTTCAGGAGCTCTAAGGCCGAGGCACTTTACCTGAGCCTCCGGAATCTCCTCATAAATCCCTCGCGGATGAGCGTAGCCGTAAACAAGATCAACCGGAAAAGTTCCATCTTTTCCTACCTTATCGGGACTCAAATCAAATTCTAGGTATCCCGCTGAGCGAGTAATCCACCCCTTCGGAAAATCAAGCGTGCTTGTTCCGCAAGGGAACGTAAACGCGTCACGAATCTGCTCAAACTCAAACCACATTTTCCACTTTGATTGGTAATCGTACAAGGCTTCCTCAGGCGCGTCAGCCATCGGGTCCCCCTCGGAACGGGTGTCCGTGGCTGTGTTTATGCTAACACTGCCAAAGCTACCCGCGTTCATGTACGGAAAATGAATGACAGCGGATCGTTTGTCATCCTGATTGATCTCGAAACAACTTGATCTTCCAACGGTCTTGAAAGAAGTTTTTTCGATTTCTTTCTTCATGTCCGCGTTACTAAAAATGAGTACCGCTTTTTCCAGATTCTCATCGTCATTTTCCAGACAGAAGGCACGTTGTTTTTTATCAGTCCAGTCCTCGACAGCGTTTTTTCCGTTCTTGTAATAGAGTACTGCCTTTATGCCGGCTTTATCTGATTTTCCAGTAAAATTGCGTAAATCATTGAAGACTAACTTCTTTACTTTTTCATCATCGTTAAAACTGATTGAAAGAACATTCAGTTCAGCCGAAAGAGGCTTTAGCGTTCTTATTTGATGAACTAATTCCGCGCCTGTATTAACAATGCTCGTCATCGTCGTTACGCTATTTTCGGATGATTCAGGAGGAAAACCCTTGTGGTCCTTATAGTATTTTGCCGGCTCCCGGTTGTAATTCCACAAAGTGAATTCCTTCCATTGCTTTTTGAATCCCCCATCAATGCTTTTATCGATTCCTTCCAAGCAGTCCGCACCATCGCAAGCATTCCACGATTTCTTCATGAATCCATTTCCTTCCTTTTTTGTCACAAAAAACGGGAAGACATAAGCACTGTAATGATGATCGGGTGGAGGGGTTTCTTTGAACAGGGAAACCGCAGGGTAATCGAAATAGCCCTTTACCCTTCCCTGCTCCGAGTTATCTTCCGCGTAAATAAAATCCTCAGACCATACCGCTGTCGCCTCACTCCACCAGTCGTCTTTTCGCGTATCATATTTATACACATACTGAAAAGAATGGAATATTTCATGCGCAAGAGTCGTCTTCAGAACCACATCCCGATTGGCTCCAATAGAGTAGTTCATGATGATGTGGCTGGGGGCAGGCGTCGACTTTTCCGGATACGTTAGACCAAGGAATTTTCCACAAGGAGCCACATAAATATCCAATTTGCCATCTCCACCTCGTGTACCATCACTCATCAGCTGTCTTTCAAGCAGGCCTTCAAAATTCGCAATAATCTTATCCCGGTCCAGGAATCCTTTGATCTTTTCTGCCATCTTTTTACCCACTGCCGCGTCCACTACCGTGAATCCGGGGACATAAATGTTTCGCATGGTCAGTGAAACACTTGGGAACCAGATTTTAACCTTCCCATCAGCCGAAATCAGAAACTCCGTGTACGCATTAGCGCGTTCAGCTAGGGCATCTGGGATAACCCACGAAGTCGACGCACTCGTACCTGCCACCGTGGATTCCAGATCCAGCCAGCTTCCTTCCTCATCAGGTCTCTTTCTAAAGGGCTCAAGTAGAGCCTTGGTTTTATCGGAAAGGGAATCCCATTTCCGAGTCAGTTCATTCATTACCCATGTACCTTCGTACGTCAACTTCTCACTTGAGTAATCTTTGGGGAGTCTGGTGTCTCCAAAAACCGAATAGACCTTATAAATTAGAGCTGTTTCTTCATCTAGTTTCTTTTCTCCATAAGCCTTATCAATCATTACCAGGCTTGTTTCACCTTCCGCATTAAGCGCCGTGTAAAGTTCTGCGATATCCTTATCTGAGTGATCGGTCGTATTCAAAAGAAGAAAGATAGCGACCCCAAAAATGATCAGCAAAACAAGAGCTATAAGGGCCACTATTACTTTATTCCCACCTATTTTTTTTTGGACCAAAGACAAATAGTGTTCAGTGCTCATATAAATAGTAAATTATTGATGAAAAAAGAATATTTAAAAACTTTAACTCCCCAACATTAGCACAGTCGTAATCAGGTCGTAGCCAAACTGCAGATAGGTCCCCAAAAACGAAAAACCCGTCACCTCACTGATCAGAAGGTCAGCAATAATCAAAACGATTAGGAAAATCGGCCCCTGAGCCAAAAAACGCTGGTACCAGTATTCCTTTGAACGGGGTACTATAAGACCAATAAACTTTGAACCGTCCAGCGGTGCAATCGGGACGAGATTGAACAGAAAAAGGACGATACTGAGCGCGTAAATAGAACGGAGCAATTCACGAATGAGGCCGGGAAGCGGAACATATTTAAACAGAATCGTAATCAAAAAGGCGGTGAGGAGGTTAGTGATCGGTCCGGCCACCGCTATCAAAAAAGCATCGCGCCGGGGGTTTTTTAAGTTGTTGTAATTAAAAGGAACTGGCTTACCCCAGCCAAAATGCGCAATAAAAATCATGATCGTTCCAAAAAGGTCCAGATGGCGCAGAGGATTGAGTGAAACCCGTCCCTCCATTTTAGCCGTCGGGTCTCCCAGCATAAAGGCCACCCAGGCGTGTGCCGCCTCATGAACCGTGATGCAAACAGCCAGCGCAATGAGCAGATAAATTATTTCCATGAAATAAATTGACATTAAACCACTCAAATGATACTTTTCATGAGCTTTCTTACTTTAATCTAAGTTAAACGCCATGTCCAAAGTTTGCCAGGTCTGTTCCAAAGGGCCATCCGTCGGTCACAACGTCAGTCACTCTGTTCGCCGTACAAAGCGCCGCTTTCTGCCCAATCTGACAGTCAAAAAGATGTTCAATACAATAACAGGAGGTATGGAAAAGAAGAGACTTTGCATGAAGTGTCTTAAAACAGCTCACAAAAACTAGAAGTCGGATTTTACATTTTGCTATTAGCCCCGCCGCGGCGGGGCTTTCTATTACACGGAGAGATGCCAGAGTGGTCGAACGGGCTCGCTTGGAAGGCGAGTATAGGGGTAACTCTATCGGGGGTTCGAATCCCCCTCTCTCCGCCAGCTTATTTACTGAGTTATCTGAAAGGAACCATTGAAAGTCTTTCATAATACCGCTAACATTCAGTGGAAATTTTGTATGGAGAGATGTCCGAGTGGTTGAAGGAGCCGCTCTCGAAAAGCGGTATCCCGATTAATCGGGATCGGGGGTTCGAATCCCCCTCTCTCCGCCAGCCCTCTTGCTGAGCTACCTAAAATGAGTGATGGGAATTTGAGAGATTCGAAGGGTCGGGGGGGTCGAGACGAAAAACGAGAAGCGAAGTGACGAGTATTTGAGTCCTCGACGTAGGAGAGCATCCCCCTCTCTCCGCCAAGTTTTACATTCAGCGAAATTGAAAGATGTTGCCTCGGCGCAAAGCGCCTCGGCAAAGATAAAATGTTATAATCAAATAAATCGAAATTATAAATTAATATAATTAATTAACAAAAACATGGAATACAAACAAATGCACTTACCGGCCATAAAATTAGTGGGGATTGGTGTCGAAACTTCGCCAGCAAAGGCACTTATTGATTGTCCAAAAGTTTGGGAGAAATTTATGTCTCAATGTGAGAAAGTTAAAAATCAGAAAAAGACAATGATTCATCTTGGCGTTTCAACCCAAGCTAACGCCGAAGCCTGTACTATGAGATATACTGCCGGAAGTGAAGTAAGTGAATTCATCGATATTCCTAATGGCATGGAAAAAATTGAATTACCAGAATCCGAATATTTCATATTTTTACATAAAGGTAAGATAGACACTCTTGGCAATACTTACGGAGATATCATGGGAACGATAGAAAAATCAGGGAAAAAACAAAAAGATTTCTGGATAGAAAAATACGATAGCCGTTGGAAGGCCGATAATGATGACTCAGAATTTGAAATTTTAATTCCTGTTATTTAACAGGTTACAAAAAAATCAATCATTTATAAATAGCATGAAGTACATAAATAAAGCAGATTTTTTTGAAAGAACAAATAAGGAATGGGGTAAGCTCTGGTCTCTTATTGATACTTTTAGTGATGAGCAAATGAAAAAAATTCCGTCTCAGCGAACAGGTTCAATGGAAAAAAGCGGAGATGCTTGGTCGGCAAATGATATTCTGATGCACTTGCATGAATGGCACAATATGGCTTATGGTTGGTATGAACAGGGCCTTAAAAATGATCTAGTGGTTATGCCGGCCCAGGGTTATAAATGGAACGAATTGCCTGCTTTGAATAAAAAGATTTATGAATCGTATAAAAATATTTCCGTGGAACAAGCTAAAGAAATGGTTAGATTATCACATCTTAAATTAATAGAATTAGTTCAATCTTTAAGCGAGAAACAGTTTTTGGAACCGGGGCAATATAAGTGGACTACCAAGTATTCCTTATCTACCTATCTAGCGGGAACTTTAGGAGCTCATTATAAATGGGCTCATGATACAATAAAAAAGAATATTAAAAGAATAAATTAAAACTAATTATGCAAAAATTTTGCCAGGCATGCGGCATGCCATTAACAAAAAAAGAAGATTTTGCCAAAGGCGATGAGAATTCAAAATTCTGCCATTACTGCGTAAACGAGGACGGCAGTGTTAAAACCTGCGAAGAAATTTTCGAGGGCGGAGTCCAGTATTTTTTGAGCCAGCTTGGAGGCGACAGAAAAATGGCAGAAAAAGTAACCCGTAAAAATATGAGCGGGCAACCTTATTGGCAAGAAAAAGATTACCTAATTCTCCAAGGAGAAATGGTTACCGACCAGGAATTCGCTGAAGTAATGAGAAAATTAGTCTAAAATGATATGAAAATTCTAATCGCTTATTATACTAGAACAGGAAACACTGAACGCGTAGCCAAAGACCTAGCCAAAAAGCTGGAAGGCGATCTGGAACCTATCTCAGACAAAAAGAGGCGAACCGGAATCTGGGGCTGGATCCTGGGTGGAAGGGATGCCATGAAAAAAGAGCTTACGGAAATCGGTCCTCAGTCAAAAGACCCGACCCGCTACGATCTGGTTATTCTGGGCTCCCCCGTTTGGTCCTGGACACTGGTTCCAGCCATACGCACCTACGTGGAGCATCAAAAAAAGGCATTCAATAACATGGCTTTTTTTGTGACCTCAGGCGATACCGATGCCGCGAAGCTTCAGAAGGCCTTTGAAGAAGCGTCCGGCAAGAAAATGCTCGCTTTCGCCGGCTTTAACACAGCCGAACTCAAGGATAAGGAAACCTACGCCAAAAAGATGGATGCCTTTGCCCAACAGATTAAGTCCCTTAACCCCTAAATCGATGACAACCAAAAAACACGAGGCCGAATGTTGCCCCAAATTTAATCCAACCCCCTGGGATGGAAAAATGATCGAATGGCATTATAAGAAGTTCATCAAAGACAAGGTCTTCACCCTATTCTACATGCCAATAAACTTTGGTTCGGTCATCACCCGCCTGATGAAGAAAACAGAGAAAGCTGGCGCTAAAGTACCGGACTGGCTCTGCCTTTCGGACCATACTTCCAAGTGGAATATGGACCTGTATCTAGCGGTCGATAAAGAGGTAGCCGATATTGAAAACGTTGCACTGTCAGGCAAGTTCTGGACCAAGGTATACGAAGGGCCGTTTCAGGATACCGGAAAATGGATGAAGGATTTTGAGAACTTCGCGAAAGAGAAGAAAGTGAAAGTCAAAAAAATGTACATGTGGTACACCACATGCCCTAAATGTGCCAAAAAATATGGCAAAAACTACGTCGTGATCGTCGGGCAAATAGGATAGATGACGGAATCGAAAAGATTTACTAGAATGGTTCCTGTGTTTAATAATAACTAACAACATATGAAGAAAGTATTCTGGACTGGTTTAGTCGCAGGCATTGCAATGGTTCTTGTGAATATGGCTTTGAATCCGGTGTTCAACATTATTTTCCCGAGCCTGCAGGGCGCCTATGAGAGCAACGCCATTTTCAGGCCGTGGACCGACCCCATTATGATGCTGTTTTTCCTTTATCCAATAGTACTGGGTTTTGCTCTTGCCTGGGTTTGGGGAAGAACAAAGCAATTGTTCCACAAAAATCCCTGGTGTAATGGAATGCGCTTCGGGTTCACCTATTTCTTCGTGTCAGGTCTGCCGGGTTTCCTGGTCAATTACAGCAGTTTTAACCTGCCCATTTCAATGATCTCCACCTGGACGATCATGGGTTTATTCAACGGCATCGTGGCTGGATTGATTTTGGCAAGATTGAATAAATAGAACCAGGAACACAATAAAAACCCCAGACTGCCATTTCCCCGCGCTATTTAATCCTGAACCCAGTGTGGGAGAGGCCGCCCGCCTGAGGCGGGGTAAAACCATATCCCTTAGATGTTCTGAACGAGTTAATGCGTAGGGTGCGCGAACAGTGATGAGTTTTTATTTTTGTTTCTGAAACCATTGAACCAAATTTGTGTTCATCAGGCAAGGGATTTCGATTGACACAAAAACCGAGCCTAAGGTAATTTAATTCGGCAATGAAAAAATGTAAGCCGCGATAGCTCAGTTGGTAGAGCGCATCCATGGTAAGGATGAGGTCCTGGGTTCGATTCCCAGTCGTGGCTCCATATTTATTGATGTTTATAAAGCTCAAGCGGGTGATCCATCCTACCCAGCTCTTTAAACTTAGCCGAAACAATTTCCATGATCCTCCGCTCCGATATATCCGAGGCATAACCGACGCCATTTGTTCCAAAGAACACGGAACGTCTTGTAAAAGCCCTTTTTAGATCATTCCCAAAATCATTTTCACTGAGCCCCATTTTTTCCGGAGATAGACCTGCCTGCGTCAGCCGGCCACGCATAGCATCAAGATACATCCCCGGCAGGATCATATCCAAAACAGCCGTCTGAATCTTCCCTAAATAAAAAACCTTAAAATCATCCGAACCCCGGTTCGAACATTGTCCGATTAACTCTTCTGACAGCCTTTGAACCAGGGGCATCAGGGGGCTATCAAGAGGACCGGCCGAGGCAGGGTCCTTTTTGATTCCGAAGAAGGGGGAATTTGATGTCAATTGCCAAGCCTTCTGATTTAGCTCCATCCGATCGTTTACCAGTTTTTCGATGTCCCCTGCCCCCTTTCTTTCTGGCTGGTCCGGCAGAACTTCAAGGGTTCGAAGATTGCGATAATGCCGGTAAAGTTGCTGGATGTAAGGGCCACGATAGAGCTTAGCATCACTGTCAGAAAGGGTGTGATCCGCCCATTCATCAAAAAGCCGCTTAAGAGACTGAGCCAGTACCGCGTTGTCCGTTTGCCGAAACACAGTATCCGGCACCTCTCTGCCAGCTCCAGCCTGTTTCATCGCTTCTTCAAGCTTCCATTGATAATCCACGGGCAAAAAGAAATGATCGGAACCCTTCGTAATTTCGAGTTTCTTCGAAAAATCAGCGGCAAATTTGGCCCGGTAGTCCCCATTTTCAAATTCCCCGTATTTGGTCGGCATGGTCACAGAAGCGGTGTCCGGAAGCGCGGCATCAGCCGTATTATTCACCGCTGACTTGCCACAGGCCGCCGGTAGGCAGAGGGTTGAAAGAAGCATCAGAACACGCATTCGCCCCTGAACAGACAAGGTTGATGCACCATTGGAATACTCGGCTTCAGCTCCTATGCTAGGGCTATCATTTTTTCGCACAATTGAAATATAATAGAGAAAAAGATATTACATCATGCTTGCAACAAGCTCCAGATCATTTTAAAACGCCCTTCCAATTATTGACTTCATTTGTTCCATATGGTTTAATACTAAACCATTTGCTTTTTAACAATTCGGTTTAGCAGGCAGTGATCTGACGCCGTTGGTGTTCGGGGGACTAATCCACCCGGATGCCAGACCTCAGATGCCCTGTTTGCTAACGCCAGGGTAAAACCGCTTGAACGAGGTAATGTTCAGATGAAAACGACTGAATATGATTATGCAGCCAAGTCGACCGACGATCTGATTGGCATCCTTGAAAGAGGCACCGATATGGATCTCTTAAAACCACCCGATCGCT
>Ga0209450_10001314_pt1 | contig 12482 bp, 6 predicted proteins | sample FrelakmetLWP11LW_FD_187149 | JGI IMG/M metagenome (GOLD analysis project Ga0209450, IMG submission 187149) | Freshwater lake sediment microbial communities from the University of Notre Dame, USA, for methane emissions studies - LWP11 LW (SPAdes)... | ecosystem: Environmental > Aquatic >... | reverse complement strand
CGTCAATTCGGCCGGTATGTACGTTAAAATAAGTGTCGAATTATTTAAGGATGGATGGATATGGCCAGTCAGTGGTACAAAGAGTCGTTGTGCAAACTGCATTTGGATATGCATTGCCCTGAGTGGCATGAAAGCATCCTGAGCAATTTTGATGCCCGTGCGATAGTTCATACGGTTGCCGATGCCGGCAGTGATGCAATGTACTTTTTCACCAAAGATTGCTACGGCAATGCCTACTACAATACCCATATCGGCCACAAACACAAATGTATCGGCCGGCGTGACCTGCTGGACGAAGTCCTCAAAGAGGCCGCTCAAATCAAGTTGCCGATTATGGCCTATTATACCGTTATTTGGGACAACTTTGCAGCCGAACATCATCCTGACTGGTGCATGCTTGACGCAGACGGCAAGCCCCTGATGGATACGGTGACCATGGACGATGGCAAGTGGCGATATGTGTGCCACAACACCGGCTACGCTGACTATGCGGCGGCGATGATTCGAGAGATTGCAAAGGGGTATCCTGTTGCCGGCTTCCATCTGGATATGTTCAATATGGATTTCGGCAAGCTGTCCTGCTATTGCCCGGTGTGTCGAAAACTGTTCAAAAAACAAACCGGCAAGGAACTGCCGACTCGGTCCGGCGTCAATGAGACATGGCGGCAATTTATGGAGTTTCGCTATCGCAGTGTGGAAAAATTTGCCCAACTCCTGCGGCAGGCGGCTCTCGAAGAAAATCCCGATTTGGTGGTCGTGATGAATTATCACGGCTCGCCGAATTTTGACTGGCGCGTTGGTCAGCAGCCGGTGCGGCACAGCCTGTTCAGCGACCTTGCGACCGGCGAGACCTATACGCCGATGCTGGGTGACATGTATCCGGGTATGGAGGCGCGATTTTTACGCAATCTTGTGCCCGGCAAACCCGTTGAGATGGTCTCATGGCGGATGAACCGCTTTACGGATTTTACCGTTAAACCTATCACGCAGCTCAGATGGGAGGCGTTTACCTGCGCGGCCAACGGGGCGACCAATATGCTGATCGATCAGCCCTTTGCCGATGGTCGGCTGGACCCGGCGGCTTACAAATTAATCAAAAAAGTCTTTCATGAAATCCGCGACAAAAAAGAGTACTTTGTCGGTGATTTTGTCCGTCAGGCCGCACTCTATTATTCCTGCAAGACCCGCGATTTTTATGCGATGGATCATCAGAAAAAGTTTATCGTGCCGGTGATGGGCGCGTACAAGGCACTGATTGAAAATCATCTCTGTGTGGATTTCCTGTTTGATGAAACACTCACTTATGAAATCATCGCTCAGTATCCCATTGTGTTTTTGCCCAATGTCGCCTGTCTCAGTGAGCAGGAAGCGGTGGTTTTCCGCGATTATGTCCGAAATGGCGGAGTGCTGATTGCCACGTTTGATACTGCCCGCTGTGATGAAAATGGACAGCTTCGTAAGGACTTCGTACTGGCTGATGTTTTCGGTGTTCAGTATAAAAGCACGGTTGATTGCGACGCCAACTACCTTCGGGCGCTGCCGTCGCCTTACGGTGATGAGATAGACGGCGAGTACCATATTTTGAACCTCGGGCCGGTGCACATGGTGCGTCCGGTAACTGCCAAGGCGTTAGGCGATGTCCACGATTCATTTTTTAAACGGCGCGTCCCGCAGCAGTTTTTCTCGCATAATATGCATCCGCCGTACAAGCGGCTTACAGATGCAATATACGTTAACCGATTTGGCCAGGGGACATGCATTTATTTGCCGCATAATTGCGACGGTTCCTATGCCGATACCTATGAATTGCCCGAACACCGAAAAATACTGGGCAATATCGTCCGTGCGCATGCTCCGAAGGCCATTGTCGAGGTTGAAGAGGGACCGCTGAATTTGGAAGTGTCCATCCGGCAAAGCGGTAAAATGCTGTTTGTCCATCTTTTGTGCTTTAACGCCCTGCGTCAGGCGGCATCCTGTCCAAGTCTGAACAAGCCATTGCGTCCATCGCTGCGTATGGAAGAGCCGCCGCTGTATAAAGCCAAACTGAAAATCAATGCGTCGTATAAAAGCATTAAAACACTTCATCCGTCGGCTCTGATAAAGACGGATGGATGTTGTGTAGAATTGCTGATTGATGATGTGCATGAAGTGGTCGTTATTGCGCTGGCCTGATGGGCCGATAGCGACCCGCTGTTCGTAACACGCTTTTGACAAATGAAAACCTTATCAAGGAGACATGTTATGGAAGATGCCGCAGTCCGGGCAAACGCTCTTGAATTGACTGATTATCTGATTATTGGTGTGTATCTGGTGTTGTCGGTGGTGCTGGGGTTTTGGTTTGCCCGTCGCGGCACCAAGGACACCAGCGCCTATTTTGCCGGCGGCGGAGCCATTCCGTGGTGGGTGGCCGGCACATCACTGCTGGTGGCCTGTTTTGCGGCGGATACACCGCTGTGGGTGGGCGATATCATCTACAAACGCGGACTGGAAGGAGCGTGGCTGTACTGGGCGCCGGCGATTGGGACGGCGTTTTTTGTGATGCTGATTGCCCCGTTGTGGAAGCGCAGCGGGGTTATGACCGATATTGAATTTCTGGAGCTTCGCTATAAAGGGCAGGCCGCTTCAATGATGCGGTTTCTCAACAGCCTCTTTTATTCGGGCTTTGTCAGCATTATGTGGATGACACTCCAGACGCTCTCTATGGTCAAGATTCTTCAGGCGATCATTAATTGGAGTGGTCTGAATCCCCTGTATGACCATTTAAACACAGCGATGCCGTTTATCCCCAAAGGGTTTGACTGGGTTAAGCTGACCTGTATTATGCTGACAATCGTGTTTGCCGGAAGCTATTCGATTGTATCCGGTCTGTGGGGGGTGGCCAGTTCGGGAGCATTTCAATTTTTGATTACTTACATCGGTTCAGTTATATTAGCGATTATTGCCGTAACAAGCATCGACGGCGGCATCGCCGGTATGGTGACGCAGATTTCGGCGATGACGGAGACATGGCCGCAGGGGGCGGCGATGAATTTGCTGCCCAGTGGCAACGTGTGGGGGCTTCCGGCGATGACACTGGCGGCGCTGCTGCTGTATCGCTGGGTCGAGCAGGCCGGGATGGGGCAATTTGTCGCCCAGCGTCTGATTGCCACCAAAAACTGCCGTTCGGCAGCTTATACGGCCATGATTTGGGGCATTGGATTTTTTGCAATCGTACCGCTGCCGTGGATACTGACGGTGCTTGCGGCCAAGGTCGTTCGTCCGGATATTACGGCCGGCGACCAGGCCTATCCGGCGATGGCGATGATGCTGCCGGTCGGCCTGAAAGGAATCCTGGTTGCTTCCATGCTGGCGGCATTTATGAGTACCTATTCGTCGCTGATGAGTTGGGGGGCATCTTATTTTGTCAACGATTTTTACCGCCGTTTTCTGGTCAGGAAAGCCGGCGAAATCCATTATGTTCGGATGGGGCAGATATTTATGACCCTGATGGCGATTTTGGCCGGAATATTGGCGTTTCAGCAGGAATCGCTGCTAGGGATTATTTTTGTCGTGCTGGAGTTTATGTCCGGTTACTGGACAGTGATGTTTGTCCGTTGGATATGGTGGCGGGTTAATGCGTGGGCCGAGGTGGCTGGTTTGGGCGGCAGTATCCTTTTTGCCGCCGGGCTTCGGTTGAATGCATGGGTTCTTGGTGCGATGAATCTGACGGGGTCTGAAAATCCCGTTCTACGAAAGATTTTGGTGCCGATGGCCTCATGGGTTGCCCCCGACAACATCGAACCCTGCTGGGGACATCGGATGCTGTTTGTGGTGACCGGTTCGCTGATTCTGTGGATCGTGGTGACCTTACTGACCCAGAAGCCGGATGACCAGGTTGTCGATGCGTTTTACAAGAAAGTCCAGCCGCCGGGATTCTGGAAGCCGGTTCGTACACGTCTGGGAATGAAGCCGCCGTATGGGCTGGGTACGATGATTTTCTGCTGGGTAGTGATGATGTTTGGTATCTACGGCCCGCTGATTGGATTAATTAAGCTGTGTCTGGGTGATATGCGTTTGGGACTTCCGCTGGCGGCAGCCGGTGTAGCGGCGATTTTTATTGCGGTACGAAAAATTAAGACCATTTATGCCGATTAAGGCCGGCGGACCGGTTATCGAAGTACTCAAGGAGTTGATCGGCCAGCAATAGAGGTGTTCTGGGCTCTCGGGATTAAACAAATCCCCCATAATCTCCCTGTTTTTACGGATTTTACTTGATGTCGCCGCATCAATTTGTTATTCTAAAGGATTAGAAATAAGCGGTTTTATCCCGTACATTGGGGGGTTTGTGTTTGTCTTATTCGGGAGAGAGTATAATGAGAGAAAAATCCATTTTTTGGGTCAAAATGGCGTGTTTTGCAGTCTGGCTTTCAGCTTGCGGTACGTCAGGTGCGACCTCACTGGTCGGGGCGTGGACGTTTGGGAATTATTCTGACACCAGCGGCAATACGCTTGATAGTTCCGGCGTTTTGCCTGTCTTGAATGGAACCCTTCAAAATGGAGCAATTCTTGTTAAAGATAGTACTCAACGGGGCTGGGTCTTAAAACCCAATGGCGGCGGCTGTCTGCTCGGCTATGACCACAAACTTTATGCCCCAAAGTCCATTACTGTCCAATACTGGCACAAAAAGAGTACCGCCTCTGAAAACTGGAAATATATGGTCGGCCAAGACGGCAACGGGCCGCGGCACTTTAACAACGGCGGCGGGATGATTTACTGCATGCAGACTTCCGATAGCGGTTGGAATCCGATTAATGTCGGCGGGACCAGCAATACTCAATGGAGACATTTTGTCGCAACCTATGACGGTGAATATCTCTATGGGTATATCAATGGCGTACAGGTTGCCAAGATTTATCGCGGCGGCACCATCAACACACAGAACAACTATTGGAGTATCGGTCGGCAATGGAATGGAATGGCAAGTGGTGCCTGGGCAGCAGATACAACGACAACCGGCTGGATTGACGATGTGGCGATCTGGAATGGCTATGCTCCTCCGGCGGTGGTTCTGGGGCTTTATAACGGGACGTACACGATATATAACGCGCCGATTGAAGAACCGGATTACCTCGGCGATTATCCCGAAGGGGACTTAAATCGCGATGGCTTTGTCAATACAAAAGACATGGAAATCATGGCCGGATTGTGGTTGGAGGATTGCACCCTGACCGACTGCGGCCGGGCGGATATGGTCAAAGATAATAAGATCAATATCCAGGACTTTTCAAAGGTGTCCGCCAAGTGGCTCTATAACACAAATACCGGACCGGTGATGTCAATCGAAAACCTGATGGGTATTCCGACCTTTAAGGTAAACAATGCATTTACCACCGCAGCTGTTTTCAGCCACAACTGGCCGCATCCGGATTATGTGCCGGTCAAACAGTTTGCCGATACCGGGACCATTATTCAGGATTTCGGCGGATCAAACCTCAATGAATGGTGGCTGCGAACCAACCCGGACAAATGGGATTACTCGACCATTGATACCCGGATTAATTTTTTAATACAGCCGACGACCGGCGACCCGGATGTCCTGCTGATGCCGTGGGTGACGGTAACCCCGCCTCAGTGGTGGCTTGATGATCCGGCCAATGCCAATGAGCTTGAAATGGCCGATTCCGGCTCGGGGCCCGCCGTTGTCCAAAGTGATGGGAAAAAATATCCTTCTCTGGCATCGCCAAAGTGGCGTCAGGATATGGCCTATGCTCTTGAAAACTATATCGACTATCTCTATCTGACCGGCCGTATGCTGAACATTGCGGGATTCAAGCTTAGCGATGTAGGATGCGGCGGCGAAAACCTGTGGCGTTATTCATGGTGGCAAAATCCGGGTGGTTATGGTCTTCGCACCAAAGAGGGCTTCCGTCAGTGGCTGCGCGATAAATACAACAATGATATCGACGCGCTGGAGGCGGCGTGGAACAATACCGCTATCAATTCATTTGATAATGTTCAGGTGCCGACCTATTCTGAACGAAAAGCCTATGAAGGCACCAGAACATTCCGTAATCCCGGCGTGTCGATGAACGTGATCGACTGGGAGCTTTTCTGGAATGAACTGCTGGTCGATACGCTGGATTATTTCGCCGGCGTGATTAAGAACAAAACCAACGGCACCAAACTGGTCGGGGGCTTTTACTGCTATATGTACGAGTGGTGCGGCAATCCCGAAGACGGCCATCAGGCGCTGCGGAAATACAATCAATCCAAAAACCTCGATTTCATCTGGCAGACGGCCTCGTATGAAACCCGAGGCTACATAACCGGCGGTGATGTGCTGCGCGGGCCGGGCTACAGTAACATTCTGCACGGAAAACAGTGGGCCAACAGCAACGACACGGCGACATTTGTATGCGGCTATCTGGATGCTAATGATAAAATCCGGCTGGGGTACACAGATACGGTTGAACGCAATAAACGTATGTTCCTGCGATCTGCAGGCTTTAATATCTGCAACGGCGGATTTTTGCAGGAATTCTTCGCTCTGCACGATCAATGGTATCATGATCCTTCCAATGCGAATCCTTATATTTTGGTCACTGATGCGGTGACGGATCTGAACTTTATCTATGGCAACAGCAAAAACTATGACCGCCGGAGCAATAGCGAGGTCTTGATTGTTTCCGATGAGGTCTCATGCAGCTATGTCACGTACAAGTGGGATAATCCGGTCTTGAAGACATCGCTGCGGACGCCGCAGATCGCATTGACCCAGATGGGAACCCCCAACGACCAGATCCTGCTTGATGACATTGCCCTGCTGCCGAACCCCGATCAGTATAAGCTGATTATTTTCCTGAACTGCTACAATATGACCGATGCGCAGCGGGCGATGGTGGACAGTCTTAAGGGAAATAATAGGGTTCTCGTCTTCTGCTATGCAGCTGGCTATTTCAACGGGGGGACTTATTCAGAGGCCAATATGGAGTCCCTGTTGGGCGGAATGGATATGGTTGTCGATAGCGCGGAATCATTTATAAGTCCTCGGATGGCCGTTGCCCGCAATCATCCGCTTGGTCAGGCGATCTGGGCCAAAGGGATTACGGCGTTTGGTCCGAATGAAAGTATCTGCAAACGAATCTATGCCAATGTGTCCACTTCAGATCTTATTGCCTACGACCCGCTTGCTATTTTAAATGGGGCGATGGCAATCCGAGATAACGGAACATGGCAGGCCATTTACGCTGTTTCGGCAGATATGCCTGCCTCGGTCTATCGTGAAATCGCCCGCTATGCCGGCGTACATATTTACGATGAAACCAACGAAACCTTCTACGCCAATCGTTCGTATGTGTGCATCCATCCCAACCACGACGAAGGGACCCAGCAGAGTCGGACTATCAATTTCCCCGCAGCGGTGAATATCTACGATGCCCAGACCGAAACGCTGCTGCAGTCGAACACGACCAGTTATACCAGCTCGTACTATGGCGGCCAGACGAAGGTCTATCGGTATGTGCCCGTCCCGTAATCAGGGACTGGGCGGCTTTACGTCAGGTTTGTCGCCTGTTGAGTTTATTGAAAAGTGTGCTTTTTTTATGCGGTACGAAAATAAGTGATTTGTAAATGCATTCCGAAAATTTATCGGGTGGATAATCAATCGGGTGATAAATTTATTGAGAAGATTGCGGTTATGAAGAATGTTATTATGGTTTTGATGGCGTACCCTGTAAATATTAATCTGCGGTTAACCCTTTGCTCTTTAACAAGTAGATATTGAAAATTTCGTCTGCAAAATCCAATCTGTTTGTCGAATTTTATGCTTTTTACATTTTGTGGACGTCTGAGTTTGCGGCAAAAAGTCCGAACGGCGCAGAGTATCTCTGTTGAAGTGCCGCAGTAGGCACCAGAGATGTTATGCCGCTAATCGATGATAGGATTTGAGCAATCCGCCGAGTCGTTTGATACACTGAATTTTTGCATTATCATCAATGCGATGCTTTGTCTCGATGATTCTTCCCAGCGATTGATGAATCCGTTCGTGATGATAATATTGGCGATATTCCTCAAGCACGTATTCAAGCTGCTTGACCGAAGACAGGATCAGATGATCAAGGCACTCGGATTTTACGGATTTGACGAAGCGTTCCGCGTAGGCGTTCAAGTTCGGACTTTGCGGCGGCAATTTAACGGGTTTTACGCCGGCGGTTTTTAAGAGGTTGTGGAATTCAGCCGTATAAAGCGGGTCTCGGTCATGAATGAGATATTTCTTGTCTTTCAAGAACCCGTCATCATAATCGGTTAATATCCGTGCCGCCTGCTTCATGGAGTTGCCATCGGGTTGAAGCTGAATGGGAGCGAAGAAGACTTTCCGTGTGGCAAGTTCGATAACAAAGAATACGGTACAACGGATCAGCTTACGTCCGGTGAACAGTTCCACTGTAAAAAAGTCGCAGGCCGCCAGAACATCGAGGTGACTGCTGATAAATTCATGCCAGGTTGATTTTATCATTAAATCCGACTCCGGATCATAGCCGTTTTCAAGGAGAATGTTTTTGACGGTTGAAGGGCTGATCTTGAATCCAAGATAAACGATCTGGTCAGTGATTTTCTGATAGCCCCATCGAAGGTTTTCTTTTTTGAAGCGGATGACAAGGGCGACGATTTCTTCGGTGATTTGCGGTCTTCCGACTTTGTTGCGATTTGCAGTGCCGTTATATTTTTGAGCAATGAGCTTGTTATACCAGCCAATAATAGTGTCTGGGGTAAACAAAACGGTACAGTCTTCCAGCATCTTCCGACTGAGTTTCTTTGCCTTGGCAGCTATTCTAATTCGCTGGCTGCGGGTCAGGCGTATTCGTTTGTTCTGCTTTTCCTGCTGCTCCAGCAGTACCCGAACCTGTTCTTTCAGGTAATCGATAGCATCGTAGAGTTCTTTGTTGATACAGTACGCAAGGCATGTGAAAAGAGTAATCCATAGGTTCTGTTTCATAGTCTGCAAATGCTATAAGAAATCTCGCAGGCTTGCAATGATTTTTGCCAAGAATTGTTGTTTTGTGGTGGGAGCGGGATGACGCACCTGGTGGTGGTGTCAAAGCGAATGCTGCTGGATGCTGGCGGGGCTTGAAACTCCCCGAACTCATAAGCTCTTACATCCTTAGTCGAGTAGTCTGCATTCGGACGCATCTTAGTCAGTAGTTCGCTTCCTGGCAAGCTACGTTCGCAAGGGATTCAAATATTTTACCGATATTTGCTCATTACACAAAATCTAAAGTTCTCCAAAAGGTAACGCAATAATACCGTTTCCCAGTGGCAATCTGGTGCTGCCGGGAGTGATGACAAAGCCAGACGAGGCTTTTGATAGAAAATCAGTTTGAAAAATCCTGATACCTTCAGCCATAGCAGGTTTGGGAGTGGCAGAGAGTTTTACTTCAATTGGAATCAGTTTGCCTTGCACTTCAATAATAACATCCACTTCAACACCTGTGGCGGTTCTCCAGAAGTATACCTGTGCTTCCTCTCCGCGATGTACGATCGTTTTTATGATTTCCATCAGAACGGCCGTCTCAAAAATTGAACCTCCCATGGGTCCGCTTGCAGCATGATCGGGGTCTTTTAATCCTGCCAGGTAACACAGTGTTCCAAGGTCGGTAAAGTAAATCTTAGGACTCTTAACCAGCCGTTTGTTGAGATTTCCAAAATAAGGCCGCAGCACAATGATCTGAAATGTAGCCTCAAGTACTGAAATCCATGCCTTGGCTGTGTTTACTGCGACCCCTAAGTCCCGTGCCATTTCTGTCAGATTTAAGAGCTGTCCATTTCGGGCTGCCAAGGCTCTGAGGAAATTCTGAAATGTGGTTAGGTCGCCAACTTGGCGTAATGTACGAATATCACGCTCCAGATACGTTTGGATATAACTGCTGTGCCAAAGGTAAATATCTCGTTCGGTGTCAGCTACCAATTCCGGATAACCACCTCTTAGAAAACAGTTCCACAGCTGATTGGATGAGGTATGTTGGTGAGAAGCTGTATGGCCTTTTTCCCAGGGCAAAGTCGCATCTGGACAACCAAAAATCTCACGCTGTGAAAGCGGTAGCAGTTTAAGCATTGCAGCCCGGCCTGCCAGAGATTCCGTGATATGCTCTGTCATGAGAATATTTTGTGAACCCGTCAAAAGATACTGTCCTTTTTTATCGCGATGCGCATCAATATGCTCTTTGATATAAGGCAGAAGGGTAGGAGCGTATTGGATTTCGTCAAAGATTACAGGAGCAGGATAGGTATCGAGAAAACCACGAGGATCAGTCTCGGCTGAAGCTCGTATATCCGGCGGTTCCAGCGACACATAGCGATGGGAATTTCCGAATAAATGTTTAAGCAGGGTGGTTTTGCCGGATTGACGTGGCCCAGTAAGGACGACAGCCGGGAACTCGTGTCCTGCTTTCTTTAAAACCGACTCCAATGCTCTTTTTATATATTTCTTACTCATATATGGTAATTATGCATATTAAATGCAAAAATGCAAGGGTGTTTAAACGGAATCTTTTTGGAGCTGAGATGGTAGATGTCCATAAAGTAGATAGTAAAAATACATAATAATATATAACATGTGGCGTGTGTCCAATTTATCAATCAGGCTATAGGTTCTATTTGGTGTGCGAGCAATTTAGCCACTTTAATTGCCTCCTGTACTTCTTCGAGTAGATAAATGTCTGTGGTTTCTGTGGTTGTATGGCCGAGCAGAACTTTTGCTGCTTCTTTGCCCAGTAGGGATCGTGTTCCGGTAGCTGCTGTTCGCCGTAAGTCATAGGGTACAATTTTCTCAACGCCTGCCCGTTGACAAGCACGGATAACTGCTCTGCAAAGACTGTTATGATCATATTTTTTGCCCGGTGTTATCATCGGATGTTCTTTTCTGTTTGTGCCTGGACGATTACCCCAATGTATGGGTGTTTTCCTGTTGAAAGACTGTTGTTTCAAAAAGAGTTTTACAGACTGCTCGGGGCTAAATACAAAATCTTTTGATTCAAAGTCTATGATGTATTTAGTTAATATATCTTGAGCCGCTTTGGTTAATGGGATTACTTTGGTTCGCTCAAATCGCATGGTTTTGTGCTTACCCACTGGCCCGCAATCGCGACCAGGAATATAAAGCCAGCATTCAGAATCATCTCGAATAAAATCGAAGGGACGCATATTACACACTTCATAAGGCCTCATTGCGGTCAGCCAGATCAATCTAAGCATATCCCCAATAATTGGATTGATGCAGGAAAGCACTTTCTTAAAATCATCTTCTGTAACCCGTTTACGCTTTACTTTCTCATGAACATTTTTAGCTCCCAGACGCAAAAATTTAACCTCATCCAGCGATTGTAAATTCTTATGATTTAAAAGCTGTCTGCCCAGACCCCACTTCCAAATCTTTTTGATATTTTTTATTATGGCGTTGATACCCTGACGTGTATAGTGTTTTGTAGTTTTGCCATGGGTATATTTATAGTCAACAAGAGCATGCTGTATTTTTTGAAGCTCATCGGGTCCAAAATCATTAATCGGCCAATGATAATATGGTTTTAGAAAATCCTCAGTCCTTTTGACCAAAGATTCTTCATAAAACTGAGTGTTTTCGGACAACCCGGAAAGAACCTGTGTTTGATTTTTTTTGTAGTGTTCAACAAGTTCGCCTATGGTAACTTTCCCTATAGGATTCGTAATTGCTGAGATAGCGTCGTAAGGATTGTCATAGCTTAGGACTTTTTGTGGCTGTTGAACAAAGAGGTCTAGCCACTTGCCAAAGGCGGCGTATATTTGCCCTTCGGACCTTCCCGCCAACCCACCGAAACTAATTGTTGTTCGTTTGCCATCGGGTGTGTAAATATTGGCAACGTAATATCTCCCATCGAACCTTAACTGAGGACTTTTTCTTTTTCCCGCCATGTTTTTCTCCAAAAATCAACTTCAAAGCATTGTATGCAGTATGTATGCAGAATGCAAGAAAAAAATGAGAATCAAGAAGAATTGTGTGGAACAGTTCGGAACTGAACGGGAGCTTGATGTATTATAACTATATTATTAACAGGATGATATAATAAATATTGCCTATTTTCGAAGAAGATAATACATTGTTTTGTAAGTTAGATTTCATTTCTGGGGGTCAAGAGGTCGCAGGTTCAAGTCCTGTCGCCCCGATTGATGTAAACTTGGCTGAATTCGAGACTTACGAATACCTGACATGTGTCAGAGCGGCCGTAACCGACGCGTAAAAGCGCGTAGTACTACTCATTTTTAAGGAGTAATTGGTTATGGAAGCGACAAAAAAGTCACGGATTCCGAAGCTGTCTGCACACAAGGCCACCGGCCAATCGTTCATCCGCATTGATGGGCGAGCCATTTATTTTGGCAAAACCGGCGAGCCTGAAACCACCCAGAAGTACCATCAGTTCATTGCCGAATGGCTGGCCTCCGGTTGCCAATCCCAGAACGAGCCTGAGCATAT
>Ga0209450_10001313_pt1 | contig 12482 bp, 12 predicted proteins | sample FrelakmetLWP11LW_FD_187149 | JGI IMG/M metagenome (GOLD analysis project Ga0209450, IMG submission 187149) | Freshwater lake sediment microbial communities from the University of Notre Dame, USA, for methane emissions studies - LWP11 LW (SPAdes)... | ecosystem: Environmental > Aquatic >... | reverse complement strand
CATCCGCTGCATCGCTGAGTTAGGCTAGGGCGCATGTCGCTCGAAGTCCGCCAGATGCGTCACGTGCTCGCCCTCGCCGAACATGGCAGCTTTGCCCGTGCGGCAACGGTCCTCGGGCTCAGCCAGTCCGCGCTTTCGCGCAGCATCCAGTCGGTGGAGCGCGAGCTGGGCGGCCACCTGTTCGTCCGCACGGCGAGCGGTGTCGAGCCGACCGACAGCGGCCGTGTTTTCGTCGCCAGGATCCGACAAATCGTGCAGCTGACCGAGGACCTCGACCGCGACGTTGCCGGCGAGCGAGGCCTGCAGAGCGGTCACGTGCACGTGGGCGGCGGCCCGTACCCCGCCCAGACCGTGCTCACCGACGCACTCGCCCGGTTTGTCGAGGACTATCCGCGCATCGCCGTACGCGTGATGATGCGTGAGTGGGATGAGTTGCTGCGCCGGCTGAGGGCGCGCGAGATCGAGTTCTTCGTCGCGGAGTTCAGCACTTTCGGCGGCGCGAACGACCTCGAGGTCGAGCCACTCGAACCGCACCCGACATTCATCCTTGCGCGCAGTGGGCACCCGCTCGCAGGCCGCGGCCCATTGAGCCTCGCGGACGGTTTCGCCTATCCCTATGCCTCGCTGAGCCGCATTCCACCCAGGGCGCTCGAACCGATCCGGGCTGCGCAGCGCCGGTCGCCGGACGCCACGGCAGCATACCGGGTGTTCCCGGCGTTCGAGTTCAACTCACTCGATGCAGTCAGGAAGATCGTGCTCGGGTCGGATGCCCTGATGGTGGCGCCGCCCGCGTGCGTGGCAGAGGAACTGGCGGCCGGGCGGCTGGTGGCGCTCGGCTCGGAGCCGCACCTGACCGTGCGCTACGGTGTCGTCAGCCTGAAGACTCAGCCGCTCACCGCAGCTGGCGCGCGCTTCCGCGAGTACGTGCTCGAGGCGGAGCGGGCTTTCACCGAGCGGGAACACGAGCTGCTCGAGCGCTGGCGTCCGCGGCTCCGCGCTTGACAGCCCCCAGCGCCCGAGCTATCTAGCTGCGCAACAACGAGACCAACGTCGATCACGGCGGATCAACGCCAAGGGATTGATTTAAATGTCACGCAAACACAGTGTGCTGTCTCTCGCTGCCACGCTCGTGGTGCTGCTCGTGGCGGGCTGCGCCACCACGCAACCCGGGCCCACGGAGTGGGACGGCCTGGTCCGCCAGCCCAATACGCGCCTGGACGCGGTATTCCTCAAACCTGACGCCGAGATCCCGAGCTATACCAGCATCATCCTTGCGCCGGCGGAGGTGCAGTTTGCCCGCAACTGGGATCCCAATCGCGGCGGGCGCAGCTTGTCCCGACGACTCGACACCGCGGACATCGTCGCCATCAAGGACAACCTCGCCACGATGTTCGGGGAAATATTCCGTGAAGAACTCGCGGCCGGCGGCTATCAGGTCGTCACCGAGCCCGGCCCGGACACCCTGCTGGTAGTCCCGGCCATCGTCGACCTCTACATCACCGCTCCCGACAACATTACGGCCGGGCGCAGCCGCACCTATACGGCGAACTCCGGCCGCATGACCCTGGTGCTGGAACTGCGTGACTCGGTCACCGGCGAGACCCTGGCGCGGGTCGTGGACAGCCGCTCCGGGCGCAATTCCGGCTTCATGACCATCACTGACCGGGTGACCAACACGGTCGATGCGCGCCGCGCCATCCGAGTCTGGGCACAGGCGCTGCGCAGCGGCCTCGACAGCCTGCACAAGAGCGGCGCGTAAGCGTTGCGGGCCAGAGTGCCATGAAGACGGCAGGCGCCTGGCTGTTGTGCGTGGCCGGGCTGTCGGGCGCGGCGGCGGCCGAGGAGCAGCCGCTGATCTGCTTCGGCAACGAGCCGTCCTGGAGCGTGGATCTCACCGTGCCCGGCGTGGCGCGCGTGGCCACTCCTGACCAGGAACCGGTGGACTACCGTGGCGTGGCCACCCGTCATGCCTTTCTGCCCGAGACCCTCTGGCGCGGTTCGCCAGCCGCCGGGCGAGACCTCGTGGTGTGGCTGCAGCATTCGACCTGCACCGACAACATGTCCGGGACCAAGTTGCCGGTGACGGCGCGCGTCTCGCTGCCCGACGGGCGGTTCCTGTCGGGTTGCTGCCGCGTGCCCGCGCAGGCCGCGGCAGGCAACTCGCCGGCCGGACTGGAAGGCGCTGCCTGGCGGCTCCAGGAACTGCCGGGCGCACGACCCGCTGCGCTCGCACAGATGTCCCGCCCGGTCACGATGCGATTCGAGTCCGGGCGTGTCGCGGGCTTCGCGGGCTGCAACAACTTCAGCGGCAGCTACACGCTGGACGGCGCCCAGTTGCAGATCGGTCCCGTGGCCAGCACGCAGATGGCCTGCCCGGAGCCGGGCTCGTCGATCGAGACCGCCGTGCACCAGGCACTGAAGGGCACGCTGCGTTTCGCAGTGGACGGCGGCAGCCTGAGCGCCACGACCGCGTCCGGCGACACGCTCCGCTTCCAGCGGGAGCCGCCCCCACAACTGGGCGGGATCCAGTGGAAGGTGACCAGCTTCAACAACAACCGCCACGCGGTGGTGGGCGTAATCGGCGAGTCGAACCTGACCATGTCGTTCGCGGACGGCAAGGTCTCTGGCAGCGCGGGCTGCAACAACTTCCACGGCAAGTACTCGACCGAGGGCAGCAAGCTCGAGGTAGGCCCGCTGGCCACGACGCGCCGCGCCTGTGAAGAGCCGCTCATGACCCAGGAGCGGGAATTCCTGGCGGCGCTCGCATCGGCCGTCCGCTGGAACATCGACGGCAACGTGCTCGACATGCACCGGGCCGACGGCGAGCGCGCGATCTGGGCCGTTTCCGAGTAGCCGGCTGGCGGTATCAGCGGCGCGGGGCGCCCGACGGCAGTACGGCCACCGGCTCGACGAGGTAGGCGTTGATGGCCTCCAGGTCCGCGGGCAGCAGCGTGCCCGCTGCCAGGCGCAGGCGCACCAGATTGATGAGGTAGTCGTAGCGAGCGCGCGCATAGTCACGCTCGGCTTCGAACACCCGTCGCCGCGCCTCGAGCACGTCGACGTTGGTGCGGTTGCCGACCTCGACGCCGCGTTCGGTCGCGCGCAGCGCGCTGCTGCTCGAGGAGACCGACTGACGCAGCGCCTCGACGCGCGCCCGGTCGGCCACCACGCTGAGGTAGGCATCGCGCGTCGCGCGTTCCGCGGCTCGCACGCTGCCGTCGAGGCGCTGACGCGCAGCGCGGTGCAGCGCCACCTGCTCGCGCACCCGCGAACTCGTCGCTCCGCCGGTGAAGATCGGCACTATGAGCTGCAGGCCCACGACGTCCTCGGTGCCGTCGCTGTCGGCAGGTCCGTCCGTGCGCAGGTCAAGGTTGCGGTTGATGACCGTCTCGGTTGCACTCTCGTCGAAGGACCCGGTAGTGGCGTACAGGTCGAGCGTCGGCAGGTGCCCGGACCGCGCGATACTCACATCCTGCTTGGCAATGTCCACGCCAAGCCGAGCCGCGACCACGGAGAGGTTCTGCTCCACCGCCTGCTCCACCCAGGCCTGCTCGCCGCGCGGCTCGGCGTCGGAGACGGGCAGCTCGTCGCCCGGGCGCTCGAGCTCGGGGTGCAGCTCCCCGGTGAGCTCGGTGAGCAACTCGCCCGCCACCGCGAGCGAGCGCTTCGCGGCGATGGTATTCGCAGCCGCGGCATCGCGTGCCGAGCGCGCCTCCTCGACGTCGATCACGGTCACCACGCCCACCTTGAAGCGGCGCTCGGCCTGGGCGAGTTGCTGCGTGAAGGCCTCGAGCGTCGCTTCCGAGGAGCGCAGCGTCTCCGCAGCGGCGAGCACGTCGAAGTAGCGCTGTGATACGCGCAGCATCAGGTCCTGCTGCGCGGCGCGGTAGCCCACCTCGGCGCGCGCGACCACGGCGTCGGCGCGGCCGAGCCGCTGCCACTGGTCCCAGCGGAAGACCGTCTGGCGCAGGCCCGCCTGCCAGCGCCAGGTATCGGCGCTGACGCGCTGGTCGACATCGAAGATCTCGATCTGCGGGTCGAGGCCTGGGCCGGGGTTCGGGTCCACCACCTGAAGGAAGGTGCCGCTGCCGTCCGTCTCGCGCGTTTCGATCTCGCCTCCCGCGAACAGCTGCGGCAGCAGGGCAGCACGCGCCTGGGGCTTGGCTTCGAGGCCCGCGAGACGCAGGTCAGCTGCCTCGAGGAACTGCGGATCGCGTGCCTTGGCGAGCTCGTAGATTTCGAGCAGGTCCGCGGCCGGCGCCGAATTGACGCACGGCACCAACACGGCGAGCACTGCGAGAGACTTTGCGCGCACTGCCATTATTATTCCCGCTCGGTCGCAGTAAGTTTGGCGAGCTTAGCAGCATTCGGGAGGCCGATTCATTGCGGGCCGCCGCCTGCACTTGATCCGCGGCGCGCATGCTCTACCCTACCGGCACCGCATCCTGACCGGCTCGCAAGGGAACCTTCATTGCCAGTGCCGCGCACCACCGCACATCGCAGCCGCCGCGACTGGGCCGCTGTCCTGCGGCGCGGCGCCGCCTACTTCGCGTTGTGGATGGTGATCGGAGGCGCAGACGCCACTGACATCCTGCCCGGCCTCGGCGCCGCGGCCCTGGCCGCGTGGGCGAGCCTGCGGCTCATGCCGCCGGATCCGGTCGGCGGTAGCGTGCGCTGGCTGGCGGCCTTCGCGCTCTTCGCCCGTTTCGTGCGGGTGTCCGTGCTCGCGGGACTCGACGTCGCGCGGCGGGCGCTCGCGCCGCGGTTGCGACTCGCCCCGGGCTACGTGCATTACCGGCCGCAGCTGCCGCCCTCCGACGCGCGCAGCCTGTTCCTCGCCATGACCAGCCAGATGCCGGGGACCATTCCGAGCGGCACCGAGCCCTCCGGCGCAATCGCCTACCACTGTCTCGACGCGTCACAGCCCGTGGCACAGCAACTCGCCGAGGAGGAGTCGAGACTGCTCGATGCCCTGGGCGGGGCGCTCGGCTCGGCCGAGGTCGCCACGAGTCGCGCAGGCGGCGGCGCATGAAAGAGTTCCTGCTGGCCGCGGCAGCGGCGGTCCTGATCACCGTCGCGCTCGGCATGGTGCGCATCCTGCGGGGGCCGGGCGCCGCCGATCGCGTCATGGCGGCGCAGTTGCTCGGCACCGGTGGCGTGGCAGCGTTGCTGCTCTCGGGGATCGCGCGAGGCCGACCTGCGTCGCTCGACCTCGCGCTCACCCTGGCCGTACTCGCAGCCTTCGCGAGCATCGCTTTCGTAAAGGGAGCAGCCATGCGCCAGGACGAACCACCCGCGCAGGACGACGCTCCATGAGCGCGCTCCTCGACCTGTTCACGATGGCGGCCGTTTCTGCAGGGGTGCTGTTCTTTCTCGCGGGCGTCGTGGGGCTGCTGCGATTTCCCGATGCGCTCACGCGCCTGCACGCACTCACCAAGGCCGACAACGTCGGGCTCGGATTGATCGTTGCGGGGCTGCTGCCGCAGGCCGGCAGCGTCCTCGCGGCCCTGAAGCTGCTGCTGGTGTGGCTCACGGTGCTGCTGGCGGGCGCGACCGTGGGCCAACTCATCGCGCGGGTCGCGCGGCGCGCGGAGCCGGGCGCGTGAGTTTCGAACTCAATTACGAGCTGCTGGTCGGCCTGCTCGTGCTCACCACTGCTGCGTGGAGCGTGGCCGCCCGCGACAGCTACTCGGCCACCGTCGGGTTCGTGAGCTACGGCCTGCTGCTGGCGATCGTCTGGATGCAGCTGCAGGCGGTGGACGTTGCGCTCACCGAAGTGGCGATCGGCAGCGGCCTCACGGGACTCCTGCTACTCGGCGCGGCGGCACGGCTGCGGGCAACCGAGGTGCGCGTCGTCACGCGGCCGTCGATCGCGTTGAGGACACTGGCCGCGCTCGCGTGTGCCGGAATCTCGGTGGCGCTCGCCGCCACGGTGCTGACGCTGCCCCAACCGGCTCCCTCGCTTGCAGCCGAAGCGCTCGACGCGCTGCCGGCCACCGGTCTCGGCAACCCGGTGAACGGCGTGCTCATGGCCTTCCGCGCCTTCGACACGCTGCTCGAGAAGGTGGTGCTGGTGCTGTCGCTGGTCGGCGTGTGGTCGCTCGCGCCCGACCTGGGCTGGGCCGGTCGGCCGAGGCTCCTGCATCCGTTCGCGGACGACGGAGTGCTCGGGTTCCTCGCTCGTACCTTGCCGCCGCTCGGCCTGCTGCTGGGCCTGCACCTGATGTGGAATGGCGCCGACGAGCCGGGCGGCGCGTTCCAAGGCGCGACCGTGCTCGCCGCCATGTGGCTGCTGGTGCTCATGGCGGGCCTCGGCGACGCGCCGCAGGTGCGTGCACGCTGGCTGCGCGTTGCGGCCGTCGCCGGGCCTGCAACATTCCTCGCCGTGGGGCTCGCGGGCATGGGCATCGCCGGCGCGTTTCTAGCCTATCCCGAATCGCACGCGAAGGCGCTGATCCTCTTGGTCGAGGTACCGATGATGCTCACCATCGCGCTGGTGCTCGCGCTGCTGGTGGCCGGCCCGCCTGAGCCGACGCCCGACCGATGAGCCCGACGACCCTCTATGGGCTGTGCGGCGCGGCCCTGGTGGGCATCGGCCTCTACGGACTGCTGACCGAGCCGCGCCTGCTGCGCAAGATCATCGCCTTCAACCTCGTCGGCAGCGGCGTGTTCCTGCTGTTCGGCGTGGTGGCGCGGCGCGGCGCAGACGCCGGACTGGGCGGCGACCCGGTGCCGCAGGCACTGGTGATCACCGGCATCGTGGTCGCGTTCTCGGCGACCGCCCTCGCGGTTGCGCTGCTGCTGCGCCTGCACGAGACGGGCGGCGGGGTCACGCTCGACGACGAAGCAGAAAGTCCCGCAGCGGAGCGGTCGAAGCCGTGACGGCCCTGACCGAAGCGCTGGCCGCGGGGCCGCCCGCGGGCGGAGGCTGGCTGGTGGCCGCCATCGCCTGGCCAGTCATCGCCCTGCTGCTCGTGATCGCCGGTGGTGAGCGCAACGCAGCGCGAGTGGGCGTGCTCGCCCTGCCGGTCGGCTTCACAATCGCGGTCAAGGTAGCACTCGACGTCGCGGGCACCGGCGCCGGCGGACTCGCCTACCACGTGGGCGGCTGGGCGCCGCCGCTCGGCATCGCGCTGCAGGCAGACGGGCTCTCGGCCGCGATGCTGCTGGTCACCGCGGTCGTCACGAGCGGCGCCGGCATCTACGCCCTGGCCGACTTCGGCCCGCCACGCGAGGGGCAATCGGGACGGACGACGCTCGCGTTCTGGGCCTCGCTGCTCGGTGCCTGGGCCGCGCTCAACCTTGCCTTCCTTGGCAACGACCTCTTCAACCTCTACGTCGCGCTCGAGCTCCTCACATTCGCCGCAGTGCCGCTCGTGTGCCTCGACGGCAGCGCCGCGACGCTCAAGGCCGCGCTGCGCTACCTGCTTTATGCGCTGGTCGGCTCGATCCTGTACCTGCTCGGCGCTGTCCTGCTCTATGGAGCCTACGGCACGCTCGACATGGGGCTGCTCGCGCAAGCCGTGCGGCCGGAGCCTGCCGCCTGGGCTGCGGCGGGCCTGATGACTGCGGGCCTGCTCGCCAAGACCGCGCTGTTTCCATTGCATCTCTGGCTGCCGCCGGCCCACGCCGGCGCACCGCCGGCGGCGAGTGCCGTGCTGTCGGCGCTCGTGGTGAAGGGGTCGTTCTTCATTGTGCTGCGGCTGTGGTTCGACGCGCTGCCCGGGCTCGCGACCGCGGCCGCGATGCAGCTCGTCGGGCTGCTGGGCGCCGGCGCCATCCTCTACGGCAGCGCGCTCGCGCTGCGCCAGCAGCGACTCAAACTGCTGGTCGCCTACTCCACGGTGGCGCAGATCGGCTACCTGTTTCTCGTGTTCCCGCTCGCCTTCGATGCCTCGGCCGGACAACTCGTGGCCGGCGCGGCACTGACGGGCGGCCTCCTGCAGGCGGTGTCGCACGCGCTCGCGAAGGCGGCGATGTTCATGTCGGCCGGCCTGATCGCGGTGACCTTCGGGCACGACCGCATCGCTGAACTCGGCGGCCTCGCGCGCGCGCGGCCGGCGAGCCTGCTTGCCTTCGCGCTGGCTGGCGTGTCGCTGGTCGGCCTGCCGCCGAGCGGCGGCTTCGCGGCCAAATGGCTGCTGCTGTCGGCAGCCGTCGCGACCGGACAGTGGTGGTGGGCCGCGGTGATCGTCCTGGGCGGGCTGCTGACAGGCGCCTATCTCGTCCTGGTGCTGATGCGCGCGCTGGCGGAACCCGCCGCATCAGTCGCCCCGCTGCAACCCGTGGCAGCCTGGCGCGAGACTGTGCCGCTCGCGCTCGCGCTGTTCGCGGTGCTCATGGGCCTCGCCGGAGCGTTGCCGTGAGCGGCGCCGCGCAGGGTTGGCTGATCGCGACCTGGGCCTGGCCGCTCGCGCTGCTGGTGGCGTGCACGTCGCCCGTCGCGCGGCGCCTCATGCCGCGGCTGCTCGCGCTCGCGCCGCTGCCGGCACTGATGGCCGCGCTGCTCGCCGCAGACGCGCCGCGGGTCATCATCGGCGGCCATCCGCTCGAGTTGCTGTTCGGGCTCGATGCGCCGGGGGCGCTGCTGCTGGGCGTGGCATCGCTGCTGTGGATCGCGGCCGGCGCCTATGCCGGCCCGTACCTGCGCGACGGGGCGCATGCCGGGCGGTTCGCCGCCTGCTGGCTGCTCGCTGCGGCCGGCTGCCTCGGCCTGTTCGTGGCGGCCGACCTCGTGAGCCTCTACGCGATGCTCGCCATGATGACGATCGGCGCGGGCGGGCTCGTGATCCACGACGGCACGCCCCGAGCCTGGCGGGCCGGCGCGACCTACGTCGGGATTGCGTTGCTTGCCGAATCCGTCCTGCTCGTGGCGCTCGTGATGCTGGCCGTCGAGATGCCGGGGCCCGGACTCGCGATCGACCAGGCAGTGGCGACACTCGCCGCCTCGCCGCAGCGCAGCACGATCCTCGCGCTGCTGGTGGCCGGCTTCGGCGTCAAGGCGGGCCTCGTGCCCCTGCACGTGTGGATGCCGCTCGCGCACTCGGCGGCGCCGGTGCCGGCCTCGAGCGTGCTGAGCGGCGCGGTCGTGAAGGCGGGCATCATCGGGCTGATCCGCTTCCTGCCGTCCGGCGAGGCGTTGCCCGCGACGGGAGAGATGCTTGCGATCGCCGGCTTCGTCACGGCGTTCTACGGCGTGCTCGTCGGGCTTACGCAACGCCACCCCAAGGCCGTGCTCGCCTACTCGAGCGTCAGTCAGATGGGCGTGGTGGTAGCGGTGCTCGGTCTCGGGCTCGCGGCCGGCGACGGCAAAGCGGGCATCGCCGCCGCCTTCTACGCCGCGCACCACGTGCTGGTGAAAGGCGCGCTGTTCCTCGCCGTGGGCGTCGCGGCCGCCGGCACGCAGGGGCGCCGCGCCTGGGTGCTTGCACCCGCGCTGCTGCTGTGCCTCGGCCTCGGCGGAATGCCGTTCACCGGCGGCGCGATCGCCAAGTACGCCGTCAAGGACTTCTTCGGCACCGGTCTCACGGCCGCGCTTTCGGCCGCCTCGGCCGCAGGCACCACGCTGCTGATGCTGCACTTCCTGCGCCGGCTCGCACTCGTCGAGGTAAAGGGCGCCGGTCGTTCGCCGGCGGGGCTGCTGCTGCCCTGGCTGGTAATGGCCGTCGCCGCGCTGCTGCTCCCCTGGCTGCTATACACCCCTGCCGGGCTCGGGAGTGCCGCGGCGGCGATTGGCTTCGAAGCCTCCTGGCAGGCGCTGTGGCCGGTGGCCGTGGGTGCCGCGCTGGCATTCGCGCTGCGCGGCCGCGTCGATGCGCTGCCGGCGGTGCCCGAGGGTGACATCGCCGCCGGGCTCGGGCCGGCGGCACGCGTCACGGTGCAGATCGGTGCGCGGCTCGATAGCTTGGATCAGTCCCTGCGCGGCTGGAGCGTGGCGTCCGTCGGCCTGGTGCTGGTGGCGGTGGTGATCGGATGGGCGCTGTTGCCGGGCTGATTGGGAGACGCGACGACATGACCGTGCGCTAGCGAGCCGCGAGCTGCGCCGGTTGCCCGCTGCTCCCCGGAAGTGTAGCTTCCTGACACGGGCCGAAGCTGCGCACCATCTGTGGGTGTCCCGGTCATTTCGGCCACAAGAACAAAGGGTGGAATTCTGATGGGCACATGCTCGGTCGCCCGCATCGCGTGGTTGGGTGTCGTCGCTGCATGCGGGGCCGGCCTGGCTGGCTGCCAACGCGGCGCGCCCGAGGCTGCCGAGGCCGAGGTACGGCCCGTCCGCTCGGTCACGATCGCCAAGCGCGAGGGCGGCAACAGCATCACGCTGTCCGGACGCATCGCGGCCGAGGACGAGGTCGCGCTAGCGTTCCGCATCTCGGGACGGCTCATCGAGCGCACGGTCAACGTGGGGGACCGCGTGCGTCCCGGGCAGGTGATCGCGCGACTCGAGCAGATGAACGAGCGCAACCAGCTGCTGTCGGCCCAGGCCGCGCTCAATGCGGCGAACGCCGACCTCGTGCGTGCTCGCGACGAGTTCGGACGACAGAAGTCGCTGATCGACGAGGGCTTCACCACGCGCGCCCAGCTCGACCAGGCGACCGCGGCGTTCCGCGCCGCAGAGGCGCAAGTGAAGAGCGCGACGGCGCAGGTGAGCATGGCGCAGGACCTCGTCGGCTTCACCGTGCTGACCGCCGATGCGGCCGGCGCGGTCGTGGCGCGCGGCGCCGAGCCCGGCGAGGTCGTGCAGGCCGGCCAGTTGATCGTGCGCATCGCGAACGAAGGCGGCGTGGACGCGGTGTTCGAGGTGCCGCCGCAGGTCGTGCGCCGCGCGTCGCGCGCGCAGCCCGTGACCGTGGCACTCACCGACGACCCGGCAGTGACGGCAACTGGTCTCGTGCGCGAGATCTCGCCGCAGGCCGACCCGGTGACTGGGACGTTCACCGTGCGGGTCGGCCTCGAGAACCCGCCCGCCGGCATGCTGCTCGGCTCGGTCGTGAGCGGTCGCGTCACGATCGAGGGCGATCCGATGATCGTCGTACCGTCGTCGGCGCTCGCCTCCTCGGAGGGCAGCCCGGCACTGTGGGTGGTCGACCCGGCGACCTCGACCGTGGCACTGCGGCCGATCCGCATCGCGCGCCACGAACCGGACTCAGTCATCGTGGCCGAGGGGCTCGCGCCGGGCGACACGGTCGTCACAGCGGGTGTGCAGACCCTGCGCGCCGGCCAGAAGGTACGCATCCTCGGCGAAGGCAGCTGATGGGCCCGAATCTCTCCGAGTGGGCCCTGAGCCACCGCTCGTTCGTCATATTTCTGATGGTGGCGTCCATGGTGGCGGGCGCCGTCTCGTACGCGACCCTCGGTCGCGACGAGGATCCGCCGTTCACCTTCCGCACGATGGTCGTGCAGGCCAACTGGCCGGGAGCCACCCTCGAGGAGCAGGTCGAGCAGGTTACGGAGCGGCTCGAGCGCACGCTGCAGGAGGTGAACAACGTCGACTTCCTGCGCAGCTTCACGAGTGCGGGAGTCACGCGCATCTGGGTGAGCCTCGAAGGGGCAACCGACCCGGAGGTCGTGCCCGACCGCTGGTACGACGTCCGCAAGCGCATCGGCGACATGAGCCACACCCTGCCGCGCGGCGTACTCGGGCCGTTCTTCAACGACGATTTCGGCGACACGTTCGGCATCATCTACGGCTTCACCGCCGACGGGTTCTCGCAGCGCGAGTTGCGCGACTACGTCGAGCAGGTGCGCTCGAAGCTCCTCCAGGTGCCGGACGTGTCCAAGGTGGACCTCATCGGCGCCCAGGACGAGCAGATCTTCCTCGAGTTCCAGGCCGAGCGCCTCGCTAGCCTCGGCCTCAACCAGGCGGCAATCCTCGCCGGGCTCGCCGCGCAGAACGTGGTGCGGCCAGCTGGCGTCGTGCGCACCAGCAGCGAGCAATTCGCGCTGCGGGTGAGCGGTGCCTTCGAGTCCGAGCAGGACCTGCTCGACGTCAACTTCGTGGCGAGCGGCCGCCTGCTGCGGCTGCGCGACATCGCCACGGTGAGCCGCGGCTACGTGGATCCGCCCCGTTCGATGTTCCGCGTCGGCGGCCAGCCCGCGATCGGACTGGCGGTTTCCATGCGCGACGGCGGTGACGTACTGGCACTTGGCGAGAACGTCGAAGCCGCGGTGGCGCGCATCACGGCGGACCTGCCGGTCGGCATCAATCCCGTGCTCGTGGCGAACCAGCCGCACGTGGTAGACACGGCCATCGGCGAGTTCATGGAGTCGCTGTGGCAGGCGATCGCGATCATCCTGGTGGTGAGCTTCGTGGCGCTCGGAGGGCGGGCGGGCCTGATCGTGGCCCTGTCGTTCCCGCTCACGCTGGCCATCGTCTTCCCCATCATGCAGATCGCGGACATCGACCTGCAGCGCATCTCGCTCGGCGCGCTGATCATCGCGCTGTCGCTGCTGGTGGACAACGCCATGACCACCATCGACGTGGT
>Ga0209450_10001312_pt1 | contig 12486 bp, 10 predicted proteins | sample FrelakmetLWP11LW_FD_187149 | JGI IMG/M metagenome (GOLD analysis project Ga0209450, IMG submission 187149) | Freshwater lake sediment microbial communities from the University of Notre Dame, USA, for methane emissions studies - LWP11 LW (SPAdes)... | ecosystem: Environmental > Aquatic >... | reverse complement strand
CCGCCGCCGTCTTTCAGCCGCCGGTCGAACCCGAGCCGGGCGTTCCCCCGCCGGCGGCGGAAAGTGCCGGCCCCCCGGCCGCGCCCGGCCTCTCGTCCGCCGAGATCGAAGCGGCGGTTGAGCGCGTCATCGAGCGCAAGCTGGGCGGCACGATCGAGTCGATCATCCAACAGGCCATTGAAAACGCCGTCTCCAAGGAGATCGAACGGTTGAAACGCCTCCTGCTCGAGGACGACGACCGCGGCCCCGCCGCGTGAGGGCCCACCGCGGCCCCGCCTCGCCGGCAAAAGGCATTGCCCGATACGCCTTCATTTGATATTCAACCGATGCCCCCGCACCCGGGGGCATCGGTTTATGAGGCATCCATAAGAGAGGAAACCCATCGCATGTGCCCCGATCTCCTGGACAAGGGTTACGAGCCCCACGACGTCGAACGCCGCTGGTACGCTTTCTGGGAAGAAAACGACCTTTTCGCGGCGGAGGACCAAGGCCCGCGCCGCAGCTATTCCATCGTCATTCCGCCGCCCAACGTCACCGGCGTCCTGCACATGGGGCATGCCCTCAACAACACCCTGCAGGATATCCTCTGTCGCTACCGCCGCCTGTGCGGCGACAACGTGCTGTGGATGCCGGGGACCGACCACGCCGGCATCGCCACCCAGAACGTGGTTGAGCGCAAGCTGGCGCAGGAGGGCATCGACCGGCATGCGCTCGGCCGCGAGCGCTTCATTGCCGAAATCTGGCAGTGGCGCGAGAAATTCGGCAGCGCCATCATCAACCAGCTCAAGCGGCTGGGGGCCTCCTGCGACTGGAAGCGCGAACGGTTCACCATGGACGAGGGGCTCTCGCGCGCCGTGCGCAAGGTCTTCGTCGATCTCTACCACCAGGGGCTCATCTACCGCGGCGATTACATCATCAACTGGTGCCACCGCTGCCACACGGCCCTGGCCGACCTCGAGGTGGAACACGAAGACATCGACGGCCACCTCTACCACATCCGCTACCCCTTCGTTGACGGCAGCGGCGGCATCACCGTCGTCACCACCCGGCCCGAAACCATGCTCGGCGACACCGCCGTGGCCGTGAACCCGGAGGACGAGCGCTTCCGCGACCTCAAGGCCGCCGCCGTGATCCTGCCGCTCATGAACCGGGAGATCCCCATCATCCGCGATGCCTACGTCGACATGCGCTTCGGCAGCGGCGGCCTGAAGGTCACCCCGGCCCACGACCCGAACGACTTTGAGATCGGCCGGCGCCACGATCTGCCGAGCGTCAAGGTCATCGACGACGACGGGCGGATGACGGCGGAGGCCGGCCGCTTTCAAGGCCTCGAGCGCTACGCCTGCCGCCAGGCGGTCGTGGACGAGCTGACGGGACTGGGGCTGCTCGAGAAGGTCGAGCCCCACCGCCACAGCGTCGGCCACTGCTACCGCTGCAAGACGGTCATCGAGCCCAATCTCTCCCGGCAGTGGTTCGTAAGCGCCAAGCCCCTGGCCGAAAAAGCCATCGCGGCCGTGCGCAACGGCGAGACCCGCATCATCCCCGAGACGTGGGCCAACACCTATTTCGACTGGATGGAGAACATCCGCGACTGGTGCATCTCGCGGCAGATCTGGTGGGGCCACCAGATCCCGGCCTGGACCTGCGGGGACTGCGGCGAGGTGGTGGTGGCCATGGCGGCGCCCGAGGCCTGCCCGAAATGCGGCGGCAGCGGCCTGGTCCAGGAGGAGGACGTGCTGGACACCTGGTTCAGCTCGGCGCTCTGGCCGTTTTCCACCATGGGCTGGCCCGACCGGACCGCCCTGCTCCGGACGTTCTACCCGACCTCGGTGCTGGTGACCGGCTTCGACATCCTCTTTTTCTGGGTGGCCCGCATGATGATGATGGGCCTGCACTTCATGAAAGAGATCCCCTTCCGCGATGTCTACGTGCACGCCCTGGTGCGGGACGAGGAAGGCCATAAAATGAGCAAGTCCAAGGGCAACGTCATCGATCCTTTGGAGATCATCGAGCGGCACGGCACCGATGCCTTCCGATTCACCCTGGCGGCCTTCGCCGCCCAGGGCCGGGACGTCAAGATGTCCGAGAAGCGCGTGGAAGGCTACCGCCACTTCATCAACAAACTCTGGAACGCCGCCCGCTTCACCCTGATGAACCTGGACCGTCGCCAGGAAATCCCGGAGGCCGGGCGGTTGTCGCTGGCGGACCGCTGGATTCTATCCCGCCTGAGCCGCGTGTCGGGCGAGATGCGTCAGGCCCTCGACGCCTATCGTTTCAACGACGCCGCCGCCGCTCTTTACGGCTTCGTGTGGCACGAGTTCTGCGACTGGTACCTCGAGGCCATCAAGCCCGCCCTGCAGGGCAAACTCGACGAGGGCGCCCGCGACGCCTCCCGGGCCGTTCTCTGGCGGGTGCTGCACGACACCCTGATCCTGCTGCACCCCTTCATTCCGTTTGTAACCGAGGAGATCTGGCACAAGCTGCCCGGGGCCGACGGATCCATCATGCGGGCGCAGTTCCCGGCGGATCACCCGGCCGCCGGCGGAGGGGGCCCCGACCCGGAGGCGGAGGACCGGATGGGGCTCTTGATCGAAGTCATTTCGGCGATCCGCAACGTGCGCGGGGAGATGGGCATCGCGCCGGGGATGGCGCTGGAAGCGGTGATCCATGCCACCGACGCCGGTGCACGCTCCACGATCGGGACCCACCGTGACACCATCATCAACCTGGCGCGCCTGAAATCCCTATCCGTGTCCGCAGCACCCGAACGTCCTAAAGCCTCGGCCACGGCCGTCGCGCACGGCGTCACCATCTACGTCCGCCTGGAGGGGATCATCGACTTCGCCAAGGAGATCGAACGCCTCGAAAAAGAGCTCGGGAAGATAGACAAAGAGCTGGCATCCGTCGCAAAGAAGCTCGACAATCAGGACTTCCTCGCCAAGGCGCCGGCCGAGGTGGTGGCCAAGGTCAACGCCCAGCAGCAGGAATGGATGGACCGGCAGCAGAAGCTCCGGGGCAACCTCGAGAAAATCAAGGCTTATGATTCCGCTTCGTGACACCGTCCCGACGCGCACCCGGCCGTTCGTCACGCACGGCATCATCGTCGTCAACGTGCTGGTATTCCTGGTGCAGCTGGCCCAGGGCCCGCACCTGGACCGGTTCATCTACTACTATGGGCTGGTGCCCGCCCGCTATTTCGTCCCGCAGATCGGGGATTATTTCAGCGCCGGTCAGCAGCTCTTCGCCCTCTTTTCCTTCATGTTCCTGCACGGCGGGTTCTGGCACCTGCTGGGCAACATGTGGTCGCTGGTCATTTTCGGCGACAACGTCGAGGACCATCTCGGCCCGCTGCGGTACGCGGCCTTCTACATCCTGTGCGGCCTGACCTCGGGCCTGGCCCACATGCTGATGCACCGCGCCTCCGGTGTTCCCACCATCGGCGCCAGCGGCGCCATCGCCGGCGTGATGGGGGCCTACTTCATCCTGTACCCGCGTGCGCGGGTTCTCACGCTGATCCCGATCCTGTTCATCCCCTTCTTCATCGAGATCCCGGCCTATATCTTCCTGGGCCTGTGGTTCGTTCTGCAGTTCCTGAACGCCGCCGGCAGCGGGGACCTGGGTGGCGGGGTGGCGTGGTGGGCGCACATCGGCGGGTTTGTGTTCGGCATGCTGCTGCTCAAGGGGTTCGACGCCCTTCCCGGAACCGGCATATCCGATCCCCTGCGGCGCATCGCCGCCCGGACCACCACCGACCGCCTGCAGCTCATCCGGCCGGCCGCCCGGGATGATTCCCCGGACCTTTTCGCCGCGGTGGCCGTTTCCGCCCAGGAGGCCCGCGTCGGTGCTCACAAGCTGGTCAGCGTGCCGCGCGGACTCCAGAAGCGGCTGCTGCGCGTCCTCGTGCCGCCCGGCGTCGCCGACGGCACCCTGCTGCGCCTGCGGGGATTGGGCAATTCCCTTCCGGACGGCCGCCGCGGGGATCTCCTTCTTAAAATCGCCATTCAGAGCTGACGCAAGCCGGATTTCACCACAGAGACGCAAAGATCGCAGGGGGGAACCCTCAGGCGGTGGGGTGGGCAGCCCGCTGGGCGGGGGCTAAGAGCACCGAAACCCGGTTGCGGCCGTTCTGCTTGGACAGGTACATGGCCTCGTCGGCCCGACGGATCAAGGCCGCCATGGGCTCCGCCGGGCTGTACTCGGTGACTCCGATGCTGATGGTCTTGGCGACGGACGGGCCGGAAGGCGGGTAGAAGACCTCCGCTTCCAAGGCAGCGCGGATGCGCTGGGCGACCGTCCGGGACTCCTCGGCGCCGGTTTCCGGCAGAATGACGGTGAACTCCTCGCCCCCGTAGCGGTAGGCGGAGTCGTTGGTCCGCAAACAGGATTTGAGAATCTGGCTGAATCGCACCAGAACCTTGTCGCCCTCGAGATGGCCGAAGGCGTCGTTGAAGTCCTTGAAGTGATCGATGTCGATCAACAGCAGGGACAGCGGGTGCTGGTAGCGGACGGATCGGTCCACTTCGAGCTCAAGCTGGCTGAAAAAGTGGCGGGAGTTGTAAAGCGTTGTCAGGCCGTCGGTCACGGCGAGCTTCTGCAGCTTTTCCATCATCCGGTTGCGCTCCTCGGTCAGTTCACGCTCGCGCAACACCCGCCGCACCCGGAGCAGCAGCTCTTCGGTGCGGAACGGCTTGATCACGAAATCGCTGGCGCCCCGGCTGACCGCCTCCTCGTAGGAATACTCCTGGCTGTAGCCGGTCATGACGATCACGTCGGCGCAGTGGTCCCTCTTGACGATCTGAGTCAGGTCAAGCCCTCCCAACCCGCTGGGAAATTCGATGTCCGTGATGACGACATCAACAGGGGCTGCGCGCAGCAGGGCGAGGCCGTCCTCGACGCAAGCCGCCGATTCGACCTCATACTCGGCCCGGCGCATGAACTCTCCCACGGAGTCGCGCACATCCGGCTTGTCATCGATAATCAGGATCCGCTTTGTCACCGCCGGAGCCTCCCCATAGGCACGCACGCGGATAGCACCGCACCCGCGGTCACCGATTGATCCGTTTGCCGCCTTGACAGCAGCAGAGATTCGCTGCTAATTAGTAGTTTTCGCTTAACACATTAATCATACAAGGAAAGGGCTGAGGAGTCAATTGCTCGCAGTCATCGCCGGTTTCCGCCGCAGTGCCCGGACCGGCCGGTGAGCCATCCGCCTCCCTGCCGGTCTGTCCATGGAAATCATACGCAATTTCAGCATCATCGCGCACATCGATCACGGCAAATCCACCCTGTCCGACCGTCTCATCCAGGCCACCCACATCGTTACGGACCGGGAGTTCCAGGACCAGATCCTGGACTCCATGGACATCGAGCGCGAACGCGGGATCACCATCAAAAGCCAGACGGTCTGCCTCCCCTACACGGCGCAGGACGGCCGGCGCTATTTTCTCAACCTGATCGACACCCCGGGGCATGTCGATTTCACTTATGAAGTCTCGCGGGCCCTGGCCGCCTGCGAAGGGGCCCTGCTGCTGGTCGACGCCAGCCAGGGCGTGGAGGCCCAGACCCTGGCCAACATGTACCTCGCCCTGGAGCACAACCTGGAGATCATCCCGGTCATCAACAAGATCGACCTGCCCTCGGCGGACCCCGAACGGGTGAAGCAACAGATCCGGTCGGACCTGGGGCTCGACCCGGAAGGCGCCCTGCTGGTCTCCGCCAAGGAGGGCATCGGCATCGACGACCTTTTCTCGGCCATCGTCGAGCGCCTGCCGGCTCCCGCCGGGGACTCCGACGCGCCACTGCGCGCGTTGATCTTCGACTCCCACTACGACCCCTACCGGGGGACGGTGGTCTACTTCCGGGTCTTTGAGGGCCGGGTGCGGGCCGGAGACATGATCACCTTCATGTCCAACAACGCCGTCCACAAGGTCGAAGAGGTCGGCATCTTCCAACTCCGCCAGGTCCCCCAGCCGGAGCTTTGCGCCGGGCAGGTGGGCTATCTCACCGCCGGGATCAAGACCATCAGCGACACACGCTGCGGCGACACCATCACGCTCAAGGAACGGCCGTGCGCGGAGCCGCTGCCGGGCTTCAAGGAGGCCAAGCCGGTGGTTTTTTCCTCCATCTACCCGGTGGCGGCCGACGACTACGAGGAACTGGCGGCAGGGCTGGAAAAACTGAAACTCAACGATGCGGCCATCGTCTATGAGAAGGACACCTCCGTTGCCCTGGGGTTCGGGTTCCGCTGCGGCTTCCTGGGGCTCTTGCACCTGGAGGTCGTGCAGGAGCGGCTGGAGCGTGAATACGGCCTTTCCCTCATCCTGACCGCGCCGTCGGTGCGCTACCGCATCCGGCTGCGGCACGGCTCCGAGATCACCATCGACAACCCCTCGCTGTTCCCGGACCCGACGACGATCGAGTTCACCCTCGAGCCGTTTATCCGCGCCACGATCATCGTGCCGGACCGCTACATGGGCGCGGTCATGAAGCTTTGCCTGGAACGGCGCGGAACGAACACCAACTATCAGTATCTGACGAGCGACCGCCTGGAGATGAATTTCGAACTGCCGTTGGCCGAGGTCGTCTATGATTTCTACGACAAGCTGAAGTCCATCACGCAAGGGTACGGGTCCTTCGACTATGACCTGTTGGACTACCGCCAGACCGACCTGGTAAAGCTTGACATCCTGATCAACGGCGAGCGCGTGGACGCCCTGTCCCAGCTCGTGCACCGCGACAGCGCGATCCCCCGCGCCCGCACGGCCTGCGAGAAGATCAAGGAGGAGATGCCCAAGCAGATGTTCAAGATTGCCATCCAGGGAGCCATCGGCGGCACCATCATCTCGCGGGAAACCGTGTCCGCCATGCGCAAAGACGTGCTGGCCAAGTGCTACGGCGGCGACGTCACCCGCAAGCGCAAGCTTCTCGAAAAACAGAAAAAGGGCAAGAAGCGCATGAAGATGGTGGGCAAGGTCATGATCCCGCAGTCCGCGTTCCTGGCGGTGCTGAAGACGGACACCGATTAGAAAATATTCCATCGCCCTAAAGGACAGGGCGATGGAATATTTTCTTAATAAAAATGAGAGAAAAGAGCATGGGAAAAACCGTTGCGGAGAAAATTTTCGAGAGCCATGTGGTGGACCGGCCGGCGGCGGATGTGTGGGTCCTGCGGCTGGATGCCGTGTTCTGCCACGAGATCACCACCCCGACCGCCATTCTGGACCTGATGGAGCGCGGGAAGGACCGTGTGTTCGACCCCGCCCGGATCAAGGCCGTCATCGACCACGTCACGCCCGCCAAGGATTCGAACACGGCCCTCCAGGGTAAGGTGCTGCGGGACTGGGCTCGGCGCCACGGCATCACGGACTTTTTCGACGTCGGCCGCAACGGCGTCTGCCACGTCCTCTTCCCGGAAAAAGGGTTCATCCGTCCCGGGTACGCCGTGGTCATGGGGGATTCCCACACCTGTACGGACGGCGCCTTTGGCGCCTTCACCCCGGGCGTGGGGACGACCGACCTGGCCGTGGCCATCCTCAAAGGGGTCTGCGCCTTCCGCACGCCGCGCACCATGAAAATCACCCTCACCGGCAGGCTGGCGCCGGGGGTGTTCGCCAAGGACATCATCCTGTCCGTGATCGGCCGCATCGGCATGAACGGCGCCACCCACCGCATCATCGAGTTCGACGGCCCGACGGTGGCCGGCATGGACATGGAGGCGCGCATGACGCTCTGCAACATGACGGTGGAGGCCGGCGGCACCTGCGGGATCTGCTACCCGGATGCGGTCACCGCCGATTACCTCTGGGAATTCATCCGAGGCGCCTACCCGAGCCGGGAAGCGGCCGCGGCGGACTTCCGACGCTGGTGGCCGGACCCGGATGCCGTCTACGAAGAGGTGATCGTGCACGACGTATCCGCGCTTGAGCCCGTGACCACCTTCGGCCTCAAACCCGACAACGTCAAACCGGTGCGGGAGATGGAGGGCACCCGGATCGACCAGGTGTTCATCGGCTCCTGCACGAACGGCCGCATGAGCGACCTGCGCAGCGCGGCAAGCGTTCTCCGGGGGAAGAAAATCCACCCCCTCGTGCGCGGCATCGTGTGCCCGACCACCTACACGATCTACGCCCAGGCCCTGGCGGAGGGGCTCCTACAGGTGTTTCTCGACGCGGGCTTCTGCGTCACCAACCCCACCTGCGGCCCCTGCCTGGGGATGAGCACCGGTGTCCTGGCCGAGGGCGAGGTCTGCGCCTCGACCTCGAACCGGAACTTCAACGGCCGGATGGGCCGCGGCGGCATGGTGCACCTGATGAGCCCTGCGACCGCCGCGGCGTCAGCCGTCGCCGGCCACATCACCAATTCCCCGCTCTATAGACGATAGGATCGCAGACATGAAAGACTTCAGCGGCAAGGTCCTGTTTCTGAACCGCGCGGACATCAACACGGACGAGATCATCCCGGCCAAGTACCTGACCGAAATCGAGCGGCAGGCGCTCAAGCCCTACCTCCTGGAGGACCTGAAGCTCGAGGGGTTCGACCCGAAGCGGGACATCCCCGGTTGTCGGGTGCTGGTGGCCGGTGCAAATTTCGGCTGCGGCTCCTCCCGGGAGCACGCCCCCTGGGCCCTGGAGGCCAACGGCATCCGCCTGGTGATCGCCGAGAGCTTCGCCCGCATCTTCCGCCAGAACATGTTCAACTGCGGCTTGCTGGCGGTCGAACTGCCGGCCGAAACCCTGGCACGCCTTTTCAAGGATTTTTCCACGCGAGACACCCACGCGGCCGCCGATGTCGGCCGCAACGTGATTGAATTCCGGTCCGGACGGCATGCGGAAGAGATCCCCTTCACATTGGCCGACTTCGACCGGGCGCTGGTGGACGCAGGGGGATGGCTGGGATACGCGGATAAGAGATACTGAGGAATGGCCCTTGTGAAACGCATTGCAGTGCTGGCCGGTGACGGGATCGGTCCGGAAGTGATGCGGGAGGCCATCAAGGTGCTGACGGCCGTCCAGCAGCGGTTCGGCCTTGCGCTGAACACCACCGAGGCGGACGTGGGCGGCGGCGCCATCGACCGCTGCGGCGAGGCACTGCCCACCGAAACGGTCCGTCTCTGCGAGGCGAGCGACGCGGTCCTGTTCGGTTCGGTGGGCGGCCCGCAATGGGAATCGCTGCCGCCCGAGCGACAGCCCGAGCGGGCCTCCCTGCTCCCCCTGAGACGGCACTTCAACCTGTTCTGCAACCTGCGGCCGGCCAGGGTCTTCAAGAGCCTGACCGGCGCCAGCCCGCTCCGGCCGGATATCGTCAAAGACGGGTTCGACATTCTGTGCGTGCGGGAGTTGACGGGGGACATCTACTTCGGCCGGCCGAGGGGCCGCGAGGGGCAGGGCGCCGAGGAGCGCGCCTTCGACACCATGGCCTACCGGCGCTTCGAGATCGAACGGATTGCGCGCGCGGCCTTCCGCCTGGCCCGCGGGCGCCGCAAGCACGTCACCTCGGTGGACAAGGCCAACGTGCTCGCGACGAGCGTGTTCTGGCGCGAGGTCGTGGGGTCCGTCGCCGCGGAGTTCAGCGATGTTCAACTCACGCACATGTACGTCGACAACGCCGCCATGCAACTCGTCAAAAACCCCCATCAATTCGACGTGCTGCTGTGCGGCAACCTGTTCGGCGACATTCTCTCCGACGAGTGCGCCATGCTGACCGGCTCCCTGGGCCTGCTGCCCTCGGCCAGCATCAACGCAACGCAGTTCGGCCTCTACGAGCCGGCCGGCGGGTCGGCGCCGGACATCGCCGGCAGGGGCATCGCCAACCCCGTCGCCCAAATCCTCTCGTCCGCCTTGATGCTGCGCATCAGCCTGGGATGCGAGGGCGCCGCCGCCGCCGTCGAGCAGGCGGTGGCCGACGTGCTGGAGGCCGGTGTGCGCACGGCCGACATCGCCGGAGCGGGACAGAACGCCGTCGGGACCTCCGCAATGGGCGATGCCGTCGCCGAGCGCATTCTGAGGTGAGGCCCGCAGGTCGTCCGGTCCGCCCGTCGCCGGTCAGCCCGCTTCTTCAGGGTTACCCGGCAAATCGATTTTCAGCCGTCGCCGCCTCTGGATTTCTTCCCCTGCTCGAAGCAGTGTTTCCCGAACCAGTCGATCTGGCGGCAGATGCCCCGGATGATCTGCACCTCCTTGGCGCGCAGCTGCATGCGGGTGCCGAAATGGCGCAGGTTGTTCATGAAGTAGTCCGGGTTGGCCGGGTTGATGAAGCAGATGCGCATGAGAACGTCTTTGAGCTGCGCGTACATGGCGTCGAGCTCGAAGCGATTGGCCAAGCGCGGCGTGAATTCTTGGGGGGCTTCCAGGCTGCAGCGAAAAAGCTCGTAGCAGACGACCATGACCGCCTGCGCGAGGTTGAGGGAGGAGAAATCCGCCGTGGGGATGGTCGCCGTCGAGTGGCAGAAGCGCAGGTCCTCGTTGGTCAGGCCGCGATCCTCGGGCCCGAAGAGGATGGCCACCTGGTTTTCGGCCGAGATGGGGACCAGCATCTCCGCCAGGCGGGCGGGGCTGCCGATGACCTGGCGCTGACCGCCCATTCGGGCCGTCGTGCCCACCACATAGCTGAAAACCCGCAGGGCCTCGTCCAGCCCGGTAAAAACCTCCATCTCCTCCACCACGTCCAAGGCGGCCTGGGTGGCCATCTTGCAGACCCGGGTCAGGTCGCAACGGGGAGGGTCCACCACGATGAGGCGGCGCAGGCCCATGTTGCACATGGCGCGGGCGGCTGCGCCGATGTTTTCGGAAATGTTCGGCTGGACCAGGACGATGGCGATGTTTGCCAGGCTGACCGTGACCGCCATCAGGCAACGATCTCGAACCGGTTGAAGAAATAGCCGATCTCGAAGGCCGCGGTCTCGGGGGCATCGGAGCCGTGGACCACGTTTTTCTCGATATCGGTCGCGAATTCCCGGCGCAGGGTCCCTTCGGCCGCCTTGCGGTAGTCGGTCGCGCCCATGAGATCGCGCCAGCGCGCGATCGCGTTTTCACCTTCGAGCACCATGACCACCGCCGGCCCCGAGCTCATGAAGCCGGTGAGCCCCTGGAAAAACGGGCGCTCCTGGTGTACGGCGTAGAACCCCTGGGCCTGGGCCTGGGTCAGATGCACCATTTTCATCGCGACGATCTTCAACCCGAGCCCTTCGATGCGCTTGACCACATCGCCGATCAGCCCGCGCGCGACGCCGTCGGGTTTGATGATGGAGAGTGTGCGTTGCATTCGGTTCATCCTTTCCGCTGCGTGAGTTTTGCCCGACGGCATAGCAAATGGGCTGCGGCAAGTCAACCCGCCGACGGCCGGGTGACGATCGGGGGTGCCTGTTGACAACCGGCAGGCCGGCTTTTTATAATCTGATTGCGCTGACAATGAATTACCCCGCAGCAGGCTGCGGGGTAATTCATTGGCCGGAGTAATAACCGACAGCAGGTACTTCATCCGACCTGAATGTGGAAAGAGGGAATCATGCCGATCTACGAGTTCTACTGCGACCACTGCAACACCATCTTCAATTTCTTTTCCCGCTCCGTGAACACCTCCAAAAAGCCGAAATGCCCGAAGTGCAAGACCCGCAAGCTGTCCCGGATCATGTCCGCCTTCTCCTTCACCGGCCGCGCCAAAGAAGCGGGCGACATGGACGACCTGCCTTTTGATGAGGACCGGATGGAGAAAGCCATGCAGACGCTGGCCGGAGAGGCCGAATCGATCAGCGAGGATGATCCACGCCAGGCGGCCAACCTGATGCGCAAGCTCACCGACATGACCGGCCTCGAGCTGGGACCCGGCATGACCGAGGCCCTGCACCGCATGGAGAGAGGCGAGGACCCGGACCAGATCGAGGCGGAAATGGGGGATCTTCTCGAGGGGGAGGACCCCTTTCTGTTGCCCGGCAAGAAGGGGGGCCGGCGGAGTGGAAAGCGGCCGGCGCCGCAGAGGGATGACACCCTGTATGACCTGTGACGACACCGTTGCTTTATCGGGAGGGGCGCCATGAAGAATGAAATTTTCAATAAAATCGAAGTCCGACAGGGCGACATCACCACACTGGAGATGGATGCCATCGTCAATGCGGCCAACACCTCGCTGCTCGGCGGCGGCGGGGTGGACGGCGCCATCCACCGGGCCGCCGGCCCCCGGCTGCTCGAGGAGTGCCGCGGCATCGGCGGCTGCCCCACGGGCGAGGCCCGCATCACCAAAGGATACCGCCTGCCGGCGCGCCACGTGATTCACACGGTGGGACCGGTGTACCGGGGCCTCCCGCGGGACAGGGAGCTTCTAACCGCCTGCTACCGCAACAGCCTCGAGCTGGCGGTTCAGCACCATCTTGCTTCCATCGCCTTTCCGGCCATCAGCTGCGGCGTCTACGGCTACCCGATCGAGGAGGCCTGCCGAGTGGCCGTCGACACCACCGTCAAGTTCCTGGAAACACACCCTAGCCTTCAGAAGGTC
>Ga0209450_10001311_pt1 | contig 12495 bp, 9 predicted proteins | sample FrelakmetLWP11LW_FD_187149 | JGI IMG/M metagenome (GOLD analysis project Ga0209450, IMG submission 187149) | Freshwater lake sediment microbial communities from the University of Notre Dame, USA, for methane emissions studies - LWP11 LW (SPAdes)... | ecosystem: Environmental > Aquatic >... | reverse complement strand
GCACCTCTACGGTTGTTCTCAGTGGCGCTTCAGCAATGGAGACCGTAACCGAGTTTTTGGGGCTCGGATTGTTGACGTAGATCTGCAGCCTGGCAATGCTTCGCCTTATCTGTGCCTCTAGTTCATCAATCGACCCCACCTCATCAATGCCTAGATCATCCCCGATGCGCACGAAGTGCGACTTTGTCAGTCTAGCTTCCATGCGGGCCTCAAGCCATTGAGCTAGCCCGGCAAGCTCAAGGCAGACGAGCAAGTTTACGTAGTGCCCAAAGAGCCTGCCCCATTCCTGCTCCGGCAGTTGACTACCCTGAAACGCGCGGACTCGATTCTTGTTCATCCGAACAAGAATGCCGAGGTAGCTCTGATCACTGAATGAGAGACCAGAACCCTCAAGTCGCCTTAAAGTAGCGTCGTAGCGCAGCGACTGCAGAGTAGTTGTCTTTCCAGTTCCTCTTCCGCCAACGAGGAAGCATGGCCGCATCGACTCAAGCTTCTTTAGGTATGGAGGCTCGACAAACAAGTCCCCGAAGTCAGCTTGGGGCCACTCAGCCCTATTGTCTCCAAAGAGCTGCTGCAGTACCGCCCAGTCGTCATGTGCGTTCAATGAGCGGCTCCCAGCCTGAGTGACCAGGCGACCAGAAGATCGGCAGAGTAGCGTCGGGAACTGAGTGATCGAATGCAAGGAGGAGCTTTCGCTCCTTATAGCCGTACTTTCGGTACAACTCGTTCTTGGCGATGTATTGTTCTCGCGGAGTAAGCCTTGGTGAGTACTTCTCTAGGAGTGCCTCGATCTTTGCTCCGACCATCGTTCCGGGTGGAGCAATTCCCTCAAGCGTTGATCTTGCCTCAATGACGTGGGTAACGCTTACTGCGACGGATGGCGCGTTCTCGGAAATCTTCTTTAGGCCATAGTAGGTCCCCATTAGTGCGACGTAGATTGCGACGAAGCCACTCTTCCTTTGAGCCGCTTCGAACGAGAGCCCGTTAAGCTCTCGTCTCCAAGTGGCCAAGAATTGGTCGCCAGAACCTACGAAGTCATCAACGAAGACAACCGGCCCACCTGCATCTGCGTGACGTAGTGCGTCTTCGATAGCCACACTGCGTTGGGCATGAAACACTAGCTGCCGGGCCCGCCTGCACAAGAGATTGCCGGAATCAGTAGGATCTGGATCTTCGCCGAGGACTGGGGTCACTACTGCTCTCGTAAGGGCCGCAATAAGCTCGTCGCGCGACTGACCGACTGCGCTTTTCGGACGCCCATCGCCCAGTGACCGAAACGACGCCACAAGCAGTGCATCTGACTGGCGAGCGCTATAGAACGAGAACTTGTCTAGCAGGATAGCTGCGTCCGCCCGGTCGTTCTCCTCAAAGTTCTTTAACCAGAGACGCGGACGCATGCGTGGCTCACCAGGCCAGATGTTCGCCCGCTTGAGCACCTCGCATTTCGAAAGCACTTCGGTGATGAAGACGTCGTCACGCATGCCAGCTACCCGTTGCGAGGCCTAAGTCTGGAGACCGCAAGTCTGGCGTCAGAGTACATTCTGACGCGAAACAGGGGTCATAGTACTGTTTCGATTGCTACGGCCTTCCCCACGGTCGTGTCGCGAATCTGGTTGAAACTCGTCGAGGCGCGTCGCCAGCGGCTTGATGGTGGATCGGTCAGGCGGCGAGATCAAGCGGTGCGGGCGGCTGCGCGAGGCTCTGCCAGCCGTCGACCTTTCGCAGCGCGATCTGGCCGCTGGCGAGCAGGCCCCAGAACAGCATCGAGGCGGACTGCGCGCAGGGCAGCAGGCACTGCGTCTTGATGCGCCGCTTGAACTCCTCGTGCAGCCGCTCGATGGCGTTGGTGGTTCGGATCGACCGCCACTGCGTCTCCGGGTACCGCAGGAAGGTGAACAGCCGATCGCCGGCCTCCTCCAGACTGTCGGCCACCGCGCGGCACTTGAGCTTCCACTTGCGCAGGAAGGCGCGTCGCTTGGCTTTCACCTCGGCGACGGTCTTGGCGTAGATCATGTCGGTGTAGTCGGCGCCGATCTCGGCATGCAGCTTCCTGGGCGCGTGGGCGAGCAGGTTGCGGTGCTTGTGCACCGTGCAGCGCTGCACCGGCACCGACGGCCACAGGCCGGCCAGCGCGGCCTCCAGCCCCTTGCCGCCGTCGATGATGAGCAACTGCGGCACCCGCAGGCCGCGGCCGACCAGATCGTCGAGCACCTCGCGCCAGGCGGCCTGGCTTTCGCCCGCCATCGTCTGCAACGCCAGCAGCACTTTCTGGCCGTCGGCGCGCACGCCCATGACCACCAGCACCGACATCGTCGTCGCCTTGCGGTCCAGCCGCAGGCGGACCACCGTGCCGTCCAGGATCAGGCGCACGATCGGCTCGTCGGCCAGCGGTCGCCGGTTCCATGCCTCGAAGTCCGTCTGCACCTGACGCCATGCGCGGCTGACGCTGTCCTTGCTCACCGCGCCGCCGAACAGCGCGCCCAGCGCGCGGCGTACCCGCCGCGTGTTCACGCCGGCCAGGTAGGCGCTCGCGATCAGCGACAGCGCGGCCACCGTGAGCCGCCGATAGCGCGGCAGCAGCGCGCTGCGGTGCTCGCACATGCGGCCGTCCTCGCCCTGCAGTCGGGCGCGCGGCACGTCCAGGGTGACGCGGCCGAACCGGCCCACGAGCGTGCGCTCGCGGCGCCCGTGCCGGTAGCCTTTCGCGTCCGGCTGCCGGCCGTGACGCAGGCGCCCGAGCGCCTCGGTGACTTCGAGTTCCAGCAGCTCTTGCAGGTAGCTTCGAACCCCGAGCCGGAACGCCTCTTCCAGCGCGTCGAACGGCTCGGTCAGGTGCGGCAATGCGGGTGCAGCGGTGGTAGCGTTGCGCATGGCGTGGTCTCCTCGGCGCTTGCTGGCGCCGCGTCTTGGTTGGTCCCAAGCTGGAGACTACGCCTCTTCCGAATTTCCACCACCTGCGCTACACCACCTGCGGTTCATCCAGAAATCGCCAGACCGCGTGCGCGGCTACTTCAACAACCAAACTACGCGCTACGCAGCATAGATACGTACTATTTCGAGACGGTTAATAACATCTGCCGCTTCGGGCATGCCACGGCGGGTGCGTGTGGCTCACTGGGAATCGTGGGTGTTGAGATGGACGCCCCCTCCTCCTACGGCGTCGCGTAGCGCCAGACTGGAAGTGCGATCCACCAGTCACAGAAGAGGAGGCGTCCGTCATGAAGGCTAAGCTCGTCGCCATCGACTTGGCAATGCGCTCGTCCCAGATCTGTGTGCTCGGACCGGACGGGAAGGTGCTGCTCAACCGCAAGCTCACGCGCGAGAGGTTCGGGCTGTGGCTCAAGGACCTCGAACCGACGCGGGTCGCAATGGAAGCCTGCGCGACGGCGCACTACTGGGGCCAGCGACTGCAGGCCATGGGGCATGAGGTGCGTCTGGTGCCGGCGCAGCACGTCAAGGCGTTCGTGCGCGTGCACAAGTCCGATCGCGACGATGCGTTGGCGATCGCCGAGGCTGCGCAGCGCCCAGGCATCCACTTCGTGCCCGTCAAGACGGTGGCTCAGCAAGACCTGCAACTGCTCGGCCGCATCCGCAACGCCAAGACCGCCGAGCGTACGGCGCTGATCAACCAGGCGCGCGGCCACGCCGCCGAGTATGGGGTGGTCATGCCGAAGTCTCGCGCGGAGTTCATGACTGCGCTGCCCGAGGTGCTCGCCGATGCCGGGAACGGGCTGTCGCCCACGGCGCGCCAAGCGCTCGCCGATCTGTACGACGACATCCGCGCTGTCGATGCGCGGATCGATGCGCTGCTGCGTCAGCTCGTGGCGCTGGCCGAGCAGCAGCCCGCGTTCGAGCGCCTGCTCACCGTGCCGGGCTTGGGCGCCATCGTGGCTGCGGCATTCCTCGCCGCGCTGGGCAGCGGCCGGCAGTTCCGTCGCGGCCGCGATGTCGCGGCATGGCTGGGCCTGATCCCACGCCGACACGGCACCGGCGGCAGCGTGACACTCCAGCGCATCACCAAGAACGGCGACCGCGACCTGCGCGTAGCGCTCATCCACGGCGCCCGCGCCGTGCTGCGCTGGGTCGACCGCCATGAGCACGCCCGGAGCCAGTGGCTGCTCGGCCTTCGGCAACGGCGCGGCAAGCACCGCACCATCGTCGCTTTCGCCAACAAGATGGCCCGCATCGGCTGGGCCATCGTGACGGGCGAAGGCGCATACGAGCGCAGCCGCGCATTCAGGCCGCAGCCACCTCGCCAGGCGGCAGCCTGAGACCCAACCGACCGCACCATCCACCAACGCTTCGAGTCACCGCGCAACGCCCGCCCAAGCAACCCGACTTCCGCGATGATCCGCATCGGTCAACCGACCCCGGCAACAGCCCGCTCCAGGACAGGCGCCACGAGCGCGTGTGGGTGTTTGGGCCGCCGGGGCCGGATCTCATCCGGGCGCGGTGCCATCCAGCGCACCACCACGACGCCGAATACGTGTCCGAGTGCCGAGTCTGATCGTCTCAGAATCCTCGGGGTTGACCGGGGGCGTCCCTACGTGCCCGGGTTTCGCGCGTCCGGGTTTCCCGCGCGCATGCGGGGACGACAAGGCGAAGGTCGACCTCGCGATCCGCCTTTCGCGCCTGAACGTCGAACGCCGCACGGGCGCACCGCTCGGCGCCGCGATCTTCAGCGAGACCGGCCGCCTGGTCAGCGTTGGCGTCAATCGCGTGGTGCCGCTGTCGTGCTCGGTCGCGCACGCCGAGATGATGGCCTTCATGACCGCGCAACACCGCCTGCAGCGCTTCCGTCTCGACCGCGACGACGGCCACGCCTTCACCCTGGCCACCTGCAGCCAGCCCTGCTGCCAGTGCTTCGGCGCCACCGTGTGGAGCGGCGTGCGCCGCCTGCTGATCGGCGCGCGCGCCGAGGACGTGGAGGAACTCACCGAGTTCGATGAAGGGCCGCTGCCCGCCGACTGGGTCGGCGAACTCGAGCGCCGCGGCATCGAGGTGCGGCGCGACATCGGGCGCGAGGCGGCGCGAGAGGTGCTGGCGATGTATGCGGCGACGGGCGGGACGGCGTACTGACGGACCGCGCGAAGCGGCGCGGCGAAGATAGACACCCCCCAAAAGCGAAGGGCGCCTTGCGGCGCCCTTCGCTCGGTACTTCGACCCGGACTGCTCCGTCAGGGCGCGGCGGGCTCGAATCCATTGGCGAACACCGGCGGGTCTGACGTCACGGTCAGCGTGACCGGCACCAGGGTCATCGGCTCGTCCGCATCCGTGCCTTCCGACGACACGCAGACGTAACTGCCGTAGGTTCCCGCCGCGAGCCCCGCGGTGTTGATCGCCAGCGTCACCGTGGCCGATCCCAGGGCGCCCAGCGATCCGCTGGTCACGTCCGGGGTCGCCCAGGAAGCGCCGCACGCGACATTGCCGCCGACCGTGAGCGAGATTGCGCTGACAGGGCCAGGGCCCGGAGCGCCGGTCAGGTTCGGCACGGCCCACGACGGGGTGGTCGCGGACGGCGTGATCGCGTGCGGCGCGAGGCCATTGACAGGCGTGCCGACACCAACGATGCGCCACGCCCAGACCGGATTGCCGGTGCTCCCGGTCCCGTTACCCGGCATCTCCGGGAACACCACCACCCAGTAGCGCCCGGTCGTCAGATCGAGCGGCGGGGCGCCATTGGCGACCAGGTCGAGTGCGATGCTGGCATTGGCGAGCGACAGCCCGGTCGCGTTGGAAGCCACGCGACGGCTGTAGATCGGGGCGGCGCCGAAGCCTTCCGGTGCGCCCGCCGGTGCGCCCGCGGAATCGGCATAGACGTGGAAGTTGATGAAGGGCGAGTTGGTCGCACCCAGCACCTGGCCGCCCGGCACCACGAATCCGTTCGCGCGCAGCGTGGTCACGCGGGCCGATCCGGTCACCGAGAAATCCTCGGCGATGTAGGACCCGGTATTGGGCGGAGTGCGGGCGGCGAACTGCGCTGCAATCCAGCCAATGACGCTGTTGCCGAGGTTCAGCTGTGACAGGTCGAGAAATGTCACGCTCTGGTTGCCGCTGGCCAGCGCCCAGTTGATGGTGGGATTACCGGCGTTCGAGACCGTGAACGTCCGCGACCCGGCCTGCCCTTGCTCGAGCGTGATCGAGAGGCCGGCGGTCTGGCTCACCGCGATATCCGGCGCGGCGCCGCGCACCGCGAGCGGGAAGCGCTGCTCGACCACCGCGGTGGTGTTCGGTGCCAGCACCAGTTCCCCGAACGAGAACGAGGTGGCGCTCAGCGTTGCCGAGTTGATGCTGACGGTCACCACCTGGGACTGGCCGGACGTCAGCGTGAACTGCGGCGGCGTGACGCTGCCGACGCCGGCCGGCAGGCCGGCAATGCTGGCTGACCACTCGACGCTGCCCGCGGCGCGGCTGGTCACGGTACGCGTCACGGTGCAGACGCCCACGCAGTTGCGCAACTGCAGGCTGGGCATGTTCAGCGACGCAGGGTTGCCGCCGGTGGCCGGATTGGCGGCGGTGAAGTTCGGACCGGTCTCGTTCATCACCAGTCCCGCACGGGTCGCCCGCGTGAGGTCCACGCGTCCACCTCCGCGGTCGAAGGGATCGCTGGGAACCGTCGCCGGCGTGGTGGCGCTGAACTTGAACACCCCGGCGGTCTTCGCGGTCGACATCAGCGCCGACTTGACCTCCATCGGGGTCCAGGTCGGATGCACCGCGCGCACCAGCGCCGCGGCGCCCGCGACGTGCGGCGTGGACATCGAGGTGCCGCTCAGCAGGCCGGTTTCATTGTTGCCATTCGGCTCGAGGCAGCACGAAAAGTCTTCCCGTGTCCAGCGCGACACCGCCGCGAGGACGCTGACGCCGGGGCCGGTGATGTCCGGCTTCAGCAGGTCGACGTTGGCCGGCCCGATCAGGCTGAACGACGCCATCACGTCTGCCTGGCCGGGGAAGGACTGTCCAGGGTCGGCGATGGTGGCCGTCGCGTTGGCCGGATCCGTCGCGAGGTGGGCGCGGATCGCGGCCGAGCGCGTGGTGTCGTTGATGACCCACGCGACCGCACCCCCGGCCCCGGTTAGGTTCAGCGGTGCGTCAGAGAGGAAGACGACGGCCCGCGCACCCGCGCCGGCCGCGTTGTTGATGCTCGTGGTGGTGCTGCACGCAGCGGCGACCGTACCCCTGCGAAGCAGGGCGATGCCGCCCGCCGCGCCGCGGGTGAAGGTCCCTGCGGGGAACTCGGTGCAACCGTCATTGTTCGGATCGCCGGTACCGAAGGTCGGGCTCAGGATCAGCGGAGCAGTGATCGATCCTCCTCTGAGGAAGGGCGGAAGGGCTGACGCCCGCAGCGGCACGTTGGTGGCATCGGGCGGCGGCGCGGCCGGCGCCACGAACGTGAAGTTGTTGCCGAAGAAGCCGCGATCGTGGGTGGACGCCGCAACCGTGGTCAGCCACGGCGCGACATGATTGGTCGTGCCGGGCGTTGGCGTGCCGTTACCGGCCGATGCGGCGACGAACACGCCGGCGTTGTGCGCGGCAAGGAAGGCCTGCGCACTGGCATCGGTCCACGGCGCCTGGCTGCCGCTGATCGAGTAGTTGACGACGTCGACCACGGCATCGGCCACGGCCTGGTTGATCGACGCCAGCGTCGACACGCTGGGGCACAGGCCGGAGCCGTTGGAGGCGGTGTAGCAGGCGTCGTAGATCACCAGGTTCGCACGTGGTGCCACGCCGGAGATGTTCGTCGACACGCCGACGATGGTTGCGCTCCGGCGGCTGCCGCCGGCGGTCGACGCGGTGTGTGAGCCGTGGCCGTTCTCGTCCTCGAAGCCCGCGGCCTCGAATTGCCCGGCCGGAACCACGGTGTCGGTGAAGTCCCAGCCGCCGATGATCTTGTCGTTGCAGACATCGCGGGTGGGATTGTGGTTCGGATTGGTCGGGTTGCACCACCCGAGGAAGATCCCGGAGCCCAGGGGATTGGTGTGGTCGAACCCGTCCAGGTCGACATCGGCGAACGACGGACTGCCGAGATTGGCGCCCGAGTCGATCACGCCGACCACCACGCCTTCACCGCGGGTGGCCACGCTGCCGGGCGTGCTCGACCCGGCCCAGACCGTCGGCGCACCGATCAGCGCGGGGCCGGCATCGGTGGCGAGAGAAAACTCCTTGTATCCCTCGACCAGCGCGACCATCGGATCGGCGGCCAGGGCGGCCGCCTCATCGGGCGTCAGCGACAGCACCATGCCATTGAAGGCGTGGAAGAACTGGAAGTGCGGGGCCAGCGGCGCCACCTGGCGCCCGATGCGGCTGCTCAGGCCCTGCAGGAATCCTGCGTGCTCGTCCTGCAGCGCGGCAACGTACGCCAGCGCCGCCGCCGAACGCACGTCGAGCCTTCCGTCGGCGCGCCGCGGAGCGGCGGCGAGGCCGGTCCGACCGCCGGCGTAGGAGGCGACCGGCGCCGACTTCAGGCCGACGATGTAGAGATCGCGCCCGGCCTCGCGCTCGATCGCCGCCAGCGACTTCGGCGCCTGCGACCATGTTTCATCTGCCGCCGTCGCCGCGGTGCCAAGACCGCATGCGAAGATGGCGGCGGCCAGCGCGGACAGGCGCAGACCATTTCTGCCCAGGGTCGAACTCATGCACTTCCTCCCGATGGAGCCGGCGACACACCCCACGCGCACCGCCGGGCCTCTGCTTGCTCCAACGCAGGACCCGCGCTGTGGTTGACAGCACGGGTTCCTGCATTTGCGGCAGGGCGTCGCAGCGCCAACCCGGCGCACTCGGCGAAACCGGGACACGTAGGGACGCCCCCGGTCAACCCCGAGGATTCTGAGACGATCTGACTCGGCGCTCGGACACGTATTTCGCCCTTATGTTTTCATTGTCCGCGTCCGCGAAGCTTTACTGCGAAAGCGCATTCAGCGCACGACGCCAGACCCCTCCCCGATTTCCGGCCATGAGCATGTAGGGGGGCAGGACCGCTAAATCCAAACCCTGGTCTGGCGCAGCAGCGCCAGCGCTCGGCGGAAATCCTGAGCGTTCAACCCAGCTCGTAAAGGGAGGCGAGGCGCTGAAAACTCTGGCGCCTCCGAGAAAGCTCTCTCTCTCTACCGTCTGAAACAGACGGCCGTCATAGTAGGTCGTCCCAAACCAAGCAAGTTGCTGCCCCGGAACCGGAAAGGGGGTAAGCGCATTCCATTGTGAGTTCGCGGCATCGTACCGGTACAAGCCAGAGAGAAACTGACGTCCAAACAGGACGCCATCGAACACATACGGGATCGGCGGTAATTGTTGGTCTAGGCCGGTCGACGGAAGTGGCGTCCAGGTGACACCGTCATCGTCGCTCAGAAACATTCGGCCGAGGGTGCCGAGATAAACGCGCGTCCCATCTACGAACATCGGTCCGCCGTCAGCATCCTTAAAATCGGGGGGGAGCCCCTGACCTACGAGGGTCCACACGGCTGAGTTGTCTGCGCGCCGATACATCGAGATAACAGGTAGGCCAGCAGACTCAAACTGCACGTAGGCCAGCAGACTTGTCGATGTCTTGACCATACCCAGGACCGGATCTACCGTTACTGGGAGCCCCTCGTTCATACTGACCCAAGTTGCGCCGCCGTTGTTGCTGCGATAGACCCCAGCTGAACCCGTACCCTGGGGATAACCAATGGCGACAAAAAGGGTCGAGCCGGACGCTGCAAAGTACAAGGGTATCCCGCTGGCTGGGAGACCGGTCGATCTCGATGTCCACTTGCGACCGCCGTCACAGGACAATTTCACTCCAGCTAGCGTGGCCGCGAACACAGCGTCCGACGAGACAAACAGCCTATTCACGACCTCTCTGTCGTCCATGCCGCTTTCTGGTGGCAGCCAAAACTCGAAGGCGTCATTTGCCGGGGGTGGTGGTTCTGGACTGGGGCAGGCGAGCGCCCCTGGTGTGATCGGCGGTTCGAACCCGTCGGCGTAAATCACAGCGGCGCCGGCCGGGCCAACTTCGGCGGCCAGCGTTTCTTCCGCAGCGACCGCCGCTCCGCCCCAAACGGAAGCCGCAGACCACAGCAGAGCCAGGACGATGCACAACGGCTTGGCTTGATGAAACTTATCCATGACGGTTTGCTCCTCGGTGACGACTGCGCCACAGCGCTCGATATGGACGGCGGCCTCTGAACGTGGGCGCATACACCGGTGCGCCGGCGGATCGACAAGGGCACCTTGGTCGCGGACTGACCACGGCCCCGAAACGGCCGCGCGCCGCCGACCGACGCCGCACCGTACTTGCCGGACGGCCCGGCCGGCCGCAGGGCCCGCTGACGATCCAGCCGGCCCATTGGATGCAGCCGGGGGACGTGGCGACGATGGGCGTGGCAGACTGGGGCATGTTGCTGGTGCGTCCCGGGCGCGACGTCAGCGTTCCGGCATCATGGAAGCAAAATGGGCAAAATGCAAGATAACGGATACGTGTCCATCATGCCGGATATCGCCAAACCACGAGCTCGCCAGCGGAAGACGAAACCCGCGACGCCCGGATTGCCGGCCGCAGCGTCCGGCGCGGTCCCGGCCCCGGCGCGGCTTCCGGAGCCGCGGACCACCGGTGCCGAGCCCCCTTCGGTGGCGGAAACGATCAAGCATCTGCGGCGTCAGCGGTCGCTCAGCCTGGAGGACCTGGCGCAGATGTCCGGGGTGTCACGCTCCATGCTGTCGCAGATCGAGCGCGATGCCACCAATCCCACGGTGGCCACGCTGTGGCGCATCACTTCGGCGCTGGGTGTTTCGGTCGATGAGGTCATGGGCACCAGGTCGCACGGGGTGGATCTCGAAGTGATCCCGGGCCACACCTTGCCGGTGATCGGCAACGCCGATGGGCTGATGCGCCTGCGCATGCTGGGGCCCATGAGCACCGCAGGATCCCAGGAGTGGTACGAGCTGAGCGCCCAGCCGGGCGCGCGGCTGGAGAGCAAACCCCACGGCGCCGGCACCCGCGAGCACCTGTTCGTCACCGAGGGCGAACTCACCGTGAGCAGCGGCGATGTCCACGGCGTGGTGCGCGCGGGCGAGCTGGCGCGCTACAACGCGGACGTGCCCCATGTCATTTCAAACCACACCCGCAACGTGGCGCGGGCCTGGCTGACGGTGCTGAGCATCTAGCAGGGTGTTGAGAAACGCCCCGCTAGTGCGCGGCAGGGATACCGCGCCCGCGAATCGATCGCGAAAACGATTGATTCGTCGGGAGCGAGTACGGACCCGTGCCGAACTCGCGACGTTGAGAGAGTGCAGGAAAGCACTTTCGCAACCTCCTGGCAGGGAGCCTCCGAACCATGGATGGTCATTCGCGACTGCGCCACGCCACCGTCACCATCCGCCCCGTCTGCCGGTCGCGGCGGTGGGAAAAGAATCGCGCGGGATCGCCGATCGTGCAGCAAGTTCCGCCGCTGAAGCGGACCACACCGCTGCCGACAAGGCGGCGCCGCGCCAGCGCGGGGAGGTCGCAGTGCCAGTGGCCGGGGCGGGTCGGGGCGAAGGCCACCGCGGCCGCGGCATCGCGGTCGACGAAGGTGGTGCGCACGTCCTCGCCGACCTCGTAGGCGCGCGGGCCAGCGGCCGGGCCGAACCAGGCAAGGATGCGCGCAGGATCGGCTCGCATCGCATCGATCGTGGCTTCGAGTATGCCGGCAGCGAGGCCGCGCCAGCCGGCGTGGGCGGCGGCCAGGGTGGCGCCATCGTCGGTGGCGAAGATCACCGGCAGGCAGTCGGCGGTGAGGATGGCGAGCACCGTGCCGGGCGCGCGGGTCACGGCGGCGTCGGCTTGCGGTTCGTCGGTGGCTGGCGCTGTCGAGAGTTGCGCTCGCTCCCACGGGGACTGCCCGTCATCGAGGTCGACGACGGTGATGCCATGGACCTGGTGCAGCCAGCGCGGTTCCGACGGCAGTTGCAGGGCGTCGCGCAGCAGCGCGCGATTGCGCGCGACCGCATCCGGATCGTCGCCGCAGCGGGCGCCGAAATTGGCGCGATCGAAGGGCGGCACGGACACGCCGGGGAAGCGACGCGTCGCGATGCCGGCACGCACGGCGGGCGGCGCGGGCCAGTCGGCCTCGATCCAGCCTTCGATCACGGCCGGCGCGGGCGGCCCGGCCGCCGGCCCTCGCGCCCTGTCGTCGGCGCTCGCGGCGCGCGGCGCGTCATCGCTCCGGGTGCCCGCGCAGATCCGCGCGCAGCGCCGCGATCAGAGCCTCGAGGTCGGCCGGACGCCTGGCTTCGGCGACGATGGACTTGCCGGTGACAGGATGCGGGAACTCGAGCCGTTCGGCATGCAGGGCCTGGCGGCGGAAACCGCGCAGCGCGGCGACGAACGCCTCGGACGCGCCCTTGGGCAGCTTCAGCACGAACGAACCTCTGCACGGCGCGACGGCAGTTGATGCCGAGCGCAGGGAAGTTGCGTCCGCAGTTCGGATAAGGCGGGGAAAAACCGCTCGAATCGGCAAAAACGCCGAAAATCACCTCAAG
>Ga0209450_10001310_pt1 | contig 12497 bp, 10 predicted proteins | sample FrelakmetLWP11LW_FD_187149 | JGI IMG/M metagenome (GOLD analysis project Ga0209450, IMG submission 187149) | Freshwater lake sediment microbial communities from the University of Notre Dame, USA, for methane emissions studies - LWP11 LW (SPAdes)... | ecosystem: Environmental > Aquatic >... | reverse complement strand
TGGCGTTGAAATGAATGGCTCCGGCGAGGTCAGCCTGACGTGTAACATGGAAGCATCAGTCGAAATAAACGGCTCGGGAGACTTGCACCTTAAAGGAAATTATACGATTAAGAAGATTGAAACGACGGGGTCGGGACGGCTTATCAAATAGTTTAAAGTTTAAAGTTAAAAGTTTAAAATTTTAGTGTAAAGTTCAAAGTTACAGTGGAAAGTTAAATCATTCTGTTCTCAATTTTTAACTCTTAACTGTAACTTTTAACTTTTAATTTTGAATTTTACACTGCTCTATAAATTTTCCGGTACTTTCCATACAATCGTTCCGACGTGGCAATTGAATTCTATTGTTGAAGGGATGTAATTCTTCCGCCCGTCTTTTATCTGGTCTTTCAGACCGAACCTTGTGTAATTGTCTATCTTATCGTTGAAGTAGAATACAAAAGTTTCCCGCGTTTTTATCAGCGACCTTGTAAGCGGAATTACCGCGTCGCCCGTCTTGTCGGCAAGCCCTTCGAATTTATGCTCGTATTTATCGTCAAACCTGAACGAGCACTGCACAAAATCGGAATCCGATTCATTCGTTATCCTGAGCCCAAACGCCCCGTTCTCTCCGGAACCGCTTTCTTCGGTTATTTCAAGCTTGATCCGCAGATTCTTCTCGTTGCTTACGGGTTTCAGTTCTTCCCATCCGGAGCCGCATGAGCATAGCGCCGCCGCTGAAAAAATTAGTATTACAGCTGATAATATCTTATTCTTCATATTTCAGATTTAATTCTAAAACCGGGAATACGGATAAACCGGCTTCCGTTATTTTATCAGTAACATTCTTTTTGTCTCCGAGAAACCATTAACTTCGAGACGGTAAAAATAAACGCCGCTTGTAAGTTTTGAACCGTTGAATTCCGCTGAGTACATTCCTGAGTTATAATAACCGCTAATAACCGTTGCGACTTCTTTTCCGTTTATGTCATATACTTTAATCTTTACGTAATCGTTTTTCGGAACGCTAAAATTAATCGTAGTAGTTGGATTAAACGGGTTCGGATAATTCTGTTTTAATGCGTAATCTGTGGGAGTCGTTTCCGAAATTTTCTTTATGCCTACTGAAAGGTCAACAACTGCCGTATAAATATCCTGGTTTGTATTACCGCCTGCGCGAAGGTCTGTCCATACTGTTGCTATCCTGTTTCCGGAATAATCTACGTTTATGTAATCACCGAACCTGACATCAGTATTCGGCCAGGCCACATTGAATCCAACCGAACTTAATTTTTCGTTGATAAAAGTCTGACCGCCGTTTGTAGAACGGGCAAGCCATGCTTCTATGTTTGTGTTTGATGTTCCATTCCTTGAATCGTAGTAAAGCACGGCAATATTACCCGTTTCGTTTACAGAAATCCACGGCCAGCACTGCAGTTTTCCGTTGCCAACTGAATCATTATTCACTCTTAAAGGCGCTGACCAGTTTGTTCCTCCGTTCGATGAGCTGATGAAGAAAATATCAGGGTCGCCGTTCCGGGCATCGCACCATACTGTATAGAGATAACCGTTTCTCAGCCCGCCTGATATATCGCAGTCGATTGACGGTAGTGTGAGATTGCTGCTCGAGATCGGAATATTCGGTACCGGTCCCTGCGCTAAAATCTTGTCTGTTCCGAATGTTACACCTCCGTTTGTTGACTTATCAAAATATATAATGTCAGTTGTGGATGTATATCCAAGCCAGACAGCGTAAACTTCACCGTTCGGCCCGATTGCAGGGTCTGAACCCTGTACTCCGCCGCCGTTGCTGAGCTGAACGGGAGCGCTCCAGTTCAGTCCGCCATTAACTGATTTTGTACAGAGGATACCTGCAGGCGTACCGAAACGCGTCCATGTAATGTACAGATGATTTTTATAGGGGCTCGAACCTTTTGTAAGGTCGCAAATCATCCATTCCTTGTCCTCGCTGTTTCCCAGACCTCCCGAAACAAAATTAAAACTTGTAAATGTAACTCCGAGGTCGGTTGATTTATAGACTACAAGATCGAGTCCGCCTGCTGTTGTCAAAGAAACGGTTGCGACGTAGAAAATGCCGTTGGTATCGGATACCACGACCGGATCGCTGGCAAGAGGATGATTCGGGCTTAATGCAGGTATCAGCTGGCTGACAGACCATGTTGTTCCTCCGTCCGTTGAATAACTATAGCCGATTCTTCTCTGTGCGGGCGAAACTCCGGTCCTGAAATCGCGCCATGCCGCAAGGACCCTGTTCGGATACTTCGCATTGAACTTTACAGACGGCTCATTCTGCGGGAACGGGTCGTTTGAAATATTTACATTCGGATAAGGTGAAGGCAGGAATGAGTAATTGCCGGTTCCAGCTTCGGGTGAAGTATTTATCTTCGCGCTTTCGGGATAAAAATCATGCGGTTCCTGAAATCTTTTATTCTCCTGTGAAAACAGGCTTGAGCTGAATATAAAAACCAGTATAAGCAATAAAGAAAATTTCCTTTTCATAAGCAGTTTTTTAATTAAATTAGCAAATAAACCCCGATTAAATTAGTCAAAATCTTTATTCGGGATAGCGCTGCCGGTAACTATAGATACGCAATTAATGCTGTGAAGTTGTGAATAAATAATATTAAAAATAAAATATCAAAATTAAAAAATGCAGATTAAATATTAAAAAATTTAAATTGCATCGGTGCCGCAGGTAAAAGAACGTTCAAAATTCAAAATTTCGATTCAAAATTAAAACTTGTTGTATTTTTTAATCTGCTGAAATCTGCGGAATCTGAAAATAAATAAGCTCTTAATTCTTTTTCGACTGTTCTATCCTTTCGCTTTTGTACTTTGACTATTGCGCATTGACTATTGTGCTTTGACTATTGCGTTTTGCGTTTTCAATAATTTTTCACTTTTTCCTTTCAATTTTGACTTTTGCCTTTTGAATTTTGACTTTTTAATGATCTTTGCACTTTGATATTTGCACTTTTCGTTTTATCATTCTTCTTCTATCATCAAAACCCTCCTGATTATATCATATGCAAATCCTTTGGACAGCAGGTGCCTGTAAATCTTATGCTTTTTGTCTGACGGATTCTTCGATTTTATACGTTTAGAGTATTTAATAATCAGGTCTTTGGCTTTTTCGATTTCGGTTTCTTCGGAATAGTTTTCCTCCACCGTCTTCTGCGACAATTCCTTGTTAATTCCTTTATCCGCAAGTCTCATTTTAAGCACCCGCCTGCCTTCGGGCCTTAGTGTTACTTTTGATTCGACGTACATCTTTGCGTAATTTGCGTCGTCTATGAATTTCAGGTCCTTCAGCAGTACGATTATTTCGTCAATGGTTTTTTCCGTTATCTTTTTTTGAAGGAGTTTTGTGCGGACTTCTTTTTCGCTTCTCGGCTTGTAGTTCAGGTACCGGAACGCCACCTTCTTTCCGAAATTCAGTTCGTCTTCGGAACGCATCTTGTCAATCTCCGGCTGTGTCAGTTCGTCGTTGACACGCAGCCCGAAGTTGTAAACGGTTTCCCTGTAAAGCCCGAATGCAAATTCGCCGTCAAGGAATATACTGAACCTGCCGTCTTTTTTCTGATGCTCTATTGATGTTATTTTCATCTTTGTATTATGAATTGCCGTTGGCTTCAGCCAACGGACTGGATTTCATAATCAAATTTTCTTATATAAATAAAACAAAAAGCCGGTATTTGTTGTACCGGCTCTTATATTTAATGATTAATTATTTCTTCTTTTCTTTAACGGCTTCTTCTTTAGGTGCTTCCTTTGCATCGCCGTTTCCGTTTATTCCTATCGCCTGTTTTACTTCGCCGAGCAGTTTTTCAAACGTTGCGGGTTCTTCAACCAGAAGTTTCTTCAGTCCGTCCCTGCCCTGGACCCTGTTCTCTCCGTATGTGAACCAGGCGCCGCCTTTCTTGATGATTTCCTTCGAAACCGCAAGGTCTATAACGTCACCGAGCTTTGAAATTCCTTCGTTGTATATAATGTCGAATTCAACTTCCTTGAACGGAGGAGCAACCTTGTTCTTCACAACCTTTACCTTGGTCCTGTTGCCGAGTACTTCCGTTCCTTCCTTAATTGCGGCTATCCTTCTTATGTCCATTCTTATGGAAGCATAGAATTTAAGCGCCTTACCGCCTGTTGTTGTTTCCGGGCTTCCGAACATAACGCCGATTTTATCGCGAAGCTGGTTCGTGAAAATCAGAACAACGTTGGATTTAGATACCGCCGCCGTAAGTTTCCTCAGCGCCTGCGACATCAGCCTTGCCTGCATTCCCATTACCGCATCGCCCATTTCACCTTCGATTTCCGCTCTCGGAGTCAAAGCCGCGACCGAATCGACAACTATCACATCAAGCGCATTGCTGCGGACGAGAGTTTCACATATTTCAAGCGCCTGCTCGCCGTATTCCGGCTGTGATATAAGCAGGTTGCTTATATCTACTCCGAGTTTCTGTGCGTAATTTGTGTCCATCGCGTGCTCAGTATCAATAAATGCCGCAAGCCCTCCAGTTTTCTGCGCTTCTGCAATTATATGAAGGCACACAGTCGTTTTTCCCGAAGATTCCGGACCGTAAATTTCAATTATTCTTCCTCTGGGCACGCCACCGATTCCAAGCGCCGCGTCGAGTGATATCGAACCCGTCGAAATTGACTCGAGTTTTGCAGCCGGCTTGTCGCCGAGTTTCATTATTGACCCTTTTCCGTGGTCTTTTTCTATCTGGTCAATCGCCATGTCCAGCGATTTCAGTTTATTTGCTCTGTCATCTGCCATTTCTTTTTCCTTTAGTTAATTGATTTTATCAAAAATATTCATTTCACTCCTGAAAATATTATCATTTCGTGATAATTTTTTGACCGTGTAAAATAGTCAAATTCCGCTATTTAATTAATATCATTTTTTTCACATCACTGAACCCGCCCGCGAATAGTTTCGCGAAATATACGCCGCTTGTCAGGTTATATGCGTTAAAAGTAATTTCGTATCTGCCCTGCGGCTTGTATTCGTTCACAAGTTCGCTTACAATCTTCCCGCTGATATCGTAAACTGCCAGTTTTACGAAACATGATTTACTGATGTCAAATGAAATCCTGGTAACCGGATTGAACGGGTTCGGATAGTTCTGGTGCAAAGCATATTTTGACGGAACTTCCGCGTTTTCATTGCCGGCGCTGACGAGGTCAGTCATGCCGTAAATACCGTTATGTTTCGAGTTATACTGCCATACGGGAATCTGTATCCTGGTAGTCACATACGGAACGCCTGCATTCCATAGATATACATGGGTTTGCGCTGACGAGCCGGTTCCGGTTACACCTGCGCCGATAATGTCGAGTGTACCGTTGCGGTTAATATCCGTGAGGCATGGGGTCATAAAGAAACTTGTTCCGTCCGTTTCCTGAATAAAGTTCAGTGTACCGTCGTGATTGTAAATAAGGTATTTGCCCCTGTTCGCAACCTGAGTATTGTCGTCGAACATCAGTTCCGTATAAGTGTCGTTGTCAAGGTCTCCGAGCACAACCTGGCAATTTATGGCATTCAGCGGTCCAATAGGGAATCCGCTCAGCACGTTTCCGTTCTTATCCCATCCGTAAACATAGTCAACGGGGGTCATGCTTGCTATCTGGTCTCCGACAACAATATCAAGTATATTGTCATTATTTACAAATCCGACTGCCGGCGGACCGTATATCCAGTTACCGGTAGTTTTCGGCCAGCCTGTCATTACGGTTCCGTTTTGTTTTAAAACATAAACATAACCACCTGCTCCCGAGACATGTGTTCCGAATATTATTTCGCGTTTATTGTCGCCGTCAAGGTCTGCAAGTACCGGTGAGGAGTATGAATTTACGTCGCCGTTAGGCATCATAAACGGGAAGCCCGGAATTGAATCACCCGCAGCCGTCCATGCATAAAGCCCGGTGTAAGATTCCATTATTACCTCAGGAACGTTGTCTCCCGTAATGTCTCCGACAGCCGCGCTTGATGCAGGTACGTGGCCGATAGGTTTAGGCCATCCTGTTAGTATTGTACCGTCATACCTATAAATATAAACGGAGCCTGTCGGATACGTTCTCAGGTTGACTATTATTTCGAGTTTTCCGTCGTTGTTCATATCCGCAAGCACCGGAGTTCTTGAACTGTAACCATGGTTGATAGGGAATCCCGTTAAAGATGTCCCGTCTCTTTTGTACGCATAAATATATCCGCCCGATGTCAATCCGTGGGTTGTGACTACAATCTCGCCGAATCCGTCTCCGTCAATATCACCGAATGCCGGTGCGCAATCCGCGGCATACGGAGATAATGTCTTCGGCCATCCCGGGACATTTGTTCCGTCAGGATTCAGAGCCAGAACATTGTAACCCGAATTTAATACAATCTCAAGGTCTGAATCGCTGTCCATGTTACAGAATAAACTGCCTTCATAACTATATCCGCTGAATACGACCGGAAATCCGGGAAATACAGGCATCGAATCCTGGGTAATCTGATAAGTAATGCTCCTGTTAAGCACGTTATCGTAAACATTTACATAATTCATTACGTCGGGAATGCCTTGTCTGTATGGTATATTCTGTGCTGAGGCATAATTGAAAAGAATGATAAAGAATAGAAATAAAACCCCCGAAAATTTAATTGTTTTTTTCATAACCCGTAATTTATTTGAGGAAATATTTATTTTAATTTTGCAACTATTTGCAGGAATATACAAGGCAAAATTTAACCTATGAAACAGTACAATAAATAAAAAATTAAATATCAAAAATAAAAAATACAACTCTAATAAGCCAAAGGTCAATATTGAAAATCAATATTACGGATTATTAACACATTTTGCCGGCTGAAATCACAGCCTGTCCCGGTGAACCGGGATATCCCGTGAACTAAATTTATTCTTTGTTACATTGTCACTTTGTTACATTGTCACTTGGATAGTGTAATTAGTATTATTTCCGTAAAATGTACTTATTTTCCGCTTAACATAATCTTTGGCAGAAAAATTGCTATAAAAATTATTCCGAGGACAAAAATATTTGTAGATTATTAAAACTATTTAGTATACATTATAACAGGGTCGGGATATCGCTATTAATTTAATTTGCAGCTCTTTTATAATAACAAAAGATGTCTGCTGCAGCAGGAAAGTAGAATTTCCATTAGTCTGCCTGGCAGTTATTTAACTGCATTGCGACGTAACTAACGATCGCCATTAAAGAAATATAATATACTTGCGATTCCCGGCCCCTTTTTATGCTCAAAAATGGATATAGAAACCCTCAGAGAATACGCACTCAGCAAAGATAACGTCACTGAAGAAACTCCGTTCGGTGACGACGTTCTTGTATATAAAGTCAGCGGTAAGATTTTCATGATGATGAACTTTGAATCTCCGTTTGAAGTCTCCCTAAAATGCGACCCCGAACTTGCCGTTGAATACAGGGAACATTACGAATCCGTGAATGTCGGTTACCACATGAATAAAACACACTGGAATACTGTCACATCAAACGGGGACGTAAATCTGGTTCTCCTAAAGAAAATGATTGATCATTCATATGAACTAATTGTTGAATCCCTCCCGAAATCCCTTAAAAATAAAACGAAAAAAAGATAGTTTGCCCCTTATACTTATTCAGAACTATTCGCTGCAAAAATTGGTTTTATGAATATTATGCTCAGGATATACGTTTTTATTATAATATTGGCGTTTTTTGCTGTTACAGGGTATTCACAGAATGTAGATATTACCCCCAATAAGACAAAGAAAGCAATTACATGGTCTCTGCTCCAGATGATACCTTCGCCCGTTCTAGTTAACGACGCTGACGAAAACAATGCCCGTGTGCAGTTAGCATTCCGCTGGCAGTTCATTCCGCTGAATATTTCTTTTAATCCAAACAAATACGTTTCACCTGTTCAGTTTTTTGTGATTAATCCTGTCAGGAGGGTTACGGGGTCCGCGGAAATTTTTGTTCAGCCGGAATATTCTCTTGCAAACTTTAAATACTCGGGCGCAGAGCGCCTTGCGCTCAGTACAGGTGCGAGGGTAATTATCCCAATTCAGGAAATGGGCGAAAACATTTCGATGTCAGTCGGCGGAAAATATACTTTCAGGAAAAATGAAAGATACGATGAGTACGGCTATCCGGGCATTGAAGCGGGCGTCTACTTTTTCGGCGGACTTTTCGGACTGCAGTTTGCAAAGGATTTCAGCAAATATAATAAATATTCAATTTCATTCTATCTGAAATATTACTGATGAGAAAAGTTTTATTAATATTAATATTGTTTGTTTCGGTGTTTCTGCACGGATGCGGTATTCTGAGAATTACTATGAGCAACCTGGCTGATTCTATAACCGATGAACCCCGCAAAGTCACAAAGATTAAAAACCCCGTGAAAGACAGCGTGAAAATTTCGGTGCTGTGGGCAGGGCATTCCACATCGCTTGTCCAGATTTACGATAAGGTTTTACTCCTTGACCCGATTTTCAATAAAAGGTTCGGAGGCGTTATTCTCAGGAGAACGGAATTAGGGCTGGATTTAAACTCGCTGAAACAGCTTGACTATATTTTCGTTTCACATACCCACATTGATCATCTGAGTTTCGGTTCGCTCAGTTATCTTGAAGATAAATTTCCTGAAGCAACTTTGATTTTTCCAAAAGGCGCGGAGTATTACCTTCCCGATTTTGATTTTAAAATGGTAAGAATTGATAATTACGAGTCGCAATATGCCGGCTATATAGGCAAGCCCGTGATGATTGACGGAATGAAAGTGACGCCTGTTTATGCCCTGCATACGGGAGGCAGGTACGGTTTCGACGTTTATTCATGGAAAGAACCGGGCGCAACGGGATATATTATTGAGTACAGGGACGCCGTGGTATATTACGCAGGGGATACGGGATATGAGAAAAACGCATTCAAAAAAATCGGAAACAAATTCGATATAGATGTCGCAATTATTCCCATCGGACCCTGCCGCAACTGCGACTCTACAGGATTCTGGCATCATACATCGTCAATTGAAGCGCTTGAACTTCTTAAAGACGTAAAAGCAAATTACATGATACCCGTTCATTACGGGGCGTCAAGGTACATTTCGGATGAAAACAGGCCGAGGGACGTTCTCAGAGATTTGCTGGAAACAACCGCTTACGCCGGCCTTAAGGACCGTGTAAAAATCCTGAACGTCGGCGAACAGGTTATCTGGAAAAAACCGAAAGAAATTCCTTCAGGAAATTAGAACGGCATATCGTCATTTCCCGGAGGAGGAAAATCGTCAACTCCGGAATTCCCGCCCGCGGAATTGCTTCCCGCCTGTTCAATTTTCCATGCGCCGAGCGATAGGAAATAAACTTTTTCGCCTTTCGGGTTAGTCCATTCCCTTCCTTTGACGTTGAAATATACTTTTACAACATCTCCCTTGTTGAAACTGTCAATCAGGGAAATCTTGTCCTGTACCAGTTCAAACTTAATGTGCTGGGGAAACTTGTCGTTCGTTTCGTCAAGAATCACAAACTCCCTTTTGGTGAAACTACCCTTTGTATAAGGCTCAAATACATCGTAAAGCTTTCCTGTTAAATCCATTTATAGTTTATTTTAATTTTATATTAAATCAAATTTTGCCGTGAAGTGCCTGAGAAACTTCGGCTCCTCAATGATTTTTATTCCACGGATTTTATCTTTATTCCTGCTCATGTCAATAAGCACTTCCGCAACATAGTCTATATGGCTCTGCGTGTAAACCCTTCTCGGTATCGCGAGGCGGACAAGCTCCATGTCGGCGGGAATCAGTTTTCCCTTTTCATCGTACTTTCCGAACATCACGCTGCCGATTTCAACCGCGCGTATTCCGCCTTTCCTGTACAGTTCCACGGAAAGAGCCTGTCCCGGAAACTGGTCAGGGGGAATGTGCGGAAGAAAATTCTTTGCGTCGAGATATATTGCGTGGCCGCCGGCAGGTTTCAGGAACGGAATTCCGTTTGCTTCAAGTTTGTCTCCGAGATACTTGTTTGAATGTATCCTGTAATGAAGGTAATTCTCGTCTATAATTTCTTCAAGCCCCTGCGCAATTGCGTCCATGTCGCGTCCGGCAAGGCCGCCGTATGTTTCATAACCTTCCGTAATAATCAGCAGGCTCTTGCAGTTCTGGTACCAGTCTTCGTTATTCATCGCAATGAAACCGCCGATGTTGGCGAACGCGTCTTTCTTTGCTGACATCGTGCATCCGTCGGCGTATGAGAACATTTCTTTGCAGATTTCAAGTATTGTTTTCTTTTCGTAACCCTTTTCACGTATTTTAATAAAATACGCATTCTCGGCAAACCTGCATGCGTCAAGAAAGAACGGGATGCCGTGCTTTTTGCAGATGGCGCTTACTTCTCTTATATTCTGCATTGAAACAGGCTGTCCGCCGCCCGTGTTGTTTGTAATCGTAAGCATGCAGACGGGAATGTTTTTTACTCCCTTTTCATGAATGAACTTCTCGAGCTTCTTCGTATCAAGGTTTCCTTTGAACGGGTGAATGAGTTCCGGCTGTTTTCCTTCGTCGATTACAAGGTCAACCGCTTCCGCGCCGTTAAACTCAATATTTGCGCGCGTAGTATCGAAATGATTGTTGCTCGGAATGGATTTTCCTTTGCCTGCGTTATTGAACCTGCCGTCTTCGTCAATATCGCTGAGCAGAAATGTGAAAAGAATCCTTTCCGCGGCGCGTCCCTGGTGAACGGGAATGATGTGCCTGAAACCGAATATCTTTTGCGTTACTTCCTCAAAATGAAAATATGATTTCGAGCCCGCGTATGATTCGTCGCCGTCCAGCATTGCAGCCCATTGTTTTGAACTCATCGCCGACGTTCCACTGTCGGTCAGCAAATCAATCAGCACGTCTTCTGCACGGATAAGGAACATGTTGTAAAACGCCTTTCTGAGGATTTCTTCTCTTTCCGGTTCGGTCGTCGTTTTTACGTATTCTACCGATTTTATCCTGAAAGGTTCAATAATAGTCTTCATTATATGTTAAAATATTTAAAATTCCGCTCAAAATTTTGCAAAAACGAAAATAAGCAAAAACACATCAACAATTAATGCAAAAACCCCAGAATCAATTAATCCCGATAAAGAAAATCGGGACTTACAGAATGCGCAATTAACAGCTACGAATTACCAATAATAAGCACATCACAAAGTCAAAATTCAAAAGGCAAAACTCAAAATTGTAAGCTCAAATTGAAAAGCTTATACAATTGGAATTAATAAGCTCCATAGATATATCATAATCTGCGAAATCCGGGGACAGAATAATTTGTGTAATTAGTATAATTCGTTAAATTCGTGGAAAAATTCGTGTCTGAAGTTCTTGTTCTTCCAGCCTCTTCATTTCTGAATTACAAAATTTATTTTTATTAGTTATAATAATAAATAAATATTCCGGAGGCCATATTCATGGACATAACAAACATAAAGATAAATATCGAAAATACGCGTTCTTTCTACCCGGAAGAAGAATTCAATGTTATAAAAGCTGAAACTAAAAAATGCTACAACGAACTGCTTCGCCTGACCGGCAAGGGCAGTGATTTTCTTGGCTGGCTGGACCTGCCGTCAGACGTTCCTAAAGAGGAACTGCATTCAATCGAAGAAACAGCTCATTACCTGAGAAGAAAATCGGATCTAATTGTTGTTGTCGGTATTGGCGGCTCTTATCTCGGGGCAAGGGCGGTCATTAACGCGCTTCAGCATTCGCACAAATCTCTGCTGAAGAAAAATCAAAAGTATCCTTATGTGGTATTTGCGGGACAGAATCTCGGCGAAGATTATCTTGCGGATTTAATGGACGTTCTTGATAAAGTTAAGTATTCGGTAATTGTAATTTCCAAATCAGGCACGACAACCGAGCCTGCGGTTGCGTTCAGGATACTTAAAGACCATATGGAAAAGAAATATACCAGGGAAGTTGCTGTTCACCACATAGTTGCAATAACGGATAAGGAAAAAGGTTCGCTTAAAAAACTGGCGGATAAAGAAGGTTATAAATCTTTTGTAATCCCCGATGATATAGGCGGAAGGTATTCCGTTCTGTCTCCCGTCGGACTTCTTCCGATTGCATGCGCGGGTATTGACGTAAAAGAGTTTATTAAAGGCGCAGAGTTAATGGAAACAGGGCTTAAAAATAAAGATGATTTTGATTCCAATCCGGCAATGATTTATGCCGGGGTTAGAAACCTGCTTTACAGGAAAAGAAAAACGACCGAAATTCTGTCGTCGTTCATTCCGTCAATGTATTATCTTATTGAATGGTGGAAACAGCTGTACGGTGAAAGTGAAGGAAAAGAAGGGAAGGGAATTTTCCCTGCGGGCGCGGTATTTTCCACAGACCTGCATTCAATGGGACAGTCCATACAGGAAGGTTTACGCAATATTTTTGAAACGAACCTCTGGGTCGAGAAGCCTTCACGCGAAATCGTAATTCCCGAAGATAAACT
>Ga0209450_10001309_pt1 | contig 12497 bp, 11 predicted proteins | sample FrelakmetLWP11LW_FD_187149 | JGI IMG/M metagenome (GOLD analysis project Ga0209450, IMG submission 187149) | Freshwater lake sediment microbial communities from the University of Notre Dame, USA, for methane emissions studies - LWP11 LW (SPAdes)... | ecosystem: Environmental > Aquatic >... | reverse complement strand
CAGCGACACCCGCTGGTTATGAGGCGTGTCCCGTCGTCCCAGGAACACGGTGTTCTCCTTGATCTCCCGGGAGCCGATCTCAACCCGCACGGGGATGCCTTTCTTGATCCACTCCCACCCTCGGGCGCCGCCGATGTCCCGGGAGTCGACTTCGACGGTCAACGGGCGGCCGTGATAGCTCCTGGCCTTCAGTTCCTTGGCGAGGCTCTCCGTGTACGCCATCACGGCCTGACGTTCGTCTTCCTTCTTGAAGATGGGCAGCAGGACGACGTGGGCCGAGGCCGCGCGCGGCGGCATGATGATGCCGTCGTCATCGCCGTGGGTCATGATGACCCCGCCGATCAGCCGGGTGGAGGCGCCCCAGGAGGTGGTCCAGACGTACTCCTCCTTCTCCTCGGCCGACTGGAACTTGATCTGGGACGCCCGGGCGAAATTCTGCCCGAGGAAATGGGAGGTCCCCGCTTGCAGGGCCTTGCGGTCCTGCATCATGGCCTCGATGCAAATCGTGTCCACGGCCCCCGGGAAACGCTCGGCCGCGGTCTTGTGGCCCTTGATGACCGGCATCGCCAGGTATTCTTCCGCCAGCCGCGCGTAGATGTCGAGCATCAGGAGGGTCCGCTCCCAGGCCTCCTCCCGGTTGGCGTGGGCCGTGTGCCCTTCCTGCCACAGGAACTCGCTCGTGCGCAGAAAAATCCGGGTGCGCATCTCCCAGCGCACGACGTTGCCCCACTGGTTGAGCACGATGGGCAAATCGCGGTAGCTGCTGATCCATTTCGCGAAGGCATCCGCGATGATGGTCTCGGAGGTGGGCCGGACCACCAGCGGCTCGGTCAACCGCCCCGCCGGCACGAGCTCGCCCTTGCTGTTCTTCTCCAGCCGGTGATGGGTCACCACCGCGCACTCCTTGGCAAAGCCCTCGACGTGCTCGGCCTCTTTCTGCATGAAGCTCAAGGGGATGAAAAGCGGGAAATAGGCGTTCTTGACCCCGGTTTCCTTGAACATGGCGTCCATGGAGTGCATGATGTTCTCCCAGAGGGCGTAGCCCCAGGGCTTGATCACCATGCAGCCCCGCACCGGCGAGCGTTCCGCCATGTCGGCGGCTTTGATCACCTGCTGGTACCATTCCGGGTAGTCGTCGCTGCGTGTCGGTGAAATCGCGGATTTCGGCTGTTTACCCATCTGCTGTGCGTGTCCTCTCTATTGGTTTGAAACCCCAACCAGCTCGAAGCTGGAAGTTCGAAGCAACATCAGGTCACCCGACCTGTTCTTTTGGCCGATGAACGGGTGGTTGCGGCTCGTCGCAGCGGGCACCCCGCTCCGCCTTCACCCGAACTGGGGTTGGCATATTTGATTGCCGGTTTAATAAGGCATAGACCTCGGTTTCTTATATTACATTGTTTTTGATTTTTCACCCTTCGAGCGCTGAGCGTCAAGCTTCAGGCGCTTTTCAAAGCTCGCCACTTCCTCGAGCAGCACATCCACCAGGCGCTCTTCGGGGAACTTCTTGACCACCCGCCCCTTTCGGAAGAGGATCCCGACCCCCTCGCCGCCGGCCACCCCGATGTCCGCCTCCCGGGCTTCACCCGGTCCGTTCACGACACAACCCATGATGGCGATCTTGATCGGCGCGATCACGCCCTGGAGCGCTTGCTCCACCCGCTCGACGATGCCGAACAGGTCGATCCGGGTGCGGCCGCAGGTCGGGCAGGCAATGATCTCCGGTCCCCGCTGCCGGATGTCGAGGGCCCGCAGGATTTCAAACCCGGCCCGCACCTCTTCGACCGGGTCCCGGGTGAGGGACACCCGCAGCGTGTCGCCGATGCCCTCGGCCAGCAGCATGCCGATGCCGAGGGCGGACTTGACGAGCCCTGAAAAAAGCGTTCCCGCTTCGGTCACGCCGAGGTGCAGCGGCAGGTCGGTGCGGACGGACAGCTGCCGGTAGGCGGCCACCGTGCGCCCGACGTCCGAGGCCTTGAGGGACACCTTGATCGCGTGGAAATCCAGCGATCGCAGCAACTCGATGTGACGCAGCGCGCTCTCCACCATGCCCGCGGGGGTGGTCCCATTATATTTTTTTAGAATGTCCTTTTCAAGGGACCCCGCGTTGACGCCGATACGGATCGGGATCCCGCAGTCTCGGGCGCAGTCCACCACGGCCTTGACCTTTTTCGGGCCGCCGATGTTGCCCGGATTGATCCGCAGACCGTCCGCACCGGAACGGGCGGCAGCGACGGCCAGGCGGTGGTCGAAGTGGATGTCGGCAATCACCGGGATCCGCACCGTTTCCTTGATGCGGGCAATCGCCGCGGCAGACTCGGCATCCGGCACCGCCACCCGCACGATGTCGCAGCCGGCCGCCTCCATCCGACGGATCTGCCCCGCAGTCGCCGCGACGTCCGGGGTGGGCGTGTTGGTCATGGACTGAACCGAAACGGGCGCCCCGCCGCCCACGGGCACCGACCCCACCATGATCTGCCGCGTTGATTTGCGCTGAATCATCCGGTCCATGCTATTATCTCAACACCCCAATGTGGTAAAGGTTGCCATATCCCCCTGCCTGTGGTAGGGTTGCACAAAAACATCCTCCCGGCTGTCCAGCGCTGTCCAGAGTGCTCATCTCGGTCCTCCTTTAGCCAATCGCCTGTTCCATGCGACCGGAGGAGCGAGTTTAAAAATGAACACGGATCTCTGATTATTACTCCGGCAATTCAACACGCCAAATGGTGCAACGGTGGACAGACCCGGTCTGGGGCATCAACGACGTTTGCAACGCTGACTGCCGGAGTAATAACAGACACGTTAGCCTACATCAAGCAGGGAGTTCGCCATGACCGGAAAGACTGGGAATTCTTTTATCGCCAAACACGGCCAACACTCAAAAGTCGACATCCCCGCTGCTGTCCGGGAAAGGCTTGAAAAGGCGGCGCCGGCGGGTACGCTCTCATGCGCGGCCGCCTTCCAGCTGTCAGCCGATCTTGAAAAACCGCCGGCCGAAATCGGCAAGGCGGCGGACCTGCTCGACATCCGGCTCGTCAAGTGCCAGCTGGGGCTTTTCGGGTATGCGCCCGAAAAGAAGATCGTCCAGCCGGCGGCGGCGGTCGATCCCGCCTTGGAAGGCGCCATTCGTGCCGCGCTTCAGGGGGACCGGCTGAGCTGCGGCCGGGCCTGGGAGCTCGCGGAACGGTTCCGGATGCCTAAAATGAACGTGAGCGCCGCCTGCGAGGCGCTGGGCTTAAAGGTCAAGCCGTGCCAGCTCGGCGCCTTTTGAAAAGCGTCTTTAAAAGGCCGCCTGCCAGTCCCGCCGTTTGAAATGCTTACGTACTCTCCTGTACGCTCCGCTTTCAAACGACGGGCCGCCTTGCTGTCGGCCGTGATCCGACCCTTTGAAGCCGCTTTTTCGAAATGGAGGGATCAGCGTCATGAAAAAAATATTGCGCCGAAATAGACTGTTACGGGTCGGGGTGCCGACCGTGATGATGGCAGCCGGCGCCGTTGCCATGCTTCAGGGCGGTGTTCCGCCGGCGGACGGCTTTCAGGATGTCAGCCTGGATCGGATCCTCGCCGCCGGCGAGCTGAACGTCATTACGGGCAGCTCGCTCCACAGCCACTATGTGTATCGCAACCAGTCCAGGGGGTTCGATTACGAGCTCGCCCGGGAGTTCGCCGACCATTTGGGGGTCCGGCTGAGGATCGTGTCCTGCGACACATGGGAGGACATGCGGACGGCCCTTTACAGCGGGCGCGGCGACCTGATCGCTGCGGGCGTGGAAATCACCGCGTCGCGCTCCCGTCAGGCGGCTTTTTCAAACGGCTACCGGGAGGTGCAGCAGCACCTCATTTCGCACCGCAGCCAGCCGCCGATCGCCACCCTCCGAGACCTCGCCGGGAAAACGGTGGATGTCGGCCGCGGGTCGGCGCACCACGAACGGTTGGAGGAACTGCGGCGCGAGGGCATCGACGTGAGCATCCGGCCCCACGACAACCTGCCGGACGACCTCCTGATTCAAAAGGTGGCCCGGGGCGAGATCGACTTCACCATCGCCAACAGCAACATCGCGCTCATGATCCGGAGGTACTACCCGTCGGCCTCCGTCCAGGCCCTCAGCCGCGACACCGTCCCCCTCGGCTGGGCCGTGCGGCCCGAGGCCCGGCAGCTGTTGGAAAAAGTCAACTCGTTTTTCCGCCATATCAGCGAAACCGGGCGTCTCAACGACATCTATGAAAAATACCACTGGAGCATCGGCGATTTCGACTACCTCGATCTGAAGACCTTTCACGAGCGCATGCGCACGCGCCTGCCCCGCTACCGGCCCTTCATCAAGGACGCGGCCCGCAAAAACGGCTTCGACTGGTGTCTGATCGCCGCCCAGGCCTACCGCGAATCCCACCTGGACCCGCTCGCGCGCGGGGCCTACGATGCCCAGGGCCTGATGCAGATCCTGCCGGCCACCGCCCGCAGCCTCAAAATTGCCGACTCCTTCGACCCGGTCGCCAGCATAAAGGGGGGCGTTCAATACCTGAAATGGCTCTTCGAGCTGTTCGACGGGGTCGAGGAGGACGACCGGACGCTGCTCGCCCTGGCGGCCTACAATGTCGGCCCCGGGCATGTTCAGGACGCCCGGCGGTTGGCATCTAAAAAGGGGCTTGACCCCAACCGCTGGGAGTCGGTGGCGAAAACCCTGCCCCTTCTGCGCTACCGCACCTATTACCAGAACGCCGAGCAGGGCTTCTGCCGCGGGGACATCACGGTGGCGTACGTCAAGCACATCCTGATATACTGCGACATTCTCAAGCGCCAGGAACTGGACGCCGCCGTGGCCAAGGCCGCCCTTGGGGCCCGCGAGGTCTTTGTGGATTGAGCAATTTGAGAAATAGATCCTATAGGACCCATAGGACCTATTCTTTTCAGTACCTTGCCCCCATCCCAACGAACGGGTTGTGGCGTTTCTCCTCGCCGATCGTCGTCTCCGGGCCATGCCCGGTGAACACCTGCACGTCATCTGCCAGCGCGAAGAGCTTCTTCTGGATGCTGGATTTGAGCGTTTCGAAGTCGCCCCCCGGGAAGTCCGTGCGCCCCACGGAGCCGGCGAAAAGCGTGTCGCCGACGAACAGAACGCCGTCCGCGAACAGCGAGACCCCGCCGGGAGTGTGCCCGGGGGTGTGGATGACCTTGAACGTGATCGTGCCGACGGAAATGGCGTCGCCCTCGTCGATGGTGCGGTCCGGGGCCGGGGAGTCTTCGGCCGACATGCCCCAGGCCGCGGCGCTGCGGGAGAGCATGCGCAGCATCGGTGCATCCAGCGCGTGGATCAGGATCGGCGCACCGGTGACCTCCTTCATGCGCTTGTTGGCGCCAACGTGATCGAAATGCCCGTGCGTGTTGAGGAGCTGCGTGACGGTCAACTGGGCCTCGGCCAGGGCGCGCAGGATGCGGTCCGCCTCGTCGCCCGGGTCGATGACGGCCGCCTCGCGCGTCTGCTCGCAACCGACGATGAAGCAGTTGGCCATGATGGGGCCTACCGCCAGGGTTTTGATGATCATCTCATTCCTCCGATGGGGGCGGTTCCTTCTTTTTCCTTTTAACCACCCGCCTTGAGTTTTTAGCCGCTGTCTTTCTTGCCCTCGATCTGCCCGGCGCGGGCGCCGGGTGCTCCTTCCCGCTGTCTTCCGCCGCGCGTTCGACCACCGGATCCGGGCCTTCCTCATCTGCCCCTTCGAGCGCCGCCGGCGGCGCCTCGGGGTCGCCGCACGGCAGCTGCAGCTCGCCCGCCTCGACCGCGGCGCGGATGCTGTCCACGATTCCGTTGATGAAGCCGCCCGACTCCTCGGTACCGAACTTCTTGCCGATGTCGACCGCCTCGTTGATGCTGACCTTGGCGGGGATGTCCCGGCAGCACACCATCTCGTAGACAGCGATGCGCATGACGTTGCGGTCGACCCCGGACATCCGCCCCAGGCTCCAGTTCTCCGAAAAGCGCTCGATCAGGGGATCCAGTTCGGTCTGGGACCGCAGCACGCCGCGGACCAGCCTCAGAAAAAACGGCCGGACGTCCGGCTTGGGCGCAAAGTTGGCGCAGAACCGGCCGAAGGTTTCCTCCGAAAAATCCCTGCGCGAGTCCATGTAAAAAAGCGCCTGCATGGCCAGCTCGCGTGCCTTGCGACGGGTGCCCATGCCTCACACGGCATCGAACAGGTTGACCATCTCGACGGCGGCCATGGCAGCGCTGAAACCCTTGTTGTCGAGTTTGGCGCCGGCCCGTTCAATGGCTTGCTCGATGGTGTCCACGGTGATCACGCCGAAGATGACCGGCAGTCCCGTCTCCATCATCACGGCGGCGATACCCTTGGACGCCTCGGCCGCCACGAAGTCGAAGTGCGGCGTCGCCCCCCGGATAACGGCCCCCAGGCAGATGAGCGCGTCAAAGCGTTTGGTGCGGGCCACGCGTTTGGCCACCAGCGGGATCTCGAACGCTCCCGGCACCTTGAACAACTCGATGTCCTTGTCCTTGGCGCCGCAGCGGTTCAATGCATCCAAGGCCCCGCCGACCAGCTTCTCGGTGATGAAATCATTGTAGCGGCTCGCCACGATGGCAAACTTCTTCCCCTCCGCGTTGAGTTTCCCCTCGATGATCTTCGGCATCCTTGCTCCTCCCCCTGATGAATAACTCCTTAAAATACCATGGCCTTATTGTTTAATGCCCGATCGGCACCTCTGCTCTCCCATTTTTCAACGGCGTCCCCCACGCTGACGGGGTGGATCTGTCCGGATGTCCGTAATCCTTTTCTGGGGACTGGAAGCTACGGTGTTTTCTCCAGCGACAGCAGGTGCCCCATCTTGAGCTTCTTGCACTCGAGGTAGCACTTGTTGAACTCGTTCGCTTCGATTTCAATGGGCACCTGCTCGATGAGGCTCAAGCCGTAGCCCTCCAATCCTACCATTTTTTTGGGGTTGTTGGTCATCAGTCGCATCTGGCGCACCCCGAGGTCCGCCAGGATCTGGGCGCCGATGCCGTAGTTGCGCATGTCGGGCTGGAAGCCCAGCTGCACGTTCGCCTCCACGGTGTCCAGCCCCTTCTGCTGCAGAGCGTAGGCCCTGATCTTGTTCACCAGTCCGATCCCCCGCCCCTCCTGCCGGATGTAGAGCAGCACCCCGCACCCTTCCTCTTCCATCATGGACATGGCCCGGTGCAGCTGCGGCCCGCAATCGCAGCGCATCGACCCGAAAATATCGCCGGTCAGGCACTCGGAGTGCACCCGCACGAGCACCGGCTTTTCAGGGTCGATCGTCCCCTTCACCATGGCGAAATGCAGCAAATCGTCGATATCGTTTTCGTAGACGACCGCTTTGAAGTCGCCCGCGATCACGGTGGGGATGTCGGCCTCGGCCGCCCGGTGGACGAAGGACTCCGTGCGCATCCGGTACTCGATCAGATCCGGGATGGTGCAGATGCCGATGCCGTGCCGCTCGCTGGTCTTTTCCAGCGCGGACCGCCTGGCCATGGAGCCGTCCTCGTCCAGGATGCCGCAGATGACGCCCGCCGGCGTGAGGCCCGCCAGCCGCGCCAGGTCGACGGAACCCTCGGTCTGACCGGTCCGCACGATCACCCCTCCCTCCCGGGCCATCAGGGGGAAGACATGCCCCGGCCGCACGAGGTCGTTCGGGCGGGTGCCCTCGGCCACGGCCGTCAAGATGGTCGTCGACCGGTCGGCCGCGGAGACACCGCTCGTTACGCCGAGGCGAGCGTCGACCGACACCGTGAACCCTGTGCCGTAGCGCGACGTGTTGTTGTCCACCATCGGCGGCAGGTCGAGTTGAATGGCTTTTGCCCGGGACAGGGACAGGCAGATGAGCCCGCGCCCGTGTTTGGCCATGAAGTTGACGGCGTCCGCCGTCACTTTCTCCGCCGCCATGCAGAAATCAGCCTCACTCTCCGGCTCGCTGCCGTCGGCGAGGATGACCATTTTGCCGGCGCGGATGTCGCCGATGGCTTTTTCGATGGAAATGTGGGGCATTCGGTTTCTCCGGTACAGGTTTAAAGATTAAGGTTTAAGGGTTAAGGTAGAAGAAAAATAAGGCGTTCCCCGATGCGTTGCGGCGGTTACCTTAAACCTTACCACTTTAAACCTTCCACCTTGTCTATTTGATGTACCCCGCCTTGGCCAGCAACTCCATGCTCACCCCCGGCGGCGAGGGTCCGGAAGGGTCCGGTTTCGCCGATAGGAATTTTTCCACATACTTGCCGATCATGTCGGTTTCGATGTTGACGGGCTCCCCCGTGCGTTTGAACCCGATGGTGGTCAGGCCGCCCGTGTAGGGGATGATGCTCACCGTGAAGCGGCCCGGCTCCAGGGTGTTGATGGTCAGGCTGATTCCGTCCACGGCGACGGATCCCTTGACGATCATGTAGCGCGTGAGCGCCGCGGGCGCGGCAACGGCGATGATGACGGCGTTGCCTGCCGTTTCACGCCCGTCGATCGCACCCGTGCCGTCGATATGACCGGACACCAGGTGGCCGTCGATCCGGTCCGACAGGCGCAGGGCGCGCTCGAGGTTCACGCGCTCGCCCACGCGCGCCGCCCCGAGCGTGCTTCTCGCGAGGGTTTCCGGCGAAACGTCGACCTCGAAGCGCCGGCCGGCCAACTGAACCGCCGTGAGGCAGGCCCCGCTGACCGCAATGCTGTCGCCGACCTTGGTGCCGGCCAGGTCGAAATCGGACTCGACGCTCAGCCGCTTTCCCGTCCCGGAGGGTCGGATCCCGGCGATGGCTCCCAGGCCTTCGATGATTCCAGTGAACATGTTACATACCCCTCGATCATCACGTCGTCCCCGAAACGCCGGGTCCGGATGCGGTTGAGACGGATGCCGTGTTGGATCTGCTCCGCTCCGGCGCCCCGGCAAATGGGGACGCCGTCGTCTCCGCCCAGGATCAACGGGGCGTAGAAAAAGCACACTTTGTCGACGATGCCGGCCTTGAAGGCCGACGCCAGCACCCGGCTGCCGCCCTCGACCAGGATGCTGGTGACACCCATCGAGCCCAGCTGGTCGATCAGCGCGCCCATGTCGACCCGCCCCTCGCGGGTCGCGGCCTCGATCACCCGCACGCCTTTTCGGGCGATGCGGCGTTTGGCCTCATCCGGCACCCCGCGCCCGGCAACCACCAGCGTGTCGGCCGGGGAGGTGTGGTTCAATACCCGGGCGGCCGGAGCGATCCGCAGGTGCGTGTCCAGAACGACGCGGAGCGGGTCCTTGGGCCGGCGGTGGTCGAGACGGGCCGTCAGAAGGGGGTCGTCGGCGGCAACGGTCCCGACGCCCACCAGGATCGCATCCATCGCATGGCGCAGCTCGTGCACGAACGCCCGGGCGGCCTCACCGGTAATCCATTTGGAATCCCCGGCCCGGGTGGCGATCCGGCCGTCCAGGGTGGCGGCACACTTGACGATCACAAAGGGCCGGCCGGTGCAGACGTGTTTGACAAAAGCCTCGTTGAGCTGCCGGGCCTCCTCTGCGCACACCCCGAGCGAGGTGTCGACCCCCCTGGCTTTCAAGAATTGCGCCCCACCGCCCGCCACCCGCGGGTTGGGGTCCTGCATGCCGATGACCACCCGCTGAATGCCGGCCTCGATGATCTTGAGCGTGCAGGGCGGGGTCCGTCCGGTGTGGTTGCAGGGTTCGAGGGTCACGTAAAGCGTCGCGCCGCGCGCCTGCGCGCCCGCCGCATCGATGGCAACCACTTCGGCATGGGGCCCGCCCGCGACCTCGTGAAAGCCGCGGCCGACCACCTCCCCCGCCCTGACCACGAGGGCCCCCACCATCGGGTTGGGCGATGTGGTGCCCCGGCCTTGAGCCGCGAGCTCAAGCGCCGTCCGCATGAAACGCTCGTCGTTCAACGGTTTTACGAAAACCCTTCCAATTCAGGATGGCTCCGCCGGCTTGTCCGCCTTTTCGGCCTTCTGAGCGCTCAGGAGCTTTTTCAGTTCCGCTACGAAGTCGTTCACGTCCTTGAATTCGCGGTAGACCGAGGCGAACCGCACGTAGGCCACGTCATCCAGCTCGTGCAGCTTGGCCATGATCTTCTCACCGATCACGGAAGCCGGGATCTCTTTTTCTTCGGACTCCCGCAGGTCCCGCTCCATCTCATCGATGAACTCCTCGATGCTGTTCATGCTGATGTTGCGCTTCTCACAAGCCTTGAGCATCCCCGACCGCACCTTCTCCCGGCTGAAAAGCTCGCGCCCGCCGTCCTTCTTGATGATCATGATCGGGATTTCTTCGATGTGCTCGTAGGTGGTGAAGCGCCGGTTGCAGGTCAGGCATTCCCGGCGCCGGCGGATGACGCTGGCATCCTTGCTCAACCTGGAGTCGATCACCTTGTTTTCAATCTCGCTGCAGAACGGACACTTCATCCCTCACGCCCTCCCCATTCGTGACCCCGTCACCCCGTGGATTCACCGGCCTCTTCGTAAAGCGTCTCTAAAGATGCAGCCACATGCGGCGCGAACCCCTCTCCCTGCCCTCTCCCTGAGGGGGCGGGTTAGGGTGGGGGGGGACGCTGCGGACTGGTTCGTGACGATAGTCGATACAAAGGCTGACGGCTTGCATGGAGTGTTCAGCCTTGCGTTTTCAGCTCTTCCGTGCCGCCGATCTGAATCATGCCGATCCCCGCCTCGGCGAGCATTTCCCGCGCCAGTTCATCCGCATAGCCGGACCGATAGTAGATCGTCGTGATGCCGGCGTTGATGATCATCTTCGCGCATATGGAGCATGGCTGGGTCGTGCAGTAAAGGCTGGCGCCCTTCACCGAAACCCCGTGGTAGGCCGCCTGGATGATGGCATTCTGCTCGGCGTGAATGCCGCGGCACAATTCGTGACGCATGCCGGACTGCACGTTGAGCTTCTCCCGCAGGCATCCCACCTCGGCGCAGTGGCGCACGCCGGAAGGCGCGCCGTTGTAGCCGGTGGACAGGATGCGTTTGTCCTTTACGATCACCGCCCCGACCGCCCGCCGGATGCACGTCGTGCGCTTGGCGACGAGGATGGTGATGTCCATGAAATAGGTTTCCCAGCTGGGGCGTTGGCTCGTGATCATGGGAATCGATAGTCGGGATCCATTGGTTAGTGGCCACGCACGATGGCGCATACCTAACAATCTGAAAATACAACTATCCATAGTATATTGCCGGAGGTGCAACCGCAAGAGAAAAGTTGTGAGAAAATTGTTGCTCCGCCACCGGCTCCAGTCAAAAAAAGCACGGTGCGCAGGGCGGTTTTCCAGGCCCTCGACGCCGTGCTTTCCAGCTGCTTCCGATGATGTTAATTTTTTCTGTGAGAGCGGTATCTTGCGGCGACGTGGATCGCGGCTGGAAGCCGCCCCCACCGGGACGACCATTCATTCTCGAGCCGGGCGGCGCAACGCGCCGTAATCGGGTTCCAGATTCTTTCGCCGACCGGCTATCCCTGGTATTTCTTTAACAGCAGCGTCGCGTTGGTCCCGCCGAACCCGAAGGAGTTGGACATGGCGAAGTTCACCGTGCCTTTTCGGGCCACGTTCGGCACGTAGTCCAGGTCCAATTCCTCGGCCTGGTTCTCGTAGTTGATGGTGGGTGGCATGATGTCGTCGTAAACGGCCATGGCGGAGAACACGGCTTCGATGCCGCCTGAGCCTCCCAGCAGATGGCCGGTCATGGATTTGGAAGAGCTGACGGCAATCTTGTAGGCGTGCTCCTTGAATACCGATTTGATGGCGCGCGTCTCATAGAGGTCGTTCAGTTCGGTGGACGTTCCGTGGGCGTTGATGTAGTCCACCTGGTCGCAGGAAATCCCGGCGTCGTCGAGAGCCATCTGCATGCAGCGGGCCGCCCCGTTACCGTCCGGCGGCGGCGAGGTCATGTGGTAGCCGTCCCCGGTGAGACCGTAGCCGACCATTTCGGCGTAGATCCTGGCGTTGCGACGGCGGGCGTGCTCGAGTTCCTCCAGGATGAGGATGCCCGCCCCTTCCCCCGGCACGAACCCGTCGCGGTCGCGGTCGAACGGCCGCGAGGCCTTCTCGGGCTCGGCGTTGCGCGTGGACAGCGCCTTCATGGCATTGAACCCCGCCACGCAGGAGGGGGAGATGACGGCTTCGGTCCCGCCGGTGATCATGGCGTCGGCCCGACCCTCCTGGATGATCTTGAACGAATCCCCCACCGCGTGGGCGCCGGCCGCGCAGGCGGTCGCCAGCGACAGGTTGGGCCCTTTGGCCCCGAAGAGGATCGATATCATCCCCGGTGCCATGTTGCCGATCATCATGGGAATGAAAAACGGACTCACGCGCTTGGGCCCGTTATGATGGATGGTCAGGACCGTGTCCTCCATAAACCGCAGCCCACCGAGTCCGCAGCCCGTGATCACGCCCACCCGGTCGCCGTTATCTGCGGTGATGGCGATCCCGGCGTCATCCACCGCCATGCGCGCGGCGGCAATGGCATAGGAAATGAAAAGCTCGAAGCGCTTGGCCTCT